>SXGR01165138.1_pt1 | contig 14576 bp, 13 predicted proteins | sample 3174711 | NCBI WGS metagenome assembly SXGR01 (sample SAMN11356860, study PRJNA531348) | freshwater metagenome | isolation source: freshwater sample F1-60 | place: China: Fuxian Lake, Yuxi | collected 2017-12-25
AGCAATTAAATGTTCCAATACGTGGCTGGTTTGGCGTAAGAAATCAATTTGCAATGAGCCAAATTTTTGAAAAATCGGAGAGTATTCGTGGCTTTCAAATTTCTACTCCACCAATAATTGGCTTACGGGCAGTAAAAGTTGCTTTTGAAATGATCGAAGAAGCTAAAATGGAATTAATACAGGAAAAATGTTTAAAAGGTACTGATTTTATGATTGCTCTTTATGACCAATGGCTTAGTCAATTAGGTTTTAAACTTGCAACACCAAGAGAGAGAAACAAAAGATGTGGACATATAATAATTACACATCCTGATGGTGCACAAATAGCTGTGGCTTTACGCCAACTTAAAAAGGTTTTTCCTGACTATAGAGAACCAAACGGGATTAGATTTTCTTTTTCAGCGCTTCCTACATCTTTTACAGAGATCTATGATGGCTTTCGAAGGCTTAAAGAGCTTGTTGAATCAGTAGAGTATAAAACTGTCCGCATAAAAAGTAGAAAAGTTACATAAGCATCATAGATGTGGAATTAAATTCTTTTTTATCTTAAATTACCGTATCCTTATGCCATGGAGATATTTGATTTACGTGTAACAGTTGAGAGCATTGGTGGAAGATCTGTTTGTGGTCTCAAACCAGGTGATTATTTTGAAGTGACCAATAGTGCTGAATTGAGGATTCCTAGCGGTAAACATTTTTGTATGTACGCCATAGCCTCAGTGTTGCCTTTACTGCCAGCGAAACAGCGAAAGATGTCTGCCGATGATTGGTTGGAACAGGATTCTTTGGTCGCATGTCCTGATCCAGAAGAAAAGTTAATAATGAAAATCGAAAGATTAAGAACAGTTAATCTAAATGCTGGAGATCTCACTTAATTATTATTAGTATGCATAATGTTTCGATGCTTGTTATCATATCTTTCAAGATGATACACAGGTCCAGCAGGACCTTTTCGTCGAGATTTAATCTCATTAAGTAAATCTAATTCGTTCTCAGAAAATTTAATAAGTGGAATTAATAAATTAGATTTTAAATGATTGGTATTACGAGCTCCAACAATCACAGCTTTAACGCTAGGTTGCTGTAAAATGTAAGCAGACGCCACAGTGCCAATATCTGTTTTATGATTTAACGCAATAGTGTTCAGAACTTGTAACAGATTCTGGAAAACCTCCCAACTACCAAACTCTTCAATAATTAATCTGTATTTTACATTTGACCTTGTTTCAAAAAAAGTTGGATCACTTACGCCGAGATATTTCTCTGAAAAAAAACCACCAGCAACTGTTCCATAACAAATCATGCCAATCTCATGTTTTTCACAAAAATCTGACATTCCTTCTTCAGCCCTGCCATCAATTAGTGAGTATTGAAGCTGGATAGAGGTTGGTTTAAATCCAGCATCGACCATCTCACTAAGTCTTTCGACGTCAAAATTTGTGACTCCAATACGCTTAATTTTCCCAAGCGCCTTTAGGTTGAAGAGTTCCTCCATTGCAGTTAAATAATGTTTAGCTTCATATTTCCACCAATGAAATTGAACAAGATCTACGGTATCTACACCCAATCTTTCCAGTGATCTGTTAACAATTTTTCTTACATCTGCACAATTAAAACTATCTAATTCGTTTTCATTTGGAACATATTTTGTATGTAGTTGAACCTTGTTTCGACCCAGATCACCATACGTCTTAGTCAGATCAACAATGGTTCTCCCAATAAGCTCCTCTACACCTGTATATATATCGCCAAAATCGAACGTAGAAATTCCTGCCTCTATAAATTTAATCATATCTTTCACGGCAGTAGTACTCTCAATTTTTTTATTTAGAGAATGACCTGAGCTAAGTTGCCAGCCACCTTTAATAACAGGAGATATCTCGTAATCAGGATCTAGTTTTATTTTATTCATTGTGTATTTGGGCTTCAGCTTCAATTTCGACGAGATACTCTTCACCAATTAAATTCGCGAAAAAGGTTGTGTTTGCAGGTTTGATTTCAGCAAACCTTTCACCGTGTGCAAGTAAGGCTCCTTCCCATCCTTTGGTATCCCTAACAAATACTCGAGTACGCACTACGTCAGATAATGTTGCCCCTAAGGATTCAAGCGATTCCTCAATTTTGTCTATAATAAATTGAGTCTGAGCAATTGGATCATTTTTGCCAACTACTAAATTTTCATGTGTAGCTGTTGTGCCAGAAACTAATATTTTGTTTCCAATTTTTACAGCCCGAGAATAGCCAGCTAAAGATTCCCACTGAGTCCCAGAATTTATCTGCTGTCTCTTATTTGTTTTAGTTGTTTCATATACCGGTGGGAATGATTCTAAGTGATGACTTAAATCGCCCGAGGCAGTCAAGTATGGAGGTTTGCGGTATTCGTCACCACAGTCGCCTGGAATTGGATTAAAGAGATCTATTTGTGACTGAATTCTATTGATTTGTGATTTGTTTAACTCAAATGTAAACATCGATGCAGTATCTTCGATATGTGCATTTTCACCCAGTCTTGCCCCGATGATCACAGCACCCACCGCCTTTTGGGCCAACTGGAATTTAGACGCAATTATTGAGATTGAACGCTCTGTCTCTCTACTGATTTGATCAAGTTCTTGTAGCAAATCTTGAAATTTATCCCAGCCTCCAGCAGTATCAATAAATCTTTTATATTTCATTAGGGACCAGTTGGATAGTTCACTACCAGTTGGTTCAGATTGTCCAAGCCACTTCTTAGATATAAATCCACCACATAAAGTCCCATAAGCCAAAATTGTGACTGAATTTTCAGAACAGTAGTCGGCCATCTTGCCACTACCTCTTCGATCAATAAGTGAATAGGAAATTTGATTTGAGACAATCTCAATTCCGGTGGACTTAGCGATTCTCAGATGTGATGTGTCAAAATTGGTAGTGCCCAAAGCGCTGATTAATCCTTCATCTTTGAGTTCTTGAAGATGAATCAGCGCATTAAGCCAATGGGGGTTTGAAAAACTCCAAGCATGGTATTGGAGCAGATCAATTTTTTGAATCTGCAACCGCCTTAATCTTTCTTTGACTGCTGCTCTCACCTGCTCCCGAGTTACTGGGCCAGGTTGCGGTACCCACTTGGTAATAAATACGGCCTGCCTACCTGCAGCCTCTGATCGTTTAAAGTTACCTGCGATAATTTCAGCTGAACCATAGTGATCAGCCATATCAAATGTAGTTAAACCCGCATTAACATAAGGTGCCATAAGTTTTGCAGTGGCGGCTGGATTAAGAGTGTTTCCACTTTTTTCCATATCAGCAATTTGCCACAGGCCAGTAATCGCTCTTGAAATCTTTAAATTTTTTGTGAGATTGAACTTCTCAACAGAATTTTTACGGTTAGACATCAAAAATTATTTTTTTAAAAATGACTTAGTTTTTTTCAATCCATTAATAATTTTTTCAACATCATCAAAGTTATTGTAAAAGTGAGGAGAAAGTCTAACGTTCCCATCACGACTCGATGTAATAATTCCGATCTCTTCTAACGCTGATACATGAGCATTTTCATTGGTTGACGCAACTGCAAGCAAAGCTCCATGAGCAGCAGGATCACTTGGAGTGACTATTGTTCCACCGATATCAGTTATTCCTACTCTTAAAGCTTCATGGATGCTTGAAACATATTTTTCTATATTTGAGATACCGACTTTTATAATTAATTCAAGTGCAGCGGAAGCTGGATATAAAGGAGCAACATTTGGAGTTCCATTTTCAAATCGCCTGGCATGCTGAGCCGGTTGATAAGAATCAATTTTCATGGCAAAAATATCCTGCGCTGCAAACCATCCGGTAATAGTTGGTACCAATGCACTCGTGGTATTTTTTCTTGCATACATAAATCCAACTCCTGGAACAGCCAGCATGTATTTTTGTAAACCCCCAACAATAATGTCAGCTTTAATTTCGTTGACATTTAGGGGTAGTGAGCCAACCGATTGATATGCATCTAAAACAACTAATGCACCCTTCTTATGAGCAGCCTCTATTATCGGATGGATATCAGTGCGTACTCCGTTTCTGTAGCAAACATGTGCAATAGCGACTAAAAGCGTTTCCTCATCAATTGCAGCAATCAGCGATTTAGTGTCGACAGTTAAATCTGAGTTGTTTGGAATGTGTACAACTTTTGCACCTCGCGATTCTTGAGCATGCCAAATTTGCCCCATGGTAGGGAATTCATTATTTGTAGTTATGATTTTATTTCTTTTACCAGAAAAAGTTAATGATGTAGCTAGAGCACCCACACCAGCCGAAGCTGATGTTGTTATCGCAATCTCTTCAGGTGTTGCGGAGAGAAATTTGCCCATCAAGTTTCGGAGGATCTCTTGTTGAGTTACCCATTCATTCCAAGATGAACCCTTTTCTTCTAAAGTCGAAATATAGGTGGCAAAAGATTCTTTTACTGATTTAGCCAACGCCCCATGGGAACAAGAGTTAACATAGGTAAGTTTTTCGAATATAGGAAACTCGGAGCGGTATTGTGAAGCTAAATCTGTCGTAATCAAAATACCTTCCTTATTGTCTTATTGCATTTGTTTATTTAGATTCGGAATACCCTGGTGCAGGCTTACCATCAGGATAATAAGCGGCAGCTGGGGATCCTTCTGGACGAAATATCCCAAGCACCCACAGATCTTTATCTGCTGTATTGGCAAGAGAATGAAGCAATCTTGGCACTACTGCAAAAGTTGATCCTGCATTAAGTGATTGAATTCTCTCCCCTGCCCTAAACTCACCAGTGCCACGAAGGATATAACAAATCTCATCATATAGGTGATAGTGCGTTGGCGCACCTGACGGTGGAATGAAGCCAACAAACATAGTTGCATCTGCTGAACCGTTATTTGCGTCAAAGAGTACTTCAAACTGCCGATCTGCAGTGGCATCTGTTTTAAGGCTCATGCCTTGCACTAGCGATCGGATGAATTTTGATGTTGTATGAGTTTGCTTGCGGGCAAATGGTCCAGAGGTGTCCGGAACTCGAACCTCAAGTGCGATTAAATCAACTGCATGAGTCCAAATAAAGGTTTCACCGCTTTTAATTTGAATCGCACTGCCGGCTTTAACTTTTAAAGAATTTTCTACACCTGCAATGCTTTCTCCAATTATTTCTAAGTTGGCGCTTCCAGATCGAACAAAAATTAGCGTGGTGTTGTTATCTGAACCTTTCGGGGAGGAAATTCCAGTTATTTGAATTTCACTTGCGGTCATAGCTTCGGCATATGGCTGAGAATCGATTAGGTTGAAACATTGGCCTTGACCACGAACTTTCACCTGATTTGGCGATAAGGTACTGGCATTAAACACTATGCCTGGCTCCATGAAACGAAAGGTATCGCATAAATGAAGATTTTTAAATACGCAAGTGCAGTTTGGAATGGATCAGTTCCTACCGGAACTGGATCCATGAGATTAGGAAAAAACGGTGACTTACTAACGTTCTCATTAAAGTCTCGAACTGAGGATGTAGCTATGACTAACCCAGAGGAATTAATAGGTGCAGCACATGCTGGCTGTTTTTCTATGGCCTTAACTAGCTTGATTGAAGAATCAGGTAAAAGTCCTGGAGTTATCGAAACTAGTGCCAAAGTAACTCTTGAACAAAAATCAGATGGATTCTGGATTAGCGAACTACATTTAATAACTCGAGGGCTCCAGCAGGAAATGAATAATGAAGAGTTTGTCAAACTAGCTGATAAAGCAAAACAAACTTGTCCAGTCTCAAAATTGTATTCCAGCGCACTTATAACACTAGATGCATCGTTGGCTTAAGACGAGAAGCTATAGAGTGACCATGAAATCACTTTGGAGCAGCGTAATTTTTACCGTATTTTTGGCTGGCAATAATGTGGTGATAAGGTAAATCAGTGAGTCAACTTAATCCAGGTGCTCGATTTAGCAATGCGCTTGCAAGTGAATCTCCACTTCAGATTGTTGGAACTATCAATGCAAATCACGCATTATTGGCAAAGCGGGCTGGTTATAAAGCAATTTACTTATCAGGTGGAGGTGTTGCTGCTGGGTCACTAGGAATTCCTGATCTGGGAATTACTACTTTGGCTGACGTAGTCACAGATGCATCGAGAATCACTGAGGTTTGCGATCTACCAATGCTTGTTGATGTTGACACCGGATTTGGAACTTCGGCATTTAATATTGCACGAACGATAAAAACCCTTGAAAAAGCTGGAGTTGCAGCAATACACATTGAGGATCAAGTTGGGGCTAAGAGGTGCGGTCATAGGCCAAATAAAGAGATTGTTAGCAAATCTGAAATGGTAGACCGTATAAAGGCTGCTGTTGACGCACGAAATGATTCAACTTTCCTGATCATGGCTAGAACTGACTCGTTAGCCAAAGAGGGCTTGAATGGCGCTATCGACCGGATGAATGCCTATGTTGAAGCGGGAGCTAATCTGTTATTTCCTGAAGCTGTAAAAGATTTACACACTTACAAACAAATTACAAGTGAATTTAAAGTCCCTGTGTTAGCTAACATAACCGAGTTTGGAATTACGCCTTTATTTACTACCTCTGAGTTAGCCTCAGCTGGGGTTCAAATGGCGTTATACCCACTCTCGGCCTTTCGCGCCATGAATAAAGCAGCAGAAAATGTGTATCAAACCATTAGAAAAGAAGGTACACAAAAATCATTACTTAATTTGATGCAAACTCGAGAAGAACTCTATGATCGAATTGATTATTATAAGTATGAGAATGAGCTGGATAAAATCTTTGGAAAAGGAACAGCAAAAGATGATAAGTGACTCACCTAAAGTTGAGTTCAAACCTAAGAAATCTGTCGCTCTTTCAGGAATTGTGGCTGGCTCAACCGCGCTTTGTTCAGTCGGTAAGAGTGGTAACGATTTACACTATCGAGGATTTGATATTTACGACTTAGCCTCAAAATGTGAATTTGAAGAGGTCGCTTTTTTGCTTATTCATGAAAAACTTCCCAATAAGAAAGAATTAAGTGATTACAAATTAAAGCTTAAATCCTTGCGGGGACTATCTAAAACTGTCTGTAAAGTTTTAGAAGCTCTACCAAAAGAATCACATCCAATGGATGTACTGCGCACTGGTGTGTCAGCCCTAGGGTGCCAATCGCCTGAATCACTAGTTCATACCCCAGCCGAAGCCCGTGAGATTGCAGATCGCTTGGTAGCAAGTCTTGGTTCAATGTTGCTTTATTGGTATCACTTCGCCAATTCAGGTAAGCAAATAAATGTTGAAACTGATGATGATTCCGTTGGTGGACACTTTTTACATATGCTGCATGGCGTAGTCCCAAGCGATGAATGGGTAAAAGCAATGCACATATCATTAATTCTCTATGCAGAGCATGAATTTAATGCATCAACTTTTACTGGACGAGTTATCGCTGGAACAGGATCAGATATATTTGCATCCATCGCTGGCGCCATAGGTGCATTACGCGGTCCAAAGCATGGTGGAGCTAATGAAGTGGCACTTGAAATTCAAGAGCGCTATGAGAGTCCAGATGAAGCTGAGGTAGATATAAAAAAAAGAATTGCAAATAAAGAGGTAATAATTGGCTTTGGACACCCTGTCTACACCATTTTAGATCCTCGCAATAAAGTAATTAAATTGGTAGCACATGATTTGAGTAAAAGTACAAACGACCTAAAACTCTTTAATATTGCCGAGCGAATTGAAAGTGTCATGTGGGAGAGTAAGAAGATGTTTCCTAATCTAGATTGGTTCTCAGCCGTTGCCTATAAAATTTTGGGAATTCCAACATCTTTCTTTACACCAATTTTTGTGATCGCTCGGACAACTGGATGGTCTGCACATGTTATTGAGCAACGCATAAATAATAAAATTATTCGCCCAAGTGCTGAATACACTGGACCCAAAGACTTAGAGTTTATTCCAATCGAGAAAAGATAGGTTCATATTGTCATCTAACATTGCACGAGAAGTCCAAGATTATGATCAAGAAATAATTGATATTGTTGATTATGTCGAAAAGTTTGAAGTCAGTTCTGATGTTGCTTATCAAACTGCTTGGAACTGCTTAATAGATACTCTCGGCTGTGGATTAGAAGCTTTAGAGTATGAAGAGTGTCGAAAACTTCTAGGTCCCTTAGTACCAGGCACCACTGTAAAAAATGGAGTTAAGGTGCCGGGAACAAATTATGAATTAGATCCCGTGCAAGGTGCATTTAACATTGGCGCGATGATTAGATGGCTCGACTTTAATGACACATGGCTTGCCGCAGAATGGGGACATCCTTCAGATAATTTAGGAGGAATTCTGGCAACAGCAGATTGGTTATCAAGAACAGCAGTTTCAGAAGGTCGGGCACCTTTAAAAATGCTGGATGTGTTAAATGCAATGATCAAAGCCCACGAAATTCAGGGTTGTCTTGCCTTGGAAAACTCATTTAATAAAGTTGGATTAGATCACGTGGTTTTGGTCAAGGTTGCCTCAACTGCGGTAGTAGCAAAAATGCTTGGATTAACCCGTGAACAAATTTTGAGCGCGGTATCCCATGCGTGGTTGGATGGTCAATCACTTCGGACCTATCGACACTTTCCTAACGCCGGCTCTAGAAAATCTTGGGCAGCCGGTGATGCAACTTCAAGAGCGGTAAAACTTGCATTGATTGCCAAGACAGGTGAGATGGGCTATCCAACAGCCTTATCCGCTAAAACTTGGGGATTTTATGATTCTCTTTTTCAAAAAAATAAATTTAAGTTCCAAAGGCTTTATGGGTCATACGTTATGGAAAATATTCTATTTAAGATTTCATTCCCAGCAGAGTTTCACTCTCAGACAGCTGTTGAAGCTGCTATGACAATTCATAAGCAGATGAAGCAGATTGGTAAACAAGCATCTGATATTAAAAATATAAAAATTAGAACTCATGAAGCCTGTATAAGAATTATTGATAAAAAAGGCCTCTTGCGCAATCCAGCTGATAGAGATCACTGCATTCAGTATATGGTTGCTGTTCCACTGATCTTTGGCCGCTTAACTGCAAAAGATTATGAAAATGACATCGCTAGCGATCCCAGAATTGATATGCTAAGAGAAAAGATAATTTGTGTAGAAGATCTAAAGTTTACAGCTGACTACCATGATCCAAACAAGCGATCTATTGCAAACGCTCTTACGGTCACATTCAATGACGGTAGTGTCTTGGATGAGGTCATGGTTGAGTACCCAGTTGGTCACGCGCGTAGAAGAAGCGAAGGAATTCCACTTTTAGTGGAGAAGTTCAAAATAAATCTCGCTCGAATTTTTAACGAATCTCAGCAGAAGCAGATCTGGGATGCGTCAATGGATTACAAGAAACTTATCTTACTACCTGTCAATGAGTACCTAGACTTTTACGCAAAGTCTGACTACAAAAAAACATAGTGAATAAATTTTGACCGATTTGATAATTAGTGCATATAGATATTAATAATCTTAGTAATTTTGGTCTATATCTAGGAAAGAGGTGAATTAGTGGCTGGAGCAAAAGTTGAAATAGTTAGATATCTTGAATGGGCTGAGACTGATGCGGCAGGTCACCATCATTACACCAGTGCTTTTCGATGGGTTGAGGAGTGTGAAGCTGCGCTATATCGGAGCGTTGGATTACCTTCAACACTGTTTGGTCAGATACCAAGAGTTAAAGTACAAATGGAGTACAAACGAAGAATTTTTTTTGGCGAGCAAATAAAAACTAATCTTGAAGTCGTCAAAATTGGAAATTCATCTGTAGAATTGGCCTTTACCGCCACTGTCAATGGTGAAATTGCAGCTGTAGGTAGCTACATAATTGTTTATTCACCAAGCAAGGAGCTTGGTTCTCAAAGATGGCCAGATGATTGGCGTTCAAAACTATTTACTGAGTAGATTTGCGACCATAAGTCCGCTGCCGCCACCCACGCCACCACCAGGCCATGTTCCTGATCCACAAATATAAAGATTTTTAATTGGTGTCTTATGGCCTGTCCAACCCGGGGCAGGACGTAGAAAGAAAAATTGAGCAGGGTGATGGCTGCCACCAAGTGAGTCACCTTTAATTAAATTTACGTTGTATCTTTCAAGATCAGTTGGTGTCAGTACTTTTCGTGCCAAAACTTTATCTCTCAATCCCGGGGCGTAACCTTCAATAATATCGATCACACGATCTGCATATTGCTCGCCAATATCATCCCAAGATTTACCGCTAATTATCCCAGATGCATCACCTGTTATATCAAGAGGTAGAACACGTACTTGAATCCAGAGAATGTGCTTGCCCTCCGGCGCTCTAGATGGATCACTTACTGTTGGTTGACCAATAACAAGAGTTGGCTGGGAAGGTAATTTACCTGCTGCAGCCATTGTGTATGTCATGGCCATGTCATCAAGATATGGTCCGATATGAACATAGTTAAAGTTCTTTGCTTCAGTTGCTTTCCACTCTGGCAGATTACTTAATGCCAAATGGATCATCATCGTTCCCAAGCCAGGGCGGAATTTCGTGATTTTTGCGACTTTTTCATCAGCACTAGTGGTCTCTGGTAGTAGTTTGGGGATCAGAGCTGGGTTTACATTTGCAATAATTGTTTTTGCCGTAATTATTTCGCCATTCTCAGTTTTAACCCCAACAGCCTTTCCATTCTCTAGCAAAATTTCGGTGACTTTAGAATTTGCTACAAGCTCACCACCATTCTCTTGAATAACATTAGTTAGAGCTTTTACTAACGAACTAGCCCCTCCTTTACCGAGAACCATGCCGAACTCTTGTCCACCTATAGATTCTAAGAATGAAAATAATGCACCACCTGAAATGTCAGGCGCGTAATCTAAGTGCATTCCCCAAGCCGCTGCCAGCGCCTTAGTTTCAACATGGATGAAATGTTCATCAGTAAAAGCCCTACTTGATTGCAGTAGAAGACGAATCAATTCAAATAATCCTGTTGTACCAATAACTCTCCAGCTTTTAAACAATAATTTTGCAGCAGCAAAGGAGGGCAATTCAGTACCTAAAATGGGAAACAAGTGTGGCGATAAATGTCCAAGTTTTGAAGTTAATAGTTTCCATGCATCAACATCATTTGGTGCGATTTTTTGCAAAGTTTGAATATTACTATCGCGATTCATGGTTATACCAATTGATTTTCCATCAGGAAAAACAGAACAATATGGCTTGTCTGATGGAATAAATTCTAATCCGCTACGAATCAAATCATCTTTAAGTAGCGCCATTACTCCACCGCCCGCAAATAAACTTAGGTTTGTTGCAAATAAGTCATGGTGATAACCTGGCAATGTAACCTCTTCAGTTCTGATCGCGCCTCCAAATTTGGCAGAACTTTCTAAAACTATTACAGATTTTCCACGCTTTGCAAGAATAGCCGCCGCACTTAAGCCATTAATACCAGACCCAATAACTACTATGTTGGCCATATTGAATTTTCTCACAGTTATTGACTATTGCATAATGTTAAGAATAGGTTTTACCTATGGGGAATAAAAAAGTCTTTGATGCGGTAATTATTGGTAGCGGCATAAACTCCCTTGTCGCGGCGGCTGTACTAAGTAAGTCTGGTTGGCAAGTACTAGTTTGTGAGCGTAATGATAGAGCTGGTGGTGCGATTAGAACTGAACAAGCGACATTGCCGGGTTTTACCCATGAATTGCTTTCAAGTTGGCATCCATTATTTGTTGGTGGCCCAGCATACGCTCTACTCAAGGAAGATTTAGATAAAAAAGGTCTTGTTTACAAAAACACCGATTCCCCTACGGGAGTAATTTGTAAAGACGGTAGTGCAATATTATTTACAAATCCAGAAAAAACTTTAGCAGAGTTTTCTAAACTATCTGATGGAGAATCATGGATAAAAATGATGGCAGAATTTATGCCAAAGATAGATTTAGCATTTGGACTTTTAGGCGCCGATCTTTGGCGCGCTTCATCCTTAAAGTTAGCCAGGACAGCTCAAAAAAGATTTGGAAATCGAGGTTTAGTTGCCACTGGGGCAGAGTTATTGGAACCGGCTCAACCGTGGCTTGATCGGCAATTTAATTCACCAGTAAGTAAAGCTCTTCTTGCTCCTTGGGCCCTGCACAATGGCATGGGCCCAGATGATGCTGGAAGTGCGTTCATAACAAAAGTAATTTCAGCCGCGATTGCATTGGGAGGAATGCCTGTTCCAGTTGGTGGCGGTATAAAGCTGGTTGAAGCTTTGGTTTTGATCATTCAGGAGCACGGCGGTGAGGTGCTAACAAACTCTGATGTGGTGCAAGTGCTGGTAAAGAAAAATAAGGCTTTCGGGATTAAATTATTAAATGGAAAAATATTTGAAGCAAAGAAAGCTGTAATAGCTTCAACTACACCTCAATATTTATACCAGGAGTTATTAAAACAAGAGCAAATTAGCGATGAGATAAAAACAGCAGTTAGTAATTTTCGATATGGTCGAGCCGCTATTCAAATTCACTTAGCTCTATCTGAGCCACCAAATTGGGTTAATGATCAAAGAATGAAAGATGTAGCAATTGTGCATGTTTTAGATGGAGTTGGTTCTTTATCTGAATCAGTTAATGCCTCGAATAGAGGATTTCTTGCGGCACATCCAACTATTGTGGTTGGACAGCCATGTGCAGTCGATCCATCTAGAGCCCCAGATGGAAAGTCTATTATTTGGATCCAGTTACAGGAGAATCCACAACAGATAATCGGAGATCTTGCTAATCAAATAGATATTGAAAATGGTCAATGGAGTCCAAAGGTATTGAATGCATATGCTGATCGAGTTATTGACCAACTTAGTGAGCAAATCTCAAATTTGAAATCCGCAACACTTGCAAAGATTGTTTTAGGACCTCGCGAAATCGAATCTATGAATAAAAATCTAGTTGGTGGCGATCCTTATGCAGGCGATTGTCGGATTGATCAATTTGCACCTTGGCGACCCTTGGCAACTGCCACTGGGCACCGCACACCAATAAAAAATCTATGGCACATTGGAGCTTCTACTCACCCTGGTCCTGGTTTAGGAGGCGGATCTGGCCTGCTGGTTGCTCAACGATTACTTAAGAAGAGTTTATTTTCAAGAATTTTTTCTAAATAAAAACCCCACCAAGTTAATGGTGGGGTTTTAAGGAGTTGATAATTACTTTGCGATAAGTGCCAAAACTCTAGTTGGAGAGCCAGAGCCACCAACAATCTTTAATGGAGCTGCAATTACAATCGCACCAGTTGTAGGTAACTTATCCAAATTTCGAAGTTGCGTTAAACCGTACTTGTTATTACCGAGCAAGTAATTGTGGCAAGGAAATGGAACATCCATTCCGAATGCGCCACCAGCATCAATTCCAACAGTCTCTACTCCTAACCCAAGAATGTCCCGCTTTGTAGCGAGGAATTCAGCGGTTGAAGGAGGCAAACCAGGAGTATGTGGACCCTTATCATCTGCATTTGCAAATGCCTTTGGATCATCACCAAATTTTGACCAGCCAGTGCGGAAAAGCACCCATGCACCAGCAGGAATTTTACCGTTGGCTTTTTCCCAAGATTCAATATGTGAAACCTCTAGTAAAAAATCGGGATTAGCTGCTGATTCTTTTACAAAATCTAAAACTACTGCAGGTCCAATTAAACGTTTCGCTGGAATTGAGGCAACATCATCATCATCTTTACCGGTAATCCAATGGTTCGGAGCATCTAGATGGGTTCCTGTATGTTCACCTGTATGAAAATTATTCCAGTACCAAGCCGGACCCCGATCGTCATACTTTGAAAGTTCCTCTAATTTAAATGTTGCTGTCTGCCCAAAAGGTTCTGGAAGTACCAATATCGGTGTATTTGAATGCAGTGGTGCAGTCAGATCTAAAACTTGAACTGCTCCTGAAGCTAAATCTGTTGCCAGTTGTGACAATCCAGCCATTTTTACTCCTTAACTAGTTTTTAAATGAGTTTTAATACATTAAACCACCCCTTGATATTAGTCTGGCATCTGCCATATTTCTAGGTGTATTTCGCCCAAGAATTGAGCCAAGACTGTAGTTGAGACCACAGCTCTTCGCATCGACAATCCCTAGACATGCCTGCTCAGCCGTGCGAGGATAAGCAGGTATTGTTTAAACCTGCAGCTTCTAAGGTTGCGCTGAAGGAGAGAAATGGCTGAGCGTTCTTTCGCAACAGAGGTTGGAAAACTACGCGCCTCAGAGGGTGAGGAATTTTTTGGCGAGGGCATTCTTGCCGTTACAAAGGCACTTTTGCAATCTGGTGTTTCCTACGTTGGCGGCTATCAAGGAGCACCAATATCTCATTTAATGGATGTGCTAGGTGATGCTAAAGAAATTCTAGATGAATTAGGTATTCACTTTGAAAATAGTGCATCTGAAGCAACCGCAGCAGCATCTCTAGCAGCATCAGTGCATTATCCATTGCGTGGGGCGGTAACCTTTAAATCAACTGTAGGAACTAACGTGGCTTCAGATGCGTTGGCAAATCTAGCCTCCGGCGGTGTGACCGGTGGAGCATTAATCATCGTTGGTGAAGATTATGGTGAAGGCTCCTCAATCATGCAGGAGC
>SXGR01033818.1_pt1 | contig 14573 bp, 10 predicted proteins | sample 3174711 | NCBI WGS metagenome assembly SXGR01 (sample SAMN11356860, study PRJNA531348) | freshwater metagenome | isolation source: freshwater sample F1-60 | place: China: Fuxian Lake, Yuxi | collected 2017-12-25
GATGGCCGGTTCGCCCACCACTCCATCAGCGACAACAGGAACCAGAGACCGACCAGGACAACCGCACCTCCAAGGATGATCACACCACTCACCACAGCTGCCAACCCACCGTACACGACCCAGAGGATCAAGCCACCAACGCCAATCAGAATTGAAAACCCACCGACAGCGAGCCGACGCTCGAGCCGCGCACGCTGGCCATCCACCTCGTGAACCGGCTCAGGCCCCGGGTCAATGCTCATCGGAGCGCCGTTTGGCATCCAATTTACTCTGTTGGACAAGTTCGGGTTCACGCAACTGCAAGGTGAATTCAATCCAGACTGGTTGCTTTACGAAACCCAAGGCCTCATTGATCCGAAGCATCGGACGGTTTCGCGAATTGTTCCACGTCACAATTTCACGGTAGCCATTCGTGCGCGCATACGCTACCGTCTGCAACTTGAGCGCCATTGCGATCCCTCGGCCTCGGTGTGACTTCACCACGGCAGTGAACCCTTGGCCGAGCACTCCCGGGGTCGCACGGCGCTGTAGCATTGCCGACAGGCCAACATATCTCGTGTCGTCGGCAGCCAGGAAAAAGGCGTCAGGCAACGCATCGGGTGCTTCGACAACTTCTGCCACCCACCGCTCGAACGGTGCAGGCGTGATTGGATCAAGTGACGGTTCATCTCTTGACCCCTCGCAATCGACCTCATGAACCGCCCGGAGGACGCCGTCTCGGCCGGCCGCTCCAACACGCTCCAGCTCGTTTGCGAGTGATGTCAATCTGATCCCAAGTTCAGTGACACGGACTTCCGCGGTTGCAAATTGATCCGAGACAAACGACGCAAGATCGAGGCGAGACTCCCAGTTGCGCTGTGCCTCTTCATATCCACGTTGTATGACAAACCGATGGGAAGCGACGTCTCTTTCCTGCACCTCACACCTTAGCGACCACGCACCTCGCCGGCACGCCTGCCCAACGATCCATGTGTGAAGTGACGACCCGATCCCATGACCACGATGGTCCGGGTCGACCAACACCCTCACGGCGTACCGGTCGGGATGAAACTGCCAGTGCAGATGCTCGATAGTCCCCACCCCGATCACCAAGCCACCCGTGGTGAACGCTACGACACGGTTACGCCAAAAACGCGTGCTGTCCCACGTCGCTTCGCGATGGACCACATCGGTCAAGTCCTGAGCGTGATCCGGGAAAATGCGGGCATGCAGTGCTACGCAAGCCGGCACGTCATCAGGCGTGAACGCCCGGAACCCGACGGTCCGCGTCGGTTTTGGAAAGTCCGACCAACTCATCACGTCCCCAAAAAGTCCGAACCAGCCCCCGGGTTCTGCTTAACCGCTGAGGGCGTGTTCAATGCCTACGCGGTCCGCTTGAGTATTCGAACCCTGTCAATCCTGCGGCCGTCGAGTGCCACAACCTCATGAAGCAGCTTGCCAATCTCGACCCGGTCCAGAACAGCCGGCATCCGTTCCAGCCTCGCCATGATCAGTCCACCAATCGTGTCAGCAATCTCATGGTCTTCGGCAGGGAGCCTGATACCAATCGCTTCCTCCCATTCAGGCAAGCGAAGTAGCCCGTCAATCAGGATCGACCCATCGTCCTGACGAGCGAGTGGAGGCGGTTCCGGAGCATCACCCGGCCTGACCGCCTCTTCCAGGAAGTGTCCGACAAGCGGCTCGAGAAGATCGGTCAACGTGACCAGTCCGGCGGTGCCACCGTGTTCGTCCAGGACAATCGCCATTTGCTGGCGAGACCCGCGCATCTCGTCGAGCAAGTCATCGATGCCTTTGGTTCCAGGTACGGCTAGGACAGGCCGAACGAGCGACCGGAGATCGATCGGTGTTTCAGGACTGCCAGCAAGAACGGATAGGACGTCGTGCGCGTGGAGGATCCCAGCTACTCGGTCAATCGAGCCATCACGCACCGGAATTCGTCGATGTCCACTGTTGATGACTGCCTGAACCACTTCGTCACGCAGTGCCTCTATCGGGATGCTGTCTATCTCGGTCCGGGGGGTCATGACCATGTTTGCGGTGATGTCAGCAAAACTGAACGCCCGGGCGACAATCCTTGCCTCACTTGCCTCAACGACGCCCGCCCTTTGGCTGCCGGTAACCAGGAGGCGCAACTCCTCGACCGAATGGACCATCTCGTGGCCCGATGCCGGATTGAGACCCGCAAGCTTGAGCATCCCGTTACCAACGCCGTTGAGCAAGACGACCGGCCAGCGGAAAACGACGGTGAAGATCGTCATTGGCCGTGAAACCCAAAGGGCGGTTATCTCCGGGCGCTGCAAGGCCAAGCCCTTGGGCGCTAGTTCACCGAGGACGATATGCATCGCCGTGATGATGGCGAAGCTTACGGCCGTTGCAAGCGTGTGTGCCGAAACAAGGGCCGTTGCATCACTGACTCCGGAGAAAAGCCCGAGGAAGATGTGGGCGATCGCCGGTTCACCAACCCAACCAAGAGCGAGGGACGCCAACGTGATCCCAAACTGACACGCCGCGATGTACTCGTCGAGGTGCTTGACAATCTTCAGAGCAGCGCCAGCGCCCGGGACGCCCTCGTTGCGCAACTGCTCAAGCCGGCTATGTCTCGCTGCGACGAGCGCGAACTCTGTGGCGACGAAGAAGCCGTTAGCCAGAACCAAGGCGATAACCGCCACAAGTCCGGCAAGCGTGTGAATATCCATTCAGCCCTTTCGGTCACGTCCCATTCTGGTCCGCGACCGCCTGCCTGTAGCGCCCGGGCCGGACGATTTGACGCCGTTGCTTCACGCCGCCCTGAGACCGCTGCCCAACGTTGCACAACCCTACCTTCCAAGGATAGAGAATCCGAGGCATAGTGTGATCATGGGGGACTTAGCCGCCGACTGCCGTCTCATGTCGAGACGAACGAAGCGAGGATGGCTTGATTGGCGGCTGATGTCTTGAAGCACCCGCAACTTTCGTCAGCAATGAGCTGACGTAGCATTGTCGTATCGGGCCCAATCCGTAGGCTAACGACATATTGCCGCCGGTAGGGGCGCGTTTGCTTGGTGCAACCCAAGCGGTGACACGGCACCAACGGCACCGTAACTGAACTGATTGCAGGCATGAACCATGAATACACGATCACCACTCGCGCGCCCAGTTGTCCTGGTAGTCGATGACGATGCGAATATCACCGCCCTTCTGCGGCGCGCCCTCACTCTCGAAGGGTATGACGTGGAAACTTCGTCAAACGGCCCCGACGCCAACCGCGATATTGAACGCCTGTCCCCAGACCTCGTGATCCTGGACATCATGCTTCCCGGCTACGACGGCGTCGAGGTGCTGCGTCGTGTTCGTTCGGGCAAGGGTGAGAGAACCATGATCCCGGTCCTACTGCTCACTGCCCGCGACGAAGTCGCTGACCGCGTTCGGGGATTGGACACCGGCGCCGACGACTATCTGGTCAAGCCCTTCGCCATCGAAGAACTCACCGCGCGACTGCGAGCGCTGCGTCGCCGACGCGAACCAGACAACGAGCGCACCCTCCGGTTTGCTGACCTGACAGTTGACACCGCATCGCGCGAGGTGCGCCGGGGCAACCGGGACGTGCAGTTGACCACCAAGGAGTACGAACTGCTTACCTACTTCATCCGGAATGCCCGTATTGTGCTGAACCGCGAGCGCCTACTTGAGGCAGTGTGGAGCATAACCTTCGATGCCGACACCCATGTCCTCGAGGTGTACGTCGGATACTTGCGCAGCAAACTGGAAACGATGCCGGGTTCGGCGGGAACGCGCCTGCCTCGCCTGATCCACACCGTGCGGGGCGTGGGATACATCCTGCGCGAACCAAGCCCGTGAACACTACCGGACGACCCACCCGGTACGGACCAACGCTCCGTCTTCGGCTCACGGTCGTCGCCACGGCGCTCCTCGCTACCGGCCTCGTTCTTTCGGGCGCGCTCGTCTACCTGACACTCGACAGAACGCTCACCCTCGAAGTTGATCGCGCACTTGCCGACCGGGCGCGTGTTGTGATCGCATCGATCACCGTAAACGCCTCTTCGGATGGCCTCTCGATCCAGTTGCCCGACGTTGATGCAATCGCCGCCGGCGGTGCCGTGGTACAGGTCACCGGCTTCGACGGGACAATCGTTCGATCCGCTTCTCTCGGGCGGGTCACCCTTCAAGTATCAGGAGGGGCACTGGCATCCGCAAAACGTGGCCAAGTTTCTTTCGAAACGGTGACGGTCGAGCAAGTTCAACTCCGTGTCCACGCCGCGCCACTCGCCTGGCGCGGTGAGACACTTGGAGTCCTGATGGTCGCCCGCCCGCTTGGGCCGACTGAACTCGTCCTTGGTGGTCTTCAGATTGTCCTGATCGGCGTTGGTGGGATTGTCCTCATGGTTTGCGCCATCCTCGCCTGGGTCGTGGCACGAGGTGCACTTCGCCCAATTGACGACCTCGCGCGTGAAGCCGGCTCAATCGGTGCCGATCAGGACTTCAATCGGCGGCTTTCAGACCACGTGAGCGAAAGTGCAGCCGAAGTTGGACGCCTTGCCACCACCTTCAACGCAATGCTGGACCGATTGCAAGACTCATTCGCTGCCGTGCAACGTGCCAATTCCCGCCTTGAAGCCATGTTGCAGTCACAGCGACGCTTCGTTGCCGACGCATCGCACGAACTTCGAACCCCCTTGACGACTATCAGGGGCAATGCCCATCTCATGGCACGTGGTGCCGGCGTCACTGAAGACGACACACGCGAAATGGTGACCCAAATCTCCAGCGAAGCTGACCGGATGTCACGCCTAGTCACCGACCTCCTGACGTTGGCACGCGCCGATGCCGGCCTTGCAATCGTCAGGCAGCCAGTGATGTTGCGGCCCCTTGTGGAGTCAGTTGGTTTCCAGGCACGAACACTTGCCGCCGGCCGTCTCACCGTGTCTGTTGTGCCCTACACGGGAGACGGTGACCTGATGGTCGATGGTGACCCGGACGCTCTGCGCCAACTGGTCCTGGCTCTCGCCGATAATGCGATCAAGTACACGCCAGACGGCGGATCGGTGAGCCTGGCACTTCGATCAGTTTTCCACGGATCGGCGGGCTCTCTGGCTGATCGTGCGGTGCCACTCGTGACGCGCCCCGGTTCAACCCACGTGCGACCCACGGTGACCGCCCAGATCAGTGTCATAGATACCGGCGTCGGGATCGGTGCCGATGACCTTCCCCACGTGTTCGAGCGGTTCTACCGTGCGGACCGCGCGCGTCACACCGCTGGCAGCGGACTCGGTCTTGCAATCGCCCGCTGGATTGCCGATGCCCATGAAGGCACGCTTGTTGTCGAGAGCAGTCTCAACGCCGGCAGCATGTTCACCGTATCCCTACCGGCGTCGGTCGTTGCCGGCGTCGTCGACAACGACAGTGACATGATGTCGGACGAACGCCCAGACTGAGGCACCAGTCAGCGATTGGTCAGCCTCTTGACTCACGCAAGTAAGGACGGCCGAGACCCGCAGGCGCACCAGCCCGTCGCCGGGCTAACCTGCGACTGACGACTGGGAGCGCAATTATCGGAGCAAGATAGGGCAGCATGCCAAGCAGGTACTGGGCACCAGGGATAGCCGTGGTGAGCCTGAACTGGGCAGCCTCAAACCCACCGAACAGCAGCGTTCCCGCTATCGCCCAGAGCGGGTTCCAGTTTGCGAAGGTGACAAGTCCCAGGGCAATCCAACCGCGCCCGCGGGTCATCCCTTCCGTCCATGTGCGAACCACGGTAAGTGACAGGACTGAACCGGCAAATCCCATCAGGACGCCCCCGGCAAAGATCGCCCCGAGCCGGTAGAGGTCAACTCGGATGCCGGCGGCGTCGGCCGACGCTGGGTCTTCTCCGGTCGCCCGCAAGTGCAAGCCCAATCGGGTCTTGTAGAGAAGAAATGTCAGCACAGCGGCGATCGCGTAGGCCCAGTAGACAAGCCCGTACTGGCGGAACAACACCTCGCCTAAGACCGGCAGGTCAGTCAGACCGGGGATGACCCATCGCACGTCGAGGGCCTTTGATGCCTTGGAGACGTAGGGCGTTCCGAGCAATCGGCTGAGAGCATCGCCCAAGTAGACAAGGATCAGGCCAAGCACGAGTTGCCGTTGCTGAGACATGCGTCCATAAACAACCGGGATTGCATGGGTGAGCGACAGCAGGCCACCGGCAAGCGAACCCGCAATCACCCCCAAAACCGCATCGCCGGTCGTGAACGCTGTTCCATAGGCAACCATCGCCCCGAAAAGCATGATGCCTTCCACGCCAAGGTTAGTTGCACCGGAGAGCTCAGTGACAATGGCACCGAGCGTTGCCGGCAAGAGCACCGCGCCGGAACTCACGACTGCAGCCAAGAAGGCACTGAATGATGCAATGTCCATCGGTCGGTCAGTCCTTTTCCGCCACCACGCCCACAAGCCCGGGAACTTCCGGATGAGGCGTAGCAGGCACTGCCGGCGGGCGGAACCCCGGACGCGCCCATCGTTCGGCAAGGTTCTGAGCGTTGATGACACCATAGAGGATCGCCCACAGGAGGACGCCAGCCATGGCAACAGGCAAGCTGAATTGCACTTGCAGTTGCGATCCACCGATGAGGAGGCCGGCGACCACAACTGATGCAACTACGGTCAACCCAGGACGCAACGCACCGAGCGCAACCACCAAAATTGCGGTGTATCCAAGTTCCTGTGATATCCCAGCTTCAAGACGGTGGTTGAGACCTGCCACTTCACTCCATCCGGCGATGCCCGCAAACCCGCCCCCGATCACTGACACGACCACGATGACCCAACCGGTTGACAGCCCGAGGTAACGCGAAGCACGAGCACCCTGCCCAGCGATGTCGATGTTCAAGCCCCAGACCGTCCGCGTCATCATCAGCCAGATTGCAATGACGCCGACGATAGCCACCGCTAGCCCAGTATGGATGTTGCTGTTGCCAAACCCACGCATCCACACTTGCAGCGGTGGCCCCCACCCATCTGGCAGAGGGAGCCATGATGGCAGGACGAACTTTGTGACGTCCCATCGGGACAGCCAAAGCGACTGGTCGAAAGTGGCAGTTCCAGGGAACCCGCGCCCCGCCGGATTCTTCCACGCACTGAACACAAGGAAATCCACGATTCGTTGCGCAACGTAGTTCAAGAGCAAGCTGACGATGATCTCAGGCGTCTGGAACTGCAACCGAAGCAATCCGGGGATAAGCGCCCAGATTGCACCGCACACGACTGCACCGACAAACATCAGCACCCCAGTCAATTCGGATGACCCCGTTGGGACGTAAAGCGCGACCCCAGTCGCCCCAACTGCACCCATCAGCATGCACCCGTTGAGCCCGATGTTCCAGAACCTCGCGCGGAATGCCGGGATGAGACCAGCAGAAAGGAGCAACAGCGGGATCGAGCGTCCGATTGTGCGGCTGATCCCCAATGGGCTGCCAAAGGCTCCCTTGACCGTTGCCATGATCACGGCCACGGGATCCTTCCCGAGGAAGATCACAAATCCGGCGAAGATCGTCAGAGCAGCGCCCATGCCAATCAGCCATGCAAGCGTCCGGCGGACGGCGACCCCCGCGGGCGTGCCTGGAGCAAAGCGACCGCTCATGAGGACACCTTGGGACCGTTTTGGTCACGAGACGCGCCAGAACCTGCCAGACCCGTCGGAGAAACGTCATCCGTGACGCCAGAGGCGATCCCTTCCGACATGAGCAAACCAACCCGTTCGCGCGTCGCATCGTCACGGTTTAGGACGGACGCAACACGCCCCCGGTTCAGCACGGCAATACGGTCGCACTCAAGTGCCTCGGACAGATCACTGGTGATCCAGATCACCGCCGCCCCGCGATCGCGGTGTGCGAAGAGTTCATCAATGAACTGTCGGGTCGACCGCGGGTCAAGACCACGCGTGAAGTTGTCGACAATGATTAGCTTTGGCGCCCCTGCAAACTCACGCGCAATAATCACTCGTTGCTGGTTCCCCCCGGATAGTCGCCCCACCACCACGTCGGGATCGGCCGGCCGGATCCCATACCTTTCAATCAGGTCGATCGCGTCGCGTCTGATACGCCCGCGGTCAACAAACCCAAATCTGCTCAATGGTCGGCGGTCGTAGCGCCGGAGTGCGAGGTTCGTCGCCACTGTCTGGCTAAGCACGAGACCCACCTCTCTCCGGTCCTCGGGCACGTATGCAACCCCGAGGTCCGCAATCTCACGGACCGAAACACCGCGGAGATCTCGGACCCCCATCTGGATCCTGCCAGACGAAGTCTTGATGAGACCTGCTATCGCTTCGGCGAGCTGGGACTGGCCGTTTCCAGCGACCCCCGCAACCGCCAGGACTTCTCCAGACCGAACCGATAAAGTCGCATCGGTAAGGTTCACTGGTTGACTGGGGTCACTTACTGAAACGCGGTCGAGTCTGAGCACCACGTCTCCCGTAGCCACCACCGCCCTGGTGCGGACATCTCCACCATATGGATCCTGAGTTGCCTCACCGACGGATTGAGGGTCCAAGCCATCCCGCGGGCTGACTGTGTCAGCATCCCCCACCATGAGACGGTTCAGAACTTCCCTGCTTGCTTGACGCGTCGCCAGGGTCCGGAACACGCGTCCGCCACGCATGACGGTCACACGATCCGTGAAGCGCAAGACCTCGTCTAACTTGTGAGTGATGAAGATGACCGTGCGTCCTTCACGGACAAGTTCCCGCAAGGCAGCAAAGAAGGTCTCCACCTCGGTTGGCGCAAGATTTGCCGTGGGTTCGTCGAGGATGATGATGCGGGCACCATGATGCAGGAGTTTCACCACCTCAACGCGCTGCCGCCGACCCAGGGGCATTGCCCAAACCGGGGTCTCGGCATCGATTGGCAGCCCGAATTCAACCGAGAGCCGACGCGAGAGGTCGCGGAAGCGCCGATGCAAGGTAAACCACATCGGAAAGCGGTGACCGAGAGAAATGTTCTCCGGCGCGGTGAACCGAGGAACGAGCCTTTGCTCCTGATGGACCATGCCGATGCCTAGTCGCTTGGCCGCTTCGGGTGAACCGACCGACACAACCCGATCATCAATCCGGATCTCACCGGCATCCGGGCGATAAACCCCCGCCAGAACATTCATGAGACTGGTTTTGCCCGCACCGTTCTCACCCAGAAGGGCGTGGATCTCGCCGGGGCCGGCCTCGAAATCAGCACCGTCACTCGCCACGACATCGCCAAACCGTTTGACAATGCCCACCAATGAAACCGCCGAAACTTTTTTTGAAACCGCCACAAGTGCGGGGTTCATCACATCCAAGATCGGTTCAGGCATCGTTGCGTTCATCGATGGGTGGTCGACATCGGTGCGTGAACGCACATGCCTCGCACCGGGTCCACCGGGCGACGATCCGACGATGGATCATAGCCGGAATAAGGATGGGGCACCCACCATGGGTGCCCCGAGAGTTCGCGACCGTGAAACCGGAAACCGCTATCCGATAACGCGATGATCAGGGCTGGGTCGAACCAACTACGTTGCTCACGAACCACATGCCGTTGTCGTCGTACAACTTTCCTATGTCAGGCGCGCCGTCGATGCGCACCTTGCCGGTGTTGTCCTTGATCGTGCCAGTGAAGATAGTCACAATATTCTTCTCACCGGACTTGAAAGCGGCGACTTCGGCATCAAACGCTGCCTTGATTTCGGTGGCCCGAGGATGCTTCGCCAATGCGGTTTCATTCAGGGGCGCCACGCCAACCGTGCCATCCAAGAATGAGCCACTCCAGTTGCGCCACTGGTCAGGAATGACCACTCTCCCACCCTGCACCCACGCACCACTGCACGCTGCTTCCACGGTTGGCTTATTGTGAACCGCCCAGTTCCAAGTGGCAGCGGTCAACGTCGCACTCGGGGCGGCCTCGTTCATGTCAGCGTGATAGGCCACCCCGTAGCGTCCCGCAGCCTCCGCGGCGACCTGCGGAGCAGTTGAGTCCTGATGTTGGGTGACGAGCATCGCATTGATTGGCGCGCTAAGGGTTGCCTCGGCTGCGTCCTTCTCAAGCTTCGGATCAAACCACGTCAGCGTCCACTTGTTATGGATCTTCGCCTGAGGGTTCGTCTTTGCCACGCCAAGTGCAAACGCGTTCTCGCCACGGAAGACCTCTGGGATTGGGAACGCTGCGACGTAGCCGATGTTGGTGCCAGCTGGAACGACCATCCCGGCGACGACGCCGGTTATGTAGCGGCCCTCTTCGATGGACGCGAAGTAGTAGCCAATGTTCGGCGGGTCGGACGGATCTGGGTAGCCGGAAGCGTGGAAGAACATGACGTTAGGGTGGTTTCGAGCAACTTCACGGGTTGGTTCCATGAACCCGAAGCTTGTGGTGTAAACCACCCTTGCCCCTTGAGCAACCATGCTTTCCAAGAGATCGATCACTGCCTGCTTGTTGTCGTCCGGCACGCTATCCTTGCGTATCGAAAGGTCGACATTGGGCATGTCACTCTTGATGGACAGGAAACTCTGCTCATGCGACCACGACCAACCCTTGTCGTTCGTTGGGCTAGTGTAGACCTGCGCAACCTTGCAGGCCGATCCCTGCATCGACGCCGGCATGGGCGTCAGCGCCAACCCAGCAACTGCCAGCGCAGCCGACGCGCCAAGCAGTGGACGCTTCATGAACGATGAAAGCGAACTCTTCAAGTGCCTCACTCCTCCGTGCACTCCACCCAATCCACGACCGACCTTCGCCCCCGACCGGCCGTGAATGTGGAAACTCGTTTGCCCTGTTTGCGTCCTCGCGCTGAACCCGCCTGACAGCCCGCGCGGCCGTGCCGCCAATTGCAATGCAACTGGGGACCCCGCGGATTGTGCCAGAGACCCGACGCACTCGTTAAAACGCGTCATCGTAGTGTTCCTCATGTTCCTCGGCACAAAATCGCCCGAGCATTGATCCGCCGGGAGTATCGGCATGTCCGGGGACTTCCCGCTACTATTTTCGAGTGAGTACGAGCAAAGAAATGCCGAACGAGGCACAGTCAGACACAAGACGGGGCTTGCTTGCCCGCACCTTTCTCGGCGGGATTGCCTCTACTGCGCTTCCGGCCATTTCTGGGTGCACCGCATTCGCTCCAGCACCCGCGCCGGAGATGGCGGACGCCAAGATCAAGGGCCCCATCACTTATGTGGCAATGGGTGCATCCGACGCAGCCGGAGTAGGGGTCGAACGCCCGTCACAAGATGGGTGGGTGCCAGTCCTTGGCCGGTTGCTTCCACCGGCGACCAGGGTCGTAAACCTGGGCATCCCCGGGATTCGCTTGCGTGAAGCCGCGGCCGTGGAAGCAGGGCCCGCCATCGAGGCGAAACCACATCTGATAACGATATGGCTGGTGGTCAACGACATCCTTGGCAATGTCCCTCTAGCCGCTTACCGTAGTGACCTCGATGCGCTCCTTATCCGCTTGAAGTCCGAGACATCCGCCGAGATTGCCATTGGAAACGTGCCAGATTCTCCGGATAACTCTGGGTACCTGGGGTTGCCTGCAACCCAGCGCCGCGTCATCGCAAATCAGTGGAATGCAGCGATCGCGGAGATCGTCGCGCGACACCAGCTCACACTCATCGACTTGTGGACGAAGTGGCCGGTCCGAGAGAATCCCGAGTACATCGGCCCGGATGGCCTGCATCCGACGGTGCTTGGCTACCGCGTTTTAGCGGAAACGGTGCGTCTGGCGCTCAGGGACGCCAAGATCGTCTAGCGGACAGCGCTGGCAATCTCTTGCCATTCCGTGCTCGGCTACCGGCTGTTCTGCATCCCTTTGTCTTCCTGCCTCCACGCTCACCACACCCTAGGGCTATCCTGCACGCCAAAGGGGACCTCATGAAGATCACCGGATGTGAGATCTGGACGGTTGTGGTGCGCGCAAAACCAGGAACTGTGAATAGCCCCGAGTTCGGGGCTGCCACGTGGGACCACGTTCCAAAGCACCTGATCCGCCTCCAAACCGACGACGGCGTCTACGGGATCGGCGAGACCGGGCGTGGCGTAGGCCGGTCAGCAGTGGAATCCGCTGCGCAGTCGCTCGTTGGCTTGGATCCTTTGCAGATCCCGCTGCAGGACCTCCCACTGGACATTGGGCGGGCCGAGGGTGCTTCGACCGGACGCATCCACGAAGGCTTGCACGGAACCGGGCGCATCAATCCGGCCTACGACGCTTTCGAGATGGCGCTCTTTGACCTTGTCGGACGCCATCTGGGTTTGCCAGTGCACGCGCTGCTGGGAGGGAAGGTTCGCGACCGAGTGGCCATCGACTACTGGATCGGCCAGATGTCGCCTGATGACGCGGCTCGGGCCGCGGCTGAGGCAAAGGCACGCGGGTTCCACGGGCTCAAGATGAAATGTGCGATTGACGATCCCTGGGAGGCACGGATCGAGGCAATCCTGGATGCCACCGGACCAAATTTCATGCTTACACTCGACCCGAACGAGCGCTTCTACCGCCCGGTGGAGGCGATTGGCCTCGCGCGAAGATTGGCTCGGTTTCCGACGATTGCGATGTATGAGGACCCAGTTCCAAAATGGAACCTGGATTGGTACCGGCAGATCAGGGCAGCAATCGATGTTCCGATCGCGCTGCACCTGGGCAATCCGCGTGACGTCATCAATGCAATCAAGTCTGAAGCGTGTGACCACTTCAACCTAGGCGGCGGAATGGTCGAGTTTGTTCGAATGGCGTCGATGGCCTCCGCCTACGGATCACACGTTTGGCACGGATCAGGTGTGGACCTTGGGGTGGCCGAACATTCATACCTGCACGCCTGCGCCGCAGCTCGCGCGTGCGTCCTCCCAAGTGATCTGGTTGGCAGTTGGGTGCGAGAACACATGTTGGTGGCGTCTCCGATGACCATCACCGATGGCCACGTAACCGTGAGCGACGCGCCCGGCCTTGGGTGCGAATTCGACATGGATGCGGTCCGGCACTTCTCGGCGGGGTAGCGCCGGGGGAAGGTAAACGCCCCTTCCCTCTCCGGCGACTGCGGGGCAGTGGGCAGAAGGTTTGGCTCGGACGTCGCCCGTGACAGGCCCGAAGGCTTTCACCCGCTCCGGGAACGTGGCAGCCGCCGGCAACCGCCCGGCCACCCCGCCGAACCCAGGTCACTCATGGCTTCAGTTCGAATACCCGTGTGGCACGATTTTGTTTTGCCCAGATCGTCCCATGCATTGACATGCAGAACATTTGCGGATACGCTGACACCCTCAGAGGGGGAGGGCAACGATGGATCTGCAAATGAACCAGTCGCGGCGTGCGGTACTCGTGGCATCGGCAGCCGCTATCGGCCTGATTTTGTCCGCGTGCGGCGGGGATGCGCCCGCCCCTCCGGCCCAACCAACGGCCCGGCCGGCACAACCCGCACCGACCACCGCGGCCACGGTTCCTGCTCCAACCGCCGCTCCCACCAAGGCTCCGGCGCCAGTAACGCTGAGGGTGAACCACCGCACCGAGAAGTACATCCCGGTCCGTACCAAGAAGTTCAGTGACCTCAATCCCAACGTCACTGTCGAACTGCTCCAGGACTCGGGCTACGAGAAACTGATTGCCATGCTGGCCGCCGGCGACCTCGGGGACGTCGTGTGGGCGAGTACAGGTGTCGGGTCGTACTTCGAACTCGCCGCGCAGGGACACTTCCTCAACATCGATCCTTACACGACGAAGGACAAGTACGACCTCAAGCAACACTTCACCCGCGCCATCGAGACGGCCCGCCTGGTCGACAACAGGCTCTTCGGAATGCCCAACCTCATGCACCCGAGTCACATAGGCCTTTTTTATAACGTCAACATCTTCGAGACGACGCAGGTTCAGCCGCCAACACTCACCTCGACTTACGATGACCTGGTGGACATCGCCCGCAAGGTTATGGCAGCTAAGCCCGGCATCTGGGGGATCAACACCGAAACGAGCTATCCGCCCATCCTCTGCTTCATCCGGTCATTTGGGGGCGAGATGCTCGACCCACCTTCCTTGGGCAAGAAGCCGGCCATTGATCGGGGCCCCTCCAAGCAGGCCCTGCAGTGGCTGTACGACCTGCGCCACAAGCACCGGGTGCATCCCACGCCTGCCGAAAAGGTAGACCATAAGAACGGCGACATTGCGATGTGGACAACCGGCATGTGGGGAGGCGCCGATCAGGTTGCGGTTGCAGACCGGTTCAAGATTGAAGCCGTTCTGATCCCCAAGGGGCCCGGAGGCAAGCGCGGATCACAGGGGCACGTTGACATGTGGGCTCTCTACGCCAAGGGCAAGAACCCGGACATCGCGTGGAACCTCATGAAGCACTTTGTCAGCAAGGAACAGGGTGTCGAGATGATGCCCGAAACAAATATCCCTGGAAGTCGAATGGATGCGTGGGAGGAATTTGCCAAGCGACCCGTCTTCAAAGTATTCAAGGATTTCATGGATGCCGATGGGGGTCCTGGCCCACTGGCAGTTCCCGACAACTTCAAGATGCTCGACTACCAGAACGTCTTCCAGAAAGAAGTCACACCCATCTGGGCCGGCGAGAAGAGCGTCGACACCACCCTTGGCGC
>SXGR01142193.1_pt1 | contig 14572 bp, 17 predicted proteins | sample 3174711 | NCBI WGS metagenome assembly SXGR01 (sample SAMN11356860, study PRJNA531348) | freshwater metagenome | isolation source: freshwater sample F1-60 | place: China: Fuxian Lake, Yuxi | collected 2017-12-25
AGAAAACTCAGGTCATCAACCACAAGCAAATGGTAGGCGCTGGCCCTAAACTCGTCAAGGCCCACTCTGCGCTGACCGCCACCCCGCCATTACCTAATGGTAAATAATCACTTTTGTTCGACACTCCAAGAGGTACGCTCAGCGCAACAAGCGGAAATTGCCAACTTGTTCAGGCCAGCATCAGCAGCCCTAGACACTCAGGGCGCTCTGCCAGCGGCTGGACCACGCCTACTCACGCTGCGCCGCGTGCGCCATTACTGCAGCGCAGGATTACCATCCCAACGTCTCATCAAACTCCAGTTCCGGGATCGGCTCTGCATCCGCACCTGCACCAGCCTCCAACCTATCATGCACGGCTTCTGCTGTCAGGTTTGCCGTCTGGTCAATCTCAAGCTCGGGGATTGCCTCTACTGCTTCTGGAGCAATCAGCTGCTCTGCATTTACCTCCACCGGTGGTGAGCGTGCGGGTGCGATTGCCGGTGCAGTTGTTGGCTCGCCAGCCACGTCTCCAAATTCTGACGCACCACTTGATACGCCGCACTCCGTTCCGGCAGCCGGCGTACATACACCGCGGCCCGCTACAACTTGCAATTACTGCCGGCGCGTGTCCCCGGCACCCATTCAGCGCTGCTCATAATCAAGGACCAATCTGAAATTCCAGCAGCCGGGCGCGACCCTCAATAACCTCACCCGCGCCCGCTTCAACGGCAACGCGCACCTGCGTTGCCGGCGAGCACAACTACCACTCCAGTCCACCCCCACTTGCCCGCTTTTCCGCGCACCGCAACCCGGCCGCCGTCTCTGGCCAACCGGATGAAGCCCGCAACGCCTCCCCATTCACCTATCGCGAATTACGAGTCACCGGTCACGATTCACGCACCCCTCGTCCCTACGCCTCAGCGAAGTGCACTGCCGACGAGCCTTCGATGACCCTGGTGCAAGCGCAAACGTTGCAATAGTATTCTGAGACCGCTATGCTCTAAATCCGCAGAAGCTTGATTATTCTGAAGTTCAAGCAACCGTTCGTGGATTAATTGAATATCTGATACAAGATAGACCAAATACGATGTGACGCCGAGAGGCTGTCATTCCTCGGGGGACGGGCAATTGGAACCGAGGGGCATGACACCGCAGAGCAGTATCTAGATCAGCGTCTGCGCGAACTCCAACTTCAACCTACGCAGGCCACTCCTTTCAAACGCCTTGCAGTGCTATGGGGCTTCATTCGCCAATTTATCGGGACGACTTCTTAGACAAAAAACAGCCCCGATCGGCTCCCAATCGGGGCCCACTACGATAACTGCTGTCCGACTCCAGGCGCAGACGACAACGTTGCCGGTGTCGCCATCGTCCTCGCTGCCGCTAAGAGGTTACAGGAGTTGCGTCTTAAATGAGTGATACAGTTTCTAAGTACGAACCATTTTCGATGCCGATGAGCCGCCCAATTTCCTGCAGGGGTCCATGGGATCGATAAACTTCTATCACTGCCAGAAAACCGAGGTAATTGATTGTGCATTAATCTTGGACCTGATCGGGCACGATATTAAGATCCCCGGCATGGAACCCTTCCTATTCATTACTGGCATGGAGAGCCATCAGCAATTGGAAACAATCCTGCTGCAGGCCGGCGTGGACGAGCGAATCAGAGTTGTTGCCGGTTAGAATGATTAGAATGGCGACATGAGCGACCATCACATTTTTCGGGTGAATGCTATCCCCTACCTGTTCTTTAACTGTGGTCGCTGGCAACACTACCACATGCCCACCGGCACCCCACACAAACTCAACTACGACCTGGTTGTGGCCATCACCAATTTTCTTGCGGACATTGTCCTGCGCTGTGACGCCGCCCAGTTTGCGTCAGGTGGCAGGACTTACAACTCCACTCCGTCCAAGTTGCTAATCATGTAGCGGTCCCGTGCACCACTGGTGAAAACATGGGAATTGCGCCACCGCAAAGCCGAGAGGATCTCGACGAAATTGCCACGCTGCTCTGGCTCAGTTTCGGCTGTAAATGTGGGGTAAACTGGTGCGGTAGGAGAAGGTCACCGCGAGAGATGGCAAGCTGAGCCTTCTTCCGGAAGAAGTGAAGACAAACATCGAAGCGAAGATTTGCGCGCAATGACTTGCCGCAGCCCATTTGCCAAGATACTACCCGTATTGTAATGCGGCGTTAAGGAAATTAATGAGTTTGAAGAAGCACCTCTTAATGATCAAGCTGGAGAAATGGTACTGGTCATCGGCGCGGGACCGACCGGGGTCATGCACGTCAAACTCGCCAAAGCCCGAGGCGCCGGGCGAGTCATCGTCAGCGAGCCGATTCCAGATCGCGCGGCTCAAGCCAAAAGGATTGGCGCGGACCGGGTAGTTGATCCAACAGCAGAGAATCTAGAATCGGTTTTGGGCGAGGAAAGCAACGGGCGCGGGGCAGATGTAATTAAGTTCGCTGCTCCTGTTCATGCCGCGCAGGAAAGCGCTCTCGATCTCGCGGCAATCGGCGGAAGAATCAATTACCTTGGTGGGCTTCCCAAAGATCGTCCCATAATAAACTTCAATTCCAACCTGGTTCAATACAAGGAACTGACTGTCACAGGCACCACGGGTTGCAGTACTGCTGATTGCTGGCAGGCAGTTCAAATTGTCAACGCCGGGTTGGATGACCTTTCAGATATTGTTAGCCGGCGTTTTCCCTTGAAAGAGGCTATGACTGCCTTTGCAGCCGCCGAAGATCGAAAGTCCCGAAAAAAGTTTTGGAACCGTAAGTCATGTCTTCCATCCCTTCTCCTGTGGAACGCCAGGTAATTACCGTTCTGGGACTACTTTCCCATGAACAGTTGGGGATTTCCGATGCCCACAACCATCTGTGGATCGAGCCAATACCGGGCGCGGACTCAAACGCCCCGATCCTTAACCAGTTCGATCTGATTCTCAAGGAATTGGTTGAGTACCACGAAAAAGGTGGCGGGGCGCTGTTGGACTGTCAGCCACAAGGCTGCGGCCGAAATGGAAACAAGCTGCTGGCGCTTTCAAAGGCTTCGGGAGTTCATCTAATCGCCTGCACCGGGTTTCACCGGAAAAAATACTATCCACAGAATGTTTGGCTTTGGACGGCAGGAACGGAAAAAATATGTGATTTTCTCTGTTCAGAATTGGAGCAGGGATTGGTTGAAACCCTTGAAACGCCTTCGCCCATCAGGGCAGGTTTCATCAAGATCGCCATCGAAGCGACTTGGGCAGATTGCCCCCTCCCTGCGCTGGAAGGTGCCGCCGGCGCCGCGTTGAAAACAAAAGCGTTGATGGAAATCCACACTGAAAAAGGTGCGCTGGCTGAAAAGGTCTGCAATTATTTGGTGGACTTCGGATTATCTTCCAATCAGTTGGTACTATGCCACATGGACAAAAGACCGGACATCGGTTTACACAAGGAACTTGCCCATCTGGGAGTACTGCTCGAATATGACACATTTTACCGGCCGAAGTACAACCCGTCGGCCAACCTTTGGCCGTTGATCGAGCAAATGGCTGGTGCCGGTTTTGCAGACCGGGTTGCCCTTGCAACAGACATGGCCGAAGCAGAGCTTTATCACCACATCGGCGGTGGGGCCGGTTTGGCAAGTTTTCCTGGGGAAATCCAGGCTCTGCTAATTGAAAGAGATATCCCGGAACTTGCTCGAAAGCAGATGCTGGGGGGCAATATCGCCCGCCGACTCGCCGGGATTCACTAAGTCCAACTTGGAGAACAAAATGACCGACTTACCCTTTATCTTCATACTCCCACTGCCGCAGGTGATTCCTTCACGAGTGGACAATCACATCCAAAGACGGTTGTCCGCACTGCACGGTCAATTCGCGGATCAGGAAGCCTACAACAAAATGCTTTCCACGGAAGATAAATTGATCTATGAAGTCTATGAAATCAAACGCCCCGAAGTGGAAGGTGAAATCCTGATGGGCGTTTCGATCGTCCATCCGGGCAAGGTAGGAAAGGAATTCTTCATGACCAAGGGGCATTTCCACACGATCCTTGCGACCTCGGAAATTTACTATTGCATGCGTGGGGAAGGCTACATGGTGATGGAAACACCGGAAGGCGACACATCCGTGGAAGCGCTTGCCCCCGGCAAGGTACTTTACGTACCTCCGCGTTGGGCGCACAGGTCAGTATGCACCTCGAGGCAGGAGGACCTGGTCACCTTTTTTGCTTATCCGGCCAATGCCGGTCATGATTATGGCACCATCGAAGAAAAGGGCTTCAGAAAGTTGATTCTTGATGGTGTAAATGGCCCAGAAATTGTCGACAACCCACGTTTTAAATATCCAGAGGAACCATGAATCTAAAGGATTGCCGCCTGTTGGTTACGCCAACCTCCTATGGCAAGAACGATTCCCGCCTAAAAACCGAACTGGAGGCGCAGGTCGGCGAAGTAATCTATAACCTAACCGGGAAGCCGCTTACCTCGGCTGAAGTTGCGAGTTTACTTCCGGGAGTTGATGGATACATCGCGGGGCTGGATGGCATTGATGCGAACGCATTAAAGTCAGCTGATCGCCTGAAAGTGATCTCGCGCTACGGGGTGGGCGTAGACAATGTGGATTTGGCTGTTGCCCGGGAAAAGGGGATCATGGTCACCAATACACCGGGCGCGAATTCTGTTTCCGTTGCCGAACTCGCTCTTGGGCTGATGCTCGCCCTGGCACGCCAGATCCCCAAAGCTGTTGAAGCGGTGCGTCAGGGAAATTTTCCACGCTATTCAGGGGTCAGCCTTGAAGGGAAGACGGTTGGAATGTTGGGGCTGGGCGCGATCGGCAAACAACTTGTCCGTCGTCTCTCTGGTTTTGACTGCAAGATACTCGCTTACGATCCTTTTGCTGACTCGGCTTTTGCGGAAGATAATCAAGTTGAACTTGCCAGCATGGACGAAGTCATCGCACAGGCGGACTTCCTCAGCTTGCACCTTCCCCTTCTGCCAGAAACCCGCGGCATTGTGAATGAATCTTTCCTCGGCAGGATGAAGAAAGGATCATTCTTGATCAACACATCCCGAGGAGAGGCAATAGATGAAGATGCGCTTCTCAAAGCCCTGCAAAGCGGTCAGATCAAGGGAGCGGGGCTGGACGCATTTGCAGTTGAACCGCCGGATCCCAAAAATCCCCTGCTGGCATTGCCGCAAGTGATTGCCACTCCTCATCTCGGCGCGCAAACGGACGGTGCGACCCGCAACATGGGTTGGTTTGCAATGAGGGATTGTCTGGCTATTTTGAAAGGCGAAAAACCGGTTTACCCGGTCGTATAACTCACACTGAAATCGTTCTGGAGATAACATGAATAAAAACGAAGTTTTGGAAAAAGTAAAAGAACTGGGCCTATTGGCTGTCATCCGTGGACCAACGCCTGAGTTGACCGTCAAAATGGTCGAAGCATTGGCTGCCGGCGGCGTTTTGGGTATCGAAATCACCTATAGTACGCCCAATGCGGAGGAAGTGGTGCGAACGCTTTCAAAGAAATTTGGCAACGATATCGTACTTGGGATGGGGACACTCACCAAGCGCGAACAGGCTCTTTCTGCCAAACAGGCTGGAGCAAACTTCCTGGTCAGCCCGATTTGTGAGTCCAACCTGGTCAAAGCCATGGTCGCGAGTAAACTATTGACGATGGCTGGCGCCCTAACCCCCACCGAAGTTTTTCAGGCATATAACCTAGGCACAGATGTCATAAAAATATTCCCCGGCTCACTGGGAGGCCCCGCCTACATCAAGGCATTGAAGGGACCATTCCCATACATCCCGATGATGCCCACCGGCGGGGTGAGTGCTGACAATGTTGCGGAGTGGTTTGCAACCGGTGTCGTAGCCGTTGGAGCGGGTAGTGAACTGTGTCCACCGCAGCTGGCAAAAGCCGGGAAATTCGACGAGATATCGAAACGGGCGGCGGAGTTCGTCCAGAGGGTAAAAACCGCCAGAACCAACTAGGGACTTTTAGGAGCATTTGTATGAATAAAGAAAATTATACGGTCGTGACAAAATCGGTTCCCACCTTTTATTTTATTGGGGTAACTACTGGCAAATCCTCGATTATGAAAGTTTTTCCCTTGTGGATGAAAGTGTTGGGGCGGGAGGAAGTTGTCATGGAAGGCGTGGATTGCAAAATTCATGACGAGCCTGAAGCCTACCGCAGGGCGGTTGCCCAGATCAAATATGACCCGAACTCACTGGGCGCGCTGGTTACTACGCACAAGATTGACCTTCTCACGGCTGCGCGTGACATGTTTGAATACCTCGATCCGTATGCTACCATCATCAACGAGGTTTCAAGCATTTCCAAACTGGATGGTCGCCTGGAAGGACATGCGAAAGATCCTCTTACCTCTGGGGCCAGCCTGGATGGCATCATCGAAAAAGGCTACTTCGGCAAAACAGGCGGACATGTGTTGTGCTTTGGATCGGGTGGTTCCGGCGTTGCTACCCTGCTACACCTGATCAATAAAAAAGATAGGGAAGACCGCCCGAAATTTTTCACATTCGTAAACCGCTCTCAGGGACGGCTCGACCATGCAAAAGAGATGGTCGGCGTATTGAAAACCGATATCGAAATCGAATATATCTGCAATTCCGACCCAAAGGTCAACGACACGACCATGGAAAAGTTCCCCCCCAGCAGCGTCATCATCAATGCAACTGGCATGGGCAAAGATACACCTGGGTCACCAATCACCTGGGATGGCATATTCCCAATGAATAGCGTTTCATGGGAATTCAACTATCGGGGGGAATTGGATTTCATGCACCAATCCCTCGCACAGGCGGAAAGCCGAAAGCTAAAAGTGGAGGACGGCTGGATATATTTTGTCCATGGCTGGACACAGGTCGTCGCCCAGGTTCTGCACTTTGATCTCACACCCTCCCTGTTTGATAAGTTAAACGAAGCCGCATCAACTGTCAGAAGCAAGTAGCGTCAGGGAAGAAAGTCCATCATGGCCACAAAACTCCAACTCGCCAAACAGTACCGCGTACGTGGGTATGGTTATGCCCGAACCGTACTTGCTACTTTTGCACAGGATTATGGATTAATTCAAGAAGCAGCTTTGAGAATATCGGGCCGATTCGGCTCAGGGATGAGCCGGATATGTGAAGGTTGCGGTGTGCTAACGGGTGCATTCACGATGATCGGTCACAAGCCCGGAAGTGTGGCAACGAATGAAACAAATAAAGAAACCACATACCGCCTCGTCGCAGATCTTGCAAAGCGATTTGAAGCAAAGAACGGTTCAATATACTGCAGGGAGCTTATCGGTCATGATCTCAGTGACCCGCCAAAACGCGCCAAAGTGGCCCAAATGGAATTGTCCACCACAATCTGCAATAACCTTCTTCTTGACTCGGTTAAGCTGCTTGAGGAAATGCTCTAAATATCACAAGCAAGTATTCTATAGAATGAAAGGATGATAACCAATGTTCTTAACAGGAAAAGATATTGCCAAAATGATCGACCTCTCATGTGTGCGAACAACATCCAACAAGAGCGATATTGAAGAAATGGTCACCGCCGCCCGCAAGTATGGGTTCGGGCAAGTTTCTGTAATGCAGTGCTTCATTCCCTACACCAAAGAACTGCTCACGGATAGACCTGATATCCATTTAATTGGTAACGTAAGTTTTCCTTCCGGCTCAGATTCCACTTCGCTAAAAGTCGTGCAGGCAAAAGAAATGATCGCGGCAGGCTGCGACGAGATCGACATGGTCATGAATATTGGCAAGCTGCGCTCGGGCGAATTGGAAGAAGTTCAAAAGGATATACAAGCGGTGGTTGATACTGTGCGCCCAACCCCGCTGAAGGTCATCATCGAAACCATGTGCCTGACTCCTGAAGAAACACAACAGGCTTGTGGCATTTGTGTCCGAGCTGGGGCTGCTTTTGTAAAAACCGGTAGCGGGTGGGCGACAAATCGCGGCACAACCCTAGAGGATGTCCAACTGGTCAAATCCTTTGTTGGCGACCGTATCAAAATAAAGGCCTCGGGCGGGGTCCGCGACCTGAATATGCTGGTGGACATGTACACAGCCGGAGCGGTACGCTTCGGCGTGAATCTTATGAGTGGCATAAAGATCGTGGAAGAGTGCATGTCTCTGGATTCGGGTATCGAGGTATTGATAAAATAAAGGCGAATTCGAATATTCCATTTTGATTACTCTCCCCAAATTCACGTTTGGTTAGATATGCATCAATTCAGTAATTTGATCCGGATTCTGCCTGTCCAGAACTTTGTCAACAACTTTCCAAGTCTCGGTGTGGTTTATGGTGTCGCCAAGCAAGGGGGTTTGCTCTTCACCATGGGTATCCATCTCAACCATAAAAGTATCCGGTCCAATATACACAATCAGGTGACAGCCATGTGGGTATTGCCCACGCGGGCTGAAACGCGCTTGTTTTATAAAAGTTAGCTGCTTTGCGGGCCAAGTCATCTCAATGGTACCCAAAAGAGCCATTACCATGCACTTGGCTTTGATACCGTTCGGACACACGATCATAAAATCCTCATCGAAGGTGATTTGAGACTCATAGACTCGCGAAGTGTGTCCCGCAAATGTACGGGGAAAAACTAATTTGAAAATATCCCAGCTCAATTTGCGGCCTCCCAGAGGAATGCCGAATTATTTGCCCTCGGAAGGATCACTACAGGTAGGCGCCCATACTCCGCCTGAATAAAGCATCGGGCAATGGTTTTAAATAAAAGTCGTCACATTAAAAGTCTGACCATCAAATTCGTGAACACCTATTTCTCGCGAGGTCTTAATACACAAAAATTCAGCTAACAAATATTACCGAATCGGCTTCAACCTGAATCTGACATGCCTCGTTCTCTATCGCCTAAGCATCTTCTGATTCATCTGCCCCAGATCTTGTCACCCAGACCCGATGCACGCCGCCCAAACGCCAACCTTCTCGTCCAGTTTGTTGTTTGTCCAATAAAAAAGGTTTCTCTCATTAATGTGACCCAGAAAGGCTATGCGTGGGCCAATACTGATCACCAAGACCATTCGCAGTTTCCAAGTAGTGATCTCAAGCGCCTGCAATCTATCATAACATTTTTATTTAGTGTTCATAATAGCCTCATGAAGGACGCGAAGTCCCCACAGCTGCGACTAAATCACCAATTTCCGCCAAGTATTTTCCCGCTTTCAGAAAAATGGGCATGATCTGCTCATAAGTATTTACACTTACAGGGTCCGGTTCGGTCACATCTTCAATTTTGTGAATTTCATCAATAACCTCGTAATCCTTCCACAAGCCAGCACCAACCGCCGCCAAAGCAGCAGCACCTAAAGCCGCAGCCTGTTGGTCGACATTCGTCTTTAGAATCCGCATCTTATAAAGGTCGGCATAGATCTGACGCCAAAGCTTGCTACGGCTGCCGCCACCAACAACGACCATCTCGTTGCTCATAGGCAGTTTCCTGCGCAATTCATCTAGTGCAATGCGCATTTCCATGGCTACCCCCTCCATTGTGGCACGAATTACATCAGCACGGTTATGACCAAGGTCCAGACCCAAAAAGCCGCCGCGGATATTGATGCTGGCATCAATAGAGGAACCTCCTGCTAAGGAGGGGTTAAAAATAATGCCTTTTGAACCGACCGGAGACTCAGTCGCCAAGCCGGTCATCAACTCATAAATATCCTTGTTTTCATGTTTTGCCGTAATGATGAGGTCTGAACAAAATTGATCACGTACCCATCGGAAACTACTCCCTGAAGAGAAAACCGGGATTGCTGAATTGAACAACTTAGGTATGACCGCAGTGAAAACAAAGGGGCGAAATTGTTCATCCAGAATCGGTTCTCTTGTTGTGATTGCAATCCAACTCGACGAGCCTTGTGAATTATAGATACGTCCCTCCTGTATGTTGCGTGCTCCCAACGCCATACAGGAGTTATCCACACCGCCAGCAACGACCCTGACTTGGTTCGGCAGTCCCAGCACTTCCGCAGCATCATTCGTCAATGTGCCAATCACTTCGGCGGAAGGTACAATAGTGGGGAAAATTTTCTTGGGCAAACCAGATGCTTCAATAAGTCTATCGGAGTATTTCCACCCGACAAGGTCGTACACGCCACTCCCTGAAGCATAAGAGTAATCAGTGACAATCCGTCCAGTCAATCGGAAATTCACGTAGTCTTTTGTCCCAACCACACAGTGAATTTGTTGAAACATCTCTGACTCATTCTCTCGATACCACATGATCTTGAAAACCGAATAGAGAGGAGCAGGAAACCCGTTGCCGGTCAGATAATACCAATCGCGCTCGCTGACCTTGCCAAAAAATTCCTGTGTCTGTTGTACTGAACGCGAATCAGACCAAATCGGTGTACTCTCGCGCAACAAAGTGCCATTTTTATCAAGCGGAACAACACCAAGGCTATGGCCAGAGATCCCAAGCGCTGTTACGTCATTCCCATTAACCTCCGCTTTTCTTAACAAAGCACGGGTACTGTCCACCACTGCACTCCACCAATCCCTTGGAGCCTGCTCGTGCCAACCAGCTTTGGGATAAGTAGTCTGGTAAGCAACAAACTCTTCTGCCAGACAATTTCCATAGCTGTCATAAAGAGAAGCCTTATTTCCGCCAGTACCCAAATCATAAGCAATGACCAAATTGCCCATTGATGTCTCCTATCAGATCAATTTTCGATGTGAGTATGAGAAAGCAAGTGAGCTGTCCATAGTAGACTTGGAGAAATTGAAGTAGATCCTCCAACGTGTTGCGCCGCACCTTTACAGTTGATGTCTTTGCAAAACAGTAACAATGTATTTCCCCTACTCTGCAGCATTTATTACATCGGCGGTAAATTTTCGGCAATATATTGCGTTGAAATATTCAATGGGCATATCGTTTTGATTATACGATAAACTTTCAACTTAAAGAAAAGGTGTTGATGATTAGATTTCCGGCAATTCAATCTCTTCCTTCGATGAAGGGTTTACCGGTTCGAATTCACGCCAGCCATGATGAAAAAAAAGCTTGTATTCGTTTTCAAAACTTTAGTATAGCGAAATATTATCTGCAACCCTAGACTCAATACCTGGAACAAGCTTTTATGGAATATAGTGGCGATCAAGCAAAAACGGCCTTTCGCTGACAAATCTCAGTCGGCATATATAGAAAACCAGTTACCCATTCGACATTGCCAAACGTTCAGCTACTTTTTCTTCAGCTTTAACAATATCTTCTTTAAGCACTTTCGAACGATAAGGTATTTCGTGACGGTTCATTTCTGCTGAAAAGCCACGCAAACCTTCTATAAATCGAAATTTGCTGGGCGGCGTGGAAACAAAAGTGCATTTCGACTTCTATCGCCGAAAGTAACCATCATTAACCAGTTGCAAAACCGCCTCGCGGACGGTTGCACAGCTGATTTCAAATTGGGAATTGAGGTCTTTTTCAGTTGGGATCACATCGCCGGGTTTCAGATCTCCGGCGTCAATCTGTTTCTTTAGGATCTGAAGTAGTTGATAATCTAACGGTATTGGGATTGACTTGTCTAATATGCCTCGGGCTTCAGGTTCATTTGTCACATTTGCACCTGATCGAAATAGGACGAAGATTTGCTTCCGTATAGTTTATTGTACTTAAACTAATTATCTGACTCAATGTCCCGACGCTCGAGGAGGTTAATTGCATCTTCAGGAATTGCTTAACGAGGATAGTTATGGTCATCTATCAATAGCCGTTTTCTGCATTCAGATGATACCCTTGGTCACCCTCACGACTTGGAAGCGAAATATCTAGAATTCCGCCCGGAACAGCATAGACCAGCTCCAAGATCTTGATTCCGGACTTTAATCCGACTCCAGAGCGGCGCACGCCACGCTGGTACAGCCCCAAAACAGTTGCGAGGTCTCGTACTCCACCAGCGGCCTTGACCCCAATGGCATCTCCAACATGTGCCTTGATCAAGGAGACATTGTCAAAAGTTGCACCCGTTTTTGCCCAGCCAGTTCCAGTCTTCACCCAGAATGCACCAGCTTCGATACACAGATCGCATCCATTAAGCATTTGAGATTCCGAAAGATAGTGACACTCGCAAATGACTTTGAGCGGAACACCGTTGCAAGCCTCCACCACAGAATGTATGCCATCAAGTACTTCATCATGGCGCCCCGAGATAAGCTTGGAGATGTTAATTACCATATCCATCTCGCGACAACCCATTTAAAGCAGTTCTTGCGTCTCAAAAACCTTAGCGGACGTTGCCTGACCACCGGAGGGGAATCCTATAGCACCGCCAAGCAAAATACCGCTATCCTCGCCTATAAGCTCCTTGGTGAGAGCAACACGGCTTGGCATTGAAATAACAGCAACGCAGCAATATTTCTTAGCGCAGTTGACCAACAAACGAATGTAGTCATCATCGTCTTGCGCTTGCACTGCGCTAAGGTCAATCATACGTGCGATTTCCAAATTGGTTAGTGTTAGTTTCATACATCACCATTGGAGGACCAGAGAAAACACAGCATCCACATCCTTGCGGGTAACTGGCGCGAGACTGCGCGCATTCCCATCGCTGCCAAAATTGATCTAGACCACATCAGGGGTCAGAACAGGAATGACTTTCCCATCGACCTTCCCATCTGATAAACGAATGGGAAGAACCCTTTTTGGGGGTAAACGCAATGCTAAGTGATCCACTTTTTTAAAAGCCTTCCTCTGTTCAACCAAAATCAGGCACAATAAAAGTTGCTCCAGATAAATCAATACCCCGACAATAGATCCGACAGATACCAGTGCTTTCACAGCGCAGAACACCTAGTTCTACTATCAATAAAACAATTGAGCCATAAAACCTAGGAAGTTTCTCATTATTCAGCTTTTCGGCAAGCCATAAGCCGTACTTGCAATATTTCCTCGAATCAGCTAATTCCTTACGATAAAGATTTTTCGCGCAATAAAATATCGGAGATATAAACATCATCAAAGCAGCTTTCTTAACCTTCATAACATTTGCAAACTTTTCCTGCTTTGTACCCAAACATGGATGGATTCCAGATTGACAACAGCCCTTCTTGATCTCAGATTCCAATAAAGATATTATCCTTGAGTGTGCGCTTCTAACAACAACTCTTTTGGGAATTTCTCAATTAACTCAAGTAATTGGACCCATGAATTGTAAATACACTGCCATATACTGAGCCGCTAACGGCACTTTTGCCAGCAAACTTTCGTTTGCTAAACACTTCCTCTGTCAATATGGGAGACTAATATGTATGTGCCGTACGCTATTTTAATTTGGGATTGCTCCAGCTGCTTACAAATTTTTTTTTGCCAAATTTATGGTCACGCATTCGTCGAGCTTACATCTCTTAAGGGCTGTTTATGTCAGAACACTTAATGTTATGGGTTCGTTCCCATATAAATAGCCGTCCTAGCTTGACACTCAAAAAACATTAAGCATGATATATTTTCTTTCCTGTTGCGACCTGATGAACCACATTCACAACAAAGACAGCGTCCATTGAATAATCAGGTAAAGGAATGTCCTTTACGTTGTAAGAAAAACAGATGCGTCTTTGATTTTGTTTTTTGCAATATAATAAATTTCTTCGGAAACGTCTACGCCACTTGCCTTCCAAACTTTTGCTATTAAGAGCTTATCCAACATACCCGTTCCGCAGCCGAGATTCAAAACACAAAGTCGAGATTGATTTAACCCTAACCTTTCTAGTTCTAAAACAATGTAATCCACCTTCGTTTTTGGAACCAATCTAAATTCTGCCCAATAAATATGGTGATATTGCTAACCTCCTGTTCATAGGTATCACTCTAGTCATTAAAATCCGCCAATCGGTTCTGTTTCAACTTTGCATATCCACCTTGACCATATAATCATTTAGAACGAAAAACAACAAAGCTCATGACCAAAAATTAACATTGCTGTGGCACTGATAATTTAATGTACAAGAATTTCACGCCGCCGAATAAAACGAGACGGAAAGCGCTGAGCCCGCACAAGTCAAGTACCTCTGTGCAACAACCGCCACCCCGCCATTACCTAACAGTGAATGATCACTTTTGCTCGACACTCCGAGAGGTACGATCAGTGCAACAAGCAGATATTACCCGACTTGGACAGACCGGCATCGGCAGCCCTGAACATTCAGTGCCCTCTGCCGGCGGCTGCACCACGCCTACTCACGCTGCGCCGCGTGTGCCATTCCTGCAGCGCAGAATTACCAACCCACTGTCTGATCAAACTCCAGTTCCGGGACCGGCTCTGCATCCACATCCACAGGGGACGTCCACTGATTATCCCCGGCTTCTGCTGTTAGTTTTGCCGTCTGGTCAAACTCAATATCGGGGATTGTCTCTACTGCTTCTGGAGCAATCAGCTGCTGTGCATTCGCCTCCACCGGTGGTGAGCGCGCGAGTGCGATTGCCGGTGCAGTTGTTGGCTCGCCGACATGCGCCAGTATCTGTCGCACCGTCGCCGGCTCTGTGATAAAGCCAATCAGGCGCACCCGCCCGCCGCACCCGCTGCACTTGAGCGCAAACACCCCGTAGATGCGCGCCAGCAACTG
>SXGR01115759.1_pt1 | contig 14571 bp, 10 predicted proteins | sample 3174711 | NCBI WGS metagenome assembly SXGR01 (sample SAMN11356860, study PRJNA531348) | freshwater metagenome | isolation source: freshwater sample F1-60 | place: China: Fuxian Lake, Yuxi | collected 2017-12-25
ACAAATCTAACATCTCTCGTGCCGACCGCTTTGCGAAAACTAAATGTCAGTGGTTTTCGAGCGGTACTAGTTGGTGGCTCGGCGATACCCAAAGACCTACCAATAAATTCAGTGTCGACTTATGGCTTGACGGAGACAATGGGTGGCGTTACCTACGACGGCGTCGCATTAGACGGTGTTGAGATTCGATTAACAGACACAGACGAAATTGAAGTTCGTGGTGAAATGTTGTTTCGCGAGTACCGGGATGGATCTAATCCAAAAGGCGAAGACGACTGGTTCGCAACTGGTGATCTCGGCCAGATCATCAATGGCGTGCTGACAGTACACGGTCGTAAAGATGATCTGATAAATACTGGCGGGTATAAGGTCTGGCCAAAATCAGTTGAAAATTCAATTAGTCAGATGGCTGGGGTCATTGACTGCATAGTTATGGGTTTGCCTGATGATCAGTGGGGAGCTGCAGTTTGCGCCTGGATCATGATTGATAGTTCACATAAAGCACCCAGTCTTGATGACGTACGCAAGCATGTAAAAAAGTCACTTCCCGACTATTGCGCGCCCAAAAAATTATTTTCAGTTGATGAAATTCCGCGGTCTGCACTCGGCAAAGTCCGCGCCACTGAATTATTGAAGTATAAAAATAAGCATCATGAGTAGACAACATTCACACGCCCTACCCAAATCGTATTGGAAATTGTTTTCAGCCTCAACAATATCTAATCTTGGCGACGGAATTGTCGTGGCCGCTGGCCCGTTGCTTGCTCTTTCGCTCACTGATGACGCAAGGCTGATTGCTGCGGTGACATTCGCGACCATGTTGCCGTGGTTGATCTTGTCGCTTCCTGCTGGTGTATATCTGGATCGCCATGATCGGCGAAAGATTATGTTTCAAGCGAACGTTGTCCGTGGTGTGATCTTTGCCCTGATTGCTATAGGTGCGACGCTTGAAATTTTGAATATTCACTTGCTGATTGCCGCAAGCGTTATCGCTGGAGTTTGCGAGTTGTTTTTTGATATGAGTTCTCAAGCGATTCTTCCGGCAATTGTTGATCCAGAGTCGTTAGAAGTTGCCAATAGTCGCCTTTACATTTCACAAATAATAAGTAATGGTTTCGTTGGTTTACCTTTCGGTGCCTGGATATTTGTTTTTGCAATCGGTGCACCATTTTTTTTGAACGCCGTGGCATTGATCCTCGCCGCGCTTTTGATTGGTTCAATCAACATAAAGTTACAAACTGAAACCGTTACCAAGCCTCAACACTCATTCACAACAGAACTGAGACAGGGTTTCCAATGGCTATGGAGACACGAACTTTTGCGAACTCTTGCGATCATGCTCGGAGTTGCAAACATGTGTGGCATGTTCGCCCAAGCGGTCTTTGTCAAGTTTGCTCGCGACGAACTCGGATTGGGTGCGCGAGGTTTCGGGATACTTTTAGCGGCAATCTCGATCGGCTCAATTCTTGGTGGTTTAGTTGGTGAGACTGTAAGCAAAAGACTCGGCACGACGACCGCAATAATTCTCGCGTATGTGATTTTTGCAGTCTCCGATGTGATTCCAGGGCTGTTTCCTGAAGTTTGGGCCGTCGCTATGAGCGGTATCGTTATGGCGATTGCGGGAACGACTTGGAACGTGATCACTGTGAGTATGCGTCAACGGCTCATTCCACAAGAATTGTTTGGTCGAGTAAACAGCGTATACAGATTTATTGGCACAGGTAGCACGGCGATAGGCGCGCTAATTGGTGGCCAGATTGCTTTTCAATTCGGACTACGTGCGACCTACCTTGCTTCGGGTTTTGTTCTGCTGGTCGCGATGATCACTTTGAGTCCAGGCTTATTTCGGGCTGCGAAGATTTACATCGTTCCCGAGCGCACACCTGCACCGCCGTCAATCACATAGGTCTCGCCAGTTATCCACGAAGCCAAATCTGAGCAAAGAAAAAGCGCAAGATTGGCGATGTCTTGAGGTTCGCCGAGACGCCGTGTCGGCAACGCTGCGGCAAGTTTGTCGCCGAAATTCTCAACGAGTACTGACGCGAACAGAGTTTTTACCAAACCAGGCGCGATACCAACCACGCGAGTGGGTCCTAATTCGCACGCTAGTTGACTCGTCAAGTGAATGATTGCGGCTTTCGTCAAGTTGTAGACACCCAAACCTTGTTCGGCTCGTAGCCCACCGACAGATGCAATATTCAAAATGACACCTGAGTTCTTCTGCATTGAGGCATTGAACACTGCTTGACTCCAAAACAATGGACCTTTCAAATTGACCTGGAAAGTCTTATCAAAGCGCGCCGAATCAACGCCAAGCGTCTGGCCATAGTAGGGATTAGTAGCGGCGTTGTTGACCAAAATGTCAATTTTGCCGAAGCGTTTCATCGTTGCATCAACGCACGCTTGACCCTGAACAATGTCTCCAGCGTTGGCTGCGAAAACATCGGTCTCACCGTCAATCTGTTTGGCAACTGCGCGAAGAGACTCTTCTTTACGAGATGACAGCATCACTTGGGCTCCCGCCTCAGCGAAGGACTTAGCAATCGCTGCTCCGATCCCACGAGATGCGCCAGTCACAAGCGCAGTTTTGCCGCGAAGCGAAATTTCCATATCTTGAGACTAATCGGAGTTACGTATGCGATGAAATTCGTACAGTTTGAATTCGACGACCATCCAATTGCTCGACACGAAATTTCCATTTACCCTCGACGATGAATTCACCGATTTCAGGCACATGCCCCAGCACGCCAAACACCAAACCACCGATTGTGTCGTACTCTTCATCGCTGATCTCAGATTCAAGTACTTCATTCACTTTGGTTAGCGTCGTTACACCAGCAACCAAAAAATCGCCATTGGGTTGTCGCTGAATCGAGAGGTCGTCGTCATCATGTTCATCACCAATTTCGCCTACTAGTTCTTCTAGGCAATCCTCCAGCGTCACCAAACCGGCAAGCAGACCATACTCGTCAGCAACCATCGCCAAATGAAACTTATCTGCTTGCATTTCGCGCATCAGATCTGAAACGAGTTTTGTCTCAGGCACAACTTCGACCACGTGCATAAAATTTTTAATTGACTCACCACCACGCCCATTTCTTTCTGCCGCAATTAAATCTTTTGCAAACACTGCCCCGACAAGATCATCTTGGTCGTCGTCATCTGCGCGCAAAACTGGAAGTCGGCTGAACTGACTGTCAACCACGATGTCAAGAGCGCCCGTCACGGTCAGGTCATCATTTATCGAAATAATGTCAGGGCGAGGGATCATAATCTCGCGAACAACAGTGTCACCAAATTCAATAACCGACTCAATCAACTCACGCTCTTCATGCTCTATAACCGAGTCTTGTGCCACCGCTTCGACAATCCCGAGAAACTCTTGTTCGCTGATAAACGGACCAGCAGCCAAGCCTTCACCGCGAACAATTAAATTGGTCAGTTTGATCAACCATCGGGACACTATTTGCAACGGATAAAAGGCAACAACTACCGAGACGAGACGAGCGGTGATCGTGGCTCCGCGTACTGTATGTTGCAGCCCATAAGTTTTGGGCACGGCTTCTGCGAGCACGAAGAATATGATCACATTTAGAGTGACACCTATCAAAACACCGGCTGCACCAAATAAACGGCCAGCGACTACACCTGTCAGCGTTGCTTGAACTGTTTGAAAAATATTTACTGTCAGTAGCAACGAATTGATCCAACGAGTTGGTTCGGTCGCTAACTTCAAGATCAGATTTGCGTTCTTGGCCTCCTGATCGACCAATGCTTGCGCCTTTTGTTTTGAAATTCGTGACAGACTTATTTCTGCCAGTGAAAGAAACACCAGGCCGATGAGCAATAAAACGATTACTACCAACATCCAAATATCGCCGTTAGTTGGCATCTTGGCAATAATCACAATTCGTATACTTTCTTGAACGATTCCGGCATGGTTGAGTTCCAGTGGTGTTTTTCTAAGAGATCACGTTCACAATTTTGCATCTTCCTTGACTTCTCTTCGGTGTCATGGTCAAAGCCGAGCACATGCAGAATTCCGTGCACAATCAGCAGAGCGATTTCATCGTCAAGATTTCCGGCATGAGACAGCGCTTGACGACTCGCAACTATCGGACAGACAACAACATCACCCAATAAAATCGGCAAATCGTTCAGATCTATCGGCACTCGCTCGGGTCCCCGAGAGATCGCGCCGGGTCCTGGAGAGCAAAGTGATTCAATCGCATCAAGCGGAAACGCGAGAACATCAGTAGGACCCATTTTACCCATATGTTGTTCGTTCAAATTTGCGATAGCAGTTTCGGGTACGAACATCAAGGTCATCTCGGCCGCTCCACGAACACCTTGGGATCGCAGCACATCCTCAGCGAATTGACGCCATCGCGGGACGTCAATTGCAACGTCACTTTGTTCGTCTGCACAGAAGACTTCTAGATCCCCGTCTCCGCCGACTTTTTGGGGCCCAGTTTTTTTGACACTCGGCTCAGACACGATTGTTAGCCATCGCACCGACCTTGCGCTCGTAAGCTGCAACGATATCGGCAACGATTCGGTGACGCACAACATCACGAGTGTCAAGATGCACAAATGCAAGACCCTCAATGTCTTGCAAAATATTCTCAAGACCAATCAGCCCGCTTCGATTATCTGGAATATCAACCTGCGTCGTATCGCCAGTGACGACAACTTTTGATCCAAAGCCGATTCGAGTCAGGAACATTTTAATTTGCTCAGGCGTGGCGTTTTGCGCTTCATCCAGAATAATGAAACTATTGTTCAACGTTCGTCCGCGCATATAAGCCAATGGCGCAACTTCCACAATTTGCTTTTCGGCCAACTTGAGAGCGCCCTCAGCGCCGACCATATCGTGCAACGCATCGTACAAAGGTCGTAAATATGGGTCGAGTTTTGCCATCAAGTCACCTGGAAGAAAGCCGAGTCGCTCGCCTGCCTCAACTGCTGGTCGGGTAAGAATTATTCGCTGCACCGATTTGGTTTGAAGCGCCTGCACAGCCATCGCTATCGCCAACCAGCTCTTTCCCGTTCCTGCTGGGCCAAGACCGAATGTGATCACATTGTTGCGTATGGCATCTACATATCTCTTTTGTCCAGATGTTTTGGCGCGGACTGGTTTGCCTTGACTGACACGAACAACGTCCTCTGTGAGAACTGAAGTCGGTCGCTCATTAGACCGAACCATGTCAATACTTCGCGATACAACTACTAAATCCAGATTTTCTCCACCTTGAAGTAACCCAGTCAATTCTTCGAAAAGTCGACCGACAAGATCACTGTTGTCTCCAGAAACCATGATTTCATTTCCGCGTACCAAAATCGAAGTACTTGGAAAACTTTTTTCAATGAGTCTCAAATACGCATCCCGCTCGCCCAACAAACTCGCCATCAAATGAGAACCGGGAACCACAACTGTCACCGCAGCCACTGAGACGCTCATTGGAATCTCAGGCTATCCAGAAAAGGAGTTCGTATCTGAATGTTCTGTAGTACCGTTTTATTGATGCTTTTAATCAGCAACCAATCATGGTGGCTTATCGCAAATTTCGCCCTGCTTATGCTTGTCTTCGTTGTAATTTTTTACCGTAATAGAAAGAAGACCATCGAACTGGGTTTGCAAACGTGGCTAAAGACATTGATGTTGACCTCTGTCACCTGGACTGTTATTTGGACGATTTATTTACTCAACAAAAACGTAACGTCAGTAGCCGACAGGCCCGTTCAAGTGATCTCAATTCTGATACTTGCGATTTTTTCATTTCTTTGGATCTCGCTTGAAATACGCAATCTTCGTCAAACCGTGAAAACAATGCAACGGATGCTCCAAAGTGACACTTTGACTTCGCTGCCCAATCGTGAATTCGCGCTTGAGAGCCTCTCAAGGGCCCTGACCACCGCTGATCAAAGCAATTTTCTGCCGACTGTTATTCACCTAAACATCGACAGATTTAAGTCAATTAATGACAAGCATGGTCACATTGCAGGTGACGCCCTACTCATTGAGATTTCAAAACGACTTCGAGACTCGATCGATGATCGCTGCATGGTCACAAGGCTCTCTGGCGACGAGTTCGTCGTGTTGGATAATCGCACTAGAACAGCGATTGAGTCCGTAGTTTTAGCTGACAAGATTCTCGCACTCTTGGTCAAACCGTTTTCGCTCAACAATGGGGACATTTTTGTTTCAGCGAGCATAGGTGTGGCTAATTACCGTAAAAATTTCACTAATTCGGCTGCCGAATTACTCAGCAATGCTGAAACCGCCATGTACTGGGCGAAAGAAGCTGGGCGAAATTGTGTCGCTGTGTTCGACGAGTCAATGGATCAAAGCGTAAAAAAGCGTCTGGCGATTGAAACCGCACTTTACAGAGCACTTGAACGAAAAGAGCTGCGACTTGTTCATCAGCCAATCATTGATATTGATTTGGGAGATGTCACAGGCTTTGAAGCCCTAATGCGTTGGGAAATGCAAGACGGAACAGCTGTTGCACCAAGCGAGTTCATTCCAATTGCCGAAGAAACTGGAATCATCATGCCAATTGGCGCGTGGGCGTTGCTCGAAGCGTTAATACATTTACGAGGTTGGATCAACGAAGGTGCTTGCTCGCGCGATGCAACCATGTCGGTAAATGTGTCTTCACGACAATTACATGACCCAAAATTTGTCGCAATAGTCAACGAAGCGTTGATTCGCTCGCACATGCCTGCCGAACAACTTTGGCTTGAAGTGACTGAGAGTGTGATGATTACACAACCCGAACAGGCCTTGGATACTTTGCGCAATCTCTCTGCATTGGGCGTTCGCATCGCAATCGACGACTTTGGAACCGGATACTCTTCGCTCTCGTTTCTACAACGATTTCCGATTCATCGTTTGAAGATTGATAAAACTTTTGTCAGTGGTATTGCTACAGATCCAAATGCAAAAACTCTGATTAGAACAATCATCGCCATGGCGGATGCTCTCAAACTTGAACTTGTCGCTGAGGGAGTCGAGACGGTTCAACAACTTCACGCCCTCGCAGACTTGAAATGCAATCAAGCGCAGGGCTACTTGATAAGTCACCCAGTTCCTCCACAAGATATTCCAGCAGCGCTCGAAGAACTCAACAAACTTGGAAAATGGCCCCGTCTGCGTCAAGTAAAATGATGAAGCGTCCACCTGATGGCCACTTGAAACTTCTTCGGTTAGGCAACAATCGATTATGACGTCAAACAAAATTCAAAAAGAATTATCACTAGATTCAGCCGAGCTCCGCATGCGTCAGGCTGGTGAGTGGCTCGGTCTTGAAGATGGATTAATTGAAACGATCATCGCGCCTCGTCGTGTCTTAGAAGTTTCAATTCCGTTTAGGCGCGATAATGGCACTCGAGATCATTTAGTTGGCTGGCGAGTGCATCACAACACGACTCGAGGCCCTGCTAAGGGTGGAATTCGATACCACCCCGGCGTAACACGCGACGAGGTGGTTGCACTTGCAATTGGTATGTCGCTCAAAACTGCAATTATGAACTTGCCGCTCGGTGGTGCCAAAGGCGGAATCGCAATTGATCCAAAAAGCTTGTCACTTGGCGAACTTGAGCGAATCACTCGACGATATGTTTCCGAACTGATTCCATTTCTAGGTCCGGACAAGGACGTTCCAGCACCTGATGTTGGAACAAACTCGCAAGTGATGGCGTGGGTGCTTGACCAATATTCAGCGAGTGTTGGCCACATTGTGCCTGGTGTCGTGACAGGTAAGCCAATCGAACTAGGCGGGTCACTGGGGCGCGAGTCGGCTACAGGGCGTGGAGTTGTTGAAGCTGCCGCACTTGCATGTGCGCAAATTGGTTTTTCGCTCGACGGTGCCTGTGTTGCGATCCAAGGGTACGGACAAGTGGGTGCTTGGGCAGCAAGACTCGCCCATGCCCGAGGCGCAAAAATTGTTGCATTGGCTGATGTAGGTGGTTCAATCTTTAAGTCCTCTGGAATTGACATCGCTGTTGTTGATAACCAAATTCGAAGTGGCGCAAAAAGCGTTGTCGAAAGCGGTCAGGGCGACGTAATAGGTTTAGGGCTTGCTGGCGCAAGCAAAGTATTTGCTGTGGATTGCGATGTGTTGATGCCTTGTGCTTTGGGTGATGCTATTGATGAAAAGATTGCTGCCGAGATTAGAGCAAAACTTGTAGTCGAGGGTGCAAATGGACCTCTGACACCAAAAGCCGACGAAGTACTACAAGATCGTAAAATAATTGTTGTACCCGATGTTTATGCCAACGCGGGTGGTGTGACTTGCAGTTATCTAGAACAATGTCAAAACTTTGCACACCTAAGCTGGGATGAAGCCGAGGTTAACGAAAAAGTAATTTCGCTGATGCAAGGCGCGTTTAAACGCTTGCACTCATTCTCGGTTGAGCAAAACCTTCCGTATCGATTGGCAGCCTCAGTTTTAGGAATTAAAACAATTGCTGATTCACATCGAATGCGCGGATTGCATCCGTAACTTTTTAATTAGTGTCTAAGGCACCAATTCAAGAATTACACCTGCTTTATTCTTAAAACGAACTTCAGCGAATTCACCCCAATTACGGGTATTTGTAACCGCATAGTCAGCAACCACCCAACGCACGCCGTAATCACTTAGTTGTGCGCGAGTCTGGTTTGTCGGTAGGTTTACGAAGTTCTCAACAAGGCTGCGACGCTTCTCAGCTTCATCTTCAAAACCTGAAATTATGTTGGTTGTCCAAGTACCCTCACTTAGCATCTGTCGTCCAGTTAATGCAGATGTCAAACTCCATATAGCCCTGCAGCCGGGTGGTGGTTCTGTTGCAATTGAACAATAACGATTAGTTGCAACTATGTCTTTTTGATCAGAGTTGTCTCGTAGCCACAGTAGAAGATTGCGATATTGATTGCTTCCTGAAATTACATCTGCGGGTTCAATACGTACGTTACGTGCAGCCCACTGACCTTTGCTGAAGAAATCTCCAGCATTTGCATAATATGAGCCAACAGTTGACACCAGCAACAATATTGCTAATGCTCGAAAAGACTTAATGTTGTTGTCGCTTTGTCTTAAGATACTTAACAGACCAACACAGAAAACGGCGACCATAGTCGGCATACCGATTGCTAGGGCGAGTCTGTAATAGTGGTTTCCGTTCTTTGAAAAAGAGTCGTTATAAATTTCAGGCCAAAGTCGTGCACCTTGAAGACATATAACTGTCGCTACCAAAAAGAGATAGCGAAACCGCTGATCAGCGCGACGATGGCTGGCAAAAAGACTTGCTACTGCTGTTGGCACCAATAGGGCCAACCCACCCTGAATGAAGTACGCCCCAGTTTCGGATGGATCGGAGAGAACAAAACCCAACGTGATGCCTGTCAAACCGCCTGCAACCGAAAAAATGATTCCGAAACTTTTATCAACAGTAAATACATCTCTAAGAAAAAACAGGCCGGTTGCGGGCGCTAACAGATACCCGAGAACACACAGGAAAGTTACAAAAACAATTGAGCCTGAGAGACCATTCTCGAGATTTGCTTTTTGTCGCAAAATATCCATGAATGAGATGCGATAGTCAACGCCTGATCTCGCACCAATTTTGTAGATAACTGTGAAGCTAACTAGCACTGCTAAAGCGCCAGCGATTGAGAGTAGGAAGGCTGACTCTCTATAAGTCTTGAACAACAATGCCCAAAGCAAACAAAAGCCAAAACCAACTACCAACATCGGGCCAAACGAAACCTTGCTTCCAAGCAAACATAGCGACATGAGAAGTACACCGATGAGCAACACGCTTCGCTTCATCTCATGACAAGTTAGAACGAAGATGACCAGTGCATACAAGAACATCAAACCAAAATTGAATGAAAATGAATACGGGTGCAGAATTCTTAAAAAAGGAATTTGCCCCGCGCACAACATTGCTACTGAAAACATCGCTGCAGGCGCCGAAAACACGCTGCTCGAGACTCGTCTAGCAATTGTAAACACCAGGCATAAAATTACGAAAAAAACGATTGCTGGTGCGGCAATTGCGGTAACTGCAAACGGCGTCAATTGAGAGATTGAACCTAATGTGGCTTCCCATGCGAAGGCGAACCAATGATAATAAAATCTTAATCCCGAAACAAAAATATTTCCTTGGTAGCCAAAATTTTGCGTTGAATTAACCATTGATTCTGCGAAAATCGTGTCAGGATCTTGCAACACCCCGAATCTCAAGTTCCACCACAAGGGGTTTCGTATTTCTGTCAATGCAGAAAGATGCATAATTGCACGAACCGACATTGCCACGGCTGCAATGGCTAGTAAACCCTGCCACTTTGATTGCGAGAGACCTGCCGAACGATTTGAATCTCGAAGGAAATGCAGGACGGTCCAAAGAAATACTGCGACGGCAGTGCTTACAAGCCAATACCAAGAGGTACTCAAAGCGATGAGTGTGCCTGAAATTATAAATAAGAGATTGTTAGGTGCTTGGAGTTTGGTAAACGAAACATCCAATGGGCTCTCTTCGCGAATCTGAAAGAAGATAAGCAATAAAAGAGGAAGAATAAACCAGGAAATAGAAAATGGAACAAATAGGCGAAACAATTGTGATGAAATGAGCGATAGGCCAAATCCTAAAGCCCCGCCCATGCCGACAAACTCAACTAAGTCAATTGAGCTTTGCGGTCTAATCCTTGACCAAATTAGACCACCCAGCAAAATCTGAAAATTTACTACAAGCAGTATCAATAGTGAATCTCTTGCACTGACATCAGCGAATCTAAACAAAAGTGCAAAAAACAAATTGAATACAACAACAGTAAGAAAGAGATGCATCTGTGTCGAAATTTTGAAGCTCTTAGACACTTGTTAATTTTCGAATCTCTTCAATTCAAGAATCGATCCTGCTGCGTTTGCGAAACGAATTCGGGCAAATACGCCCCAGTTGCGAGTCTGCGTCACCGCGTGGTCCGCAACAACCCAGCGGACACCATAAACCAGTAATGCATCATGTGTTTTTGACATTGGGGTGTTGACAAATTGCTCTATTAATAGGCGGCGACTCTCTCTTTCCTCTTGAACATTTAGACCTTGCGGCGGATACAAGCCCTCAACAAGTACTTGCCGTCTAGAGATGGCTGAAGTGAGATTCCAAAGAGCCAAACAGTTTGGAGGTGACTGATACGAATCAGAGCAATAACGATTCGTGGCTACCAAGTCATCAGGTTGCGAATTATCTCTAAGCCAAATTAATAGTTCTCGATACGCAGGCGAACCTGTAATGGTGTCCGCATCATCAACCCGAAGAGCATGATAGTCACCACCATCTTGATAAAAACCTGATGCAAAAGACACATAACTTCCTAATGTCGCTGAAGAGATTAGACAGACGGCGACCAGAGTCCAAGAACGATGCCTACTATTTTTGAAAAAAACTCGAGCGATTACCAACAAAGTTAATCCGACAATGAACGGGATTAACACCGCGAATGATGACTGGCGAACTACAGATACCGCATTACCGCTCGCGCGGTCGAACACAGACCAACTGACTTTGGCAAGCATTGCACCAATGATCACTGCTAAAACGTTTCCGCTTGAAACCACACCTTGACTTAGAAACTTTGAGTTACATAATGCAATAATCGATATTGGCAAAATTAATGCAACCGTCGTTTGTATGAGATATGCCGAGCTTTCAAGGTCATCGTAAAACAAAATTCCAACAATGAGGCTTGAGAAGCCGCCCGCAACCGAAAATACCAACATAAAGCTTGTGGACAAATTGGAGATATTTCGAATCCAAAATATACCGGCGAACGAATAGGTGAAGAGGAGCGAAATGCAAACAACACCCATTGCAAAGGCTAAAGCAGGAATCCCAGGGACCAAAAAAGCCTTTTGTTGAAAAATTGTTGCGAAACCAAATTTTATTGAATCTGATGAGGTTGCGTTTGCTGAATAATAAAACAAATACCAAACTAAAAAGGCGGCAAAAGCCGAACATGACGAGAGAAGAAAATTCGAGTTCAATTCTTTGTCTTTTCTGATCCACGAGACCAGATTTGCCAACAACAAACCGAAAATTAAGGGCACCACGGAAGAAACTTTGCTTCCTAAAAGCACACCAGTAAAAAGGACTACCAAGAACCCGTTATATAACAACTTTGACCTGTCACTGCTCAGCAGCAAAATTACGAATGCAAATAAATAGATCAATGAAAAATTAAAGGAGTATGAATGCGGGTGTAGCAACCGCACAAACGGAATCGGGCCAGCACACATAGTTGCAACTGCAAGAACTAATAACGGCGCACTTACAACGCTATTTGAGAACCGACAGGCGAATGCTGTAATCAAACACATGATCACAAAAAGAACAATCACGGGAGCCGCAAGACCAGAGACTGCAAAGGCGTCAGTCTGATAAAGCGCATTAAGTGTGTCGTTCCACGCGAATGACAGCCAGTGATACTGAATTTTGGCGTTTGCAAAAAAAATATTGTCACTATTTCCGAATAAACCAACAGAATGCATCATTGATTCGTTGAACAACACATCTGGATCTTGTATTTTGGCAAATCGCCAAACCCACCAAACTGGGTTTCTTATTTTTTCGAGTGAATTAAGAACTAAAAGAGCGTTGACCAAAAAAACTAGCCCAACTACGCCCACTAAATTGACCACATAATTTTGCTTTTTCGAGAAAGACATTTTGAGTTTTCGTAGCATCGACCATGTGGTGAGTGTTCCTAGAGCGAAGGCGGTTGGTATCAACCAATACCAAAACGTACTGAGAGCGATCACCGTCCCTGAAATGACGATAAAAATATCGTTTCTCTCATTGCTCTTTTTGTTGAAACTAAGAGTTAATTTTCTCAACTCAAATATTGAGATGCCTAGCGCAATCGAGGGCAAAATTGCCCAAGAAAAAGATCGAGGTACAAGCGATCTAAATATCTGACTTGAAACCAATGCCAACGCAAAACCTATTGCAGCACCCATACCAACTGTTTCCGCAAAACCGACTTGATGTCGCGACCGATAGACCAACCAAGCACAACCGCCAACTGCTATCTGAGCTGAAATGATCAGAACAATCACGCCGATATCCACTGCTCTCAATCCACATAACGCAAAAATGACAACAAAAAATAGAATTGTGAGCGCTGATTTGTTCGCCAAATCTCTACTTAATATGCGCACTATCCAATTCTAGAACGAGCGTGTCAGTTCAAAATGTAGATGTGAGGGTCAATTCAAGTAATAAGGTGGCATTGTCATGAACAATGGTTCTCAAATAATCGCTGAATTTGGCTTTTATCCCTTCGACGATATTGCGTGGGCGTATGACGAGTTATGGACCGCAACGGCAAGTCGATGCTCGTGGTTACCCCACGAATTAACAAGAACCTCTAATCCTTCAAATCTTTGGCTAAGTGAAATTCAATTTGTAAGCCAAACTTGTGGCTGGCCGCTCGTAACGCGACTCGGGGAGACCGTTAGTGTCGTGGGCGCATTTCGTCACACCACAAAAGAATCAGCCAGTCACTTCTATCGCAGTGTTGTTTTAGGGCGCGTAGACGGCACACCATTCGATTTTCAAGGATCAGTCGCCGCAGTAAACGATTTTGAAAGTCTTTCAGGGTGGATCAGCCTGATTGCAGCGGTTCACGGCCCGCAAGAAACATGGCGTGGTGATTTTAAAATCTCGGGTTCACACGCAGAAAGCGTCAGAATGCTATGTCGTGGTGAAGCAGATATTGCATCGATTGACAGTGTCACACTCGCCCACTTACGACGCATTGACCCCGTCGCGATTAATTCGCTCTTTATTATTTGTAACGGTCCGCTCGTACCATGCTTACCTATAATCGCACATCGTTCACTAAGTGATTTTCAAATTGGTGAGTTGCGTCGAGCATTAACAGAATCAACACAAGACCCAAATATTGCAAGTGCAACTTCATCTCTGTTCATTAGTGGCTTTGATGCTCTTGATTTAGAAGATTATTTGCCACTGCGCAAACTGACACCCAATAATCAAAACTATCTTTAATCAGAGATACCACTCGGAATCAATGTAGTGGGGTTCAAGATTTTCGTATAATTTTTCGTATTTACAGAGTTGAGGAACACCACCGAGCGAGGTTGACACACCATCACGAAACGCCCATTCCCCGCGCTGCGAAGTTTCTCCTCGTACATAACTTGACAATGCAAAGGCTCGATCGTGCTGCGACGTATTCGGAAGTGATCCATGCACCGTCAAGAGACCCCACATAACCGCGTCGCCAGGTGCGAGCACAACATCAATTACATCTTTTGGATCAAGTCCGACGTCACGCAGTTCATCGTCATGAGTGAGACCTTTCATGATCACTCCATCACCATTGTCCGACAAGCCCAGATAACCGTTTTTGTGGCTCGCGGGAACTATTCGTAAGCAACCATTCTCCTGAGTTGCGGGGTCAATCGCGACACCGATAGTGACTGTGTCGTTAACAATGTCCTGATAGGTATCACGACTCTCCCGAAAGCGAAGGTCTTGATGAAACCGATATCCAGTGAG
>SXGR01406973.1_pt1 | contig 14565 bp, 14 predicted proteins | sample 3174711 | NCBI WGS metagenome assembly SXGR01 (sample SAMN11356860, study PRJNA531348) | freshwater metagenome | isolation source: freshwater sample F1-60 | place: China: Fuxian Lake, Yuxi | collected 2017-12-25
CAAGCCCTCGCGCGGCAACATCGGTGGCAATCAGGATATCGAGCGATCCATTTTTTAGCCGTCCGATCATCTGCTCACGGTGATTCTGTGCCATATCACCATTGAGCGCGGCGGCGCCATAACCCCGGGCTTCCAGCTTTTCGGCGAGTTCGACGGTGGAAGTCTTCGTACGTACGAAGATCAACATCGCCTCAAAGGGTTCAACTTCCAGAATTCGCGTTAGTGCGTCGAGTTTCTGCATACCACTGACTAACCAGTAGCGCTGACGAATGGTCTCTGCGGTGGCCGTTTTTGCACGAATCGAGATGTCGTGGGGATCACGCAGGTAGGCACGCGCAATGCGTTCGATTTCTGGGGGCATGGTGGCGGAGAACAACACGAGCTGACGCTCTGCTGGCGTTCGATCAAGCACCCACTGCACGTCATCGATGAAACCCATACGGAGCATTTCATCGGCTTCGTCGAGTACCAGGGTCTGTAGGCCATCAAGGTTCAACGTGCCGCGACGCATGTGGTCCATGACGCGACCGGGCGTCCCGACGACGACATGTATGCCGCGCTTTAACTGTCGAAGTTGGCTGTCGTAACCCTGACCGCCATAGATCGGCAGTACATGAAAATCGGGCATATGGGCGGCGTAACGCTGGAAGGCTTCCGCCACCTGGATCGCGAGTTCACGCGTCGGTGCGAGAATCAGCGCTTGGACCTGACGATTACGAAGGTCGAGTCGGGCGAGAAGTGGCAGTGCGAAAGCCGCCGTTTTACCGGTACCGGTTGGCGCGTGCCCGACCAGATCCCGACCCTTCAGCAGGACGGGGATCGACTCTGCCTGGATCGGCGTTGGCGTTTCGTAACCCGTATCAAGCAAGGCTTTGTGGAGAGCGGGTGGGAGATTCAGCGATTCGAAGGTGATCGCCTGGTTCGCAAGAGTCATGGCACGTCCTGGATCGGGGCGGAGGAGCTCCGCGGTAAAGCTCGGATGAACGACGTCGTTCTGAACGACGCGAACTTGAGAATCTGGGCCGGCTGCGGCCGAGTCGTATCACGTCGGGCATGCACTGCGGGGTCGCGACCATACAGAGACCAGCGCTCAGGTACAACCCCGGTCGGCATCTCGGTTGTAAGGGGACAATTTCAGAAAGGAACAGATCAAGCTGAAGCTCGGGGAGTGCCGGGATAGAATACAGGGCACGCCCCAATGGCACAAAGGATAGCGCGGCCCCCTCCTAAGGGGCAGGTTGAAGGTTCGAGTCCTTCTTGGGGCGCCATCCACTTCGAGTCGATGCACCCGTCCCTGTCGAGTTTCTGACAGCCACGTTCAGGAGCGAGCTGCCGTTTTCGGGTAATCGGATTTCTGCTCGTCGATCAGCGCCAACGGCAATTGCACCATGATCGCGACCCCTGATCCGTCGACGAGATTCATGGCCCGGACATACCCCCTGTGATGTTCGACGATCACCCGTACGACATACAGCCCGAGGCCGAAGTGGAGTCGGTTGTCCTGGGCACGATGGCTGACCATGGAATCGAACAACGTCCGTTCGGCTTTAGGTGAAAGTGTGGGGCCGCGGTTCGCGACAGTGATTTGCAACGAATCTTTTGATGCATCCAGTTGTATTTTGATGGGACTGTTGGCGCGATGAAAGTCGATGGCGTTGTCGATGATCTTGTCCATCATCTGTTCGATGCGATAGTCCGCTGCTTCCGCGTACACCGGATGCCCCGGTCCTCTGAACACGAAAGTGCACGCCGGGTGCGATATCGAACAGTTGGCGACGTAGTTCTCTAGAAGTTCGCCGATATCGATGATCTCCATCTCTTCGGACTGCAATGCGTCATCGAGATTGGCGGCATCGGCGAGGTTCTGCACGATGGAGCCGATGCGCAGAACACCACGACGGGCGCTGTCGAGGTATTTGCTGCTGGCTACACCCGGAACTTCCGTGGCCATGTTGTCGAGCGACGTGCTGAGGATGTTGAGCGGATTGTTGATTTCATGCCGCAACGTGCGCGGCATGTTTTCCAGGAAAGTGTTGTGTTGTTGTAGCTTCGCCAACATCCCGGAAACGCTGCGCGCAAGGTCACCGATCTCATCACCTGCCTGCATCTCCGCACGAAGCGAAACCGTGCGCAGGCGACCATAGGCGTCGATGGCTTTGCTCGCTTCGCGGCGCAGATTACGAATACGCCAGGCGAGCCGCGCGGCATAAGCGATTAACGCCAACACCATCAGGAGAAGGCTGACCACTGAAACCAAGACCACCTGTTCGAGGCTGGAGCGCTGGAAGCTGATGATGGCATCGATGTTCTCTTCGATGACCACGGAGCCTGCCACTTCCCCGTTAGATGAGGTAATTGGATGTGCCGCCATGATGATGGTCTGTTCGGCACTTAATACGCGCCGGCGCGCGATGGGTTTGCCTTGTAGTGCAGACTCGATGACCTCCCTCGCTTCCCGCTCGGATTTGGCAAACACCACCGCCCCTTCATCGTATCGTTCACCTGTGGTGATGAAGTGCAGAATCGGGCGTATGGGATCGAAGATGTTGCGCAGGCGATCGCGAAAACTAGTGGGGTTCACGGCAACTTCAGGCACGGGTGTGGAACCCGTTTCGGCACGGACACGGCCACGTTCATCGAGCACGGTGATGCGGGCGCCGGCGTAGGCGAGCCCTTCGACAATCCTTCGAACTTCGGGCGATTGCAGGACGACCAGATCAAATCCCTCTTTGTCTGCCTTGGAAAGTGTCGGTGTGATCCGGACGATCTCCCGAAACTCGACCTCATCGACGTCAACAAACGAAATGCCGAAGTGGCGTTGCGAGCCGAGCATTTCCAGAGGCATACGAAACTCGAACTCCATGCCATCACGGATTGGTGCCATCGCGGCTTGAGCCCGTGGTTCGGGCGTGCCTTCTTTCGCGGCGAATCGCCAGTCCTGATCCATGGCGTAGGCGGTGAGACCACCTTCAGGGGAGCCGACAAACGCGATGCGGCCATCTTCGCCGTCGTTGCCGATAAAACTGACGCGCAAGTGATCCGACTTGTCGAGACGGAGAACTTGCTCGTCGCGATAAACGCGGAGATTGTCCGTGACTCGAACATAACCGTAGAGCTGGCCTTTGCGTTCGCCGAGTACCATTCGCAGGTCAGCGTCCTGGCTTCCGGTCGTCGAACCAAACGCCAGCAGACTTCTGCTCAGATCCACCCCCCAATCATCGGCACGTCCATCGATGCGAACGGCATTGGCAAGGGGCGTTACAAACAGAGGTTCGTATTCAGATGCGGTAACGGGCAAGTCGTTGAAGAGATTTTCTCGACCGTTAAATAACGTGGCGATGCCCTTGGTCTTAAGGAGCTGAGTATTGCGTTGGCCTTCGAGCAGCAAACGCTCCATCTCGATAACTTGGCGGTAGCTGAAGAATGGCACGATCAAGAGCAGCGAACCGAGCAACGCGAGCTTGGTGCCGATGCGAGGACCCCGCAGACGGGTTAACCAGTTCATCACGAGGCGCTTACTCCACCCAGCGATAGCCGAAACCGTATTCGCTCTTGATGTGGGCGAATTCCGGGTCGATCTTTTCGATCTTCTTGCGGATGTTGCGCATGTGCGTGTTAATGGTGTTGTTAGTCACGAGACTCTGCATCGTGGCGTTCATCAGTGTTTCGTAAGAAACCGCATGACCGGGATTACGCACGAGTTTGGCGAGCATGCGAAATTCGGTGCCGGAGAGGTCGATCCGCTTGCCCTTCCAGGAGGCGAGCAGCGCGTCCTGGTCGAGGGTCAGATCGCCGACTTTACGGGTATTGGCCGCGTGATCGCCCTGTTGTTCCTGGCGTGCCTGGTTGATACGCAAGAGCGATGAAATCCGTTCAGCGAGGTAGTCGAGGGAAATGGGCTTGGGCAGATAGTCCCAGGCGCCGAGGCGGAGTCCGGAAATCTTGTCGATTTCGTTGATGCGCTCCGTGAGAAAGATCACCGGGAGTTGCGGGGCCCGACTCAAGAGGTCACGGCATAGCTGGAAACCCGCGTCCACTTCCTCGCCCAGAATAATGTCGAGAATAACGAGATCGGGCAGGTCACGTTCGAAACCGGCCAAGGCTTCATCGCGGCTTTTGTAAGCCTGCACGCGGTAACCTTTGGACGAAATCGCGTCCGAATAGTTGGCGCGTTGGTCTGGATCGTCTTCGACGATGGCAATGGTTTTGACCATGAGCGGTGCGCTGTGTGAAGTGTCGGTTCTATTTTAGGTGTAGTGGGTTAAATTCGCTGTAGGGATTTCAACAGCTCGTCGGAGCTGATGAGGAGATAGGGTGATTTCGCCAGATCGGTTGCTCGAACTTGCGGGGATGTTGTCGGGCCTGGCCTGCATTTGGCTGATGATCCGCCAGAACGTCCTGACGTTTCCGCTTGGCCTCGTCTTCGCCCTCATTACGGTGGTCGTGATGTGGCGCAACAACCTCTATGCCGACGTACTACTGAACAGCTACTACGTCATCATCAATGCGTATGGCTGGTGGTACTGGATGGTGCGAAAAGAGGAGGCCGGTGTAGATCTCCCCGTTAGTCGAACGCCGACCAAGATCCGCTGGCTGCTGCTTCCCATCGGCATCGTCGGGTTCGCCCTTTTGGTGTTTGTACTTTCAAACTACACGGGGGCTCAACTGGTTTACGCGAACTCGTTGACCACGATCTTGAGCTTCATCGCCATGTGGATGAGCGCGCGCAAGTTTCTCGAAAGCTGGTCGGTCTGGGTCGTCGTCAATGTGGTGAGCGTGCCGATGTATGCCTATCAAGGGATTTTGCCCTATGCGGTGCTCTACCTCGTTTACCTCGGTATGGCGATTCAGGGATATCGCGCCTGGGCGAAGAGCATGCAGTCCACTTGATGCGTGATGTGTCGCAAAAGCGTTTGATTGCGTTAACCGGCGCGGAATCCAGTGGCAAAACAACGCTCGCGATGACACTCGCGAAAAACCTGCACGCACCCCTCGTCGCTGAGGCTTCGAGGGATTTGTTGGTGCCCGGACAACCCTACGGAGTCGATGATGTCCTGCGGATTGCGCGCGAACAGGTGCTACGGGAAAGTGAAGCGCTCCGTCAACACGCCGGATGGATCGTCGCCGATACCGATCTTCTGGTCATCCGAATTTGGTTGGATGAGCGGTTTGATATATGGCCGGACGAACTGGAACAGCTGTGGACTATCCAGGAGCCCAGGCTGCATGTGCTCACAGTACCGGAGATGCCCTGGGAAACGGATCCACTTCGAGAAAACCCGGACGATCGCCACCGTTTGCATGCCCGCTACGTGGAGCAGCTTGTTGCGCTGAATTGTGACTGGATCGAAGTAGGCGGATCGGTTGCCGAACGTGAATCGCAGGTGCTCGATCGGCTACAACGCTAATCCTGGTGTCCGGAGAGTTCTTCAATTTTCTGTAAGGCAGCAGTGCGCTGAGCGAGTACTTCCACCCGGTGATTGCCATGATGGGTTGCATGGTCCGCCCACGCGTATTCGCGTAACCAGAACCCTTGAGTCGCGGCATGGACGCGTCCGTCGGCATCGGAGATCTGCTCGCCCATCAACGCAAGATAACGCCGCGCCATCTCTGGGACGACGGTCAGATCGACCCCGACGCCAACTGCCAACGTCACCAGATCGAACACCGGATCGTTCAGTCCTACCCACTCCCAATCCAGCGTGCGCCAACCGGCGGGGTCACAAAGAATGTTCCAGGGGTTGAGATCGTTATGGCACGGTCGCAGGTTTTCCGTCGACCCTTGAAGCGTTCGACGCGCGTGTTTGATCACGTCCGGTTGTGGCGATGCGCGCAGCCATGTGTCGATCAGGCCCAACAAGTCGTACCTTCGTTCGAGGGCAGGCATCCGACCGTGCAGCGCAACAAGATAGTCTACGAGCTCGAGGGTTGAGGCGTTTTTCTCGACCAGCAGCGGGGCACTGATCCAACGCGTTAACAGGGCACCTGTCTGTGGATCATGGGCGATGACATCGGCACCAAACCCCACCGGCAATGATTGCAGCCACTGATGCTCGAACCGGAGATCGCCCTCGTTCGCAGGAGACGTCGGAATGCGCAGCACATAGTCCGCGCCGAGATGAGAAATGCGGTAGTTCGGATGGCTGTAACCACCCGGCAGATGGGCGATGACCTTGACCGCTTCGGTGCTCCAATCAGGTAGGAGCGTACGCAGCACCGGGTCAATGTCAGCGCGGGCGGATTCGTTGGAGTTCTCAGTCACTTCGTTCATACCCAGAGCTTACAATGATTCCATGGAACTCACGCTCAACCGGTTCGTTCACGCGCTGCGTGCAGCGGATGTTGAGGTCTCACCCGCTGAAACTCTCGATGCGTTTGAGGTTGCGGGTCATGTGGGGTTACGTGATCGAGAGCTCCTGCGTAATGCCCTACGTTTGACCCTCGCCAAAACCGTCGATGAAAAAGACGCCTTCGACCGCTGTTTCCCGTTGTTTTTTGACGGCCTCGCCGTGCATGAACCGATGCAACAAAGCGCGCTGCAGAATCTTGACCGCGAGGCTTTTATCGAGCGCGTGGAGTCGCTTCAACAACCCGTGTTGGTCGATGTTGTGAAAAATGCGTTACGCGCGGATGCCCTCAGCCTGTCCAGCCTCGTGCATGTGCATGTTAATGCTGAAGCACTCGATGCGATGCGAAACCTTCGGGACAAGTCGGCCATCGTGAATGCAGCGGCCAGTGCTTTGGGCCTTCCGGCCCTTGAAGGGTTGCGGTTCGGTGGTGGCGATGCGGCGATGGCGGCTGCGCACGTGCAGCACTACGTTAAAGAGCAGCTCAAGCACCATGTTGATCAGCAATACCGCCTGCGGGTCGATGCTTCGGGGCAGCGGGCGCTCTTGGCTGCAGCGCTATCTACCAACTTGCAACAGCTTCCTCCTGCGTACTACGCGGAGGTGGAGCGCGTGGTGCAACGACTTGCGGATCGACTCGCGCGTCGGCATCGCCGCAGAAGGCGCCAGGATCGACGGGGTCAGCTCGATGTTCGGCGTATGTTGCGGACCAACATGGCCTACGACGGCAGTCCCGTTAACCTGCATTGGCGTCGACAAAGGCGGGAGAAGGCCACAGTTTTTTTGGTCTGTGACATCAGCAATTCGGTCAGTCAGATTTCCAGGTTTCTGCTGCTTCTACTTTTCAAGCTGCAGGAAGTTCTGCCAACCGTTCGGAGTTTTGCGTTTTCAAATCGATTGGGAGAGATCACCGATCTATTCGCGACGGAGACTGGCACAAAGGCCGTTGAATCGGCGATCTTGCAGTTCGGTCGAGGTACCACTGACTACGGTCATGCCATGCTTGATCTGCATGACCTCATCGGCAAAAACATCAATCGACGCTCTACCCTCATCTTTCTGGGCGACGCACGCAGCAACTACTTCCCGTCACGTGTTGATCTATTGCGCGGAATGGCGAGGCAAGCAGGGCAGACGTGGTGGCTGACGCCGGAAACGGCCGATCGATGGGAAACCGGGGACTGTGTCCTTCGGGAATACGCCACCTGGTGCCGAGGTGTGCTCACGTGTAATCGACTGGCAGACATCGAACGGTTTACAGAAAAACTGCTCGAGCGAACCCGATCCTTCAGTTGACGCCTGCGGCATACCCCATGGTGACACCGATACCGTCGTGCACGATCAGATCGGCGATGTCATCGAGTGGAGTTTCTTCGCGATTGACGATGGCGAGTTTCGCACCGAGCTTCTTGGCATATTCCGGAAATCCCGCAGCCGGATAGACAACGAGGGAAGATCCCAGCACGATCATCAAGTCACACGCCTCGGTTTCGTCCTGGGCTCTCGCCATCTCCGCTTCCGGCATCGCCTGACCAAAAGAAATCGTGGCGCTTTTGATGATGCCACCGCAGCGAGAGCAAGGGTCGACTCGGCCAATCTTTTTCCAGGTCGATTCAAGATCCGCGAGTTCGTACCGGATGTGACAACGAAGACAATGGGCATACGTGGCGTTACCGTGGAGTTCGATCACCTTGTCTGGATGAATGCCTGAATTCTGGTGCAAGTTGTCGACATTCTGGGTAATCACGGCTGACGCCTTGCCCGTGTTAACAAGTTGCGCCACGGCGTAATGGCCCCGATTGGGTTTCGCCGTCTCCATGACACGTTCACTTTCAAAACGCCGTGACCAACTCTCTTGACGCGTAGCATCCGAGGCCATGAAGTCCTGGAACTGGATGGGTTTCATCTTGGTCCATAGGCCCTTGCCGGGGCTGCGAAAATCCGGGATGCCTGATTCGGTGCTGATGCCCGCACCGGTGAAGAAGACGATGCGTTTGGCCTGGTCGATGAGGTTCTTGAGTGCATCCGCCGACATCGACTGAAGTTTTCGAATTGAAGGTCTATTGGAGACTGCATGGATGGGCGAATGGCTGTCAACCGTCGCATAATTCCGTCACGTCAATACTGCGATGAACCTCGTATGCACAAGCTCGAACTGTTTTTTGATTGCGGAAGTCCATGGACTTATCTCGGTTTTGAATCACTTCAGCAGATGCTGGTGCGAACACCCGCTCAAGTGGTTTATCGACCGTTTCTGGTAGGAGGTGTGTTTAACGCAGTAAATCCGAGTGTTTATCAGAACCGTGAAAATCCGGTACCTGCGAAACAGAAGTACTACGGCAAGGACCTGCAGGACTGGGCGCGGCACGTGGGTATTCGTATTGGCTCACCGCCAGTCTTTCCGGTGAACAGTGTGAAGGTGATGCGGGGCGCGTTTTTTGCGGATGAGCAAGGTTGCCTCGTGCCGTATGCCCGTGCGTTTTTTTCGGCCTATTGGACTGACCTCAAGGACATTTCAAAACTCGAGGTTATCGAACCGATTATCGGCAAGCTCGAGCTACCGGTGGATCAGTACCTCGCGGCCATCGAGAGTCCAGCCTATAAGGACCGGCTTCGTGCCAACACCGATGAACTCATACGTCGCGGCGGATTCGGCTCACCGACGTTTTTCATCGACGAAGACGACATGTATTTTGGTAACGACCGGATTCCGTTGATTGAAACTCGGCTTAGACCTTAAGGAAGTACGTTCCTAGCAAAGCAGGGAAAGACTTCGGGTGGCGCATTCAGGCGCTCGATGATGGCTTCTGCGCAGGCCCGGGGTGATGTGGCGGAAGTGTCGACTTCGAGGTCATAGGCCGCGCCATGTGCATGGACTTGGCGATAGTGGGAGATAGCGGTTCCCGGGAAACGTCCAGGACGCTTGGCTTCGCGTTCTTGGACCACGTCGTGGCTGCAGCGCACTCCGATAAACCATGTTTCGAGCCCTTGCAGGGCATCAACGTAGTCAATCAGATAGTCCCGTTTAAAAAGCAGGTCATCGATGATGACGTTGTTGCCGCTGGACGCAAAACAGGCTATCGCACGGCGCATACCTTTGAGCATCCGTTCACCATGGTCTCCGAATTGAATATGCGTCAGGCGACCTTCATCGGTATCGAGCGGAACGATGTTGAGTCCACTGGCACCAGGACTTCCTGGTGGCGAGTTGAAACCTCGAAATCGACCCGGCATGCCATCACGAAACTGGTCGAGCGCAATGTGCTGCCAAGGCTCAGGAAGCAGCTGCTGCAGTTTATGGGCGAGTGTGGTTTTACCGGCACTCGATGAGCCATTGAGCAGAATGAGCCGGGGCGTTGGGTGAGAGGTATAGGCACTCATAGGCCGGATGGTATCTGCGGGGGCGTTCAACCACAATTCCCGCCTTGTCTGCACTTTTAGTCTGCATTTTTTGTCTGAATTAGGTGAGCTAACTCATTGACCGTGCTGGTGGAAACAGGATTAAAACTGACAGCGTCCAAATCGATCGCGAGCGTTGATTCTGTGGTCTGCGTGGGTCGCATTCGTGATCGAACTCCAAATTTGTTGATGGCCGAGCAGCCCTTTCTGGTAGGAAAAAGTAAAAAACGCAGGGCTGAATTTTCCTCCGGGCGCTACTTTGCACGACAAGCCATGACGGCAGCTGGTCTACCACCAGCAGCGGTACTCAGCCGTGAAGATCGGTCGCCAAAATGGCCTTCTGGGCTGAGGGGCAGTCTGACCCACAGTCGCGACCTTGTTGCCGCTGGAGTCAGTGCGAGTTTGTCTGGATTGGGCATCGACCTTGAACAGTCAGGACGCCTCTCGGAGAAAGCCGCGTTACGTATCCTGGTTGATGCGGAGGCTGAGAAGCTTCGAACACTCGGCGCCGACTTTCGCTGGCTCTCAACCCTGGTGTTTAGCGCCAAGGAGTCGGTGTACAAGGCGATCTATCCGACGGCTAAGTTGTACATCGGCTATCGCGAAGTCGCCATCGAACTTGATCTGGAGGCCGCCACGTTTACGGCGACCTATCTCGGTGACAAGGTGGTCAACAGGCCCCTCGAAGCGGGGAAGGGGGCATGGGGCTGGGTTGGCGATGTGGTGCTCACGCGGTTTGAATTGGGCGCGGTGAAACCGTCGTTTAAAAGAGGAGAACGTTAGTGCAGGCAGCTCTGGGTATCGTGATCTTCGTCGGGCTCGCCTACCTGCTTTCTACGCGCCGGGCCGATGTACCGTGGCGAACGGTGGCTTCGGGTCTGATCTTGCAGCTGCTGCTGGCTTGGCTGCTCTTTAATGTGCAGTTTTTCGCCGATGGATTGCTCGCGCTGAATTCCGTGGTGTCGGCAGTCGAAGAGGCCTCTCACGCAGGGACGTCTTTTGTGTTCGGTTATCTCGGTGGTGCAAATCCACCCTGGAGCGTCACGGATCCCGGTGGCATGTTCCTGTTCGCGTTCCGTGTCTTGCCTCTCATCATCCTCTTCAGTGTGCTGGTGGCGCTGCTCTGGTATTGGCGCGTCCTGCCCTTCGTCGTGCGGATGTTTGGCAAAGTCCTGACGCGTCTCCTCGGTGTGGGTGGCGCTGTAGGCACAGGTGCCGCGGCCAGCATTTTTCTGGGTATCGCCGAAGCGCCCCTGGTCATTCGCGCCTATCTCGAACGCATGAGCCGCTCAGACCTCTTCGTACTCATGACGTGCGCGATGAGTACGGTGGCCGGATCCATCATGGTGCTGTACGCCACCATCCTGCGCGATCATATTGATGGCGCCCTTGGCCACATCATCACCGCTTCCGTGCTCAACGTGATTGGAGCGATTGTCATCGCCCGGGTGTTGATGCCGCCCGATGAATCCACGCCCACCAGCGAAAGCGGTGCCACGCTGTTCTATCGCGGCAACATGGATGCCATCACCCGAGGCACCATCGATGGCATGAACCTCGCGGTGACCGTGGGTGCCATGGTTCTGGTGCTGGTTTCCCTCGTTGCGCTGGTGAACTTTATCCTCGGTAACTTTGATTTTGCTGGTGCACCGCTCAGCCTTGAGCGGATGACAGGGCCGCTGTTTGCACCGGTCGCCTGGCTCATTGGCGTGCCCTGGGAAGAGGCGAGTGCAGCCGGCAGCCTCATCGCCACCAAACTCATCCTCAACGAAGTGGTGGCCTATCTGCAGATGGTGGCGTTGCCGAGTGGCACGTTATCGCCAGATAGCCTCATGACCATGACTTATGTGCTCTGTGGCTTCACTAACTTTGGCAGCCTCGGCATTCTCATCGGTGGCCTCACGATCCTCGCACCGGAACGGCGTGACGAAATCTTGAAGACCGCACCGATGACGTTGTTGTCCGGCACGCTCACGGCGTCAGTGACAGGTGCAGTGGTCACGCTCACGCGGCTGATGTCGTGAGTTGGTTTGTTGAGACCGGGTGTGTGCTGGACGCTGCGGACTTGCCGGTGTTGCTTGATGCTCAGTCTGTGCCGAAGTGGGTAGGCGTTGCCGGGCCTATGATCGATGCCCGGGATGCTCTAATGCTAGAAGAAACCGAGGGGTTTTCCGGCTGGGTGATAAAACGACAAAAAGAGTTCAGCAGCGGGCGCCTCTATGCGAGGCGAGCCATGGCGCGACTTGGTGTCGCCGTTCAGGCGGTGCGACGCGAAGAAAATCGGGCACCGGTGTGGCCGCCAGGTGTCATCGGTAGCGTGACCCACTGTGACGACGTGGCGGCGGTTTTGATGTGCAAGCGAGGTGGGGTACGTGCGGTGGGTGTGGATATCGAATGTCGTGGTCGGATTCAAGCCGAGCTTTACCGCGGTCTCTTCACACCGGCTGAGCAGGAGATGGTGCGTAGTGGCTTGTCCGCGACGTTGTTGTTTACTGCGAAAGAAGCGATCTACAAGGCGCTGCATCCCGAAGCGGGAGTTTTCATCGACTTTCCGGAAATGGAGCTGGCGATGCGCAAGGGGCGCCTTGCCGCGAGCTATCGTGGTGATCACAAGGTTGTGCACGTGCTGATGCCCGATTTGTGTATTGAAGCTTGCCTTCTTCGCGAACATGCCGCTGCGGTGACGTGGCTCGCATGATGGCGCGCGCATTCACACCGGAGGCGTGGCGGGCACGGGCGCAACGTCGTTTACCGAAACCGATCTTTGATTTCATTGATGGCGGTTCCGGCGACGAAGAAGCCGTTCGCCGCAACCGGCGCGTGTTCGACGATGTGCGCTTCGTGCCACAGGTGCTGAAGGCACCCGTCGAACGCTCGATAGGCGTGCACTTTCTCGGTGACTCCTGGAAGGCACCCATCGGTGTTTCACCTATGGGGCTCGGCAATTTGGCTTGGCCGGGTACGGACCGGGGTGTGATTGGCGCGGTGGGTGATGCAGGTCTTGCTTATAGCTTATCGATGGCAGGGAGCATCCCGATGGCAACTGCCCAGGAGTTAATGACGGGCAAGCTCTGGTTCCAACTCTATCTCGGGGAAGACTTCAGTGTCTTGATGCGGCTGATGCAAGGTGCGCGGGATGCCGGCGTAGAGGTTCTCATGCTTACCGTTGATGCAGCCTGGCCAGGGCTTCGACTTCGAGATCGCGCGAATGGTTTTGGTCAGCCGCTGTGGCACCATCCGGCTTCGTTGCTGAGCCATCTGCTGCACCCCCGCTGGTCTCTGACAACACTGCTTCGTGGTATCCCGTCCATGGTAAATCTTCTGAATGTGGATGAACGGCTGGTGGGTGCGGAAGCGACGCGCCTGTTCATGGCTTCCATGGTTCGTGCCAAGCTCAACTTTGAGACACTGCAGCGAATACGCGATCAATGGCAGGGATTGATCATCGTTAAAGGCGTGCTCGATGTGGACGATGCAGTGAAACTCAAATCCACCGGAGTCGATGGCGTCGTGGTATCCAATCACGGTGGTCGACAGCTTGGATCGGTGGTGACGGCGCTGGAAGTCCTCCCAGGCATTCGTCATGCCGTTGGGTCGGATTGGCCACTGCTTTTCGACAGCGGTGTGCGGACGGGCGAAGATGTGGCTCGAGCACTTGCACTCGGTGCAGACTTTGTGTTGCTTGGTCGTCCCTGGTTGTTCTCCAGTGCAGCAGATGGGCCGGACGTTGGTCCTGCGGTGCTGGCGAGGCGGCTCGCGGATGAACTCGACAACACGATGGCGCAGATCGGGTGTCGATCCGTCCAGGAATTGCGAGGTAGGGCGATTATTTCTTCGAGAGGCGCGGCGTAATGCAGTTGTCAGGGCTTAATATCTATCCAGTGAAATCATCAGCAGGACGATCCATCAGCGAGTCCCGAGTTACATCGCGTGGTTTGGCGTGTGACCGCGAGTGGATGGTGACGGATGAAGAGGGGGCATTTCTCACGGGGCGGGACTACCCCGCGTTGGTGCGTGTCAACGCGACACCCACCATCATGGGCCTCACACTGGACGCCCCGGATATGCCGTCACTGCTTGTGAATCGGGCTGTATTCAACACACTTCGTCCCACTGCGGTTTGGGGCAGTCGCTTCGAGGCTTATGGAGGCGACAAACAAGCGGATCAGTGGTTCAGTGATCTTCTTGGTATACGCACGAAACTCCTGCACACCGGTGGCGTATCCCGCAGAAAACTGCGCGCGGACCCTTCCGTAAAGTTTGGATTTGCAGATGGTTATCCGCTGTTGTTGTTGTCGAAGGCGTCCCTCGCCGAGCTCAATCAACGATTGTCTAAACCGGTGACTGAACGCAACTTTCGACCGAACCTGGTCATCGATGGCGAGGCGCCCTTTGCCGAAGACAGCTGGAAGCGGATCCGGATTGGTGAAGTGGAGTTCGAGCTCATGAAGGCCTGTGAACGCTGTGTATTCACGACGGTCGATCCGGATACCGGCGAAAAAGATGCGTCACTCGAGCCGTTGCGAACCCTCGGCACCTACCGCCGCACGGCGGCCGGCGTACTCTTTGGTCAAAACCTGGTGGCTCGGGGCGCGGGTATTCTCCGCGTGGGTGATGGCGTGGAGGTTCTCGCTTGATCCTTAGGGAAGGCCTGATTATTCAGACCTTCCTGTGTGGTGCATGGAAGCACCACCACTTTCCATGCGTGTGGCGCGTGCCTCGCACGCGCATTCACGGGCAAAGCCCGTGTAAACGCAGGGAAAATGCGAGGAATCCGAAGGATTCCGACCTGATCAATTCGCAGGAGCGAATTGATCAG
>SXGR01255268.1_pt1 | contig 14559 bp, 13 predicted proteins | sample 3174711 | NCBI WGS metagenome assembly SXGR01 (sample SAMN11356860, study PRJNA531348) | freshwater metagenome | isolation source: freshwater sample F1-60 | place: China: Fuxian Lake, Yuxi | collected 2017-12-25
CAAGCTCAGGTCGAAGGCAAAGGTAATCCCGGACGGTCAAGAGCCTCCCATCTGGGGGTTCGACGGCTCCAGCACCCAGCAGGCCACAGGCGACCGCTCGGACTGCGTGCTCCGTCCGGTATTCGTCCGGCCTGACCCGATCCGCGGGGACCCGCACAAGCTGGTCATCTGCGAAGTCGAACATGTCAGCGGCACGCCGCACCCGACGAACACCCGCGCTGCCTGCCGCGAAGCAGCTAAGAAGTACGCCGCGTTCGACACATGGTTCGGTCTCGAACAGGAGTACACATTTTTCGATGGCATCAAGCCTCTTGGCTGGCCCGACAACGGCTTCCCTGCGCCTCAGGGCGGCTACTACTGTGGCGTAGGCGCGGACGAGGTCTTTGGACGCCCGGTCGTAGAGGCGCACCTTGAGAACTGCCTGAAGGCCGGACTCAAGATCTCTGGCATCAACGCCGAGGTCATGCCCGGGCAGTGGGAGTTCCAGGTTGGCCCGGTCGCCGCGCCTGAAGCGGCAGACCAGCTCTGGATGGCACGCTGGCTCCTCTACCGGACCGCTGAGGACTTCCCGACCGCTTCCGGCAACCGCGTTTCAGCCAGGCTCGACCCCAAGCCCGTCAAGGGCGACTGGAACGGCGCGGGCTGCCACACGAACTTTTCGACCAAAGACATGCGCGAGGACTATGAATCCTGCCTCGCTGCGGCGGAAGCGCTGGGGACTCGCCCAGCCGAGCACATCGCAGCCTACGGCTACGGCATCGAAGAGCGCCTGACGGGCCACCACGAGACAGCGTCGTACAAGCAGTTCTCGTACGGCGTATCGGACAGAGGGGCGTCGGTACGTATCCCGTGGCAGGTCGCAAAGGACAAGAAGGGCTACATCGAGGACCGTCGGCCGAACGCCAATATGGACCCGTACCAGGTGACCCGCATGATCATAGAGACGGTGTGCGGCGCGGCAAGCAAGGGCGGGGCGAAGCCAAAAGTGGCAGCGCGTAAGAGGTAAGAGCACTCCCCGACAACTGCGAGAGAGGCGGACGAGGCTATGCGTCCGCCTCATCGTTTCTGGGCCGCGACATCACTCCATTCCCGGAGCCACGGCATCTGCGCCCGGTGCGACCAGGCCGTGGGCAAGTCATTCTAAGCCGCCTAGCCCGTCCTGATGAAAATCAGGAAGGAGTCCTGTCGGGCCCCCGCAGCCCCACCTGGATTCCGTGTCAGCGGCACGGAATGACAGTTGGCACCCTCTCCCTAACCCAGTCGCGGGGCAGGGGACACGGCCACGTCACCCTGGCTCTCTCCAGCGAGGAGTGAAGGAACGTACCATCGGGGCATCCGCACCGGAAGCGGCGAGCTAGCTCAGCTGGCGCAGGCGAGGGTCCAGTTTGTCACGCAGCCAGTCGCCCAGGAAGTTGAGCGATATGACGACAAGGAAGATCGCGCCGCCCGGCACCATCGTCTCCCACCATGCAAACTCGATGTAGTCCCGGCCCTCGTCCACCATCACGCCCCACGCAGGCGTGGGTGGCTGGATACCGGCACCGACAAAGCTCAGCACCGACTCCGCCAGGAACAGCCCGGCGGTATTCAGCGTAGCTATGACGATTGCCGTGTTCAGCACACCAGGCACAATGTGCTTCCAGATGATGCGTATGTGGCTGGCGCCGTTGATCCTTGCCGCGTTCACGTAGTCGAGGTCGCGCAAGACAAGCACCTGCCCACGGAGGACGCGAACGTATCCGGTCCACCCTACAAGGGCAAGCACGACCATCAGTATGTTCAGGCTCCTGCCGAATATGATCGTGATGATCAGCGCCACGAGCAGGAAGGGCAAGGCGTACCAGATATCGACGAAACGCGTTATCGCTTCGTCTATCCAGCCACCGAAATAGCCAGAAGTGACGCCGAGCGTGATGCCCACAATGGAGCCGCTGATAAGCGCGACCGATACGACCTTGAGCGACACCTGTGCGCCGTACAGCAGCCGTGTCAGCATATCGCGCCCTACGTGGTCGGTCCCCAGCAGGTAGAAGTTTCCAGAATCCACGCCGCGGCTGAACGGCGCCATGTGGTGGTCGTCCAGCACGCCGATCTCATACCTGTACGGCGCGATCGTGGGCCCGAAGAACGCCATGAACACCAACAGCATCAAGATCGCTATCGGGATCACCGGGTACCTGCGCCAGATGTTCCAGACACCCTTGAGCGCCCTGACCGGGGCAGACCCCGTCATAGGCACGACTACCGGCGCAGCGACTGTTTCCTGAGCCATTAACTCTTTACCTCGCCTTGCCACCGAGCTTAATGCGCGGGTCGATCACTGCATAAAGTATGTCTGCGATCAGCGCAAACGCCAGGAACATCAGGATATAAACGAATACCGCGCCCAGCAAAAGCGGCATGTCGTTGTTGTAGACCGACTCGAACAGCGCCACAAAGCCCACGCCTGGCCAGGCGAATACCGTTTCGACAACAAGTGCGCCATGCAGCCAGTTCGAGAAGATGATCAGCGCCGAGGTTAGCGGCGGGATCAAAGAGTTCCGCAACGCGTGCTTCCAGATGACGCTCCGCCTATCGACGCCCTTCGCCCTTGCCATCTTCACGAATTCGGAATCAAGTACCTCCAGCATTGCTGACCGCGTCAGCCGCATGAGTCCAGCAGCGGCAGGCCATCCGAGCGTGATGCTCGGGAGGATGTAGAACGTGATGTTGAAGCTAGGAGGTCTGGTACCGGCAGGCAACGCGAAGAACATGTCCTTCGCCCAGACCGAGAAGATCAAAATGAGGATGATGCCCACGACAAAGGGCGGCGCGCCCTGGCCCATGATCGCGAAGAAGCGGCCGATATAGTCCCAGACCGTCCCACGGCGCACTGCAGCGAGGACCCCCAAAGGCACCCCAACGATCACGGCGAATATCCACCCGCCTATCGCCAGTTCTATCGTCGCACCTATGCGGCTCCCCAATACCTCCAGGACAGGCCTCTGCTTGCTGAGAGATACGCCGAGGTCACCCCGAAGGAGTCGACCAACCCACACCACGTATTGCACCGGTAACGGCTTGTCGAACCCCAGCTTCTTTCCGAGGTTGTCCCAAGCCTCCTGCGAAATGCCGTATCCGGAATCGGGGACGAACAGCTCGCGCGGATCGCTGTGGAGCTGAATCAACGAGAAGATAATTATCGTCGCGCCAAGGACGGAGATGATCGACGTTACCAACCGTCGCAGAAGGAACCGCCCCATACTTAGCTACTCCTCACGTCCAAAGGCGCTGACACACCGGACTGACCGCACGGCGACTGTCGCCATCCCGCATGGCCCCATGTCCACTCAGAGGTACGCAAGCATAAAGGCCGCGGTTCCCATCGCGCAATGTTTTATCGGCTCGCTATGCCATCTTGAGGTCACAACCGAAGGATCCACTCATCGTGTTGATGATGCGTCTAGGCCACGCCCCAGATTCTTCGTCGCTGCGGCTCACTCGGAATGACAGGTCGCTGCGTTGTCGTTTGAATCAGAATCTGTGCCTCCCGGCACAGACTGACATATGTGTTTTCCTGGAATATGAACGGGGGCTCCTTATGAGGGAGCCCCCGTTCGTCACGCACCTGCGTCTATTCGTTCATTTCCAACTACTTGAGCTCTATATACTCGTAGTGGCTGGAAACGTTGTTGTAGTGCTCCTGCGGGCCGCTCCAACCCTTGATGCGGCTCGTCGCAGCGACACCCTTCGGGATCTGGTACAGGCCCGTGTAGAGCTGCCAGTACGTCATCCAGTCAACTGAACTCATGTGGATCGCCTCGCGACCCTTCTTGTCCTTCTCAGCCAACTGGGTGAAGTAGAACTTGGCCAGCGGTACCGCCTCGAAGCCTACACCGAAGCCGGGGCGGCTGATCGAGCTGTCTACTGGCGGGATCGGCAGTTCCAGCGGGAACACGTTCGAGTGAACGTCGCCGTTCTTCATGACCGGCCAGAACTGGGTCCGTAGACGCATGCGCGGGCTGATGACTCCGCCGTAGTCCTCACGGAGCTGGCTCAGCTTGATGCCTACCTTTGCCCACATCGATACCAGAGCGTCACCGACGGTCAGAGTCACTTCACCCGTCTCGGCGGCGTAGTTCTGGAGCGTCATCTCGAAGCGGACACCGTTGGCGTCGGCCTTGTAGCCGGCCTGATCTAGCAAAGCGTTTGCCTTCGCTACGTCAAAGGCCTGCTCCCACTGCACGCCGACACCGGCAGCCGACGGCTTGATCGGCGTAGTCGTGTTGAACGTCCATTCACCGGAACCGCGCTTCGGGTCCCAGCCTGGATACTCAGGTCCCGTGTACTCCGAGTAGATCGGGGTACCGAGGTCACCAAGGATGTTCTTATTGAGGCTTGCGCGGTCTGTGGCGTGTGACAGGGCCAGGCGCACGAGGCGTGCCTGTTCCATGTCTGACATGCCGGCCGGGTTGTCCGTGTCCGTGTAAGGCGCGGCCTTACACGTTGCCGATACGTCACACTTGCCGGTAGATGCATCACCCCATGGGTTGCCTATCCACGGGTAGTCCTTTGCATACGGCGGGGCTGACGACTGATTGAGGGCCGCACCCGTGCGGGCGTGGAACTCTTCCCAGGTGTTGCCCGACCAGATCACGGACTGACCGACGAAACCGCCCGGCATCGTCTCAACGAAGCGTATGCCGCTGCTGGCGTCTGCGATCAGGCCCGGGACGTTCTTGAAGTCCAGGAAAGCCATGTCTGCCTGACCGTTCTTCAGCATGGCGACACGAGTCGTCGTGTCAGGGACCTGCTGAAGGAGGATGTCGTCAACATGCGCCGTGGCGCGCCAGTGGTCTTGAACGGCCTTGACCTGGCAGCGGTCACCGGCGACACACAACGTGAAGCGGTAGGGGCCCGTGCCAACTTCGTGGTCGTTCAGCCACTTGTAACCCATCCGGTCGTAGGCCTTCTTCGAGATCGGGCCCAGAGCAGCGCCCAGGTTACCGAACTGCGAGAGGGGCAGGCCAACGAACGTCGGGGCTACCAGCGGGAGTTCGAGCGTGTACTTGTCGAGTTGCTTCGCCGCCAACATTACGGATGCGAAGTCTCCGGCGTCGGGGTACGTGGACTCGGGGTTGGTCGTCGAGTTGCCGGTGTTCATCCACCAGACAACGTCTTCGGCGTCCAACTCGCCAAGGTCGAGAGTTTCAAACCCAACTGGCGAGTACCACGGGATACCCTGTTTGATCTTGATCGTGGCCTTCGTGCCTGTCGGGTCGAGAGACCAACTCTCAGCCTGCAGCGGCGCCATGTATTCGCCGTCCTGGTACCAGAAGAGTGTCTCGTGCAGGCCCATGCCCTTAGGGGTAGAGCCGCGGTAAGGGCCGAGGAACGGCACACCGTACACGCCATCGATCAGGTTCGTCGCTATGGTGACTTTGCCGGCGGGAGCCATGCCGACCGGACCGGTCGGTGCCGTCGTCGCGGTCGCCGCCGCGGGGGCACTTGTGGCCGTGGCAAGCGCAACTGCTGTGTTCGCAGGCGCAGCCGTCGCGGCCGGTTTGGCGGTAGGAGCGGGACCGGTCGTAGCGACTGTCGCATCGTCACTGCCGCAAGCTGCAGCAGCAAGAAGCACAAGCCCACTCACGCCAGCAAGCGCCAACGCCCAGCGTTTGGTGAACCATTTGATTGCCATACACCCCTCCGTGGAGTGAACTGTGGACCAATGGCCCCGGCCACGTAGGCCGCACCTGGGGCCGCTCGCTTTGCCGCGCCCGATCTGGACGCTCCCAATTTCATACGACAACATCCGCAAAGCTTGCGCCTTGCGGACCGTGCTGCTGCCGCAACCCCACGGGGCACATCAGGCACCGCGGTTCCGGATAGGGAAGCTAACATCAGCCCATCCGGATGTCAATATTTTTACGGCTTCCGCGACACTTTGGATTCCCGCGCTCGTACGCCCGGAAATCGACCGTTTTCCCGTACAAATTACGGATACCGTCGGACCGTCACGACGTGTTTCCTGCCCTCCAAACCGCAGATGCCCGCAGGTCGCTCCGCGTGTTCGCAATGTTCTCGGTCACCCACAGCGCGAGCGCCTGTATCGTAGGCGTTGGGTTCACTGCGCCGGATGTGACGAAGAGCGAACCATCTATGACAAACAGATTGTCGGCGTCGTGCGACTGTCCGTACCTCCCGACAACGGACCGCGCTGGGTCCTCACCCATGCGCGCGGTGCCCATCAGGTGCCAGCCGCAGTTCCTTAGCAGGGGCGTTGTGACTATTTGCACAGCCCCGGCGGTTTCGAAGACACGGCGCGCTGCTCGAATCCCGTGGTCGAGCATATCGCGGGTGTTCTTCGACGTCCTGTACCGCACCCTCGGCGCAGGGAGGCCGTTCGAGTCCTTCAGCTTCGGGTCCAGGTCTACCTCGTTATACAACTCGGGAAGGTCTTCAGAAACGATGCCGAGGAGTGATGTCTTGCCGAATCGATCCGAAAACTCGCCGTGGTGCCCTGCGCCCCAGTTCACCGCGGGCATGTTCAGGCCAAGAGCGGTCATTGCAGGCCCGCTGCTCCGCACCATCTGCATACCGTAACCGCGGACAAACCCCCGCCTGGCGTCCGTCTCATAGAATTCGTGCGAGAAGATGATGTTGCCTATGGCCCCCCGGTAAGTGGCCATGTCCTCCTTCCACACTCCGCACACAAACGCCACCGGGTGGAACATCAGATCCTTGCCCACGAGCCCGCTCGAGTTGGCAAGGCCATTTGGATATCGATCGGACTTTGACATCAGCATCAGCCGCGGCGTGCCTATCCCGTTTGCGGCCAGTATCACCGCCCGTGCAGGCTGGTGCCGCACTGTGCCGTCCCTGTCGAAATAGCTCGCGCCCGTAGCACGACCGTCTGCGCCGACAGTCACCTCGAACGTGCGGCAGTACGGCCTGATCTCCGCCCCGAGTTTGATGGCCTTCGGAATGTACGTAATGTCTGCAGACGCCCGCGCCTGACGCGTGCAGGCCAGCCCGTTCTGGCCGCAGTTATTGCAGCCGCCACGGCCATCGTACGGCTGCGAGTTGATGTAGCTGTCCGACGGCCACCAGTGCCAGCCCAGCCTGTCGAAACCCTTCGCAACGCGTTCCCCGTCAGCACCGATCGGCAGCGGAGGCGTCTGACGCGGTGGCTTGTCCGGGTACGCCGGGTCGCCCGACAGGCCGCAGCACCCCATCATCCGGTCGTTGAGGTCATAGAACGGTTCCAGTTCGGCATATGTCAGAGGCCAATCGTCTGCCACCCCGTCCAGCGATTTCACGCGGAAGTCTGACGGATGGAGCCTTGGTGTGTGGCTTGCGGGCGACGGTGATGACGAGGTTGAACAGGGTTGCCTTCATCGCGGTGCCGGTTTCGGCTGCTGCCATTTGTAAGACAGGCAGCGGGGGCACGACCGCGGAACCGCAACACGCGGTATCCACTCATGGCCGCATCTCTTGCATCTGCACTTCTGATTGGTCATATCTGCACTCCTCTACTGACTGGTGACTAGGTAGGATGATATTCCTAGCCCTTGCCTATGTCAACCTGTCTGGCACGCCGTTCCAGTTCGGCCAGCTTGTTCGGGTTGACTGAACTGTGAGGCGGGATGCGCCCATCGCCCCACGGGGTCACAGGCCGGTCGCAGGCGCGGCATGTGCCAGTCCGACCTCCACCGCACCTCCCAGTCATTAGATAGCCCTGGAAACGTGGCAGGGTCGACCCAACCGCCCTGCTCGAGCACGACTACCTTGAAGCCCGCGCTGGCGAGACGCCATGCCGCGGCGCCACCCGACGCCCCAGCGCCAATGATCAGGATGTCGGTCGGTTCGAGCTTCGGCGTTGTCATGCCAGTGTCATGCCATCCCGAGCGCAGCGAGGAATACCTGCCCGCCCCCTTGTTCCGCATGCCGTGCCCAAGACTACCCATGCCGGGCCGGCGGTTACCATAGCACGACACGACGCCTGTCATCGTGTGCCAGGAGCGACACCATGGAGCCTTTGACCCTCCGTACAGTCAAGATCACATCCACGCGCAACTTGCAGGTGTCTGCTAGAACGGGCACAGGCCATACGCTCATCTCAGACGAACCAACTAGCGAAGGTGGTGAGGGCGCAGGCCCGACGCCTTATGAACTGCTCCTGACGGCGCTCGGCAGCTGAGCGGCTATCACGCTCCTGCTGTACGCACGGAGGAAGAATTGGCCTGTCGAAGGAGTCGAAATAGACCTTGCGCATAGCCGCGTGTCCGGTCAGCGCTCAACTGTCTCCGACCCTGCGCTGCCCGCGCCGCTCGTCGACCGGTTCGATGTAAACATCCGGGTCAAGGGCACGCTCGACGAGGCCCAGCGCGCGCGGCTCGAATACATAGCTAGCCGCTGTCCGGTGCACCGGACACTTAAGGGCACGCCGGAAATCCACGAGACGGTCATGGTCGTCCCGCCCTACTGAGGCGCCTGGTCGTCGGGAGTAGAACTGGAGGTCACCTTCAGCGCTTTCGGTATCCGCTGTCGCATACCGAACATGCCCGTAACCCAGTTGACCCTTTCGATTTGGCAATCCATGCGCCCTTGCAGCGGATAAGAAGTCTTGAATTGGACCAGCGGGTCGCGCCGTTCCTTCCGGAGAACTCGCTCGTTCACATAGTCGCCGCGGCCGACCAACTCGACGGCGTCGCCGGTCTCAAAGTCTACGACGAGCATCGTCACGTGACCTGTCACGCGCGCGTTGCCGACGCTCTTGAACACGCCGTCGCCGACATATTCCGGCCAGTTCAGAACTCCGGTAAGTGGATCGACCTTGATGAACCCTGCGGGCCCACCGCGGTGGGCGACATCCGGCCAGCCGTCGGGACTCACGGTCGCCAGAAACGCCGTCTCCGCCCTGTGGAGCACACCCTGCAACCGCGCGTCATTGAAGCCGACCGTCCGCCGGCTTACAGGGTGCGTAGTTGTTGCGTCACCCAGGTTGACAGACGGCGCGATGTATTTGCGGCACAGTGTGAACGATTCACTGAGTTGCATCTCAGTTACGCCGCCTACGCGCTCTACCGTCCCGTTAATGCGGACCCGCCTCGCCGCAGCCAAGTTGATGGCGAGGCCGCCGGTCTTTCCTTCTGGCACGTCTTCGAGTTCAGGGCGTTGAGAGAACGCGATGCGGTTGTCGCCGACGACCTCTATCAAAGGGGGCTTGCCAGACAACACATGTATCGCGAGGCCGCCTTCCCTATTCAACGTAGAAAGCAATAGCAGATCAGCCTCTAAGGCGAACTCGGCGGCAGGGCCAGTCCAGTGCGCCAGGTGATCGGCAACTGTCCTCGAGTTTGCCTCTTCCTGCACCTTGATTTGTCCCGCGTGGTACTGCGCTAGCGGCATGCTTTTCGACCTCGTTACGGCTTGCTGATGGTTATCGGCTACCCGCTGCGCGCGTAGTTGCTTGCGCCGAACCAGTCCACGACGACGACAGGCTCGTTCCCCACCACCCAGGCGTCGTGGCCCATCGGGAGAGCGGTCACGTCGCCGGGCTCGGCTATGAATTCCGTGCCATCGTCCATCTTGATACCGAGCCGACCGGAGACGTGGTATTGGAAGTGCGGCGCCTCGCAGCTTTCTGTTTTGGCGATCGATTTGATGTCTTTTGACCACCGCCAACCCGGCTGGAACGTGAGTTTGCCGACCTCTCCTCCGCCGATCTTTAGCATGTCCGCCTGCCCGCCCGGGAACTTCCGGGTTTCATCGGGCTTCTTGAAGGCCTTGCGCTCCGCCTTCGCCCGTTTCGTCGTAGTCATGAGGGCTCTCCTGTCGGGAGTGATTATCTGTGGTCGCCGGCGGCCTTCTGAGGCCGCGCTGAATGTGTATCATCTGGCACATAGACTCTCAATTAGTAGATAGATATTTATATTTCTGTTAGCCTGTGCCCATGGCAAGACACGCCGGCGCTACCGGGGCTGCTATCCCCGCAAATATCCTCGATGTCGCAGAACGTCTCGCTCAGACGCGCGGCTTCAACGGCTTCAGCTACGCGCACATCGCAGCCGAAGTCGGTATCACCACGGCAAGTCTCCACTACCACTTCCCGACTAAGGCAGACCTTGGTAAGGCGCTCGTCGCCCGGTACGCAAAAAACTTCCAGGCGGCCATCGCGGAGATTGCCGCTTCGGACGGCGATGCCCCGGAGCGGTTGCGACGTTACGTGCAGGTCTATCAGAGCGTGCTCGGCAAAGACCGCATGTGCCTTTGCGGTATGTTCGCGGCAGAGTACGCGACCCTTCCCGTCGCTATGCAGGAGGAACTCAGGCAGTTCTTCGATGAGAACGAGCGTTGGCTGGTAGACCTGCTGGAATACGGGCGGCGGCTCGGCACTCTGCAGTTTGAGGGGACAGCCCGTGACGTCGCCGGACTGCTGACGGGGGCACTGGAAGGGTCGATGCTCCTCGCCCGCTCTTACGGCGATGGCACGAGGTTTAGCGCGCCGGTCGAGCAACTGATCAACAGCCTGGTGTGCCGCCCGGCCATCGACCGCCCGGTCGGCCTGTCAGGCAGTCGGTGACGTGCCGTTCAGGCCGCCTAAACCAGCCTGAGATCTTCGCTCCTCTACTCCACTCCTGCCCGCCTCAACCGCGTCTGCATCAGGTACGGTGCGACCTCTGCGCGTTTTGCTGCGACTACGCTCGAAGGCACGACCAACACCGGACCACGCCCATTTCGTAGTACGCCGTCAGCGGTGCTGCCGTGAAGCAGCCTGGGGATCCCCGAGCTCATCGTCGAAGACATTACGACCCATGACCCTTGAGACTCATTGTTCCGGGACGTCACGACATGCGCCGGGATGCCTACGCGCGCCTCCGCCTGCACGGTCAGCCGGTCCTTCATCAACCGCGCCGCCACCTCTCGGATACGCACCTCTGCCTTCGACTCCTTGCCGTCCGGCGGCTTACCAGAGTAGAGGTCGAGCAGCCCGCGCCTGCGCCTTACCTGCGCCGCGATCAGCGTGACGCGCGCACCACTTGCGCCCGCTAACGCCGCGGCATACGGCCCAGCCTCTTCCGATACGGAGTCGCCCCCCAGTGGTACGACAAGCTCTGGCGGGGCCAACGGAGTCTGGACAGACTTCCGGCGTCGCCGCACCTTGACTATGAGCGCGGGGGTCGCGGTATACCGCCAGAACTGCTCCAGTACAGTCGGCCGAAGCGTCCGGCGCAGCGGCGACCGCACCGTCACAGCCATCACGATCAGCCCGAACTCGCCACCTGCAGCGCGGGCCGCGATAAGACGGGCAGCGTCACCCGACGCGACTCCCCACCGCGCCTTGACACCTGCCTCCGTTAGCCCTTTGGCAACTTCAGACAGGTATGAGTTAGAAAGGAACTCCGCCCTATCCTGCAGCTGGTCGGGGTACCTGACCTGTCCCTCTCTGTAGTACAGGAACGGCGGGCCAGGGTGGACAGTATTGAATAGCGTCAGTTCGGCGTCGAGCCACTTCGCGATCATCGCCGCGTAAGGCAGCGCCTGCTCAGCATCCTCGCTGCCGTCGAGCGGCACAAGCACCCTGTGCAGCTTCAGGTCGCGCGCACGCTCCAGAGCGCATGGCCGACACGGGGCTTGAAGCGGCAGTATGTGTTCGTGCTGGAGCAATGGCTAGGCGGACTTCTGCGGCAGGTACTTTCGCTCGATCCGCAGCGCCATGGACCCGGCGACTGTGGCGACGTCGAACCGACCGATCATGCCGATCAGCTGGTGCGCAGCCCACTCTTCCATCCCGAAGTCCTTCACGAGCCACGCCACCATATCGCTCGTCGCCATCTCCAGGCCGCGGTTTAGCGAGCTCGCAAACTCCGGCTGGCTCCCCAGGCTGATGATGTGTGTGGCGTTCTCGACGCGCGGCCCTGTGTAGTCGGCCTTCTTGCGCACCGTGACGACCATCTCGACGTCCATCGACGTCTCGATGCCTGTGCCCAGCGATTCACCGTCTCCCTGCAAGGCATGGCCGTCACCCACGTAAAGCAGCGCACCGTGGTGATAGACGGGCAGGTGTACCGTCGCGCCCTCTGCGATCTCGTTATAGTCGATGTTCCCGCCCCATGCACCGGACGGCCCGGAGGTCGGCGCAAAGTCGCCAGCGGGGGCAACGCCTATGCACCCGAGCATCGGCCTTGCCGGGAATTCGAGCTTGTGTACCTTGCTGACCGGCTCGCGCAGCTTGACCATCGCCTTCTGGACGTCGATGTCCCATGGCACCATGTTCGACCGGCCTTTGCGCATCAGGTCCATCTTGTAGTCGCTCGAATAGACCTTCTCGACGTGGTCTGGTGTGAGCGCGTAGAGGCCCAGCCTGTACGACGTGTAGCCCCAGTTGCGGTTGCAGCGCACCTTCACGAGGCGGACAGCAATGCCGTCGCCCGGTTCCGCGCCCTCGATATAGAACGGCCCGGTCAGCGGGTTGCCCGGCTCGGACCGGTGCACGCCTTGCTCGTCCTGCCCACCAGAGTCCGTGCATCGCGTGACGACGGTATCGCCAGGCTGGATCTTCTGCAGCACGGGGTACAGGCGAGAAAAAGTGCGGTAGTAGGTGTTCGTGTAGACCTTGTGGACCTGTGGCATGGCTGGCTCCGTGAGAACTGTGTGCGCAGGCGATGGGCCGATCGGGACCGAGACATCATAGGCGCGCGGCTTGTGTCACTCTGAGGCGGCAGCCGAAGAGTCCCGTCACGTCTTTCCCACTCTCGCGGGAACAACGGCGCCCGCCGCACAATTTACACGCTGCGACGCTCCGGTGTGAGCAACCCCTCTCTCTCGCCGGGAGAGCGCAAGGGTGAGGGGCACCGCGCAAATAGACAGTTGGACTCTTTCCTGATTTTCATCAGGACAGGCTAAGCGGTTCAGAGTGACGTGACGGCCCCACCCAAGATTCCTCGTCGCTGCGGCTCGCTCGGAATGACAGATACGCGACTCTGTACGCCCGCGCTTACTTCGCCACGGCCAGCCTGCGCGTCCAGTCTGCCAGCGCGGCCATGAACTCAGTCAGCTGCTGCCGCACAGCGTCGTCGGTAAGCTTGAACTGAGCGTCGAACTTCTGACGGGCGAACGGCACAACGATCGTCGGGTGGACCATCACAAGCGAATTCGTCTCAGCGAGTATTTGCCTCAGATGGAGCTGCGCACGCGCGGTGCCTGCCAGACCTCCGGTGCCCATGATGCCGACCGGCTTGCCGGACATGCAGGACGTGATGACGCCCTTGCCCTTCGGGTCTCTCGCCGCCCAATCGAGTGCGTTCTTCAGCACACCGGGTATCGAGTGGTGGTACTCGGGCGTCGCAATCAGGAGCGCGTCTGCCGCGGCTACCGCAGCCTTCAGCGCCGTCACAGATGCGGGGTCGCCATGCGCCTCGACATCTCCGTCGTAAAACGGTAGGGGCCGCATGTCGTACTCGGTAACGGTCATCTCGGCCGGCTTGACCTCTACAGCGGCGCGCATGAGAGCGCGGTTGTACGAACCTACGCGTAGACTGCCGGCGATTGCAAGTATTTTCACAGGGTGAGCAGCGGTCACGGTCTCCTCCACGCGGGTCCGATGCGGATTCCTTTTTGGGGCGGGCCTGGACAGGTAAACACGGGCGTTGGGAAGCGCCGTGTAGGACTTACGGAATCTACCACAACTTATTGCGCGAGCAAACAAACTCGCCCGGAGCGAAATGATCGCGTAGAATCCGCGCATGACTACGTTACGGCAACACGCAAATGACACGCGCGCAGAAGTGACGACCCTCTCGGCCTGGTCGTCGTTCCTTCGTGCTCATGCCGGCCTGGTCAACACGCTCGACCGTGAACTGGCAAAAGAGCGCGGCCTACCGCTCGTCTGGTACGAAGTGCTGTTTCACCTGGACAGTGCGCCAGATCACAAGATGCGTATGCAGGAGCTAGCGGAATCGGCCCTGCTGAGCTTCAGCGGTCTGACAAGGCTGGTAGACCGCATGGCCGAAGCTGGTCTTGTCGCGAGGGCACCCTGTGCGCAAGACCGCCGCGGCAGCTACACGGTCATCACATCGAAAGGGCGCGATTCGCTTCAGTCTGCCATGCCGGTGCACCTCCGCGGCGTGTCCGAGCACTTTGCAAAGCACCTGACGTCAGATGAGCTCGTCGTACTGGAACGGGCCATGGCCAAGGTCATCGCGGCCACATCGTCGCCACAGCGCGGATGCTGCGACGAATCCGACGAGGGATAACTCGCCCGCCCTGTCATTCTGAGGTCGCAACCGAAGAATCCCGCCACAATTTCGTCATGCCACAAGCGGAACGGGATTCTTCGCGGCGGCTCAGAATGACATAGGCGATGCGTGGCCGTTTGACTAGCGCCCTTCCTGCCCAGACCCTCACTGTCCATAAGGCACTGACGGAGACGAGTAACGCCGCGCAGCCTGCATGTCCATTCGTCCCCTTCTCCACGCAGGAGAGGTCCAGGGCGAATAGGTTGAAGGCCCAGACAACCAAAAAGGTGGAAGATCTGACGGCGGCCCAGCTCGCCGCGGCGGGGTTCAAGGTGGAGCG
>SXGR01214804.1_pt1 | contig 14558 bp, 10 predicted proteins | sample 3174711 | NCBI WGS metagenome assembly SXGR01 (sample SAMN11356860, study PRJNA531348) | freshwater metagenome | isolation source: freshwater sample F1-60 | place: China: Fuxian Lake, Yuxi | collected 2017-12-25
AAACTGGACGCGACTCCCGTGAGCGTGCCCGAAGTGGTCACACCCGAACCGATCGCGCCCATGTTGCCCGTGGCGAGCGTCACCGACGATTGGCACGCATCGCCAACGCCGTTGCTGTCGCAGTCGGCCTGTGTGGGGTTGACAACGAGCGGACAGTTGTCGCTGCCGTCGGGAATGCCGTCACCGTCCGAGTCTTGTGCGAAGGCGGGAGTTGCTGCACAGAGCAGCGAGACAAGGAAGGACGCACGACCAAACGCGACCAACGCCAACGCCGATTGATTCTTCATTGAGTTTCTCCGATCTAGAGCAAGCAAGAGAAGCCACCCATGGTCCTCCCGACGCGCCAAGGGTACTCCAAGGTTGGCTCAACGCCAACAATTCTCGAGAGATGCTCGAGGGATCCTCGGTCGCTGTGGGGCACAAGAGGGAAACTCCTAGACCAAATGGCCCCGTCAAACACCGGCATTGGGCTGGCCGAAGGTGTTTGCAGGATTCGACACATGGAGCACGATCTCCGACCGCCGCGATTCAAGCGCCGTCCAACGCACGGAGCCCGATCTCCAACCATCGCGATTCACGCGCTATCCAACGCACGGAGCCCGATCTCCGACGGTCGCCACATGACTTGAGCACTCGCGCGGTCGGAGTCGAATGCGAGTGCAGTGACTCGACCCGTTGCGGGTCAGAATCTTGCACGAGCGCTGTCGTTTGAGCGCTCGCGACTTGCGCCGCGTTGAGTCAATCTCGCTGTTGAAGCGGTAGCCGCGTCGCCTCGCTCGCTCTGGTGTGCGCCGGGGCGAGTGAATCGCCACCGGCGCAATTCAAGCGCTATCCAACGCACGGAGCCCGATCTCCGACGGTCGCCACATGACTTGAGCACTCGCGCGGTCGGAGTCGAATGCGAGTGCAATGATTTGACCCGTTGCGGGTCAGAATCTTGCACGAGCGCTCAAGGGACGCTAGCCGTGGGACGCTAGCCGTGTTTGCTTTCGTCTGCATGCACGACAGTGCATGCAGACGAAAACGAACACGGCGCCCTTGCGGGCGCCGTGTCACATCACTCTCCGAGTTCGACTCGGGTGAGAGCCTCCGGCTCTCACCCGCGTCGAGGATTCGTAACTATTAGCCGATGAGCGAGAGAACCTGCTGCGGAGCAGTGTTCGCCAGCGACAACGACTGCGTTGCAGCCTGCGAGAGGATCTGCGCGCGAGTCATGTTCGCTGTCTCTGCCGCGAAGTCCGTATCACGGATCGCAGATTCAGCAGCGGTGGTGTTCTCGAGCGCAACGCCGAGACTCGAGATCGTCGAGCCAACGACATTCTTCTGGAAGGCGCCGAGACGACCGCGCAAGCTCGAGACCTGCTTGATGGCCGAGTCAATGACTTCCTGTGCCTGCGAGAGGTTGCCGTTCTGGACATTTCCCGCGCCGCCAGACTTGAGCGACGAGAGGAAGCCAGACGCGCTCGCACCGAGGTTACCGGTGGTCACGGTTTCGATACCGAGCGAAACCTTACCTGCGAGATTCACGGATGGGGCGAGATTGAAGTTCGCGCCGCCGCCGGTGATGAAGAAGGTAGAAGTTCCACCAGCTGCGTTGATGGCGTTCGTGCCGTTGAGTTGCACGCTGACATCAAAGCCGTCGGTCGAGACGCGGGCAGTCAGGCCGTCCGTAGTGGCCTGCGTACCGTTGATGAGGACGGTGGCATCGCGGCCGTAGTCCTTGAGGTCATCAACAGATGATCCGCCTGCGGCTGCGCTGAACACGAAGTTCGTCGAATTCTCATTCGAGAGTTCCTTCATGCGCACGAAGCTATCCGCACCGTAATCGCTCGAGTAAAGCACCACGCGGTTCGCGTTCGCGGCCGAGGCCGTCACACCGAGCGCATCGCTGAAGCTGTTGATGGCTGCAACGACTGCTGACTGTGCGGTACCGGATGCGAAAGTGAACTGTTGCACGCCCTTCGAACCAGTGACTTCGAACGTCACCTGACCCGAACCACCGTTCGAGAAGGTTGCGCCAGTCGAGAGGTAGACCTTGGCGGTCTGCGCTGACTGAAGCACCGAGATCGTGACCGAGCGAGCGGAGTCATCATCTGAGAGCTTCGCGGCGTTCACGGTCACATCGGTGAGGCCTGCGCCCTGGCCGGAAACCGTGTAGTCAAAGTTGCCATTGAGCAACTTCGTGCCTTGGAAGCTCGTCGCGTTGGCGATGCGATCGATCGTCTGCAGAATCGAATCGACCTGCAGCTGATTTGCGTCGCGCTCTTCTTGCGAAACACCAGCCTCGTTGGCGGTTGCGCCGACGATGCCTTGGAGTTCAACAAGCATGTTCGAGATCTCCTGGAGACCACCTTCCGCAACATTCACGACCTGATCAGCGCGCTGGCTGTTCGAGATCGCTGAGTTGATGGCTGTCTTCTCCGCGCGAAGATTCTCGCTTGCGATGAGACCTGCCGGATCATCGGCACCACGATTGATGCGAAGACCGGTCGACAAGCGCTGCAAGCTTCCTGCGAGCGACTTGTTCTGCCCGTTCAGCACGCGCTGAGCAACGAGCGACGGAATATTTTGATTGATACGACTCACTGTAGATCCTCCGTGAACTTTCCTGGGCTCTCCAGGCACTAACTCCCAACCGCCCCGACTTGGGGAAGGTCTTGCGAATCGCAACGCGCGGCTCGCACCTTGCCACCATTCGGAATCCCCCGAAAGGTGTTTGTCCTGCTGCTTCGGTTCACTCCGTAAACCTGTTTCGCCGCAGTCCATCCTTCGCGGCAACACTCGAATCGGGCAGAAAGAGCCAGCACTTCATGCGCGCAGGGCAAATCCCGCGTCTTTCCAACCGCAACCGAAAGAAAACCGCTCGGCGAGAAGCCGAGCGGTCGTAATCGTCAGGTGAATTCCTACCTATCTGTGCGGCCTGAGGCGATTATCGGAGGAGACTCAGAACATTTTGCGCGGTCGCATTCGCGGTTGCGAGCACGGAGGTTCCTGCTTGCTGCAGGATCTGGGCGCGGCTGAGCATCGCACTCTCTTCCGCGAAATCCGTGTCACGAATCTTCGACTCACTCGCGGTGATGTTTTCGAATCCGATCTGCAAGCTGCGCGAGTTCGTCTGCAGCGTGTTGCGCTCGAATGCACCAAGTCGACCGCGCATGACGGAGATCTCAGTGACCGCGGCATCAAGGATGCTGTTGGACTCGGCTGCTCGAGAAGTGGTCAGGGCGTTCGGCTGGCCGCTCTTGAGACTATCCAGGAAGTACCGCGCAGCGTCAATCGTGGTGCCGCCGATGCGACTTGCCGCGACGGAACTGATGCCCACGCCAACCTGTTGAGTCGTGGTAATCGACGGCCCAAGTTGGAAGGTTGCGCCGCCACCAACGAGATCGAAGTTCGTCGGCGTCCCACTCACCATCGTTGCAAACGCTTGCGTGAGATCGAGTTCAAGACTGAGTGCTGGCGTGTTGAGGCTGACACTCGTCCCATTCCCGGTCGCGAGCGCGCCGTTGATGATGGCCGTGACATCACGACCTGCATCGCGTTGCGTCGCGTTGCCACCAGGAGCACTGTAGGTCTGCCAGAACGCGCCGCCCTGACCGATTCGACGCACCGAGACAAACTCGTCACTTCCAAAGCTCGTCGAGTTGAAGAAGAATCCAGATGCTTGGTTGGCACCGTTGGCGAGTTCGGCGCTGACCCCTGTCGTGTCGCGGACGGTATTCACCGCGGCAACGACAGCGCTGAGCGCGGTACCGGAGACGAAAGAAAGTGTCTGCACACCGAGGCTTCCCGCGATTTCAAGCGTGATGCCTGACGCGAGCGTGCCCATGCCGCCCGAGAAGAAGAGCGAGCCGGTTTGCGCGGACTGCGTGACTTCCACCGCAACGCCAATGCTGGAGTTGGCGCCGAACTGCACACTGTGAATCTTCGCACCCGCCACAGCCGACGGGGCAAGTCCACTCGTGAGGTATTCGAGCGATCCGTTGAGCAGTTGAAGTCCCGCAAAACTTGCCGTGTTGGAAATGCGCGTGATGGATTCGATCGCGCTGTCCACCTGGAGTTGATTCGCGTCAACTTCCTCTCGCGAGATACCGCCGGTGTTGGCGGTCGCGACAACAAGGCTCTTGATGGAGTTCAAGAGATCTGCGACTTCCGCGAGGTAGCCTTCGGTGGTGGCGATGACCGAACTCGCGCGCTCGCTGTTGCTGATGGCCTGCGTGATGCCCTTCATCTCCGAGCGGAGTCGCTCGGAAACGATGAGCCCTGCAGGATCATCAGCACCACGATTGATGCGGAGTCCGGTCGAGAGGCGCTGCAAACGAAGACCGAGGTCTCCAGCGCTCTTGTTCAGATTGCTGCGTGCGATGAGTGATGGAACGTTCGTATTGATGCGAGCCATGGCAATCCTCCTTGACTGAGAGGCTCAGTGGGGTTACGCGGTTTCGCGATGCCCCGGAGTGTTCGCCGCGAGCTTCGCGGCGGCAGGGAGGACCGTCCCACCTGCATGCTGATGCAAACCCTTACCAGCTAACCGCGGCCGAAGCGCGCCCAACTCACCGCGAAACGCCGCGGCCTGTTGGTTCTCATTTCGAATCGCGTCATAGACTTCCTTGCGATGCACCGCCACATGCGCTGGTGCTTTGATTCCAATTCTGACCTTGTCACCACGAATGTCGACGATCGTCAGTTCGACCTCGTCTCCAATCATGATGGTCTCGTCACGCTGCCGTGAAAGTACGAGCATCGGCAGACTCCTTCCTGATTCCGCGTGAGGATTCACGCGGCGGGCATCCGTGCCCTGAGTTCCATCCAAACTTCTAGCGGCATCCTTATCGCTAAAAGCATTTAGCCATCACTCACGCACTTTGGGCTTGCACGCTCTCGCTGATCTTCACCAGCTCATAGCGCGTCGTCCAACGCTTCTCGGCGAGGACGAGCTGCATCGAGTTTCGATTGCGCGTGTTCACGATGATTGGTCCCTGCAGATTCGCCGTGAGCGAGCCATCGCGCTTGTTCACGATCACGAGGACCTGTGCATCGTCGACTTCATTCATCGAGAGCTCTTGCATCTGCTCTTTGCGAATCTGCGCCTGGTAGTCAGGCACCCAAAGCGCTGGGTCGGTCACGACAAATGCGAGGTCGGGCGACTCGGTCGACTGCAACCAGAAGAACACGCCGTGCTCATCAGGCTGCAAGAGCGCGAAGGTGTGGTAGCTGCTGAATCCGAGCAGCCCAGATTCAAACTGCAAGAGGCGCGTTTCGTCTACATCCACAGTCCCGAATCGAGTCGTGTTGATCTGCATGTCAGTCGCTCCGTTCGGCCTAACCATTCCTTGGAGTCCGGCATCCTGCCGGCGGACCTCCGTCCATTGATGCGCGTCGGGCCGTGCACCGCGCATCACAAACACTGCGGAACCCCGCAGAAAAATCCATGCGCTAAGTCAGAAAGTCAAGCAGACTCATGTTCACTGCGCGCGATGCGCCGGCCAGTCCAGCCTGCAGTTGCTGCTGGAGCGCCGCGAGTTGGGTCGCAGCGTCGGCGTAGTCAAGGTCTTGGATGCTCGCGCGAAGGCTCATGTCTTGGATCGAAAGCTCGGTTTCTCTACTCGAGGCGTCAGACACGCGTCGAGATCGAACTCCGACATCGGCGCGCGCCTGAGCGGCGCGGGTGAGATCGGATTCGAGTCGTTGGGTTGCAAAGGAGATGCCAGCCTCGTCATTGGCAAGGAGCGCGTCGCGGAGGGCCATGAGGTGCGCAAATGCACCGTCAACGGCAACGGTTGCCTGATCGGAACCCGCAAGAACCGCCGTGGACGTGTCTCCGGCGATGCCGAGCGCCTCGGCGGTGCCGGAGTTGTTGATCGACTCCACGTTCGTCTTGGCGCCAATGGTGTTGTCGATGATCGATATGCCGTTGCCATCCGCATTGAGCCCGACAGCGAAGTCGGCGACGCTCACCGACGCCGCGCTTGCGGCAGCGAGCATCGACGAAATGACATCGCCGACCGCCGAACAGGTGCTAATGTCAACCTCGATCGTCCGCCCATCCTTGAGCGTCACGCGAATGTCGCGATCCGCTGCCGGATCAGGCAGACCTGTGACCGGATCGACGGAGCCCGTCGACTGCGGCACACCGCGCCCTTCGCGGAAATCAGTCAATCTGGTTGAGAGGTTCAACGAGCGAATGCCGAGTTCGGTCGCGATCGACCCACCGGCGACTTCTTCGATGGACATTCGTGCGCCAGAAAGTTCATTCTTGACATCGAGGCGCCGACCGTCCGCCGCGATTTCCACGCGAATGCCGATGTTCAGGCCAGCGACCGCGTTTTGGAATTCTTGCACGGTGTCGAACTGAGAAAGGTCGAGTTCACGCACCTGACCGCCGTTGCGCAGCCGAAGCGTGCCACGCGGGCTTGAGACGCCGCTCAACGAATCGAGCGTGGTCATGCCCGTCAGCTTTGGATCAATGTCAACACCTGCTGTCGTGGTGCCGCCGACGAAGGTCCCAGTGAGGCCGAGATCCCCTGCCGCGTTTGATTGATTCAGATCTCGGATCACGACCGTGTTTCCCGCACTCGGCGTGATCGTAAATCGATCTCCGGTCGCTCCGTCAATCGCGATCGTCGCGAGCGGGTCAACTGTCTGCATCGCGTTCTGCACCGCCACGCGAACATCTTCGATGCTGTCCGCTTCGGTGAGATCGACGGGCACGACGGTGCCGTTTACTTCAACTTCGATAGTGCCGGTTCGAATGCCGACCCCCTGCGCACCGCGAATCTCCGAGAGGCGCGTGGACGCTGTCATGGCTGGGTCGAGATCGCGATCGCCTTCCACCCGCGCGCTCAATGCGCCAAATGCCTGTTCGCCCGAGATCGTCAGACGGACATCCGATGCAAGACCGAGGTCCGCGCGCATCCCGAGGCCCTCGCCGCCATACCGAAGCCCGTTGAGGAGCGAACCGAATGGCTCTCGACCGTGCGCATCGCCACCAAAGTAGTGAATGCCCCGCTGCTCACGATTCGCGATCTGCGAGAGCGATTGCACAAGTGAGGAGACAACGGCCGCTTGGTTCTGGCGAGTTGCCGCGTCGCTGCCCACGCCGATTTGCGAGAGACCGATGCCGCGCGCCTCTTGGAGAATGTCACTGAGGTCGCCAAGTGACGCATCGAGCGAGTTCAGGACGGACTCGGCTTGCCCAAGGTTTGTCCCGCGCTGCATTCGCCGCTCGATGAGATCATCGAGGACGGTGACGCTCGATGCGCCGATCGCATTTTCAGATGGTCGCGTGAACTGCATCCCCGAGGCAAGTTGCACTTGCACCGCGAGGAGCCCGCGATTGGATCGCTGAATGCCACCAAGCGCAATTCTTGACGCCAAGAGATTGGGAACACGGGCAAGATTTGCAGGATTTGGACCCATAGTGTCACCCCGAGAGGGAGCGACGACACTGCATGCGAGTCCTGTGCCAGTTCGGTCTGGGGCGCGTCCTCGCCGACTAGGACTCAGACTTCAGGCGCTTGAGGGCAGCGCAGAGCGAGGCAATGTCCTCGGTCGTGTGCGCGGCGCTGATTTGAATGCGCAAGCGCGCGTGGCCTTCGGCAACCACGGGAAATCCAAATCCAATCACGAAAACGCCGAAATCCAAGAGTCGCTTGGACATCGCGATCGCTTTGGCCGTGTCATGGACGATCACGGGACAAATCGCGGTGGAACTCTCAAGAACGGTAAATCCGGTTCCTCGAATCCCCTCGCGCGCCACAGCGACATTGTCGCGCAGGCGCTGCACCCGCTCCGGCTCCCGCATGAGTACTTCAATCGCCTTCTCCGCGCTACACGCAATCGTGCAGGGCAGCGCATTGGAAAAGAGTGTTGGACGACCGCGTTGCGTCAGAAGGGCGATCGCACGCGCGCTGCCAACGATGTACCCGCCCGCGCCACCGCCGAGCGCCTTGCCGAGCGTGCCGGTGAAGTAGTCAATGGCAGAGGCGGGCATGCCAAAGTGCTCGTGCGTGCCGCGACCCGTCGCGCCCATCACGCCTGTTCCGTGCGAGTCATCGACAACCAACAGCGCGTTGAATTCATCGCACAGCGCACGCATCGAGGGCAAGTCTGCGATGTCGCCCTCCATCGAGAACACGCCATCCGTGACAACCCAAATCGTGCCCGTGACTTCCGGGTTCTTCCGCGCATCCTCGAGCTTCGCGCGGAGCGCGGCGATGTCGTTGTGCTTGTAAACGGTGCGGAGAAGTCCCTTCTTGATGACGCCCGCGAGCCGGATTCCGTCGATGATCGACGCGTGATTGAGTTCATCTGAGATGATCAGGTCGCCCGCTTCACAGAGCGTTGCAAAGATCGCTTCGTTCGCGTTCCAACAACTCGTGAAGGTGTACGCCGCCTCGCAACCGTAGAACGCGCACAGTCGCGCCTCGAGTGCGGCGTGGCAATCGAAGTTTCCGCAGATGAATCGAACGCTTGCGGTGCCGGCGCCGTACTTGCGCAGACCGGCAACACCGGCCTCGACGACTTCGGGATGATTCGCAAGTCCGAGGTAGTTGTTCGAGCAGAAGCAGAGCACCTCGCCCCTGCCTTGGAGGCGCACCGTGCGATCCATCGGGCCTTCAATCGTCTGCAATCTCTTCAATTGTCCGGTCTCAGCGAGTGTGCTGAGAATGGTTTGTGTGCGTGAAGAGAAGGACGGTGCAGCGACGGCGGTCATGGGCCGCCGATTCTACAACACGCCCGAATTCGTTCAAACGCCGTAACGGCTTCGGATCTTCGGAACGAGGTACTCCGAGAACGCCTTTGCGAAGTCGTGCGCAGGTTTCCATCCCCAATCGCGACGCGCCGCCGAATCATCGCAGTCTTCTGGCCAACTATCGATGATCTGCTGCCGCTCGGGTGTGGGGTTGTAGGTGATCGTCGCGGCGGGGAAGAACTCCCGCACCTTCGCGGCAATCTCTTCCGCGCTCGGCGCAAACGCGCTCACATTGTAAACCAGCTGTCGGAGTGACTCGCGCGGCGCGCCCGCGAGTTCCATGATCGAACGCACCGCGTCCGGCATCGTCATGAATGGAATGCGCGCATCGGCGCGAACGAAGCACTCATACGCCTTGCCCTGTGCGGCGTTGTGCAGCATCTCGGGGCCGTAGTCACTCGTCCCGCCCGTTGGCACCGTGTCGGCCGAGATGATTCCAGGAAATCGGATCGCGCGGAAGTCGACGGTGCACTCCATTCGATCCGCGCTCAGCAGTCGGTAGTGCTGTGCGTAGTAACGACCGAGTTCTTCGACTGCGCGCTTGTTCACGCCGTACATCGTGATTGGTTCGAGGCACTGATCTTCGCGGATCGTGCCCGCCTTACGCTTGGCTTCGAGAGAGGGGACGCCGTACGCGGCGATCGTTGATGGAAACAGGAACTTCACCGGGCTCTTGCGCCGAGTCGCACTCTCCGCCGCAAGACGCAGCATGTTCGCGCTCCCCATCACATTGACCTGCATCGCAAGTTCGGGCGACCGCTCGCCTCGCGTGGACAGCAGTGCCGCGAGATGCCAGATCTCCGAGATGTCGTGGTTGGCGGCAATCGCCTCAACGAGTCGCGGATCACTGATATCGCCCGTGTAGCTCGACTGCACATGCACCTTGCGGTCTGCCGAAAGCTCCTTCAAATCCATCGCGACTATCTCGCGCTTGCCCTGATGGAGCGCGGCGAGTTGCGCAAGCAATGCGTGCCCCATCTCCCCTCCCGCACCGGTGACGAGAATGGAACCGAGTCCGATGCCGGATGGGGTGCGCGTCTTGGGTTCGATCATGGTGTCAAAGGCAACGGTCGTTGGAGTGATGGTCATGGGAGAACGCCTTCTCGATCGCGCTCGCACGAGCGGAGGAACGGAACAGTATACGGACAGGCCCGTCACAGACCGCTGCGACAAGTGAGGCGCTAGATCACGCAACCCAGTCGAAGGAGCAACGCCTTCGTCGCGAGAATCCCCGCTGTTTCCGACATCGTCCGGCCCTCGAATTCAATGCCCACCGGACCGCGATACTTGCTCGCGCGAACGACATCGAGGAGCTTGGGATAGTCGAGCGTTGACTCATTCCCTTGCGCGTCGAAACCGTAACTTTTCGCCGAGCAACCCTTCGCAAAGGGCATCACGAGCGCCGTGTTCGCGACCGGATCATGAAGCACGCCAGACTCGTCACGCCAATTGCCAAAGTCAGGAAGCGTTCCGCACGCATCATCGTGAATCGCTTGCATGAGTTTCACAACCCACGCTCCGTCGGAACTCAATCCACCGTGATTCTCCACGATTACAGCCAACCCAAACGGCTTCGCAACGGCGAGCAGTTGCGTGAGCCCATCCGCGCATCGTTCGAGCTGTTCGTGCGCAGTGCCTTCGCCTCGCGCATTCACACGAATCGCCGTGCATCCGAGTGCCGCTGCTAGCTCGCACCACTTCTTATGATTCTGCGCGAACGCGGCTCGCTCGGCCGCGGCCGCTCCGCCAGAGAGTCCCTCGCCGTCACACATGATGAGAACGCTCACCACGCCCGCATCGTCCGCGCGCTTGCGTAACTCTGAAGCGAAGTGTGGCGTGGATACCTTCGCGGCATAGAACTGATTGACATACTCCACGCGAGAGATTCCAAACTGCTCCTTGGAAATCTTCGCGAAGTCCATCGCGTCAAGGACGGTTGGCGGACGCTCTTCCGGCCTGCAAAGTCCAAATGATCGATGAAGCGACCACTGCGCGAGCGAGAGAGGGTTCGTCGGTCGAGCGAGTGGTTCCGACTGCGCTGCCGTACCGCGCGCTGGGGCGAGGAGCATCGCCGCTCCCGCAAGTGCGATCGACCCCAGTGCATCGCGTCGCGATGCGTTCACCGCTTGCCACCGGCCAGTCGCTCGGCCATGTCATCCGTGGAGTCCCACCGTCCCGCCGAGGCGTGCCGAGCGGTCACGACCACCGCCGCAATCGAGGCGAGTAACAGGACTAAGCTGACGAAGACGATGTGGTCGCCCTCAAGGGAGACCTGCGTGACCAGCATCGCGAACGCAGCAAGCGTGGTGAAGAGCACAGCGTAGAGTGCGAACAACTTGAGGAGGTGCAGGGGCGAACGCGGATCCTGTCGCTTCGAATGTGGCATGCCTCATACGCTAGCGCCTTTCCGGCCGACTCGCATGGAATCCGCGGCCGTATGATTGTCGCATGCACTTCCGATCGATCGCCTCTTTGAGCGCCTGCGTTTTCCTCTCGCTCTCTGCTTCCTCTGCGAGCGCAGCGCCGCAAGAAGACACTCGCAAGCACCATAAGCACGAAAAAGACGCGCCGAGTTCCGCCGACTCTCCCGCAACGGTGCCGGCTTCGAGCGCGCCCGCCGAAACCATCTCCTGTTGGTACATGACGCTCCACGGCGGCGCAGCCGACACCATTCTGCAATTCGATTCCAAGGGAAATCCGCTTGGCTCGGCCCTCGGCCCCACTCCGGATTCCATCGGCGCGGTCCACGGATTGCGCGGCATGCTTCGCCTCGCCGACAACACCCTGCTCGTCATTTCGGCGTGGAAAGAGAACACGCAAGTGCTTCGCTTCGGCGTGCGCGGCGCCGACGGCGTGCGACCGTTTCTCTCGGTCTTTGCGAAGCAGGATGCTTCGAATCCACTCATGCTTCACCCCTACTGCCTCGCGCAAGCGAGCGACGGATCGATCTACGCGTCGAATCAAGACACGAACACCATCACGCGTTACGCAGCGCCCGGAAGCGCCAACGAGGGCGCGCCGATTGACTGTCATGGCCAACCCAGCACCGGCGCACAAGCTGGCATGATTGTCCCCGACTCAAAGAGCAGTGCCGATGGATTGCACGCGGTGCGCGGTATCGCGTTTGGTCCGGATGGCTTGCTCTATGTCGCAGATCGCGGAGATGGTCAAGTTTCGCGCTGGAATGTCACCACCGGAAAGCGCGTGGATACGCTGTTGAAGAAGGCGGACTCTGACAAAACACCGATTCAACTGATTTTCACCCCCGGTGGAGAGGCATTGCTCGTCAGCGACAACAAACTCAATTGCGTCCTTCGGGTGACGCTTGCCGATCAGTCGTGGTCGATCCTCATTCCCGAGAGCGCTGGAATTGACGCAGCGAGTTCGCTCGCGATCAGCGGCAATCAACTCTATGTTGGGAGCCGCAAAGGCAAAGAAGTGCTTCGCTTCAATCTCACCGACGGCACCGCGGAGAGTGCGCCGTTTCTGCAAGATCTTCCGGACAACCCAGAGTTCTTCATCCCAGGGCATCTCGGCTCGTGAGGTGCGTGCGCTCAGCCATCGCACTCGCGCTGTTGTGCGCTTTCAGCGTCATCGCGCAAACACCGCCAACGACCCCGATCGCGCCGCCACGAGTCATCAAGCCAACTATCGCCGGGCTCACCGCGAACGCCACCGCGACGGTCGACGCATTCGGTGTGCCGCGAATCGAGGCAAGCTCCTTGCTCGATGCCGTCCGTCTAGAAGGATGGCTCCATGCGCGCGATCGCTTTCTACAAATGGACGCCATGCGCCGCACCGCGGGCGGAGATCTCGCGGCGCTCGCGGGTGAAGTCGCGCTCACGAGCGATATCATTCATCGAACCAAACGCCTGCGCGAGGTTGCGCAAACCGTGCTTGACGCGATTCCCGCCAATCATCGCGCGCTCCTTGATGCCTACACCGAAGGCGTGAATGCACGACTGCAAGCGGCACCCCCACCGGAGTACCGCGTCCTCGGCGCAACCCCGAGAAAATGGCGCAGCCTCGATTGTGTCCTCGTCACGCTGGTGATGGTGGACATGCTTGTGAGTAGTGAGGGCACCGAACGCGCGCAATCCATCTTTCGCGAGTGCTACTCGCCTGCCCTCGCGAGTTTCCTGTTCGAAGTCCGCGGCCCCTGTGAAGCCATGCTGCTTCCGGACGCATCCGATGCGTCGATCGAGCACGGATGTGTGGCGGCTCCGCTGCCAAGCGCAGCGATCATCGACCTCCGAAACGCCTCGGATGGACCAACGAGCAACGCGCAAACGCCCGAAAAATCCCCGACGCCTGGCTCCAACGCCGTCGCGATTTCCGGCAGCCGCACGAAGGATGGGCGTGCCATTCTCGGCAACGACATGCACCTCATGTTGACCGCGCCTGGCATTTGGTATCGAGTCGAAATCGAGTGCGCCGAGTGCATGCTTGTGGGGGTGTCGCTGCCGGGCGTTCCTGGAGTTGTCGCGGGAACGAATGGGCACATTGCATGGGGGTTCACCAATCTCACTGCGGACCTCGCAGACCTCACGCGCCTTGAACCAGTGGCGGATGATCCACTCGCGTACGCAACCGCCGATGGAAGCGAGAAACTCCTAGCGGAGGAAGTGACGATTGAAGTCGGTCGCGGCGGCAAGCCGTTCACTTTCACCGCCTACCGATCGAGCCTCGGTCCAATCGTTGGAACGGATGCCGATCCGCGCGCGCAGTACATCGGGAAAGACACCGACGGCGTGCGCCTCGCGTTGCAGTCGAGCGCGACGACCGCGCGCTGCATCGACTTTCGCTTGTTCGATATCTACAGCGCCCGACGGGTGGAAGACGCCATCCCGATCGCCGCCGATTGGGGCGGCGCGCCGCAGAACTTCCTCGTCGCCGACAGCGCCGGTTCGATCGGTTGGACGGTCACCGGTCACCTTCCACTGAGGCAAGGAGGCACGCGTCCCAAATCAAGTCGCGACGCGAGTGCGCGTTGGCAGCACTTCATGGAAAGCAGCGCGAAGCCGCGCATCGTGAATCCGCCTTCGGGCGTGCTCACAAGCGCCAACAATCTCCCCTGCTCAAGCGAGTTGCTCCCGCTTGGATGTGAGTTTGACCAAGGCGATCGCGCGTTTCAAATGCGCGAAGTCCTCCGGTCGAAATCGGATTGGACGGAGTCGGAGCTGCTTCGCGTGCAACTTGACACGCGCTCGCGCAGGCTTGAGCGCTGGCGCGACGCGATCGTGAAGACTCTCGCACAGAGCACCGACGACGCGACGACTGTTTCGCTGCTGCGAGCATGGGATGGGCTCACCTCGAAAGACAGCACAGCGATTTCCATTCTCGACGAGTTTCGGCGCGCATTCGCACGCCGAGTCGATCGACCGATTCGACAGGTTGTTGCAGCGCAGTTGAGTCGCGAAGGGGCGACGACGCTGGCCGATCGATTGCGCGCTGCGCCAGGGATTGCGATCGAAGATGAAGCGGCTTTGCGAGTCTGCGAAGTCCAGGCACCCCACTGGCTCATCTCGGAGTTCTCGACATGGGAGGCCTTCGTCGCGGCGATGTTGCGCGAAGCGATCGTGCATTCGACGAAGACGGACGGATCGCTCTGGCGCCACGGGGAACTGAACAGGGCTGAAATCTCTCACCCACTCGCATCGGCGCTAGGCCCCGCGTCCGTGCTCGCGTCGATGCCTGCCGATGAGTTCGCTGGCCATCCCACCGCGCCGTGCGTGCTCGGTCCCAACTTCGGCGCGAGCGAACGGATGATCGTGAGTCCCAATCATCTTGAGGACGCGATCCT
>SXGR01339961.1_pt1 | contig 14549 bp, 13 predicted proteins | sample 3174711 | NCBI WGS metagenome assembly SXGR01 (sample SAMN11356860, study PRJNA531348) | freshwater metagenome | isolation source: freshwater sample F1-60 | place: China: Fuxian Lake, Yuxi | collected 2017-12-25
AATCACCGCCAGCGGCAGGTTGGGTTTGTGGTAAAGGACGATATCGGCAGACTTAACGGTTTTGCGTACACCCATGTTGCCGCGCACAATCACCTTGCCATCGCGCAGCTTCACCTCTTGACGCAGTTGGGTCATGGAATCCCAGCCTGCTTGCTCAATGGCGGGGAGTATGAACTTGGTGATTATGTCTGATTCGGTAAGGTGCTTTTTGTCCATCTACAATTTCCTGCTAGCGTTAATCTTATCTACATGCCATTTTCTGAAGCGTTTTCCATTTTTTTAAAAAAAACGCCGCATTAGCGCTAACCAATGCGGCGTTTCGTTACACGCAAATCACTAAATTACTTACGTACATTCGCCGTAATAAATTGCTGCACTTTTGCAATTTCTTGCGGCAGCACAGTGTAACGCTCTTCGCGTTCAAACAAATCTTTCATATGATGCGGCAAAGCTGGATCTTCACTCTGCCCTGCTTTACGTACAGCTTCTGGGAACTTGGCAGGATGCGCCGTTGCCAAGCACACCATGGGAATGTCGTGACGGCGGCGAGTTTTGCGCGCAGCTTCTACACCAATAGCTGTGTGTGGGTCGAGCAAGTATTCCGTGTTTTCAAATACGCTGCGAATTACATCAATCGTTACATCATCAGCAACTCCGTGGCTTGTGAACAATTCACGTGCGCGCGACAATGCAGATTCTTTTAGCACCATGCTGCCTGATTTAAAATCTTCCATCAGCTGACGAATTGCACTGCCATCGCGGTCGTACAAATCAAACAACATGCGTTCGAAGTTGCTCGACACCATGATGTCCATACTTGGCGACAAGGTGTGTTGCAATTGATTTTTGCTGTGATCGTTACTGCTAATGCAACGGTGCAAAATATCGTTGCTGTTAGTGGCAATCACCAATTGATCAATCGGCAAGCCCATTTTCTTCGCCAAGTAACCCGCGAAAATATCGCCAAAGTTTCCAGTAGGAACTGAGAATGCGATGGGGCGATGCGGTGCACCTAACGCCAAACCTGCGTAGAAGTAGTAAACGATTTGCGCCATGATGCGCGCCCAGTTAATGGAGTTTACTGCAACTAGTTGACGGCCTTCTGGCAAGAAAGATTGATCACCAAAACTTGCTTTAACCATGTTTTGGCAATCATCGAAGTTACCTTCGAGTGCGATGTTAAACACGTTTGGCGCAAGCACTGTCGTCATTTGACGACGTTGAACATCCGACACACGATTGTTCGGGTGCATAATAAAAATATCGATATTGTCGCAACGGCGGCAACCTTCAATGGCAGCGGAACCTGTATCGCCAGAAGTCGCGCCCATGACCACCACTTTTTGGTTGCGCTTTTTCAACAAGTGATCGAGCAAGTGACCTAAAAATTGCAAGGCGAAATCTTTGAATGCCAAGGTTGGGCCTTGGAATAATTCCAAAATCCATTCGTTGTGTGCGGTTTGCACTAAAGGTGCAATGGCATCATGGCGGAATGTTGCGTAAGCATCGGCAATAATTTTTTTGAAGTCTTCGTCGCTAATTGCGCCTGCTACAAATGGCTTCATCACATTGAATGCCAAATCTTGATAAGACAACCCAGCCCAAGAGGCAATTTCTTCTTTTGAAAAGGTTGGCAAAGTTTCTGGCACATACAAACCGCCATCGGGAGCCAAACCCGTTAAAACAACTTCTTCAAAAGAGAGCGCGGGCGCTAGGCCGCGAGTGCTGATGTATTTCACGATAATTAACCTTTCTGTAAATTTTTCTGTATCTTTTTTAATGTTCCCCCTTAGAAAAAGGGGGCTAGGGGGATTTTAGTTTTTAAATCCCTCTTCACCTCCCTTTTTCTAAGGGAGGAATCAAAAGAGCAATATTAAATTATTTAAGCGATTCAACACGAATACGCATTACCGGTGCAGAAATAGAATCCAGTGATTCGATTTTTACAATCGCCGCCGTCATTTTCTTTTCTTGCACGCGATTGGTCAGTAAAATCAAAGGCACTGTTGATTCGCCATCTTTGGCTTCTTTTTGAATCAGCGCTTCAATACTGATACCAGAGTCACTCAAAATTGTGGCTACTTTCGACAGCACTCCTGGCTTATCCAAAGCTTGCATGCGCAAGTAATAGGCAGTTTCAATGTCTTCAATTGGCAAATGTTTTTGTTCAGTTACAAACTCATCTTGGAAACCGAGGTAAGGTACACGATGTGCCGGATCAGCAAGTAGAGTACGCGCAACATCCACAATATCTCCCACTACAGACGAACCAGTAGGTTCAGCGCCAGCACCAGCACCGTAATAAAGCGTTGGGCCAACTGCATCGCCTTTCACCAAGACAGCATTCATTACGCCGTCAACATTGGCAATTAAACGCTTCTCTGGAATCAAAGTTGGGTTTACATGTAATTCAATGCCGCCCGCTGAGCGACGCGCTATACCTAAATGCTTAATGCGATAGCCAAGTTCTCCAGCGTAATTCACATCTTCGGTGGAAATTTTGGTGATGCCTTCGGTGAATACTTTTTTCACATCGAGTGGAATACCAAACGCCAAGGAGGCCAAAATCACCAGCTTGTGCGCCGCGTCTATGCCTTCTACGTCGAAAGTAGGATCAGCTTCGGCATACCCCAACTCTTGCGCTTCTTTCAGTACATCTTCAAAGGTGCGGCCTTTATCGCGCATCTCAGTCAGAATGAAGTTAGTCGTACCGTTAATAATGCCCGCCAACCATTCAATGTTATTGGCAGCCAAACCCTCGCGGATTGATTTGATAATTGGGATGCCACCCGCAACAGCTGCTTCAAACGCAACAGTGACGCCTTTCGCTTTAGCGGCAGCAAAAATTTCGTCGCCGTGGTGCGCAATCAAGGCTTTGTTTGCCGTGACAATGTGTTTGCCGTTGGCGATAGCGGTCATTACCAAATCTTTAGCGACAGTGGTGCCGCCAATCAACTCCACAACGATATCCACAGCAGGATTATTCACCACATCAAAAATATCGCGGGTTACGTTGTAGGCAGAGGTATCTACTTTAGGGTTATCGCGGCGCGCACCAATTTGAATAATCGATACATTACAGCCGGAACGAGCATCAATCAGGCTCTTGTTGCGAGTAAGTATGTTTACGGTGCCGCTAGCCACGGTTCCAAGACCGCAGATGCCGACACTGACGGTGCGAGCAGAATTGACTGATTTCAAGTGGATTCCCCTGAGGATAAAACAATTAAAGTGTGCGCCAGACAGCCCTCTAGAAGGCTATGGTCAATAAAAAGACGGCCACCATACTCAGGGAATACAGGGCTGTCAATGCGCCAGCCCTGTGGAAAAGCGAACTTCTAAAGAAAAATGAAAATTACAAAATACCTTACAAAATACCTAGGGCTTTTGCCAGCTGTTGCGGCGGCAAATAGCCTAATTTTATTTCACCATTTGGCATCCAAAGCGCGGGAGTTGCATTGACACCAATACGACCACCTAGGTCAAATTGAGCTGCAATTGGGTTGTTACAAGTGATGTTAGGAACATCGTGCCCCTCTTTCACCTTGGTCAAAACAGCTTGCTTGTCTTTTGAACACCAAGCAGTGATTAACTTATCCGCCGATGGACTGGGAATACCTGCGCGAGGAAATGCTAAGTAACGGATTTCAATCCCCAATTTATTGTACTCAGCCATCTCGCTATTGAGCTTACGGCAGTAACCACAATCCACATCCGTAAATACATAGACCACTGCCTTGGTTTTACCCGTGGCTGTAAAATTGATTGATTCTTTTGGGTTCACTGCTGCCAGCAATTTCTTGCGCTCAGCAACCATTGCTGGATCTTCCCACTTGGATATACCACCCGGCGTTAAATTGAAAATCTCACCTTGAATAAATTTGCTGCCATCCGCTGTCACCAATACATCGCTACCGCCAATTTTCACAAGGTAAAGACCTTCTATAGGCGATGGGCGCACTGCGGTAATGGGGTATTGAGGGAATGCCTGCGCCAACTTGGCAGTGATAGTTGCCTCAGGAGTTAGGCGCTTAATTAAGCTGCCCGCTGGCAAGGGAGCGGTGTCTGCTGCATAACTTGCGCTTACACAGCACAGTGCAAATAGACCAAGCCAGGTCGGTAGGCGTTTTTTTATCATCGTAAACTCCAGAAATATCGTTTAATAAACTGCAAATCAATTAACCACGCGGGTGATGCATGGCGTGCTGTGTTTTCATCCGCGTACGGGCGATATGGGTATAAATCTGTGTGGTCGATAAATCACTGTGCCCCAACAAAAGTTGCACCACGCGTAAATCGGCTCCGTGATTTAACAGATGGGTTGCAAACGCATGCCTTAGCGTATGCGGCGATAGCGGCTTTTCAATACCCGCTACTGTAGCCCAATGCTTGATGCGATGCCAAAAGGTTTGTCGTGTCATTAGCTGAGCGCGCGAACTGGGGAATACTACTTCATTGGGCATATTATTCAGCAAAAAAGGTCTCGCTTCGCGAAAATATCTTTCTAGCCACGCCGATGCCTCTTCACCCATAGGAATCAATCGCTCTTTACTGCCCTTCCCCATTACCCGAATCACATTCTGGCGCAGGTTGATTTGCGGCATCGTTAAGGTCACTAATTCCGTTACCCGCAAACCGCACGCGTAAAGTACTTCTAACATAGTGCGGTCACGTAGGCCGATGGGGTCTTCTAGATCAGGAGCATCTAGCAAGTTTTCGACATCCAATTCCGTTAAAGATTTCGGTAATGAGCGCGGTAATTTAGGGCTTTCGATCAATGCGAGCGGATTCTCTTGAATCACGCCTTCACGCAATTGGTGGCGATAAAAGCCGCGAACACAGGAAAGGAAACGCGCGCTGGAGCGGCTTGATAATTTTTTATCGAGACGTTGCGCCAAATAGCTTTGCAAGGTGCCAGAGTCAACATCCAGTAAATTTTTACCTTGCTCCTGAAGCCATTGCGCGAACAAGGTTAAATCGGTGCGATAGGAATCCAGCGAGTTTTTGCTTAAGCCTTTCTCCATCCAGATAGCATCAATATAGAGAGAAATGACACCCTCTTCTTGCGCTGAAATCGGCTGGGCTAAATCGTTACTGATTTCCACTAAAGACATCCCAGAAAAAATTCGACTTTACCAGAAAGCAAAAAGCCAGAGCAGTTTCCTGCTCTGGCTTTTGCGGCAAACAACAAGCTAAGAAACTTAGCCGCGCTGTTCTTAAACCAATTTTTCTTTAATACGTGCAGCCTTACCAGTAAGGTCGCGCAGGTAGTAAAGCTTAGCTTGACGAACATCACCACGACGCTTGAGAGTAATGCTCTCAATTTGGCGCGAGTGAGTTTGGAAAGTACGCTCAACACCTACACCGTGAGAAATTTTACGCACGGTGAAGGCAGAGTTCAAACCACGGCTACGAATAGCGATTACAACGCCTTCGAATGCTTGTGAACGAACGCGGTCGCCTTCTTTAACGATTACTTGAACTACAACGGTATCGCCTGGTGAAAATTCAGTCACGTTAGCTTTCAGTTGCTCAGCTTCAAGAGCCTGAATAATTTTGTTAGTCATTGATATTCTCCTAAGAGTCTATAGCTTCACAGCTAGAGTGTGTCGTTATCAAGGTCCCGACGAAAATCCGTCAACAGCTTCTGCTGCTCCTCGGTTAAGTTTATTGCTTGCAATAAATCTGGCCTTCTCAGCCATGTTCGCCCTAACGATTGCTTTAATCGCCAACGCCGAATCAGTTCATGGTTACCAGACATTAAAACCTCTGGAACCCTCATGCCTTCAAATTCTTCTGGCCGAGTATAGTGCGGGCAATCTAACAGGCCCGCCGTAAACGAATCTTGCTCTGCCGATAGTGCGTGCCCTAAAGCACCCGGAATTAACCGTGTTACTGCATCTATCAACACCATCGCCGGCAACTCGCCGCCGCTTAACACATAGTCACCGATAGACCATTCTTCATCGATAACCGTATCCAGCAAGCGTTCGTCTATGCCTTCGTAGCGCCCTGCGATCAAAATCATATTGTTGTAGCCCGAAAGCTGCACAACACCTGCTTGATCCAGCGTTCTACCCTGTGGCGACAGGTAAATCACTTTGGCTTCACTACCCGCCCAGACTTTGGCTTCTGCAATCGCATCGCGCAAAGGCTGAACCATCATCACCATGCCGGGACCACCGCCGAAGGGGCGATCATCAACCGTTGAATGGCGATCATAAGCAAAATCTCGCGGAGTGATGGTTTTCAACTCCACCAAACCTTGCTTGAGCGCGCGGCTGGTAATGCCAAAGTTGGCGATAGCGCCAAACATATCGGGGAAAATCGAGATTACCGCTACTTTTAACGGCGACTCACTTTGTGGTTGATTATCCACCACATACCCTCAATGTTTTTAAAATCTCTGATTTAAAACTCAGGATTCTATTTATTTAAACACCCAAAGTTAAAACTCTGGGTCCCAGTCAACCAGCATCTCGCCTGCAGTTAAATCTACAGAGAGTACAAATTGCTCAGGAACATAAGGCACTAAACGCTCTTTCTGGTCGATAGATTCGGCATCGCCGACCACAACCAAAACATCGTTAGCACCTGTTTCAAACAGTTTTGACACAACACCTAGACGCTGACGCGTGCCAGAGAATTGTGTGTACACCGCCAAACCCTCAAGCTGACTCCAGTAATACTCACCGTCGTCTAACTCTGGAATTTGATCGCGCTCGATGGCGATATCAACGGCAGTGAAGGTCAGCGCTAAATCGCGATCATCCACTCCAACAATATGCGCAACAAATGCGTCACCGTGAGGTCTTGCTTCGTCAATTTCGACTTTTTTGACACCGTGGGCGGTCTTTAGCCACCAAGGGTGATACTCAAAAAGGTTCTCAGCTGGCGATGTATAAGAATGGACTTTCACCCATCCTTTAATACCAAAAACCGCTGTGATACGCCCAACATTAACTAAATTAGAGTTTGTAGACATTAGGCGTCAGATTCACTTAGGCAGCTTTTTGGCTTTCTTTAACGATAGTTGCAACGCGATCGCTCAATTGCGCGCCTTGACCAACCCAATATGCCAAACGATCAGCATCAACACGAATTTTTTCTTCTTGACCACGAGCTACTGGGTTGAAAAAACCAATGCGCTCAAGGAAACGGCCATTACGCGCGCTGCGGCTGTTAGTTACGGTCAAATGATAAAATGGACGTGATTTAGAACCACCACGTGACAGACGAATAGTTACCATTGAGGTCTTCTTCCTGTGTTTACTTAGGGAGAGCGCTGATGCGATCTCAGTTAACTTTCTTTAAATGCACAAGTGCGAAAGCGTTTACTCGCACACAAAGGTGTGCGAAAGGCGCGGCATTCTATGTGAAACAGATAGGTTTGTATAGACTTGTTTAGCCCATAAACCACAAGATCTAGTCAGTCATGTCGGAAAACCGATTGTTAACTGCCAAATCTATTGAGTGCGCAAAGCCCGGCAGGGTAACTTGCGACTGACTGATAGTGATTTGGCTCTCGTCGATGAGATTTTTACCGAAGTGATAAATAGTATCGAAATTGCCAGTAAGCGCTTGTTGATCGTAACTATTCGCTTTCGCGACCGACCCTTGGCGACGCTCACCATAAGACGCAACCGCCTCAGCGCCGTAACGACGCAACAACATAGCCTCAACCACGTGTGGCGCTAAAACGTTTGCCGTGGCGTTATTGCCACCGAAGCCTTTGGAATTAAGGAAGGCGACATCTATAGGTGAGTTTTTACGGTCAACATCGGTAATAGAAATACTCAGGCGCTCTGCAAAAACATCATCTGCAACCTTATCGATAGTTTTAATACCGGGAATCAAACCGTATTTAAAGATACCCAAGGTAGACACCAACTGCTCACCGCTCGCTGCAGACAAGGAATGCCCTACGTATGCCTTAACGGCTGAAACAGGCCAATTAGTGATGCCAAAGGTTTGCGCTACCTGATCAAAAATCTGCGATTCGGTCACGCGGTTTTGCGGAGTACTTGAACCGTGCGCTTGAATCATGGAGCGCTCACGCACAGCCTCATCACCCACTAAAGCACGCGCAGCCGCTACGGCCTTGGCCATGGTGATGTAGTTGCCGGGACCTGGGGCTGAGATAGATTTTTTGAAACCATCGGCATTGATAAACACATCGCTCACAGCGCCATGGATATCGGCTCCCAGCTCAATCACCAAGGCATCGTCCATCAACACAATGTATTGACTTGCTTCTGCCATAGTAAAACCGGCATTTTCACCAAACGGACGACTTGTGCGACGGGGATCAGCAACCTCGGCATTGTCTAACTTTTTAAGCTTATCTTCGCTGGCGAGCGCGCCCATAGTGGCGTAGCCGTCGATGATCTCTGGAAGAATTGGCGCCTCAGCATTGCCGACAACTGCGACACGGCACTTGCCCGAAACAATATCCTCTACGGCTGCACGCAGGTTGTATAAGAAGGAAGCGCAGGCCCCGACGATGGCACCTGTATGACCAACACTACCCAGAATATAGGCATTTACAAAATCGGCAGGCATGGTGTTCAAGCCCAGCGGACACTGCTTAGTGCTCACGCGACCGCCTTTCAAACGCGACTGCAGCAAACCACCAAAACCATTTTCATCCATTTGGCTCATTACGTTGCTGGCATAGACCCCAATTTGATCGGGATTAACCGCATCCATAATGGTTTGCCATTCGATACCAATGGACTGCACAGCATCCGAAGCACCAATTACCGCCAATTGCAGTGCGCGAGGATGGTAATGGGAGTTGTAAAGAGCGCCGGGATTAAAGCCGCGCGGCAATTGACCCGCAGACTTAACCGGCAGCTCACGATAGCTATCAAACTTAACTTCAAGACCATTGGGTGCACTTACTTGTACGCGGTCATCATCAAGATCTTTAATTTGCCAACCAGCAGGCACAGGTTCTGGCAAGTCTCGGCGGCGCATATCAAACACCAGCGGCTCATCGCCTGCACCTAGCACAGCATTCTTCTGCCAGTGGGCAGCATCTACGTCAAAATAGGTTTTTTCGATACGACGAATTAAGGTGCCATCTAAAATGGCAGCGCCATACTCAGATTCAATTTGAGCAAGGCTCAAGGCCTCACCCGCTTCATTTTGATATTGGTCGTTTTCGTATTTCACCAAGCCCATCATGACCGCCAAACCCGCGAGCGTCTCTTGACGCTCTTGCACAGGCAAACTTTCAATCACCAAACGGCGATAAGCGTGGTGACCAGAACTGCGACCAGCAGCGCTAAATCCTCCAAAACCAACAATGATAGGTAAATGCGACATCTAACAAACCTCTACACAATAAGATCAATACAAACAGTTTATTAAGATGCCAATGTAAAGTCATTGTTGTTTTAGCCATTATTAGTGGTATTTTGGCCGCCTCGTATTTACATCAAGAATACAACCACCACAAACAAGCACCGATTATGATTCGAAAACGCATAGATACATCCTTGTAGTTCCCTGTTGTCATCCATGACTCTAGGGTTTCGAATCATAAAGCGGTGCTTGTAACCTGTAGCCATCAGATATCACCATGCAAACCACCAATATCACTTTTGTTTTACTGGAAAACATGCTCGCCACCAGCGCCACCCTGCCCGCTGAAATGCTACTGGCGGCCCAAAGCGCAGCTACACGGGCACAAAAAAAAGCTGGTGCCGCACAAAACCCTCCGCCCATTAAGATTCACACCGCCAGCCTAACGGGTGAGCCAGTTCTCACCCGCTCAGGTTTGTGCTGGCAACCTGATGCGGCACTCACAGACCTTGGCGACAACCAAATCATTTATATTCCCGGCCTCTGGCGCAACCCACGCCCACTCATCAAAAAGAGCGAACTGCTACTGAATTGGCTAAAGCAGGAATACCAAAATGGTGCACTTATTAGCGCGGTAGGAACCGGATGCTGCTTTTTGGCAGAAGCGGGATTGTTGGATGGAAAGGCAGCGACAACCCATTGGCACTACTTCGATCAATTTCAAAAAGACTATCCGCTGGTACAACTCAAACGCCAATATTTTATTACCCAAGCAGGCAATCTTTATTGCGCCGCAAGCGTAAATTCTCTGGCAGATTTAACCGTACACTTTATTCAAAGATTGTTTGGAAAAGAAATTGCGAATCATGTAGAACGACACTTCTCTCATGAAATTCGCCGCGCCTATGAAGCAAGCGGTTTTTTTGAGCAGGAGCATAATAGCCATCCCGATGAAGACATTACTCAAATCCAAATTTGGTTACAGGATAATTATCATCGCGAAATTTTGATGCCGCAGCTCGGGGAAAAATTCGGCATGAGTACACGCACACTCAATCGCCGCTTCAAAGCAGCACTGGGCATTTCACCTTTGGATTTTTTACAAGAAGTGCGAATCAACATCGCTAAAGATTTATTAAAGACAAGCAATCTATCAATTAATGAAATAGTAGATAAAGTGGGCTATCAGGACACGGGGTTTTTTACCACATTATTTAAAAAGCATATGGCTGCCACACCAACAGCCTATCGCGAAACAGTTCGCGCGAAACTATTTAGCACCATCTAAACCCTCTCTACTTTAAATAAAAACCCCGCACAGAAATATGTGCGAGGGTATTTTTAACAAATCATTAGAGCTTAAGCCGCTACTGTATTTGCAGCATTTTCTGTATTAGCTGCAACTGACGGTGTTACATGGGTTAATTTATCTTGCGCGATACCATTACCAATTGGAATAGTGCGCGGCTTCATAGCGTCGGGAATAATACGCTGCAAATCCACATGCAATAACCCGTTTTCGTAATTGGCCGACTGTACTTGTACGTGATCCGCTAATTGAAAACGACGTTCAAAACTGCGCGCAGCAATACCTTGATGCAAATAAGTACGTGCTTGCTCATCAGCACCTTTATTAGCTGAAACGGTTAAATAATTCTGGTTAACTTCAATATTAATTTCAGTGCGATCAAAGCCTGCAACCGCCATAGTAATGCGATATTTATCTTCACCGGTTAATTCAATATTGTAAGGGGGATAAGTTGGCTGGTTTTGCTCAGCACGATGTAAATTGTCAAGAATGTTGGCCATACGATCAAAGCCAATTGCAGAACGGTATAGTGGAGAAAAATCGAAGTTACGCATACAAATATCCTCAAATATGAGCAATATGAAAATTGACTTATCCTAGTGATCAAGTCGTTAAGTTTATGTGCAACCCTCTAATGAGCGGCTACGAAACAGATATGTAGCCGCACAATAATATTTCAAGAGAAAAATACAAATTATTTTGTGAATTTATTTTTAACACCGAAAATCATGTCTAAACCGCGCCTACGAAAGGTACAGTTCCAAAAACAGCTACCACATAACATTCCCACCACAAGCGCACCATAAGCATTCACACGACACCATTTTAGCGCCATGATTTTACGCGCTGGGTTTATTCCCTAAATAACTTAAAGAACTTTCTAGAGATTAAAATGTTATTAAGATAAGTAACTTTCGCCTTGATATTTAGACTTAAAGAGCCAATATTAAAACTGAGGGTCGGGGATTTTCATGGATTTTCTCCAAACTGCCAAAAGCCTGAAAGCAGAAACCTGAAAGTTGAATCTGCCCTCTAACATAAACGTTAAGGAGCTTTATGATGAAATCTGCTGTCGATGTTCTCTACCGTGATATGGAATACTCTGCTTCACTCAATGAAGTTATTTCAAAAAAACTTGAAAAATTAAACCGTTATTCAGACCAGATTATTCACAGCCGTGTTGTACTCGACACCCCCCACAACCACAAACAGAAAGGCAAACAATTTCGCGCGTCCATTGAAATTGATATTAAAGGGCATCCAATTGCTGTCACTCAGGACAATGAGTCTATTCATCTTGCCGTTCGCGATGCATTTAATAGTGCTGAGCGTAAAGTGAAACAAATTACTGCTCGCCAAAGAACACTGCAATAGGCAGCTCTAGGTATTTATGAGTGGACACTCATAGGTAGGGCACTTACAAGCGCCCATAAAAAAGCCGGAATCTCTTGCGAAATTCCGGCTTTTTACATCCAGTACTTTTTACACTCAGTAATTGGGAGCTTATTCAGCAGCCAACTTGGCAGACATAATATCAATCAAACGGTTGAAGTTTGAAAGCGATTGAATGTGAGCGTAAATTAACTCCAAACCATCTTTCTTGAATAGATCCAAGGCATCTGCATCGCTAATTGCCTTTAGCTTTTCACGTTTAATAACAAAGAACCCACTCAAATTGATATTGGCATCTTCTTTATTTTTGAAAGAAATATTAGCTGACATAGGCTCCAGCAAATCAAGATCGTGCAATTTTTTAGTAAAGTTACGAGTCATCTCAGCGCGGAATTGATAGTCCTTCAAAAACTCGACTACATCTTTCAAGAAATCTGAGTGAGAACCATCATCTTGGAACAAGCGTGAGCCCTTGCTGCCATCTTGAGAAAAGCATTTGCTGCCTTCGTCTATACACAACGCCATCATGTCTGAATCTTTACTGCCACCCAACACAAAAGGATAGCGACGCACGAATGCTGGTACATAGCGGGTAGATAGCACATTCTTGTCATTCAACAATAGATTTTGGCCATCTTTTAAGCCAAGTACCGCCAGAGGAATATACTCACCTTCATTAGCGGTCGCAGAGAAGATCACAGGGAACTCAGAGGCAGCAAACGCAATTTCAGTAGCCAGCAAGGGGGCAGAATTTAGGTGGCGGGTAAATTCGTGGTTCTCAACACCCACTGACCATTTAGCGTGCTTTTCAGACAAAGGCTGAATATTGTCGTAAATCATTAATTGTTTTGACACAGGAATACCCCTTTTTATTGTGGTGCACGAGCGTGCTCTGAAAAATAGATGTGCATGTTAGCACTTTAGTAGATAGGTGCCACTAACTGAGAATAAAATCCTTACAGATCACTCACATTACGTGCATCTTCAGTACCTCAGTTATGCTTATCCCAGCAGATTTTGTCCTTACTTAACCCATTGAACGCGATGCGAACAACGCTTTTGTATAAAGCCCCATGCTTATTATATCTACCCATAAGAATGAAAATTAAGCCGGTATCGTTCTATCCGCCGCCCACACTCTCAACTGCGCAATCTGCTCTGCCATAACCACCGAGAGCGGGCTGTTATTGAGGATTTCTTGCATCAGAATATCGGTTGTTAATTTGTGTGCATTGGCGGCTGCAGTGTACATTGCAGCGACTATAGCCTGCTCTATTTCTGAACCGGAGAAACCGTTAGTGGCATTGGCGAGTTTTCTTACATCAAATTCGCTGGCGACCATATTGCGTTTATTGATATGAATAATAAAAATATCTTTGCGTACTTCAACATCGGGTAAATCCACAAAAAATATTTCATCTAAACGGCCTTTGCGAATGAGTTCAGGCGGTAGCTTAGTAATATCATTACTAGTCGCCACGATAAAGACTTTGGTTTTTCGTTCGGCCATCCATGTTAATAGTGTGCCCAACAATCGTTGAGATACGCCGTTGTCGTTGCCATCTTGCGCCATGCCTTTTTCAATTTCATCCAACCAAATAACGCAGGGCGACATAGCATCCGCCAGTTTTAAAGCCTCGCGTAAATTGCGTTCGGTTTCACCGTGAAATTTATTGTAGAGCGCACCTATATCTAAACGTAACAGCGCCAAGCCCCATAAACCGGCTACCGCTTTAGCCGCCAAACTTTTGCCGCCGCCCTGCACACCCAATAATAAAATACCTTTGGGCATATCGAGCTTGCTATCTTCGGTGATAAAGGCATCGCGACGAGTAATTAACCAGCGCTTTAAATTATGTAAACCGCCCACTTGCGAGAAGTCTTTTACGTTGGCTTCAAAACTCATTACACCTTCCATATCCAACAAGGCAAATTTCGCTTTGTTAATATCGTGCACGTCCACTTCTGACAATTCGCCGTCGCTCCAAATGGCCATGCGCACTAAGCGACGAACATCGCTCACACTTAAACCTTGTAAATTATTCATTAATTTTTTGAGCGTGACGTTATCCGTTTTTACACGCGCACCGCCGTGTTTGTCTGACCAGACTTTGGCTTCTTCACGGATAACATCCATAATTTTTTCATCGCTCGGTAAGGCGAGCGAATAGGAACTGCTATAGCGCGAAAGCTCTGGCGGCAAACGCAATTGGAAACTTAAAAATACTAGGGTGTGCGGTATAGCAAAGTGATTAAGCGCGATATCTTTTAGTAAGCGCACCACTTGCGGTTGGCTTTCTAAAAAGGGATGAATGTCGCACAGAGCATAAACACCGGGCTGAGTTTGGTTTTTAATGTGTTTAAGCGCTTCTTCAATTTGATTGAGGTCACTGCCTTTGGGGACTAACTGCGGGCCAAAATTAATGCGCGTTAACCCATCGGTAACCGACCAGCGATGCATATCACGGCCTTGGTTATTGGCCACCATGGCAAGCACATCCAAGGCTTTCTTTTCCTCAAAGGTTTCAATTACCACCAG
>SXGR01304311.1_pt1 | contig 14545 bp, 5 predicted proteins | sample 3174711 | NCBI WGS metagenome assembly SXGR01 (sample SAMN11356860, study PRJNA531348) | freshwater metagenome | isolation source: freshwater sample F1-60 | place: China: Fuxian Lake, Yuxi | collected 2017-12-25
GCCCGCGCATGTAGGCCAGCGGCGCGATTTCGATAGTGCCACGCTCGCGGTGCTTCTCGATGTCTTCGACCGGCATCATGTCGTGCAACGCGTCGAGCAGCGGGCGCAGGTAGGGATGGATCTTCTCGTAGAGATCGCCCGGCAGGAAACCCAGCGCCTCACCCGCCTCGACCGCCGGGCGCGTGAGGATGATGCGCGAGACCTTCTCCTCGCGCAGCGCGGCCACCGCCATCGCCATCGCGAGATACGTCTTGCCCGTGCCCGCCGGCCCGATGCCGAACGTCAGGTCATGTTGCCGGATCGCCTCCACGTATTGCTTCTGGCCGACCGTCTTCGGAACGACGGACGACTTGCGGCCGGAGGTTTGAATCTTCTCCGCGTAAAGCGCCTTCAGCGCGCCCACGCCGTCGGTCTGCACCACGCTCAACGCCTGGGTGAAGTCGCGTCCGCGCACCGGCTGGCCGGCCTTGAGCGCCGTCTCCAGCAGTTGGAAGAGCTGGCGGGCGCGGTCCACGGCGTCCTCGGAGCCCTCGATCTTGATCCAGCCGTCGCGCGCGGTGGCCTTGATGCCGAGCGTTTGCTCGAGGTTGTGCAGGGCTTGCGCGTCGTTGTTGAGCAACTGCTGGACGACGCGGGCGTTGTCGAAGTGGAGAGTCTCGGAAGCCATTAAAGATTTTCGATTGAGGATTGGCGAATGACGATGGAAGGAAAACGGAAGACGGAGTGGAAATTCTTTACGCCGCCAATTCGGCACGCAACAGCGCAGCCAACTCGGCCAGGGCCTGCGGCACGATGCTCGTCTGGCCGAGCACCGGCATGAAGTTCGTATCGCCATTCCAGCGCGGAACGACGTGGATGTGCAGATGCTCGGCGATGCCCGCCCCGGCGACCTTGCCGAGATTCACCCCAATGTTGAACCCGTCCGGCTTCATCACCTTCGTCAACGCGGCCTGGCAGCGACGCATCAGTTTCATCAGATCAAGAAGCTCGTCGTCGGTGAGTTCCGCAAAGTCCGCGACCTGCTTGTAAGGCAGCACCATCAGGTGCCCGCCGTTGTAGGGATAGTTGTTCAGCAGCGCGAAGGACATGCGGCTGCGCGCGATGACGTGGTGCGTCTCGTCGTCATTCGACTGCGCGATGCGCGAGAAGAGGCTCACATCCGACGGGGCCGGTTTCGGCGCGAGGATGTATTGAATGCGCCACGGCGCGTGCAGGCTGTCCATGCCGCGAGGTTAGGAATCGACCCGACGAAAGTCAAAGCCCCCGCTGTGTTAGTAACGCCACATGGCTCCCGTCTCGGTCACGGGCCGAAGAGACGGTAGAAGTGCCACGGCGAGTCCACCCCGATGGGAACGACCACTTCACCGTCCAACGGCACCTCAACTTCAAAGGCTTCACTCCAACCCGCCGGCTCCAGCGTGGCCGACGATTGCAACGTGAACGCTCCCGGCGCTCCCGCCCAACTCACCGCCTGTCCCCGATGGAAACGCGCGTCCGCTCCAACGCGCAGCAGCGGCGCAGCCGGCAGCGGCTTTGGTGTTCCGACAAAAAACAAATCCACACTCTCGCTCAACTCTTGAAACGTGACGATTCCCGGAGCGAAGAGATGCCTCGACCCAGCGACTTGCACCGAGTAACTGACTCCGAGGCTGAGGTTCGGAAACGAGAAGTGCCCGTCGCCATCCGTCACCGCCGTCGTTTCAACGGACCCGGACAGCGCGACGAGAGCACCCATGACCGGTGCGCCGAGGTCATCCGCCACCAACCCGGAGATCGCCGGCAGGGCCGCGTCGTTCTGCTCGACCACGAGGAACGGCGACAGAGAGCCCACCGACGCGCACACCGTTCGCGTAGCAAAATCCGGCGGCAGAACTGTGCGATCCACCATCGTGCCACCTTCCCCGTGCAACACGCGCAACCGCGCGAAGCGAACCGGGTCGTCCACTCCCGCCACGCGGACGCAGATCGTCATTGTCCCCGACGCCGACGCGGTTGTCGTGAGGTCGTAAGCCGCGCCATCGACGGCGACGTAGCTCGGAGGAGGAACAAACGCCGACGGCGCGATCGGGTTGAACGAAGTATCGCCGGCGATGGAGACCGCATCGAATGCGATCAATCCGTTGCCCATCATGTTCACGACGTTCGATCCCTTCGCCGTCGGAACGAGCGGCTTTCGGCCCCAAGAGTGATTGGACAACCGCCCGCCAATTCCCAACTGCGTCGCCGCGCCGCCGCCCGCCGGCATGTGCAGAATCTCCGCCCCGCGACGAATGCCGATCCGCGAACCATCCGGCGACCAGCACACCGCGAGGGCGTTGCTAACCAGCAGCGCTTCGGAACGGTCCGCCAACCGCAACACACGGGCGTTATCGCGACTCCCTTCACGCCGCACGAAAGCCAGCCGTGTTCCGTCGGGTGACCAGGCAATCGAGCGCGGGGCAGACGCGCCGTTGGTCGTCCAGCGTGTCGCCGTGCCGCCATTGGTTCCAACAGTGAAGATTCCGAAACCGCCAGCCCCGATGCCGGCGTAGGCCACGCTCGCCCCGTCCGGAGACCAAGAGACTGGCAGCCGCATCGCGTTCGTCGCCAGACGTGACGCGCCAGAGCCATTCGTGCCGACGCGCCAGAGTTCGGTGTCGGCACCAACGGCGCGCACGAACGCAACCTGTGCGCCGTCGGGAGCCCACGTCGGAAACGCCACATCGCCAAAACTGTCCGCCACCAATCGCGCGAGACCCGAACCGTCCACATGAATGACCGAGACACGGCTCGTGCTTCCCTCATACCAATCGAATGCGACGCGCGTTCCATCCGGCGAAATCGCCGCGCTGACGACGTTGCTCAGTTGCAGCCCCATCCGCGCGGTGCCATCCGCATCGAGCAGGTGCAGTGCTCGCCCATCAGCGACGGAAAGGCGATCGTTCCGCATCACGTCCGGCGTAGCGACGAACTCGGCCACCATGTTCGTGCCGGCATTCGGAAGCACCATGCTCGCCGGAGCGAAAGTGAATCCGGCGCGCGTCGGAGTCACCGTGTAGTTGGAGGTGCCGAGCCAATCGAAACGGAACTCGCCTCCCGGTGCGGACGTGACTCGCCGCTGGATTCCGCCCGACGGTTCCTCAATCGCCACCTCCACCGCAGCGACCCCCGCGCCGTTGGAATCGCGCACCCGGCCGGACAACGTTGCCAGCGGCGTCAGACAAAAGTTTACCACTTCCGGATCGCGGCTCGGCGCGATCAGCCGAAAAGCTCGCGGCGTGAACTCGCCGAATCCGGCAGGCTGCACCTGCACCACCCCGCCGACGCGGACACCATTGAGTGCGTAGCGCCCATCGGCGTCCGTGCTCAACGGCCGGTTCAATCCGCTGACATACACCGGCACGTTCGGAACACCCGCGCCCGTGACGCAATCCGTCACCCGCCCGGCCAGATCGAACGCCGTCCGCAACGCCGAGAGATTCTGCGTGATCACAATCGACGTGCCCGACACCACGAACGACGGCGCGCTGAAGACGAAGTTGGGCCGCGTCCCGGAAAGCGAATGCATCCCCGGACCGAGGCGCGCGAACTGAAACCGGCCGTCCACGTCCGCCACCGTCGTGCGATTCGTCCCCGGCCCCAGCAGGCGCACGACCGTTCCCGGCAACGGCTGGAGTGTCTTGTTGTCCAATACCTGCCCGCGAACCGCCGGCACGATCGCGAAGTCCGTTCGCACCCCGACTTCCACCGAGAAGCCCACCAGTCGCGCGAGCACATTGCTCCCGCCAGCGAAGTCGTCCCGCTCACTGAAGAACTCGGTCACCGCGTCGCGGAGTTGATCCGTGGTGAACCGAATTGCCAGTCGCGTCCCGTCGAACGTCACCGGCACCACAAAGTCCACGTCCTGGGCGGATACGCTGCCGGTCTCATTCGTCGTCCGGACGAGGACGTTCGCAACGCCGTTGCTGAGATGCCGCTGGTAGCCATCGGACCATCCGGCCAAGAAATCCATCTCGACCGGCTTGCCGCTGTTCAACCCGCCAAGATCATCGAAATGTAGGCTGAACGTATCCACCAGCGACGCGGAATTCGTCAGGCCCGGCAACGGCAGCAACCGCTCGTCGGCAACGATCGAAATCGGGCCATAGGTTCGCTGGACTCGATTCACGCCGATGTCTGAGAATCGGAATTCTCCCACTCGCAACATGACCAGCATCTCATCCGACTTGCTCACGCCCAGCGACGCCGGCCGCGGCATCGGTGGAACCAGGTCCGCCGCGACACCAACTCGTTGAATGATCTCCGCTGCGCCAGCACCGCCAACCTGACGGTGGAGGATTCGCCCGTCCGGAGCCACAAGCAGCGACGTTGGGAGAACATTCTCCAGACTCCTGATCTCGCGCACTGCCGCCGCGATTGCGTTCGTGGCCTGACCGGAAAAGTGCAGCACCGGATCGACGAACGGAAACTTCTGCGCCCAGTCCAACGCATCACTGCGGCTGCTCGGGGCATTGGAATTGAGTCCCGCCTCCAGCACCGGCACGTAACGCAACCGGACACCGCGCGTCGCGAGCGCCCGTTGCGCGCTGATGGCATCCAGCGCGTTCTGCTGCGACGAAAGACTCCACGCCGCACCCACGTCGATCAGCAGGTAGGACTGGCCGCCGTCGAGGAATTCGCGGAACCGTCGGGCGCGTCCGAACATGTCCTCGGCCGGCGTGTCGCTCAATTGCCCGCCCACCGCGAGGCCGGGTTCGACATTGTGCAGTGTGACGGTTGCAACGACGCTCGTCCCCACCAGCAAACGCCCGGAGTAGAACCCGGCGACGCCATTCGGAACCACACTGGCGGCAAGCGTACCTTCATTCCCGCCCTCGGGCATCGCAGCCGTCAACTCCATCGACGCGCCGCTCTCTGGAAAGGCGAACCTCACATCAGGCCGCACGATCAGCACTCCATTCGTGTCGTATATCTCCGCTTCAAGAACATGCGGTGTGAAGTCATCCGCGCGAACGGCGAGTTGTCGCGGCGCAGGCCAGTCCTCTCCGTTCCGCCGCACGACGGCCCGCCAGCCTGCGACCGACAGATTCTCCGATGCCACTGTCACCGTGAACCGATTGGTCGTCGCCAACTGCGTGGCGTTCACGGCAGGCAGGTTCTCGTCCAGCACGCGGACAACGATCTCGTGCACGCCAGTTTGTCCGCCGCCGGGCTTCCAAGTCATCCACCCGCCCACGGACATCGCCATCCCGGACGGACCTGAGAGCAACTCGAACGTCAACGGATTCGCCGGCACGTCCGCATCGGTCGCCGTTGCCTGGATATTCAAAAGCGACATCGCGTCGATCGTCTGGTCCGGCGGCAACACCAGCACAGGAGGAACATTCGACTCGCGAACCGTGACAAGAAACGTCTCGAATGCAGCGAGGCCGTCGCTCTCGCCGTCGGTCAAACGAATCGTGTAAAGAAACACGCCCGGCCCGTTCGTCTCGCCGGTTGTCCAGCGGACGACTCCGGCCGCATCGACACTTGCTCCGGACGGCGCGCCGAGCAGCGTGAAGTTCGTGCTCGTGGCCGCAGCGCCCACGGCGATCACCTGCGTCGGCACCGTCATCGTTTCGCCCTCGATCACCTCCACATCCGGCAGCGGCGCGATCAGCGGTGGCGTGTCGATGACCCGGACGTTCACAGCCCCCTGGGCGTATTCGAGCGCGAGCCGGTATTCGTTGCTCGGGTAATGGAAACTGGCGAACTCGCCCGCCAGCGTTCCCGCAGTGAGAACTGTGAACACGTTGCCAGCCACCGGCGCAAACCCATCCGTCAACTCCACCGACAACGTTCCTCCCAGCCGCGCCACACCGCTTACGGTGAGGCGGTCATACCCGGCACCGGAAGTCACGCCGGCGAGTTCGATGGCGACTTCGCCCGAGTCCAGCGTCGTCATCGTTCCGGCCACATTCAACTGTCCGGCCGGGGAACCGGGATGAATGGTCCCGCGATTGGTAAACAAGGTGGCCGAACACGCCAGCGTTCCCACGCCGCGAATCTCGCCACCAGGAAGATTCTCAAACACGCCGCCGCTCACCGTCATCACACGCCCGCCGTGGACGAACATGCTCCCCTCATTGCCCAGGCTCGGTGAAGCGCCTGACTGCGAAACGATCAAGTCTCCGTTGGACACCACGAGCGAACCGAAGTTCACCTGTGCGGCGCTGATGTTATTCAACGTCAGCGCAGCCGGTGCCGTGGTCAGCAGCATGCCGTGATTCCGCAGTTCAGCCGTGAGAAACCGCCCGCCTGTCGTGATATTCGTCCCCGTCGTTAACAACCCGCCGGGAGCATTCACCAACGCGCCACCACTCACTTCCAGCATGCTGAGAGCCTCCGAGCTCTCGCTCGTCACCTCGATCATTCCCTCGTTGGTGATCCCGGATTCGACCCGGACGGTTCCATGCACGCTCCCCGCAACCGCGCGAAAGATGGACCCTGCGCGCAGTAACACGGACCCGGCGAAGACGGCCGGCACCCCGTTGTTCACCTGCGACGCCGCCAGCAGTCCGAGGTTCTCGATGATCGCAAAGTTCGTCGATGAACGAACCGTCATGGCACCCACGTTGCGGACCGTCCCCGGCCCGCGCAGCGAACTCGCGCTCGCCAGCGTCAACCCGCCCGCCGAAGTCGTGTAGTCCTCCACGAGAAAAACGCGCGCGCCCGTGAACGACAACGCACCCGATCCATTCATCACACCCGACAGATGATGAAATGCGCCGCCGCTCACCGACAACGTTCGTCCCGGACCGATCTGAATTGCTCCGCTGTTGCCAAACTCGGCGGCGCCACCCGACTGATTGATGGTCAGGTTCCCGTTCGTGACAACAATCGAACCCGTGTTGCGATGGGCCGCACTCGCCTTGGAAAGCGACAGCGTCCCGGCCGCCGTAGTGATCAACTCCCCTTGGTTGTCCAGCTCCGCCGCCAGCACCCGCGGGATCGTCGAACCTGCCCCGGTGGCGATTCGTCCACCCGGCGCATTCACCAGCGTGCCCGCTGAAACTTCGAGCGTGCTCGATGCCGAGCTCCCCACCGAGATCTCGACGAGCCCTTCGTTCGTGAAGCCCGACTCAACGCGCACCACACCGGAGAGCCCCGCCGACACCGCCCGGAAAACGGAGCCCGGCCGCACCGCGAGCGGACCCGCGAAGACCGCAGGGAATCCCGCACTCACCTGCGACGCCATCAGCAGGCCGAGATTTTCGATCGACGCATGAACAATCGAGGACTGCACGACCATCGCCCCGGAATTTCGGATCGTCCCTGGCCCAAAGAGCGAACTCACCCCCGCGACGATCAATCCGCCGGCAAGCGTCGTGTGATCCGCATCGAAGCGCGCGACGACATTCGTGAACGCCAACGCGCCGCCGCCCGTGATGCCTCCGGTGAAATCCCGGAAGTCGCCGCCGTTAATCGTCAGCGCCCGGTCAGGACTGATTTGAATCGCCCCAAAGTTTACCAGCGCCGCGCCTGCGTCGCTTTGCACGACTGACAGGCTTCCGTTGGTAATCACCATCGTCCCCCGGTTCTGATGCACCGCCGCCGATCGGCTCAGGATCAGCTCACCCGGCGCGGTGGTCGCAAGCACACCGCGATTCTCGATCTCACCCGAGATGATCCGTTGAGCATCATTCGCGTCGCCCGTCGTGATCAGGCCGCCCGGAGAATTGATCAATCGACCAACCGTGAGTTCCAATGTGCAAGAAGCCGGGGCCAGCGCCGCCAGTTCCACGAGCCCTTCATTGGTCAATCCCGCCCGCAGACTCACCCTGCCCGCCACTGCCCCGGACTCTACCCGAAACGTCGCCCCCGTCCGCACCAGCACCGAAGCGCCAAACACAGACGGAAATCCAAGGACGCTCTGCGACGCAACGACCAGTCCTTCGTTCACCAACCGCGCATGATTCGTCGCGGAGAGAACGTTCAGCACCCCGGCGTTCGTCAGCACACCCGGACCAGCCAACGCACCAGCGCCTTGCAGCGTCAGCATTCCGCCCGGAAGAACTGTCATGTGTTCCACAACAGAAAGTCGCCTGCCGCCCGCCTGCAAGGACTGCGTTCCGGCCTCCCCGCCCAACGTCACACTCACATTCGTCGCATCCACATCCAGCGCGATGGAATATGATCCGGCGTTGGTGATGAACACGCGATCCGCAGCACCAGGAAGCCCGTTCGGGAACCAATTCGCCGGCTCGCTCCACAAACCTCCAGACGCATTCATCCACACGAAGTCCGCCCCAAAAAGTTCAGCAACGAACGCTGAACAACAGAGGACAATCGCGAAAACGACACGCGGGAACATGATTGCCTGACACTAGCAGACGCGCCTGTGGAAACTCACGCTCAAACTACGCGAAAGAACGCACGACGACGGCGCTTCCAGATCACCGATTCTCTACCGCTTCCCGACATCCAGCTTGTTGAACAGCTCTTCGAGATTGTTCGGCAGCGCATTCAGCTTTGTGGCGGCGACCGGTGCGGGGTTCAAAACCTGCCGCAAGTATTCCACCGCCTCCGCCTCGTTGCGCACGCTGCGCGGCAAGGTCGCCCCGGAGGCGTTCGCATGGCCGCCGCCCTGGAACTTCAACGCCATCTGCAACGCCTCGCCATTACGGCTGCGGAAGCTCGCGATCACCGGGCCGACCGGCCGGCGAAAGAACGTCACCAGCGCCTTGTAGGGCACCGCCGATTCGTCGAGCAATTGATGCACGATGACGTTGTTGTTCCCCACCACCGTGTCCACGTAGCCGAGTTCCGGCGTGACCTCCTGGATATTGCGCCGACTCCAGTCAAACCCCCGGGGATCCTCGATGCGCCGCGTGGTGGCCATCACTTCGAGCAGTGGATGATTCAACAGCCCCTCGATCCGTCCGTCCAACAGGGCGTGCAGACTCCAGAAACCATAAACCTTCACGAGATTCGCGTAGTCGTTCGCCAGCACGAAGTCAGGATCAGTCTCAAGGAACAGGTCCGCCACGTTGTTCAAGTGAACCAGCCGGTCCAGTTCCGGCGAAGCCAGCCCGTGCTCGCGGCACAGTTCATAGCAGAGCAGCCCGGCGGACTTCTTCAGATCGTGAATCAACTGGCCGCGCTGCGGCGCAAGCGTCGTGGCGTGATGATCAATGACGACCCAGTTCGGCCGGTCCACCCGCGCCTCGTAGTTCAAGTCCGTGACCCACGCCGAGGCCTCGCGAAGATCGCGCGGACGCCACGTGTGATAGTGATGCGCCTCCAGCCGGATGGTTTCGCCGAAGAGCTTTTGCGCCAGTCGCTGGAGCAGAACGCCGGCGACCAGGCCATCGAGATCGCTCTCGTGTGTGAAGATGATTTGCGGTTTGGGCAACGAAACCATGCACCAGCCTACGCCAGCCGAAGAAGCAGTGGCGAGAGGATTGATTCGCCAAACAGCAGCCGACTGCTCCGCCATACAAAACAGCCCGGGCACAAGGCCCGGGCTGGTGAGAACGAACAACGAACCGGCGCGGCTCAGTCCCGCACGATGCCGTCTTCCAGCGGCTTCACCGGATTCTTCAGGACCGTTTGCGCGAGCTTGTAGCCCTGACGATCGGTGTTCTTGCTGAGACCATCGAAGTTGCGCTCGATGCGCAGCTTCGCGGAGGCGCAGAAGTAATCCGCGAGTTGCATCACCTCGTCACGCTCCGCATCGGCTGCTGTTTTCGCGATGGAGGCTGCACGCGAGCAGGTCGCCACGATGGCAAACAGCTCCGCGCCGATTTCCACGAAACGGCCCAACAGCACCTGCTCGCGTTCGAGCTTGGGACCGTTGACCGCCATCGCGTGGAAAAGGCGGCGCGCAAGCCGCTTGCTGGTTTTGCTGGCGTAGCGGAGGTGCTTCGCCAGTTTGCTGGGAACACCCGCTGGAACTCCTGACCCGAACGGCAACCATTGTTTGGGATACCAGCCCGCGTAGAACAGGCCGGCGTTGAGCGCTGCCTTAAGGCGCTCGCCCATCGGTTTGCGGGAATCGAGAACCGCCCCGCTGACCTTCAAGTGCGGATCCAGCATCTCACGCGCGATGAACAGGCGCATGATCTCGCTGGACCCCTCGAAGATGGTGTTGATGCGGCAGTCGCGCATGAGACGCTCGACGCCCACCGGCTCTTCGCCGCGCGCCTTGAGCGAGCTCTCGGTTTCGTAACCGCGACCTCCGCGAATCTGCATGGTGTCATCGACGATGCGCCACGCCTCCTCGGTCGCCCACATCTTGGCGATGGCGGCTTCGAGACGGATGTCCGCCTTCTTGTCCTTATCCACCATGCTCGCGACCATCAGCGTCATGGATTCCATCGCGAAGGTGTTCGCCGCCATCTTCGCGATCTTGTCCGCGATGGCCGCGTGCTTGCCAATCGCCGCGCCCCATTGCACGCGGTTGTTGGCCCACTTCTTCACGATCTTCAGGCAACGTTTCGCTGCACCGGTGCAACCCGCCGGCAGCGTGAGGCGTCCGGTATTCAGCGTACTCAAGGCGACGCGCAGACCCTTGCCCTCGCCCCAGATGATGTTCTCGCGCGGGACGACGACGTTGGTGAATTTGACCACACCGTTGTAGAGCGCACGCAACCCCATGAAGTGGCAGCGGTGCAGAATCTCCACACCCGGCATGTCCATCTCGACGATGAACGCCGTGACCTGTTTCTTTTCCTTGCCGTTGACGACCTTTGGCGGCGTCTGCGCCATCACGACGATGACGCCGGCTTTCACGCCGTTCGTACACCAGAGCTTCTCGCCATTGATGGTGAAGTATTTTCCGTCCGCGGTTGGCTCAGCACGCGTTGTCATCGTGGCGGGATCGGAGCCAACCCCATTCTCCGTCAGCGCGAAGGCGGAGATCTCGCCCTTGGCCACGCGCGGGAGGAACTTCTTCTTCTGCTCCTCGGTGCCGAAGAGAATCAGCGGCTGCGGCACGCCGATGGATTGATGCGCAGAGACGAGTGCCGTGAGGTTCGCATCGTAGCTGCCCAGCAGCATCGCGGCGCGCGAATAGTTCGTCTGCGAGAGTCCGAGGCCGCCGTATTGCGTGGCGACCTTGATGCCGAACGCGCCCATGCGGCCAAGCTCGGCGATGACCTCCGACGGAACCTCGCCAGTGCGGTCAATCTCATCCGGGTTCACTTTCTCCTTCAGGAACTTCTCCAGGCGTTGGAGGAAGGCGTCACCTTGATCCTTGTCCGTGGGATTCTGCGCCGGGAAAGGAAACACGCGGTTCAAGTCACAGCGGCCCATAAACAGGCCGCCCGCGAAATTGCCCTTCTCAGATTCGCCGTCGCGCGCGGCCTCGGTCATCTCCAGCGCGGCGCGCTGGCCTTCGTTCATCTTCGAGGTGTCAATGACTGAAGCAACCTCTTCAGGATTTGGTTTCATGTCGTGCTCTGGTGGAGCGAGTTTTGTGGTGCTCATAATTCAGTGAGGGTGGGTGAAGTCCATTTCAGCTTTTATAAAATTTCTGACCGTTGCCGGCGAGGGTTTGGAGCAAGATGCACGGCGTGAACCGCAGCTCCTCGTCCGCGAGGCGCTTCATTTCGTCAACGATGTGAGGGATGCCGACACTGTCGGCAAAGCGGAGCGGCCCGCCGAGAAACGGCGCGAAGCCCGTGCCCATGATCATTCCGAAATCGACATCCGCTGCTTCCTCGACGATGCCGCCTTCCAGGCAACGCGCCGCTTCGTTGATCATCAGCAACACCATGCGCGTGCGGAGCTCCTCGTGCGTCAGCTTCGCACAGGCTGTTCCGCTCCTGTAATAGTTGATGCGCGAATTCACCGACGGCTCCTTGCCTTTCTTATTATGCAGGTAGAAGCCTTTGCCGTTCTTTTTTCCGAGCAGTTCGTCCGCCATCATCTTCGACAATACTTCCGGGCAGTGCATCCGGTCACGGAACTTGCTGGCGAGATCCGACGCCACGTGATGGGAGACATCCACGCCGACCTCGTCGATCAGACGCAGCGGACCCATCGGCATGCCAAACTCCAGCATGGTCTCATCGACGTCTTCGACGCGCGCGCCGTTCTCGAACAGATGCCCCGCTTCGATCAGATACGGCATGAGAATGCGATTCACCAGGAAGCCGGGGGCGTCCTTCACCACAACCGGCAGCTTGCCGATCTGTTGCACGAATTTCACCGTGCGACGAACGACTTCGGGCGAGGTTTGTTTACCCACGACCACTTCCACCAGTTGCATACGATGCACCGGGTTGAAGAAGTGGATGCCAATCACGCGCTCCGGATGCTGCGTTGCCGTCGCGATTTCGCTGATGGAGAGCGCGGAGGTGTTGCTGGCGAGGATGGTTTCAGCACCGGCGAGGGAATCAAGATGCGCGAAGAGCTTCTTTTTCAGATCCATCTTCTCGACTGCAGCTTCGATGATGACATCCACCGAATGCAGCGGAACATCGACTGGAGAGGCGGAAATGCGATCCATGCCATCGCGCGCCTCGATCTTGGTCATCGCGTGACGCTTCACCGCCTGATCGTAGACCTTCGCGATGCCGGCAAGACCTTTGGCCAACGCCTCGTTATTGATATCGCGCAGAATGACACCCAGGCCACGCGCACTGGACCATTGGGCAATGCCGCCGCCCATCACGCCCGCGCCCACGACGGTCACGCGCTTCACAGGCTTCACCTTGGTTTCCGGCGCGGTGTCGGCCGGTATTCCAGTGAGTTTCTTCGCACGCTCCTGGAGGAAGAAAATGCGGATGAGATTCTTGCAAGCCTCGGTGGTACCGAGTTCCAGAATCGCATCCCGCTCTAGTGCCAGCGATCCATCCAGTGACTTGCTCAAGCCCTGCGTCACGACTTCGAGTGCCTTCGGAACCGCCGGATAATGTCCGCGCGTTTTCCCCAGCACCTGCTTCTGGACCTTCTTGGTGATGAAATTCACCACCGGTCCCAGCGTTGCGATCTTGTGCGCGAGCTTCGTCTTCCGCCCGCGCAGCTTCATTCCGCGCTTGAGAATCAACTGGCAGGCTTTCTCGACAAGGTATTCGCACGGCACGAGATCATCGACCATGCCGCACTTGAGCGCCGGCTTGGCGGCAAGCGTCTTGCCGCCAAGAATCACGTCGAGCGCCTTCGGCAAACCGATCAACCGCGGAAGCCGGGTGGAACCGCCCCATGCCGGGATGATGCCGAGCTGTGTTTCCGGCAGGCCGATCTTGGTCACCTTGTCCGGCGACGCGATGCGGTAATCGCACGCGAGCGTAACTTCATAGCCGCCACCCACGCACGCGCCGTGAATGGCGGCAACAGTAGGAATGTTCAGTGTCGCCAGCCGGTTGAACACCACCTGGCCCAGCTCAATCATGTCGCGCAGTTCGTCCGGCGTCCTGGCTTTGGAGAGCTGCGTGAGGTCCGCGCCCGCGATGAAGATCGATTTCTTGGCGCTGGTGAGCACAAGACCTTTGATGTGCGAGTTACACATCACGTAATTGATATGGTCGCTCAACTCCATGAGTGCGGCCTTGTCGAAAATGTTCGCGGCCGAATCCGGACGATCAAACGTCAGCACGCAGATGTTCTCGTCCGTCACGTGACGGCGAATCAGTTCGGGCATTTCCATAGGCATCGTGTTCAGACCTGCGGTGGGAGCCGTCTCCACGACCATCTTCAGCTCGGGTGTCTGGGTTGTTGTCATAATTCAGTTCCTTTCCAACCAAATCGCCGCACCTTGTCCGCCGCCCACACAAAGCGAAATCAGCGCCCGCTTCGCATCCCGGCGTTGGAGCTCTTTCAAGCTCGATAAAATGAGCCGCGCTCCGGTCGCCCCGACCGGATGCCCAAGAGCGATGGCGCCACCATTCACATTCAGCGCATCCTTGGGAATCTTGCCGACATGATGGTCGCGCTTGAGATGTTTCTGCGCGAACTCATCCGACTTGAGACAAGCGAGGCAGGCGATGACCTGGGCCGCAAACGCCTCGTTGATTTCCACAATGTCCGCGTGATCCAGCGTGATGCCCGTTCGGCGCTCGGCTTCCGCGATTGCGTAAACCGGGCCCAAGCCCATCCGTTGCGGATCGCAGCCGGCGTAGGCGTAGCCGGTGAGAACACCGAGCGGCGTCATTCCGAGCTCGGCCGCCTTCATCTCGGACATCACGAGCAACGCCACTGCCCCGTCGGTAATCTGGGACGCATTGCCGGCGGTGACGGTGCCGTTCTTGCGATCGAACACCGGTTTCAACTTCGCCAGTGCTTCCATCGTCTGCTCCTTGCGTGGGCCGTTGTCGTTGGTGACGACGGCCTTGGTGCTCGGCGGATAGATTGGGCAAATCTCGGCTTCCAATTTCTCGCGAGCGGCGATGGCGCGTTGGTGGGATTCCAGTGCAAAGGCGTCCTGCTTCTCGCGCGTGATGCCGTGTTCACGCGCCAGCACTTCAGCCGTCTCACCCATGTTCATTCCGCACACGGGATCGGTAAGACCAAGCTGGAGACCGATGCGCGGTTTGAAGTCCGACGGGCGGAACGAAAGCATCGCTCCAAGCTTCTGACCAAA
>SXGR01165938.1_pt1 | contig 14544 bp, 9 predicted proteins | sample 3174711 | NCBI WGS metagenome assembly SXGR01 (sample SAMN11356860, study PRJNA531348) | freshwater metagenome | isolation source: freshwater sample F1-60 | place: China: Fuxian Lake, Yuxi | collected 2017-12-25
CAATGGACGGCTATGGGAGAAGGGAACGTGGATTTAAGTGCTTATTTCAAACGGTTCACCGAATTGTGCCCAAACGTTCCAGTCCACATCGAAACGATTTCGGGGTTCAACCGTGAAATCCCATATCTTGAACCCGGATTTTGGGGTGCATTCCCCAATGCAAGCGTTTCTGATTTTGCTCGATTTATCGCCCTCGCGAAAAAAGGAAAGGTGCGCGCAGCCCATCAGCACCCGCCGGGTTCTGATGGAAAATTGGCCGAACAGGAATACCAAAAGGCTGAGGTGGAGCTGAGTGTCAAGAATTGCAAAGAACGTTTCGGGTTAGGAGAAAAAGTTTAATTCAATACCGATTGTTATGTCGATGAACCTTAGAAAGTGGATCTTGGTGAATACCGTTGCGTTGGCTTCCATCGCCACCGTTGCATTCGGAGCCGACGCCCAGACATTCAAAGTAGGAGAGTTCAGTTTCAAAACCCCAGCGGGTTGGAAATATGTTTCGGGTGAAACCGGGATGCGGAAAGCTCAACTCGCATTTACCGACGAAAAATCGGGCGAGAAGGCCGAGGTAGTGTTCTACCACTTCGGCGCCGGTCAAGGTGGAACTGTGAAGGCGAATGCGGATCGTTGGTTGGGGCAATTCCAAGAACCTGCTGAGAAACTCAAATCAAAAGTAGAGCCAAAAAAAATTGGTAAAGGGGAGGTCACTTTTGTCACAGCTGAAGGGACCTATCTCAGTGGAATTCCCGGTGGACCCAAGACTCCTATTCCCAACGCGAAATTGCATGGAGCTATCGTGGATGCAGCAGGAGGAAACGTGTTTATCCGAATGACAGGCCCCAAATCGGTTGTCGAAAAAGCAGGTGCCTCCTTTATTCAGATGGTCGAGCAACCATTGACTCCTTAAAGCTCAGGCAGAGTTTTTGGAGCGAATTGGGCAGCGGGGTCTGGCCACCGGATGACGCAAGCACGGCTACGAGGAATTAGCCCTGTTTGGCGTCACCCAAGATTTCTATCGCCGTAGGGGTCTAGGTTGGTTATCCCAAGGCATGCATCACTTTTTTTCGCGCCTGTTGGTCGCTCTTACGTTGGGTGCCTCTGCATTGATGGCCGATCCTCCGCGTGCCTTACCCGTTGGCCAATTACCCAAGGACATCAGGCTCGAACCATTAAAGGATCTCAATGGTTATTTTCCGTTCTCCCCGCCAGCAACCGTCGAAGCGTGGTCTAAACGTGCCGGCGACATACGCACAAACTTACTCGTTTCACTGGGGCTTTTCCCGATGCCAAGCCGTCATGCGCTTAATCCGGTCATCCACGGCCGCATCGACCGAGGCGATTACACTGTGGAGAAAGTGTATTTTGAGAGTTGGCCCGGCTTTTATGTCACGGGCAATCTCTACCGCCCAAAAACTAAAGGTGGACGTCACCCCGGCGTGCTTTTCGCACATGGACACTGGGAGAACGGTCGCTTCTATGACGTAGGTCCTGAAGGGGTAAAAAAAGAGGTCGCATCAGGTTCGGAAAAATTCTCTGAGGGAGGTCGCAGTCTATTGCAAGCGCTCCCAGTGCATCTGGCTCGCATGGGTTGCATTGTGTTTCAATTCGACATGCTGGGCTATGCTGATAGTCAGCAGATTTCAATGGGAGTTGCCCACCAGTTCTCGAAACAGCGACCCGAGATGAATACAGTGGAAAACTGGGGGTTATACAGTTCGCAGGCGGAGGCCCATCTCCAAAGCATCATGGGGCTTCAAACTTGGAACGCGATCCGTGCCCTCGATTTTCTCGAAACCATTCCTGAGATTGACCAAACGCGAATCGGTGTAACAGGCGCAAGCGGAGGAGGAACCCAGACCTTCATTCTGGGCGCGATTGATCCGAGGCCTGCTGCAGTTTTTCCGGCGGTCATGGTGTCCACTGCAATGCAGGGTGGATGCACTTGCGAAAACGCGTCCCTCCTTCGAGTCCACGCGGGAAACGTGGAAATCGCCGGGGTATTTGCTCCTAAACCAATGGCGATGACCGCTGCAGATGATTGGACAAAGGAAATGCCGACGAAAGGTTATCCTCAACTCCAGAAGCTTTATCAATTGCTCGGCCAACCGGGGAACGTCCATCTCGCAGCCCATCTTGAATTCGGTCATAATTATAACTATCCAAGCAGGGCAGATATGTACAGATGGTTCAATCGCCATCTCCGCATCGGGGCTCCGGAGTCCTTGGTCGAACCAGATTACCTACGACTCACTCGCGAAGAAATGACTGTCTGGGATTCCCAACATCCCCAACCCGCCGGAGGTCCCGATTTCGAGCGTCGCCTCCTCCGTGAGATGCATCACGATTCTGAGAAAGTACTTGCGGAGGATAAGACTCTTTCGGTCGCACGCACCGCTTGGTCCGTCCTGATTGGTCGCACTTATGACAGTGCTGGGAGCGTCGAGTGGAACCGCACCGCGAAAGTAGATCGCGGCTCGTTCATCGAGATGCCTGGAACCCTTCGAAACACCACCTTCTCTGAAGAAGTTCCAGTCTTCTTCCTTTACCCAAAGAATTGGAATGGGGGCACAGTCCTATTCCTCCATCCTCAAGGGAAACGGGGTCTGTATTCGACCGACGGCACCCTTCGACCAGAGGTGCAAAAATCTCTAGACGAAGGATCCACCGTGGCAGGGATCGATCTTTTCGGCCAAGGCGAATACCTAGCAGCCAGTGACTCTCTCACCGTCACCCGCAAGGTGACCAATCCCCGCGAAGCCCCTTCTTATACCTTTGGATATAATCAAGCGGTTTTTGCTCAACGGGTGCATGACATCCTTACCTTCACCCGTTACGTCCGGAGTCAGCATGAACCTCCAACAAAAAAACTTTCGCTCGTCGCCCTCGATGGCACGACCCCACTCGCCCTTGCAGCGTTAGCATTGCCTAAGACACCCATCGATTCCTCCGTTGTGCCGCCAACCGACTTTCGGTTCGGTCAACTTTTAGATTATCGGAGCCCAGATTTTCTACCCGGAGCCGCAAAATATGGCGATGTCCCCATGCTGATTCGACTCGCAAAAACCGCCTCCAAGAATTGAATCCGGCCCGTTTCTTTGAGTTCATGGATTTTCTTAGAGTTAATCCATGACTTTTGCCGATCAAACTGACATGATGACGGTTGCTGTTGAGTTTTAGATTTCCTTGGCCGGACCAAGAAGTCTGGAGTGTCAGGGGTTATAGTTTTCAAATCTCGTCAGTTTAGCAGTTTCTATGAGCGAACATATTGAAGTTGAAGGTCGCGTTCTCGCGGTGCTTGCCGGGACCATGTTCCGGGTGGAATTAGACAATAAGCACCCCGTCCTCGCGACTATCTCCGGCAAGATGCGCAAGCGTTTCGTTCGTATCACAGCAGGCGACCGTGTCAAAATGGAGATGTCCCCCTACGATCTCGACAAAGCTCGTATCGTTTGGCGAATCGGGTGATCGTTTCGGTCTCTGCGGGAACGGTGAATTGTGCCTCCCAGTGAGGCGGCGATTTTACCATAGATTCCTGCTTAAGATTTGACCCCACTGTCCTGACACGTTATCTAATTCCCCCACGTCAACTACCCGCGCTGTGATACAAATCGCTCAATATCAGGATGGTCGGATCGAGTTACAGGAGGTTCCGGTTCCGGTTCCCCCGCCGGGCGGGGTTCTCGTCCAAGTCGCTCATTCCGTCATCAGTCTTGGCACCGAGAAAATGAAGGTCGAACAGGCCAAAATGAACCTGTTGCAGAAGGCCAAAGCACGACCTGACCAAGTGCGTAAAGTGCTCGAGACTGCAAGGAATCTAGGCTGGCGCAACGCGTTGGAAAAAGTTCGCAACCGCCTCGCCTCTCCCACCCCGATGGGATACAGTGCTGCAGGCATCGTTACTGCGGTCGATTCAAGCAATACCCGTTTTCGCGTCGGGGATGTGGTGGCTTGCGGTGGTGCGGAATGTGCCTTTCACGCGGAATACATTGCAGTTCCAGATTTCCTTGCCGCTCCCGTACCGAAGCCCGTTCCTACGTGGCAGGCCGCCTATACCACCCTGTCTTCCATCGCCCTGCAAGCCGTCCGTCAAACCGAGCCCAAGTTGGGAGATCGAGTTCTCGTCATGGGTCAGGGCTTAGTAGGATTGCTGATTACAAACCTGCTCAAACTCTCCGGAGCACGCGTGATGGCGGTCGATCTCATCCCCAATCGCCGTGGTTTCGCTGAAGCCATGGGTGCTGAGAAAACCGTCATCCTCGGCGAACAAAACCTTTCGGACGAGGTGCGACTCTGGACCGATGGCTATGGCGTGGATGCCGTTGTCATCTGCACGGCGAGTCAAAGCAACACCCCTATCGAACAAGCTGCCGAGGCCTGCCGTGATCGTGGACGATTAGTTGACGTTGGCATCACGAAAATCGAATTGCCATGGCGGTTATTCGCCGAAAAAGAATTAGATTTTCGGTTTTCCCGCTCCTACGGTCCCGGTCGATACGATGCCTCCTATGAGTGGGGCGGCCAAGATTACCCCATCGGATATGTGCGATGGACCGAACAACGCAATTTCCAAGCCTGTCTGCACCTCATGGCTGGAAATCAGATTAATCTGGCTGCCATCACCACCAAGCGAGTTCCCTTCCTAAACGCGCTGGATGTTTATAAGGATTTGGCTGCTGGAACCAGTGAGATCGGCATCGTCCTCGAATACCCTGCTGGGAGTCCCCCTAAAATACCATCGTCAATCACCTCAGGAACCGAGATCCCTGTTCAGAAAACCGATTCGCCTAGGTCCCCTCGGGTTCACCAACCGATTCGTCGTCTCGACATCATCGGTGCCGGTAATTTTGCCCGCACGATGCTCCTGCCGCATTTGAGAGGCAGGATTGAATTTGGAACCGTCGTGAACGCGACATCGCTGAGTGCCAATCACGTCAAAACCAAATTCGGATTTGCGGAGGCTTCCACTAACCCAGCGGATTCTTTCAAGGATTCTGCGCCTCGCGGAGTGATAATCTCCACGCGCCACAATCAGCACGCCCCACTCGTGGTTGAGGCACTCAAAGCGAATAGGGACATTTTCATTGAGAAACCCATCTGTCTTACTCCTGCTGAACTCGTTCAGATAGACCAAGCTTACAAAGCGAGTAAATCCTCTGTTCAAGTGGGCTTCAACCGCCGTTTCGCACCTGCCAGCACGATATTGCAGAAGTTATTGAAGGGTGCGGTAGGTCCCAAATCGATTTCCTACAGAGTGAACGCAGGCAAACTCGATCCCCAACATTGGTTCGCCAACATCACAGAAAGCGGCGGTCGGGTCATTGGAGAAACTTGTCATTATTTCGACTACTTTTGTTTCCTGTTCAACTCGCGTCCAACCCGGATTTTTGCACAGCCTATCTGGCCATTAGCCGGTAAGCAGGATTATCCTGACAGCATTACGGCGCAGGTCGAATTCGCCGATGGCTCCTCGGGTCAATTGACTTACAGTGCTGTGGGCGATCCTTCCTATCCGAAAGAATCATTCACGCTTTTCGCTTCGGGTTTGGTTGCTGAAGTTCAAAATTTTCTCGAGCTTCAAGTTTGGCGAGGTCGCAAGCACTCCAAGACCAAATTTAATTCCAAAGGACACCCTGAGCAAATGGAGGCTTGGCTTGGTTTTCTGAGCGGCTCGACAGATCATCCATTTCCTTATGAGTCCTCAAGGATTTCAATGGCTCTCACATTCGCTGCGGTCAAGTCCATCCAAGAAGGCCGTAGCATCGAGGTAGTGCTCTGACCCCATGAGTAAACTCGCTTGGTATTGGCATCGTCTGTGGGCCATGAGCCCTAGCGAACAGTTTCTCCACGCCCGCAAAAAATTCCGGCAACGCCTCGACCTGTTGTCCCTTCCTCACTGGCCCGAGTTGCCCTCGACAGTCAGGCCGTTTCCTAACCTGCCATCGATTGCGACTGCTCCAGAGGAACTGCGCATCAAGCTCCGCGCTGACGTGGATGAAATTATGGCGGGACGTTGGAAAGCCTTCGGCCACATTCCGATTCAGGTCGATGATCCGCCTTTGTGGCATTCGGATCCTATCGTTCGTGAGAATTTTTTAAGCACAAAACCAAGCTTTCAATTAGATCATCGCAAGCAGCCTAGGGCAGGGGACATCAAACTGATCTGGGAACCAAACCGTTGGAATCAACTCGTTAGGTTGGCACTCGGGGCTTACCTCCTCAACGATCAAAAAGCTGCCCATACCTGCCAATCATGGCTGGCGGATTGGCTGAAGAATAACAGGCCCTACACCGGTCTGAATTGGACGAGTGGACTTGAAACGGGTCTTCGCCTTCTTCAACTCGTTTGGATCGATGCGCTTCTTCAAGCCTCGGGTTTTGCCAAGCCTCAATGGTCCAGCATCTGCCGTGACTTGGCGGGTTCTCACGCGCATTACACGTGGCGGTATTGCTCCTTTGGTTCCTCGGCGAACAACCATCTTATCGGTGAGTTGGCGGGTCTGGTCCTTGCCCTCGCCCGTTGGCCTGAGTTGGAAAAAGTTTCGACCTCGCTGAAAGTAATTAAAACACTTTTCGAGAATGAGGTTCTCCTCCAGTTTGATGCAGAAGGGAACAACCGTGAACAAGCTCTAGGTTATCACCTTTTCTCATGGGAATTCTGCTGGCAGGCGAAAGTCGCACTCGACACGGTGGGGCTTGGAATTTCGACTGCTGCCACACAACGACTTGAATCAGCCGGGCGATTCTATGGCGACTTCAAAATCCAGGGCGATCCTTGGGATTTTGGGGATTCCGACAATGCTTTTGTTTCACCTTTTTTCCTCGATGAAACCCAATCTTCCGATGAATGGAGAGCTTGGTTTCGAGGCGAACCCAGCCCGGCACTCTCGTGGTGGTGGGGTGATCATTTCAAGAAAACCTTCCCCGGACTTCCGTCGATTACTCGAGTTCTCCCTCAATCCGGTTATGCGGTTTCGCGCAATGGAGAAGCTGTCCTCAGATTGGATGCCTCGCCATTGGGATTCCTTGCCACCGCAGCCCACGGTCACTTGGACGCCCTCCACGTGTCGCTCTGGCACGGAGGCCAGCCAGTCGTTATCGATCCCGGCACTGGAGCCTACTATCACGACTCGACAGTCCGCGATTACTTGGCTTCTTGGGAAGCCCACAATGGGCCCCATTACTTTGATGAATCCTCCCCCAGACGCCTCGGGACATTCCTTTGGGCGGACGCCCATCCCATCCCAATGCTGCGAGTTGAGGGGGCCACGCTCCAGTCATTCGTAGGTGAGGTCAACATTGGCAAACGGACCACACGCCGAACCATTCATGAACTCGAAAAAGGATCCGGATGGACCGTAGTGGATGAAGGCAGCGATGAGGGTTGCCTTGTGGTGACTTGGAAATTCGCCCCGGGAATTCGTATCGACCAGATTTCTCGAAACGTTTTCCGCCTCCATTTACGCGATCGCAAGTTCATCCTCGAGACTGACAATTGGGAAGCCGAACAATTAACGCCTCCCGCAAACCCCGATGCAAAAGGTTGGACGCGAGCTGATTTAAACGAGTCCGACCTCGCAGTCGTCTGTTCCCCCAATTTCCGTCGTCTCTGTGTTTCGACCCAGCTCCGACTCGAGAGCGACACCCGGCAGGGCCAAAAGCACACCACCACCTTTCGTCTGGAAGTCTAAGATGTCGCCGAAGCCTGCCATCCTGATCATTGTGGAAAACCTTCCCGTGCCGCTTGATCGTCGGGTCTGGCAGGAGGCGTGCGCACTGCGGGATATCGGTTACGAAGTGGTGGTGATCTGCCCTCAAATGAAGGGCTACATACTTCCTGCAGAAACCCTCGAAGGGATCCAAATTTACCGCCATAAAATCAGCGTAGAGGCGAGGGGGACAGTGGGTTTTTTCCTCGAATACACCTCCGCAATCTGGGGAGAGACCGTCCTCGCTTGGAGGGCATTTTGGCGTCACCGATTCAAACTCATTCACCTTTGCAATCCACCAGACATCCTGTTCTTGGTGGCGTGGCCATTCAAACTCTTCGGAGTGCGCGTCATTTTCGATGTCCACGATCTCTGGCCCGAGATGTTCGAAGCCAAATTCAAAAAAGGCGGACTGCTTCACGGTGCGGTCAAACTAGCTCAACGATTGACCTACGCTTGCGCCGATGTGGTCTTAGCCACCAACCAGACCAACCGATTAGCTGCGCTTCAGAACGGAAAGAAAAACTCCGAGGATGTATTCCTCGTTCGGACAGCTCCAAAAATCCCCAATATCGAAATTCCCGCTGAACCATCCCTTAAAAAAGGACGACCATACCTTGTGGGATACGTGGGTGTGATGGGAAGTGCTGACGGGGTCCATTACTTGATCGAAGCCATCAACCACATCGTGAACACGTTAGGACGCCGTGATGTGCAATTCCTGCTGATGGGGAACGGCCCAGAGTTTGATTCCTTAGTCGCGCTAAGGGATCAGTATAACCTCCAAAACTACGTCGATTTTCCCGGTTGGGCTCTCAATGATTACCTTTTTAAGGCCTTAAAAACTATCGATATAGGGGTAACCTGCGACCCACCCAACCCTTACAACCACTCCTGCACGATGAACAAAGTCCTCGAATACATGGCCTTTGGTAAGCCTCAAGTCATGTTCGATCTCGTCGAAAGCAGAGCCTCTGCCGAAGAAGCAGCCCTTTACATCCCCGGTGAATCATCGCTTCGCTTGGCGGACGGAATTCTGGAGTTACTGGATGATCCAGTCCGCCGCGAAAAAATGGGTCAAATCGGTGCTTCAAGACTCCATTCCGAACTGAATTGGGAGCGTTCAGTTGCAGAACTGGAACGCGCCTACGCACGAGCTTTGCGCTAGGAAATACACGATTTGTGTTTCTAGGTTGCTCAAACTCATCAGGTCGGTAAGGTAGGAATTACCCGATCGAATGAGTGGAGCGAACGTAGAGCCAAGACCGAGTCTGTTGCAGGAGTTCAAAACCGAGCTCATCCATTATTGGAACCCGTGGCCTCACAAAATCCTTTTCGGCTGCTTATTTACTGCTTGGGTTCTGCTATTTGACCACTTTGGCAACTCAACTTTAGGCTACATGAACACGCCATCTATCTTCGGATGGCTAGAGTATTGTTACTACAACTCCGAGGACGACAGTTTCGGTCGATGGATTCCGCCGATGGTGATTGGCCTTTTCTGGTGGAAACGGCAAGAAATGCGCGATGCAATTACCGGCCCTTGGTTGGGGGCACTTCTAATCCTGATCGCAGCGATCATCCTCCACCTCGCCGGATACATGATCCAACAAACACGGATCTCAATGTTTGGGTTCCTATTGGGAATCTACTCACTTCTTGGTCTGACTTGGGGACGTAAGTTTATGTGGGCCAGCACGTTCCCGATGGTTCTCCTTATTTTTTGCGTTCCCCTGAACGCCTTGGCTGAGACGATCACGTTCCCCATGCGAATCCTCATCACCAAACTATCCGTCGGGGCGGCCCACAATGTTTTGGGGATCGAGGTGTTTCGCAATGGTTCCCAAATCATGAACGCCCAAGGAGTTGCGATGTATGATGTTGCACCCGCCTGCAGCGGCATCCGAAGTCTGGTTACCTTGGTGGCCCTGAGCTCCATCTATGGCTTCACCAGTTTCAAAACTGGGTGGAAACGGGGTCTGATCATCCTCCTGTCCCTTCCGCTCGCGATTTTAGGGAATTGGGTGCGGGTAACCACAGTCATCGTCGTAGGAGAAGCCTTCGGTCGTGATTACGGATTGATGATCGAGCAGAAATTTGGTTTTATCACTTTCGCGGTGGCTCTAGGGACACTGTTACTCATCGGTTCTTACCTGCGTGAGGATGTCGCGCAAAAGCCAGCACCGAACAACCCAACCTCGGATCCAAAGCTCGCATGACCCGCGCTGAGTTAAAAGTATTTGGACTAGCCTGCCTCATGATGGCCCTTTGTGCGGGCGTGTTACTTCGCCTCCAACGCGTCCAGAAATTGGGAGTTCCGGGTGTTCGTGTCGTGCAGGAATCAATCCGCAACGAATCGGGTCGAATCGTCGCCGACCATAGCGTTCACCTCCCATCCAACGTCGAAGGATTTACCTTCGAGAAACAACCCGTCACCGATATGGAGCTGAATTGGCTCCCCAAAGATACCACCTACGCCCGTGGACATTACACCGCCAAGGATGGATTCGAGGCCCGCACCAGCGTCGTCCTCATGGGTGCGGATCGGACAAGCATCCACAAACCGCAATATTGTCTCGTCGGACAGGGTTGGCAGATCGAGAAAACCGAAGTCGTCACCGTTCGCATCCCCAAGCCTTACCCATACGACCTCAGAGTGATGAAACTGACGACATCCATCCAACGTCGTATCAATGGCAAACCTCAAAAAATTCACGGTCTCTACACCTATTGGTTTGTCGCCGACCAACAGATGACCCCCGATCACCTTGAACGAATGATGCTCATGGCCAAGGACATGTTGACATCAAACACCTTGCAACGATGGGCCTATATCACTTACTTTTCTGTCTGTTACCCCGGCACCGAAGACGCCATTTTTGAACGGATGAAGCAAGTGATGGCCTTGACCGTTCCGGAGTTTCAGATCTCACCAGGTCCTCAATTAAGGACGGAGCGAGGCCTTGATACACAAGAGCCGGGGAAAAGTATCGCGCAGTTAGAGATCGCGACACCTTAGTCCGACACACCATGCTCCGCCGCAAAAAACAGATTTTCGTCCGAGTGAATAAAGCCTTGGATGGGCTCATTTTTTGCCTCGGGTTATTCCTCGCACATTTCCTCAGAATTCATTCAGAGCTGCCAGATTGGGCGGTGAATATGTTCGATGGATCCCCTGCTATCCGCCCCTTCTCAGTCTGGCTGTGGCTGTTGGTAGTAATTTTTCCCCTAGGTCCCTTCCTACTAGAAACACAAGGTTTCTACGAACGATCGGTCTCCCCTTCACGATTACGCTTGGCATGGGGAGCCGGAAAAACTGCCCTGATTTTCGTCCTCCTTGTCAGCTTCATTTTGATCCTGACAAAACAGGACCTTTCCAGAACCGTCATCATCCTTTTCGGTCCGATGAGCCTCCTGCTCCTCATGCTCAAAGAAGAAGGGTTCCGGTATTACCGCAGCTCAAAACTAGGGAGTGCTCAATGGCAAAAACGGTTTATTCTGGTGGGAACCAAGGCGGATGGCCAAAAACTTCTCGATGATCTGAAAAAGGAAAAATCCGAGGAAATCACGATCGTTGTCCAGTTCGATATCAACGACCATTCCGTAGAGGATCTCGTAGAAGCGATGCACCGCCACTCCGCCAACGGTGTCCTAATCGCCGCCACTCATACCTATTTCGGGCAGATCGAAAAAACCATCCAAGTCTGTGAAGTTGAAGGAGTCGAATCATGGTTATTGGCTGATTTCCTGAACACCCAATTCTCCCATGCCGTCCTCGATGAATACCGGAACCGGCCGATCCTGATCTTCCGTCGAACCCCTGAAGATTCATGGCATCATCTCGCCAAAAGCATCATGGATGCGATTCTTTCGGCTATCGCACTCCTAATCCTCGCTCCCTTCCTTGGTCTCGTGGCATTGATGATTAAATGCCTATCTCCGGGTCCTGTTTTTTTTCGTCAGCAACGAAGCGGTCTAAACGGCCGTCCGTTCACCATGTATAAATTCCGCTCCATGGTGACCAATGCCGAGCAACGAAAACAGGAATTAGAAGTCTTCAACGAAATGACCGGGCCCGTCTTCAAAATCACCAACGATCCCCGTGTCACACCCCTAGGCCGATTTCTCCGCAAATACAGCATCGACGAACTTCCGCAGTTTTTTAACGTCCTCCGAGGTGACATGAGCTTGGTGGGACCTCGCCCCTTGCCCGTCGAAGAAACCTACCGATTCTCAGAACTCGCGCACCGCAGACGTTTATCCGTAAAACCCGGCCTCACCTGCCTCTGGCAAATCCAAGGACGAAGCAACGTCTTAGAATTCAGCGACTGGGTCCGCCTAGACCTCGAATACATCGACAATTGGTCCATCTGGCTGGATCTAAAAATCCTTTGCCTCACACTCCCCGTCGTCCTCCGTGCCAGCGGTGCGAAATAACCCCTAACCTCGTTCCACGACAGTGTCGTACAGGCCGTAATTGGTCAGGCCCTCATGGCTTTCGATCCCCGTGTAACGTAGCGATGCATCCTCATATCTTCGGAACGCGAACACTGCCTGATTCATCTGTTCGGTATTGAAAACTCTGAGTCCCACCAGAACGTGAAAATCCTTCACCGTCAAACCAGTAACCGTTTCAAACAGTGATGGCTCCAGTTTTGTGATCACATCTTGCAGCGTATTCTCTCGGAAATCCGTCAAATACATAAATGCCGGGATCCGTGTCGCAAACTTAATCAGCTTTTCCTGAACCAGTTTTCGCTTCGATTTGAACTCCTTTTCCTCATCGCTCATTTGCTCTTTCTCTTTCGATGACAATTCCTTGGTCTTTGCTTTGTTTTTGAGATCTTTAACGCTCTCGCTCTTATTAATGATAGTCTCGATGACGTGGTCTCCGAGCGCGCGCCACCCTTCAATTCGACCCACAGCAGCCATGGCCTCGGGATTGTCCATAATTCGCCGCAAGGTGTCGTTATCAACGTTCACCAGCAGCGCACTCTCCCATTTGCGTGCGAGCAATGTCGCCGAGGTTCCTGCCATCGCGATGTCGAGGATTCCCCCTGCGTCGATCTGCGTCATGTTGGCCCCGTCATAGGCCAGCACTGGAAGGAACGACACGAGTTCCTTGACCGCGTTCTCAGGATTTGGCTCGTTTGGCGAGAGCCCGATCCCATATTCAGAGAGTTGCCGCAGGGCTCGTGTCGGCGCGAAGTCGAACACGAAACACACTGGCTTGAGGATTTCTTCCTCGTTCGGGTTATCGCCATTCGGGTTCTTGATCGACCACGGTGACTGCACGCGAAACGCCGCTTGGAAATAAGTCTCCGGCGAATTGAGATTCCGAAGCATCAAAATGGATAACCACTGCGGCACCGTGATGCCGGTCGTGAGCTTTCCGCACGAAAGCGTGATCGTCTTAGTGTCGTGGCCTCCGCCGATCGCGCTGCGGACTGGTGGCAACGCATTCAACCCGATCCCCGCTGCCGCACCGGCAGCGACAACTACTTTATAGTCACGCCAGAATACATTGTGTTTCTCGCCGAATAGATTCGCCATCGCCTGACAGGCTGCCACATTCGGCAGGAACCAGAACGAATGCTGCAAATACGGCAAGAGGCGCACATCCGAATACGGAAACGGAGGACGCGTGGCCGTTTTGAGGAATTCCACCGCTTTGGGTGCATACGATCCCCGGATAATATCCAACCACTTCTGCACATCGCCCTTGTGCTTGAACTGTGCCTTAGATCCATCCCCTGACGCCGCGAAAAACTCATTCAGATCGAACTCATCAAACTCCCCCTCACTTGCGATCGCCACCAACTCGTCGGGCATTTGATAGGTCAGCAGTCGCATTTGCGGCAGCGCGCCGTAAGGATTCCAATGGTCGGGATTCTTCCGTGCGAACGACTCCTTCGCACGCTGCTCATCGGTGTAGATCCAATTAAAAATCTGCTCCTCGATGAATTCGCCAGTGGCTAGTGCCTTGAATGGTGTGCCTGAGAGATACAGATACGCCTTGGTCGTAATAGGAAGGAACTCAGGCTCGTGCTCCGAGAGTTCGCTCAGATCCTCGTTCACCTGTTCCAATCCAGCGGCATATTCGAGCGTACGCTCCTTCCTTGCGATCGCCTGTTCCTCACCCTCAAACAATTCCTTGGCCGTCTCTCGCCATGCTCCAAAATGGTACTCGTCAAAGACCACCAAGTCCCACCGCACCTTGTGCAACCACTCATTCTTTGCCTTGATGTTCCTTGCGTCATCGCGGCCCAACAGATCCTGAAAAGAACCAAAATAGACTAACGGCTTTTTCACAGAAACCTTTGTCGGATCACTCTCAGAATGACGCGACAAATATTGCCAACCTTCGAAATCCACATGGGATTCGAGATCCGTCTGCCACGCGTCCTCCACTGCAGGCTTAAACGTCACCACCAATACCCGTTTCGCCCCAAGTTTCTTCGCAAGCTGATACGTGGTGAACGTCTTCCCGAACCGCATCTTCGCGTTCCACAAAAACCGTGGAACCGCATGCATATCCTCCTTCCAAATAGAATGGAAGTAGGCATGAGTTTTTTCCACAGCAGCCCGTTGCTCCGCACGCAGTCCAAACTGCTCATGGCGCGGACCGCTAAACCTATGTCCCGTGCGCAACTCCGTCAGGACAACCTTCAAGTCCTCAACCGTGCAACGCATCCACTCTAGATCTGGATTCTCGAAACGCTTTTTCACCAGTGCTGCACGCACCTCATGATCCGTAAAAAGCGTCCCATCCTCGCGCTCCGCCGATTCGTCCAGTTCAATCCTGTAATTCTTGATGGCGGCCGTTTTCAACTGCTCGGCA
>SXGR01133975.1_pt1 | contig 14543 bp, 8 predicted proteins | sample 3174711 | NCBI WGS metagenome assembly SXGR01 (sample SAMN11356860, study PRJNA531348) | freshwater metagenome | isolation source: freshwater sample F1-60 | place: China: Fuxian Lake, Yuxi | collected 2017-12-25
ATTACTTGCAGTATATTATCGTGGAGGTATAGAGAATGATCGTAGCATGTCAATTTGTTTATTAGGAACATATATAATAGGTAAATGGTTTTTAAATGCTTTACATATGAAATTACATCCATTTAAATGTGGATTACAAATATGTGTATAAAATATTATAATAATTATATATTTTTTTTCATACTAGTTATATATTCTAGTATATACTAGATTTAAAAAACATTATCAGATATTTTCAAAACTAAAAACTTCATCCAAATATAAAAATGCCTTACTATCCAATTGATACTTACGATAGATTAGATAATTATGATCACATATATTATAATAATAGATATCATTATAATAGATACGATAGATACGATAGATATGATAGATATCATAGATATAATAGATATGGTAGATACGATAGATATGATAGATATCATAGATGTAATGATTATTATAATGATTATTATTATTAAAATTTTATTCAATAATTTGATTTATATTTTTTTGTAAATATAAATTCTATATTATATATGTATTTAAAAGATATAAAAAATGCCACGATCATTATCACTAACTGCATTACAAGTAAATGCTCTCACAACATCTGATGATACTATTCTTTACAATGCACAAGCTCGAGATATTTCTTTATACGGAGGTACTAATTTAGCAAGTTTACTTACTCAATTAGAAATTAATAATGTAAATGGTGATTGTTTAACATTAAGATTTAATAATGATGTTAATAATTATGCTAATTTTAAAATGAAAAGTTCAGGTACATTTGATGTTACAATTAATAATGGCGATAAATCATTTAATATTGTAAATCATAATGGTAATACCTTTGGTCTTAAATTAGGAGGAACTTTAGTTATATCTACTGCTGCTGAATTGAATAAATTATCTGGATTTACAGGTAATTCAAATAATTTAAATTATTTAACTGGTATTACTCCTGGAACTGCAACTGCAGGTAAAGCTTTAGTTACTGATTCTAGTAATAATTTAGTAGGTATTAATGATTTATCTACACAAAATTTAACAGTTGCTGGTACTTTAGTCACAGCTTCTGCTACTGAATTAAATTATACCGATATTACTACTGCAGGTACTGCTCAAGCAGCTAAAGCTTTAGTAGTTGATGTAAATAGAGATATATCTAATATTAGAAATTTATCTGCTACTAATTTAACAGGTACATTACAAACTGCTAGTCAACCTAATATTACTTCTGTTGGTACTTTAGGTAGTTTAACAGTTACTAATCAAATAAGCGCTGGTAGTTTATCTGTTAATGGTTCAGATATAATTACTTTAATTGCTGCAAATGATTCTACATCATCTGTCACACCTGGTACTGTATCAGCTAGTAAAGTACTGGTAGTAGATGCTAATAAGGATTTAACTGGTATGCGGAATTTAACTTCTACTGGAACAGTATCAGCATCTACTTTAACAGGTACTCTATCTACTGCTTCACAGCCTAATGTAACTACTTTAGCTGGTGTCACATCTATTGGTGCATCATCTTCTACTACATTAACTGGTACTTTACAAACAGCTTCTCAATCTAATGTTACTTCTGTGGGTACTTTGTCAAGTTTAACATCTAATGGAAATGTTAATATTGCTGAACATGATGGTAGTACTAAAGGTTTACAATTAGCTGGAAATTTAGTAACTGCAACTTCAAGTGAAATAAATAAATTAACCGGATTAACAGCATCTACTTCTGATTTAAATAAAACAGCTGGAGTGACACCTGGTACTGTAAGTGCTAGTAAAGCTTTAGTTGTTGATGGTAATAAAGATTTAAGTGGTATTAGAAATATAACAACTACAGGTTCTATTTCTGGTGCTATAGGTGTATCAGCTACAACTTTAACAGGTACATTATCAACAGCATCTCAACCTAATATCACATCATTAGGTACTTTAGCTAATTTAACAGTTTCTAATCAAATAAATGTTGGTACATTAGATGCAACGGCTATTTTAGTAGATGGTGTAGATATTACAACATCTATATCAGGAAGTGATCCTACAAATGGAATAACACCTGGTACTGTATCAGCTAGTAAAGTTCTATTAGTAGATACTAATAGAAATTTAACTAATATGGGAAATTTAACTTCTACAGGCACTATCACCGCAACAACTTTAGCTGGTACCTTATCTACTGCATCTCAACCTAATATAACTTCAGTAGGAACATTAACTAGTTTAACTGCAAATACTAATGTTGATGTTGCTCAACATAATGGTACTTCTCAAGGATTAAAATTAGCAGGTACATTAGTTACTGCTAGTGCTACTGATTTAAATACTACAACAGGAGTAACTGCTGGTACAGTATCTGCAAGCAAACATTTAGTTGTAGATAGTAATAAAGATATTACAGGATTAAGAAATTTAACTTCAACTGGAACAATAACTGCTACTACATTAACTGGTACTTTATCAGCAGGTGCTCAAACTGGAGTTAGTGAAGTTGGTACATTATCAGGTTTAACTGTTAATAATAATGTAAATGTTGCCCAACATGATGGTAGTACAAAAGGATTACAACTAGCAGGAACTTTAGTAACTGCAGTTGCTACAGATATTAATAAATTATCTGGAGTTACAGAAGGTACTGTATCTGCTAGTAAAGTAATTATTGCTGATACTAATAAAGATTTAACTGGTATAAGAAATTTAACAACTACAGGTACTATTTCTGGTGTTACTACATTAACTGCAACTACTTTAACAGGAACATTATCAACCGGAGCTCAGACTGGTATTACTGGAGTTGGTACATTAACTAGTTTAACATCTAATGGAGATGTTAATATTGCAGAACATGATGGTAGTACAAAAGGATTTAAATTAGCAGGTACATTAGTAACTGCAGTTGCATCTGATCTTAATAAATTATCTAATGTTACTGCATCTGCTACTGATTTAAATACCACAACAGGAGTAACTGCTGGTACAGTTACTGCTAGTAAACATTTAGTTGTTGATAGTAATAAAGATATTACCGGTATGGGTAATTTAACTTCTACAGGTACTATTACTGCTTCAACAGTATCTGGAACTTTATCAACTGCTTCTCAGCCTAATGTTACTACTTTAGCTGGTGTAACATCTATTGGTGCATCATCTTCTACAACATTAACAGGTACATTACAAACTGCTTCTCAACCTAATGTCACTACTTTAGCTGGTGTAACATCTATTGGTGCATCAAATACTACTACTTTGACTGGTACTTTACAAACTGCTTCTCAGCCTAATGTAACTTCTATGTCAGGATTAACATCAGTTGGTACTTTAAGTAGTTTAGCTCTTTCTGGAGGAATATCAGGTGCTACTACAATTAATAGTTCAGGTATTATAACTAATACTAATACAACTGATTCAACTAGTTCTACAACTGGAGCATTAGTTTTATCAGGAGGTATTGGAATAAATGATACTGCTGATGCATCTAGTTCAACAAATGGTGGTTCTTTAACAACAGCCGGTGGTGCAGCAATTGCTAAAAAATTATTTGTTGGATCCGATTTAACTGTAGGTGGAAATTTAACTATTAGTGGAGTTACTACTACTATTAATTCTACAACAACAACTATTACAGATAATACTGTATTATTAAATTCTGGACCAGCTGGTACAGGTTATGATTCAGGTGTTTTAACTCAAAGATATCAAATAGATAATTCTGCCGGTACTGGCGATGTTGTAAATGATACTGCTAAAGAATCTTATGCAATATCTTCTGGCACAACTTCTACTATAACTTTACCTAGTGGAGCAAATGCAAATAATAATTATTATAATAATTGGTGGATTAAAATAACATCAGGAACTTTAAATAATAATGTTAGAAAAATTACTGCTTATGATGGAACTACTAAAGTTGCTACTTTATCAACTGTATTAGGAGGTTCGCCATCAGCTAATGATAATGTAAATTTGTATAATAAATCTTTTACAAGTTTATTATGGAATGAAAGTAATAAACGATTTGTTTCTGCATTTACTTCTAATGATACTTCTACACCAGGTGCATTAACGATTATAGATAATGCAGATTTTCAAGCAAATAATATAACAGGTACATTATTAACAGCTGCTCAACCCAATGTTACATCTGTAGGTACTTTAACAGGTTTAACTTAAACTGGAGCTGTTTCTACTTCTGGCAATATTAGTACAACAGGAACTGGTACAATGACTTCTGCTGGTTTATTAACTGCTTCTGCTGGTATTTCAATTTCTAGTACAACTGCATCAACTTCATCTACTACAGGAGCCTTACAAGTTGCTGGCGGTGCTTATTTTGGAGCAGCTTCTTTATTTGCTGGAGCATTAGGAGTTACAGGAGCTACTACTCTTTCTAGTACATTAGGAGTTACAGGAGCTACTACTCTTTCTAGTAATTTAACATTAAATGGAGCTTCTGCTACTTTGAGTATTTCTGGAGCTTCTGCTAAATTAACAATTTCTAATACTACAGCATCAACTTCTTCTAGTACTGGTGCATTGCAAGTTGCTGGAGGTGCTTATTTTGGAGCAGCTTCTTTATTTGCTGGAGCATTAGGAGTTACAGGAGCTACTACTCTTTCTAGTACATTAGGAGTTACAGGAGCTACTACTCTTTCTAGTGATTTAACATTAAATGGAGCTTCTGCTACTTTGAGTATTTCTGGAGCTTCTGCTAAATTAACAATTTCTAATACTACAGCATCAACTTCATCTAGTACAGGAGCATTGCAAGTAGCTGGAGGTGCTTATTTTGGTGCAGCTTCTTTATTTGCTGGTAATGTAACTATGAATGGATCTTTAAATGTAGGAACAGTTGGTACTAGTGACAATCGTATTAATTTTAGTGGATTAACTTTAGATGCTGGTACTAATATGACAGTTATAGCTGAACGAATATATGAAGCATCATCTGAAAAATCTGAATTATTATTATTTAAAGGAAATGATCCAGCTACTACAGCAGGTCCAGATAGAATTAGAATGAGAGCTTCAGAATTTAGATTTCAAACATATACAACAGCGGAAGATTATTCTGGAATGTCAGATAATAATAATAGATTAATTATATCAAATTCAGGTGATATTAGTATTTCTAGTACTACTGCATCAACTTCTTCTAGTACTGGTGCATTACAAGTTGCTGGAGGTGCTTATTTCGGGGCCGCTTCTATATTTGCTGGATCATTGGGAGTTACAGGAGCTACTACTATTTCTAGTAATTTAACAGTAAATGGTACTATAATTGCAAGTAATTCAAATCTATCAGCTTCATCTTGGACAACTTCTGGTATTCAATTAAGAACAGGATCAAATACATATACCAATAGTAGTACAGCATCATCTGGTACCGCAACATCAGCTGTATTTAATTCTTTTGCACGTCCTACATTAGCTGCCAGTAATACCAGTGTAACTACTACAAATGCAGCAACTGTATATATTGATGATTCACCAACAGCTGGAACAAATATGACATTATCTAATTCTTATTCTTTATGGATTAATTCTGGAAGAGTATTATTTGGTACAGGATTTCTTAGTACTAATAGATCACTAGCAACATTAACTATCAATGCTAATACATTACGTACAGATGGCGAAGCATCAGCTCATGGATTATTAATATCAGGAGGAAATACAATAGCAAATGTATGTTTATATATGGGTGCAGATAATACAAATTCAGTAAGCTATATTCAATCTAGTAAAGTAGGAAGTAATATACCATTATTATTAAATAATAGAGGTGGTGGTGTGGGAATTGGATTAAATACTGTAAATTATACTTTAGATGTAGGAGGAGATATAAATTTAACAGGTTCATTAAGATTTTCTGGAACTGCTATAACAGCATCAGCTACTGAAATAAATTATTTAGATATAACTGCAGCTGGAACTGGGCAAGCATCAAAAGCACTTATATTAGATTCTAGTTCTAATATAACTGGTATTAATAATTTAACATTAAATGGTACTTCGAGTACTTTAAGTTTATCTGGTACTTCTTCTGTTATTACTATAAGTAATACAACAGCTTCAACTTCATCATCAACAGGTGCATTAAGAGTTGCGGGTGGGGCTCATTTTGGAGCAAATTCAATATTTAATAATACTTTAAGAGTAATGGGACAAGCATCACCTATAGCAGGTGAAGGATTGGAATTTGGATATAGTAGTAATACTGCAAATATTTATAGTTATGATAGATCTGGTAGTTCTTATAAAAATATAAATTTAAATGATAAAATGTATATTAAAGGAGCTGATGGTACTGTTGGTATAGGAACAAATACTCCATCTTATTCATTAGATTTGGGTTCTACTGCTAAAAACATGACAATAAGTTTATGGGGTGGATTTTTTGGTATTGGAGCATGTAATAGTAATTTACAAAGTTTTAGTGATGGTGGATTTACTTGGCATACTGTAGATGCTGCAGTAACTGGTTCTGGTGCTGCTCCAGGTACAAATTTAATGACATTAAATTCTAGTGGTCTTTTAACTGTTGGTTCTATAAGCGTTACTGGTACTACTGCTTTTACTGTCACAAACTATGCTTTTTATACATCAAATATATCATCAAATGGTGGTTCTGGAGGTGCTACAAATAATTATTCATTACATACAACAGGACGTATAGCATGTGGTGGAGAATTAAATGTATATTCAGATTATAGATTAAAAAATAGTATAGAAAGTTTAGATGAAAAATATTGTAAAGATTTTATTCAAAAAACAACACCAGTAAAATATAATTATAATAATGATGAAAGTCAAAAACATTTTGGTTATATTGCACAAGATGTATTAAAAGCGGGTTTTGACGATTTAGTAACAGTATGTCCATATAGTGATGGTATAGAAGAAATAATAGAAGATGATGGATTTCTTAATCCAAAAGATGTAATATTTGTTATGTCTACTACTGAAATTATACCTATATTATCAAAAAATATACAACTGATTTATAATGAAAAAAAAATATTAGAAGATAAAATAAAATTATTAGAACAAAAAAATATAGATTTAGAAACTAGATTAGCAAGATTAGAAGCATTTATTAGTACATTAGAAATAACAGAATAATAATACTGATTATACAAAAAAATAAAATTATATATATTTTACTAATTTTTTTTGATTTATATAAATTATTTAAGTGGATGGCTTTTGTGCTTTAGAATAAATCTTTCCAGTTTTAATTGAATTGTCTTTAAGATTAATAGAAGTAACACCAATTTCAATACAATCAGATGGAGTACCATCTTCATCTACTCTAGCTCCTGTTTCAGAAATTTCAATTTCTTCAGTTACTACAACTTTATCTTCATCAATTTCAATTTGCTGGCCATTTGATGTGATCTCATTAGGATTAGCTTGTTTATATTTGAGGAAACTTGGATGATCCTTACCATATTCTTTAATATTTTTTACTTTCTTCTTACGTACACGAGCATCTAATAATACTTTACCCATTTTAGCATCATCTTCTTGTTGTTTCATAATATTCTCTAAAATCTTAGTATTATTATTATAGAATGATATACGTTCACGATTTTGTTTAAATGAACCTAATAAATTCCATTTATAATTAGTTAGATTTAATAAATTACAAATAACATTATCTTGATTCTTTTCAATATATTCATTACATTCTTCAATAGAGTCAAATGACTCATAAATATTAATTGCAACTTCAGTATCTGGTTTATCATTATATAAATACATAACTGCTTGTCTTAACTTTTCATAATTTACATCATAATAATAATTAAAACGTCCATACGTATCATTTGGTGGAATTGTTTTAGTAAAGTCATTGTTAGGATTTTCTTGTCTTTCGGGATCTTCATTATCCATATTAAAAACAGATGTTGTATGAATATTTGGATCATATTTAAATAGTTTATTTAAAAATCTATTAATTATAACTTTTTCTTCTTCTGATTGTTGATTTATTACTTCTTCTTTTTTTTTTAGATATCGTTCATTATTAAAAACTTTTTGATTACATAATTCTGCCTCAATTTTTTTATTAACTTGAATTCTTAAATTTGTTTCTTCATCCTCAGTTAAAGTCAAATCAATTTCATCTGTCTTAGTTTCTCTATTTTCTAAATACTCTTTTTTTAATTCTTCATAATATTGATATTCTAAATTACTAATATGATCTTTATTATTTTTATCAGGATGATCAATTTCATCCATAAATTCATCCTTATTTAATACAGTTGTTAATTCTTCATCTTCAATAATATATTCATTATTCATTTGATATAAAAACCCAATTAAAGCCGTAGTTAATAATTTCTGCATATATTTTTCTTTTAAATTTGTAAATGAAATACATGTATATTTTTCTGGTCCGTAAATTGTTGCACCATATGGACTTAGATGCTTTTCAATCTCTAATACTTGTTCTGTACTCATTTCATTAATTTTTTCTGGATTTGCTTCTAAATCTTTAATAATATCAGAAATAGAATTTTTAAATTCATCTAAACTAATATCAGTAGGAATATTCATATTAAATATATTTTAGGTATAATTGTATTAATATATATATAATATCTTTAATTTAAATTATAATTTAAATTACAGTTTATATTACAATATATGTAACATGGTGACATTAGATAATTTAAATGAAAATATTTTAAACAAAATTGATATTATAAATAAAAATATGGAATTATTAATCGATAAGATTAATATTTTTAATATTTTAAAAAATAAAGAAGATAATGATATTGATAAAAGTTTTATAAAAAATACTAAGATATTAAAAAATCAATATAATATTATTTTAGATAAAATTAATATCTATGAGATTAGTTCTGTATTATTTATAACTGAATATTATACTAATATTAATGAAGATAATTATAGTCATACTAATAAAAAAACACAAAATATTTATAATGACAATATTTTTTTATTAGATAACAATATTGATAATATATTATCTAATGATTGTTTATTTAATCTTAAGGAAATTTATTATTCAAATTATTATAAATATAAATATTATAATACATCATCTAATAAAGAGTTGCCAAAAAATATATCTAAAAATACATTAAAACATATATCTAAGAATATTTATAATAAATTTAATATATTTTTATCAACTAATGATATATATGGATCTTTTGATAATTATATGGATTATTTAATCAATTATGTTAATTATTATCAAACATTACTTACTAAATATAATGAAAAATATTTTAATAATCTTAATTTAGATAAAATATTTAAAAAAATAATTATGAATTGTAATAGTTATTCTAAAACTAAAATTATTTATAATATCGATGATATAAATTATGATATATGTTTATGTGGTAATAAAATGACTATTCAATCTAATACTAGCGAATTATTATGTATCAAATGTGGCTATGTTCATACATTAATAGGCAGTGTGTTCGAGGACAGTCAGTTCTTTAACCAGGAGGGAAATAGATACAAACATGGATCCTACGATCCAAATAGACACTGTAAATTCTGGATTGAGCGCATACAGGCTAAGGAAAATACAATCATCGATAAATCCTATATTGAGAAAATAGAGAAATGTATTAAACGAGATAAAATCGAGAATATCAAGAATATATCTGTTAAACAGTTTAGATTGTATCTCAAACAGACTAATTTATCAAAATTAAATGATCATATTCCTCTTATTAAAAAAATAATAACAGGTTATATTCCTCCTCAATTAAATCATAATGAATTACATTTATTATTTAATTATTTTGATAAAGCTACTAAAACATATGAAACTATCAAACCAAGCTCTAAAAAGAACTCTTTATACTATCCATTTCTATTATATAAATTGTTAGAAATCATTATTACAGATGAAAATAAGAAAAATGGATTATTAAATTGCATTCATTTACAAAGTTATGAAACTTTAATTGATAATGATAAGATTTGGGCTGAAATTTGTAAACATAATAAAGAATTTGTATATAAACCAACTAATAAGATAGATTTGTATTAAATAGTGTGTATGTATTAATAAAAAGAATAAAAAAATGATAAAAAATTATATTTTTAATAGGATTCTAAATTTATTTTTTTTCCAAATAGAATTTACATTTAAAGATTAGTAATAGTATATTATATAAAATCAAGACAATGAGTTTAACTATTGGAAATTTAAAATCAATTATTAATACTAATGAAGAATTATTATCAGTAAAAGAATTATTAAATAAACTAAATTATAATTATAATGAATTATATGTAGATAAATTTTGGGATAATATTGAAAATGATAAATGGATTTATATTGATAATAATATGTTAATTTGGATGGGTTATGCTGAATTAGATATAAATTCATCTAAAAGAAAATATTTAGATATATTAAAAGATAATTTTGAAGAAACTATTGATTATAAATTACTAAATAATAAAGAATTTATACAAAATACCAAATGCCAGTTCTGGCATTTGGAAAATAAAGAAGTAAATAGTCATAATAAAACAAAACATTTAATTATATCTCCAAATTGTTTTAGACAATCATTAATGTTAATTAAAACAACTAAAGCAAAGCAAATTAGAAAGTATTATGTAGAAGTTGAAAATATATTTAAATTTTATTTACAATATCAAACACAGTATCAAGAATTAAAAAATACTGAAACTAATAATGAATTACAAGAAGAAAAAAAGAAAAATGCTCATTTAACTAATAATTCTTTTAATTATCATCAATTATTACAAAAAGAGTATTTATATATTGTAACAACATTTAGCTATGCAATTCAATTTAATTTTAAAATAGGGAAAACTTTAGACTTGAGACAACGTTTATCAAGTTATAATACCGGATGTAATAAAGATCAAAAATATTATTATGTATTTGTATCAGAACCCACTTATTATGCAAAATCAATTGAATATATTCTTAAACATATTTTAACTAAATTTAGAAACTCAGATACAAATGAAATCTATGTAATCAATTTTGATTTTTTAGAGAAAATTGTTAAAAATGTATGTAATAATTATAATGCTTCAATTGATTATTATAATGAATGTATTACATATGAAATGAATAATATGAATAAAGAACCAATTATTCCTAAAGATATTTTCAATATTAATAATAATGTAACAGAAGAAGTTGAAGAAATTATTTATAATGATCAAAAAGTAGTAATTGAATACTACGATAATAATAAAGAATTTGAATTCATTAGATTTAAAAATAAAGATAAGAAAATGAATTATAAATGCAATAGATGTAATTATATTTTTAATAGAACAGATCATTTACAAGAACACTTTAAACGAAAGATTAAGTGCTTTGATAATTCTAAGAATGAAAGGCTAAATAATATTAAAAAAAATAATGATAATCCTGTTATGATTTATTATAAAGATAATAGTGAATATAGTTATTATGAAAAATATATAGAAACAGAAGATTGTATTAATTATTATTGTAATAGGTGCGAGTATAATACAGTTACATTAAATTCATTAAAGGATCATTTTGATAGAAAAGTTAAATGTTATGAAGTAAAGAAATATAGCAATGATAATATTGTAATTGAAATATTAAATAATAATGAAAATCATAAATATTATGTAACTTTAGAAGAAAATATTAAGACATATAACTGTAATCATTGTAAATATAAAACTACAGTTGTGGGAAATTTAAATAGACATTATAAAGGTAAAAAAAAATGTTGGGAAAAATAAAAGTATAAATGTATTTCTATATATTTATAAAATATTTTCTATATGATTAATTTCTAAATTATCAATATTTTATATTTTTATTTATGATATTTTTTTTATATTTAATTTTTTAAATAATAATATTCATGATTATGAAATTTATGAAAAATAGCCCATGAAATAATATAAAGAATGTATAATTATAATTAATTTCTAATTTTACTATTGTATTATATATTCTTTACATGTGTGTTTTGTGTATTTTTCGTAATTTTTAATTTAAAGATATGTATATATTATTTATATATAATTATGCAATGTACAAAATGTAATAAAGTATTCAAATCAAAACAAAATTTACAATATCATTTAGATAAAAAGAATAAATGTGATAGTATATTAGAATGTGATAATTGTAAAATGAAATTTCAAACTAAATATAAATTACAAAGACATATAAATAGCAAAATTAAATGCGAAAAAATGGATCATGAGACTGAATTAATAATTATAAAAAATGAAAATATGAAACTTATTAATGAAAATTTAAAATTAAAGAGAGAAAATTTAGAATTAAAACAAACATTAACTATTTATAATGGAAATATTTATAATGGAACCATAAATAATAATAACAAAACTATAAATAATAATAATGGAACTATTATTAACAATACTATTAATATTTTTGGTAAAGAATCGTTAGATCACATTACACAACAAATTTTAGAAAAAGAAATTTTAAAAATCGCCGAAAGAAAATATGACGAATGTTATAAAAAAGTTATGCAATTTCAAGGATTAAAATATCCGACAACATATATTAAAATGATCGATGTGCATTTATTATTAACTAAACTTATTTATTTTACTAAAAAGAAGAATTTTACAATGAAAAAAGAAAATAATAAATACTATATAAATAATGAAGATGGTTGGGAAGAAGTAGATTTAGATCATATTCATATTAAAACATTAACAAAACATCAAGAAGTATTAGTTCAATTTAAATCATTAATATTAGAAAATAGATTATTTAGAAAGACAATTGAAAATTATTTCGGAACTGATGATGAATATAAATTAAAAATAGAAGCTGGTCAAATAGAATTTATATTATCTACAGATAGATATAAATTATTAAATAAAACATTAGATTACGAATTAGAAAATTTGGATAATTTAGAAATAAATCATAAAGATAATATAATTTAGATTTTATATATAATTACATTATCTTTAAATCGACTTATGTAAAATATAATCAAAATGTTTATATTTTACATAACTAAATATTCATAAATAAGTTGTATTTATATAATATATCGTATATTTCTAATAGTTACATATGTAAATTTTAAGCAAAAATGATTATAAATTACATATATTAAATAATATGCGTATAATAATGTTTATCAATGATATTATCATTAATTTTAAGAATTTTAGTATAAATATTTTCAACGATAGTATCAATATTATTAATAAAGTCATTATCATAATTATCTACTATTTCTTTTTTAAATTTACTAATTAAGCTATTTATACTAGATAAATATGTCATATAAGTTTCGGCATCATATTCTATTTTATTTTTATTTTTTATATATTTTGATATATTATCAACAATAATATTTAATATCTGATCAACAATTATATTTTTATTTTCATAATTAAAATCTAAATGTATTTTTCTTTCAATATCATTAACTATACTATTTCTTATTTCTAATGTATTTTCTAATGTATAAGTGTATATATCTAATTTTATAGTTTTGTAATATTCATCTAAGATATTTTTACTTTCTATTTTATCTAATATATTTTTTTCAATCAATGAATTATAGTTTTCGACATTATAGTTTGGTTGATTTTGTATTATAGGCAAAATTTCTTTAAAATCTATTTTATAATTTGATGTTATATCATTATATAATATACTATAAGTATTATTATCATAAGTATGTATAAGTAATGTTTTACTACTATATGTTTCATAATCAATTTCTATATTATTTAGTTTTGTATTATAATTAATAGATGAATTAATAATATATGTTTTTTGAATATTAGATATATAGATATGCATATCATCCTTATTATTTGCAGATTCTAATATTGTATTTGTTTTTTTGATATATAAATCATTAATTCCTGATAATTTTTCTATTTTATTTTTATTATCTACTAATTTTGTAATATCATATAAAATAGGATCTAATTTACATTCTAATATAACTATTGTTAATTTATTTTTATATAATTTAATAGCCTTATTTAATTCATCTATAGTTTCTTTATTTAGTTGATTTGATATTTTAATATTAATATTTACAGAAGATAATAATTTTTCTAAAGAATTAAATGATATTTGATATTTAAATTTATTATATGTTTTTACAATATTAATATTATTCTTTAATATATGATTTTTACTTGAATTTTCATCAGATCCTTTTTTTTTAGAATTAGATTTTTTAATATTTTTTTTAACGATTTGTTTTTCATTTTCTTTTTTATTAAATATTAATTGCATAGTATTTTTTTTATTAATCTTTATATCTTCGTTTTTAAATTCATATTCTAACAAAAATTGTTTATTATTTTCATTTATTATATATAAATAATCATCTAATATAGTATCAATTCCTAACATAGTATTAAATAATGGATTAATTAAGTCTATTATTTATAAATCCGTAATTAACTAGGTATCTTAGGACTAAACCGTCCCTCTTATCTGGCCACTTATACCAATTTCTTTTAAAATTATTTTCAAAGTTTGGACCTACAGCAATTCCAAG
>SXGR01388610.1_pt1 | contig 14543 bp, 11 predicted proteins | sample 3174711 | NCBI WGS metagenome assembly SXGR01 (sample SAMN11356860, study PRJNA531348) | freshwater metagenome | isolation source: freshwater sample F1-60 | place: China: Fuxian Lake, Yuxi | collected 2017-12-25
CATGGCGGAGTACAGCCGCGACGCGATGAAGGCCGCGGGCGTCGAGCAGGTGGAAATCCACGAACTGCCGGCGGTGGTCAGTTTTCCCGAGCACGCCGAGTTCCGCGTCGAATCCCCGGTGGAGATCGCGCTCCAGGCAAACACCCTTGGCCACAGCCTCGAAACCATGCCCGAAGGCATGAGCGGCGAACTCGTCTATGTCGGCGCCGGCGCGGAGAAGGACTTCGAGGGCAAGGACGTGCGCGGCAAGATCATTCTCACCGAGCTGTCGTATTCGCCGGCGCGCCACGAAAAGCAGCGCATTGCAGGCAGGCTCGGCGCCATCGGCGCGGTGATGATGAACTGGGGCGGACCCGAGAACACCGCGGTCCCCTTCGGCTCGGTCAAGCCCGTGTGGGGCAACCCGACGCCAGAAAACGTGAAGACCGAGATGGCGGTGATGCCCTGCGTGGGCATCGCGCGGGTCGCCGGCCTCAAGCTGAAGGAGATGTGCGAGAAGGGCCCGGTGCGCGTGTGGTTCCGCACCCACGTCACCAATGGCTGGCGCCCTGTGCAGATCACCATCGCCGAGATGCCCGCGGGCAATGCACTGGAGCCCGACGATTTCGTCATGGTCGGCGGGCACCAGGATTCCTGGCCGGGCGAGGCGGCGACAGACAATGCGGCGGGAAATTCCTGCATGTTTGAACTCGCGCGCGTGTTCAAGCAGCACCAGTCGAAACTTCGGCGCGGCCTGCTGTTCGGCTTCTGGACCGCGCACGAGACCGGCACCATGGCGGGTTCGGCCTGGTTCGCCGACCGCTACTGGGACAAGCTTCGCGATCACGCGTGTGCCTACATGCAGATCGACCAGCCTTTCTGCCTGGGCACCACGGTGTGGCACACGACTTCGAACGCCGAGCTCAAGGCTTTCCACCAGAAGGAGGAGAAGGCGTTGCTGCCGGGCCGCGACATCACCTGGAAACGCGTCGCCAAGAGCGGCGATGCGTCCTTCATCGGCATCGGCATCCCGATGTTCCAGGGCGAAGGCGCGTTCACCGAGGCGGAACTGAAGGCCAGTGCGCTGGCAACGCGCGGCTGGTGGCACCACTCCATCGAGTGCACGACGGACAAGCTCGACTGGGATTACCTGCCGGCGCACCTGCGTGTCTACGCGGCCTATCTATGGGAACTGTGCACGGCGCCGGTGCTGCCTTTCACCTATGCGCCGGTGGCAGAGCAGATCGTGAAGCGCCTGCAGGAGCTCGAAAAGCCCGGGGCGTCGATGGGCATCGCCGGCGTGCTCGCGCGCGCGCGCGAATTCGAGAACGCGGCGCAGCGCCTGGACAAAGCTGCAGCCGAAGCCTCCGCAGCATTTGCCGCGGGCACGGGCAGCGAGGACGCCGCGCGGCGGCTGAACCGTGCAATGAAGCGGATCAGCCGGCTGCTGGTGCCGCTGATGAGTTCGGCGATCGGCAAGTACGGCCACGACCCCTACGGCTACACGCCGCAGGGCACCATGATTCCCGGCCTCTACGATGTGCCGAAGGTGGCGAAGCTTGAGGAGGGCGAGACGCGCTGGATGCTGGAGACCAGGGTGATGCGCGACCGCAACAAGGTGTCGGACGCGATCGCCGAGGCGATCGAGATCATCACCGATGCATTGGGCCCAGGGGCTTGAGCCGTACGCCTCCGCGCAGGCGCTTGAACGGGTACAGCACAGGGTCGGCGAGGTAGTAGCCCGGCGCCAGCACCACGATCACCTCTTCCGCGATCGGCTGGAACTCCGCGCGGTAATGGCAGGTGCTCTTCAGCGCAAGGATTTTCTGTTCCCTGGGCTCGATGCCGAGGTGGCGGAACGGCCCCTGGTCGAGCGCCTGCATGCGCTTGGACGTGACAACGACCTTGACCCCGCCCACCTGCAGCAGCGCCATCGGGCCGAGTTCCACGGTCCTGCCGCCCGACACCGCGCCGTCGGTCTTGAAGTTGCCGCTGCCGAGTTTTGCGACCGAAAACGTGGCCTCGAAGGGCGTCACGCCCGCGGGTCCGGAGCGTCCGCCGAGCGCGAGCTTCAGGCTCGCGCCTTCGCCCGCCGCATGCGCGGCCTGCGCTGCCTCTGCGTCGCAAAGGAAGCCCAGCACCGCTCCCTGCGCATCGGCCGCAACCAATGCCTTGAGCAGTCCCGTCGCATCCGCAGTACCGCCGCAGCCGGGGTTGTCCTGCGTGTCGGCGATCACCACCGGGCGCTTTGCCTTCTGCGAGACCGCGATGGCGCGCGCCACGCCTTCCTCGGGTGTCACCATATCCTCGGCAAATCCGGCTTCCTGCTTGACGATGGCGGCGAGCATGGCGTCGGCTGCGCGGTCGGCATCGGCCTGCGTCCACGCATGCGCGATCACCGCCGGCCCGCACCAGTGCAGGTCCGATGGCGGAAAGCCCGCGAGGTAGGAGAGATTGACGAGCCCGTCCTCGGCGACCCTGGACAGCTCGACCACGCCTTTCGAGGGCTCGACGAGCGTGCACTGGCCGTTGAGCGGAATGAGGAAGGGTGCTTTGCGCAGCGCGCGGCCGGGCGGGCGTCCGCGCCTGAGCAATTCTTCCATCGCCTTCGCTGCGTATTTCCCGGTCTCGATGCGGTCCACGTGCGGGTAGGTCCGATAGGCGATCAGCGCGTCACTGTGCTCTACCATCTGCGGGGTGACGTTGGCGTGGTAGTCGAGACTGATGACCACCGGAACTGCAGTTCCCACGGCCGCGCGCACGCGGCGCAGCAGCTCGCCTTCGGCGTCCTCGTAGTCTTCGGTGACCCTGGCGCCGTGCAGGTCGAGGTACACCGCGTCCACCGGCAGGGCTTCCGAGAGATGCCCGACGATGCTGCCGGCGATGCGCTCGAAGGCGTGGCGCGTGACCATGCCGCCTGCACCGCCGCTGGTCCACAGCAGCGGCACCAGCTCGTGCCGCGGCCTCATGTCGGTGATGAACCCGGAGATGGCGAAGGTCAGACCCTCCAGCCACTTGAACACCTCGGCACCGTAGACCAGCGGTGGCCGGTCGCGATGCGCGGCGAAGTAGTCAAAGTCCGTTTGCGAATTCACGAAGCAGTTGGTTTCGTGGTGGAAGCCGGCGATGGCGATGCGGGACATGGGTCGATGTTATCCCCGGGCCGCCAGCCCGGTGCGTGCGCAAGCGAAATGATCTGCCGCGGCTGCTATCCTCGCGCCACATGTGTGGTCGTTACGTAAGCCCGGAACAGGCCGCAATCGAGCGCGAGTGGCATATCGGGCGAAACCACTTCCCCAATCCCTTCAGTGAGCGCTACAACGTGGCGCCGACGCAGGGGGTGCCGATCATTCGCCGCGCGGCGGGTGCGGACGGGCTGGAGCTCGTCGAGGCGCGCTGGGGCCTGATACCGCACTGGTGGCAGAAGCCCAAACCGCCCGCGTTCTCCACGATCAACGCGCGCTCGGAAGAGGCCGCTGGCAAGCCTTTCTGGCGCGATCCCTACCGCAGCGCGCGCTGCCTTTTTCCCGCTGTCGGCTGGTACGAATGGCAGGAGGGCGAACTCGTCAAGGGCAAGCGCCAGAAGCTGCCGTTCTACCTGCGCCTTGCCTCGGGAAGCCTCGCCGGGATCGCCGGCCTGATGTCCGGTTGGACGCGGCCGGATACAGGCGAAGTCATCCTTACCTGCGCGATCCTCACGCGTGCGCCATCGTCCTCGGCGGCCGTGGTGCACGACCGCATGCCGGTGATCCTGGAAAAGTCCGCGCAACGCGAGTGGCTGGATCCCGCGGTGAAGGACGCAGGGCGCGTGGCGGCGATCATCCGCGATCACGCGTTGGGGGAGGTGCTGCAGCATCGCGTGGCGACTACCGTGAATCGCGCAAGCGCCTCGGGCCCCGAGCTGATCGAGCCTATGGCGGGCTAGCGACCGCGGCGAGCATCAGCCCAGTGCGCGCAATTCCTCGAAGGACATCAGCGTGCCACCGATGGCGCTCGCGGCCACGGTCGGCGGGCTCGCCAGCCAGACTTTGCCGGGTCCGGAGCGCCCGGGAAAGTTGCGGTTGATGGCGCTCACGGTGATCTGTCCTGCGGAAGTGGACGAGCCGGGCCCGCAGCCGGCGCAGGCGCCGCACGAGGGCTGCAACATCTCGACACCGACACGCTCGAAGGCCGCGAGGTATCCCTTTTCGATGCAATAGTCGCGTACCGCGGTCGTGCCGAATTGCAGATAAAGCTTTACGTGGGGAGCGACCCGCATGTGCCGCTCCGCCGCCCACGAGAGCACGGCATGGTACTGGTCGAAATCCTCGCGCTTGCCCGCGGTGCACGAGCCGCCATACGCGATGTCGAGCCTGGCACGCTCCTTCAATTCGCCGAGGGCGATGCCGTTTCCGGGATCGCCGGGCGAGGCCACCATCGGCGTAAGCCGCGAGCAGTCGATGCAGATCGACTCGGCGTACTGCGCGCCTTCGTCGCTGTGCATCCATGGCTCGATGACGAAATCCACGCGGCGACGCTCGCGCAGGAAGCGCACCGTTTCGGCATCCGGCGCGACGATCCCGGTGAAACCGCCGAGTTCGGCCGTCATGTTGGTCAGTGTGGTGCGTTCGTCCGCCGACAGTTGCGCCACCGCCGGGCCGGCGAATTCGAACACCTTGCCGACGCCGCCGCCGGCCTTGATCGTCGGCCGGGCGAGGAGGTGCAGCACAATGTCTTTCGCCGTGACGCCCGGCGGAATGCGGCCATCGAGTTCGATGCGCAGCGACTCGGGGACGGTGAGTCGAATCAAGCCGGTCACCATGGCGCTTGCCATGTCGGTCGAGCCGACGCCGAATGCAAGGCAGCCCAGCGCCCCGCTATGCGGGGTATGCGAGTCGGTGCCGACGACGAGCTGCCCGGGGAGTGCGTACTGTTCGGCCATCACGGCATGGCAGATGCCCTCGGACCCTTCGCCCGACGGGAGGTACCCGTGGTTGCGCAAGCCGTGCACGCGGGCGAAGTCCTGGTGTGCGCTGGACAGGTCGCGCACGAAGGGCAGCAGCCCATTCTTCACGTGGATCTCGCTGCGGTGCGCGAAGGTGAGGTGGTCCTCGAAGAACAGGATCGTCGACGGGTCGTGCAGCGGCACTGGCCTGCCGAAATTCTCGTAGAGCATGTGCGCGATCATCGGCGTGTAGTACTCGATGGCAAAGCGCCAGTGCGCGCGCACGAAGCAGCCGCTGCCGGGCGCCAGGTCGGCACCCGTGTCCGTTGTCGCGACGACGTGGCGCTGCAGGATTTTCTCGACCAGCGTCATCGGTCTTGCCGACGCGTTGGCTGCAGCGGGAAGCGGCTTCAGGGTCTTGCCGTACTTGAGCAGGCCCCCGGTCGTCAGCAGCCGTGCCGCGAGCAGGTCGCGGCCCTTCACCAGTTCGTCGATCCGGATGGGCTCGCCGCGCTGGATGCGCTCGAGCAGGCCGAAGTCGGTGGTGGTGAAAAGTCCGAGGTTGTCGGCGTTCTGCCGGAAGATGCGCTCGAAGCTCTCGGCAACGATGAGGCGGACGCCGGCATGCAGATGGGCGAGGGGCGCATGTTCGCGCGACGAGCCTTTGCCGTAGCGCCGGCCCCCGACCACCACCGAGACGACGCCATTGAGCGCGTCCTTGGCGATGGGCGTGCGCTCGCCGGTGCGAAGACCCATCAAAACCTCCCGGGCGAGGCGCTCGTCGTACAGCAGGCAGGTCGTCGGTGGCGTGATCTCGTCGGTGGAGACGTCGTCGCGCAGCTTGCCGGCTTCGGACCTCGAGAGATTGCGCCCTGCGAGCTGCGCCTCGATGAGCGCCGGATCCTGGCTGAGGAAAAGGATGCGACTGTTCAGCGCTAGAATATCGGCCATGAAACGAGTTTACGCGTTTGTCCTCGCCGTACTTGCCGCAGGTGCCGCACTCGCGCAGGCCGATCGCCCGGTCCGCTTCATTCTCCCGAACGCGACGGGTTCGGGTGTCGACGCCATCACGCGTGCGGCGCAACCGGCGCTGTCGAAGGCGCTCGGTGCGTCCATCGTGGTCGACAACCAGCCCGGCGCCGGCGGCATTGTGGGGCTGCAGGCGCTGGCGCGCTCGGCGCCGGACGGCAATGCGCTTTCGGTCGTGTCCAACAACGTGGTGATCTTCCCGAGCGTGCTCAAGTCGATGCCGTTCGACATGCCGGGCGATTTCACGCCGATCGCGGTGGTCGGCGCGACGCCATTGGTGCTGGTGGTCAACCCGGGAAAGGTCGCCGCGGCGAACCATCGGGATTTCGTCGCCCTGCTCAGGGAAAAGGCCGGCGTACTCAACTACGCATCCGGCGGAAACGGGACCATCCTGCACCTCGCGACCGAGCTCTATCTCGAAGCGGCCGGCGCGAAGGCGAAGCACATCCCCTACAAGGGCGTCGGGCCGATGGTGACCGACCTGCTGGGCGGGCAGATCGAATTCGGCACGCTCGCGTTGCCGAGCGTGCAGGGGCACATCAAGAGCGGCGCGCTGCGACCGCTCGGCATGCTGGCGGCGCAACGCACGCCGGCAGCCCCGGAAATACCAACGTTCGCCGAGCAGGGTCTTGCCAACTTCGAAGTGGAAGCCTGGTTTGCGGTCATCGGACCCAAGGGCATGAGCCCGGCCGCGGTGAAGAAGGTGCACGATGCCGTCGTTGCCGCGTTCTCCGATGCCGCGGTCAGGGAGGCGATGGCGAAGATGGGCAACACCATCCGCATCGGCACGCCCGAGCAGGCGCAGGCGGCCTTCAGAAGCGAGCTCGCGAAGTACGCCGCGCTGGTGAAGAAGGTCGGGCTCGAGCCGCAGTAACAGCGGGACGGCTGTAACCCGCACTGGTCGGGACCATCTCCGGCTAAAGCGTTTCGAGCGCGTACATCGCAACTTCCATCAGCGTTTCCCCGCAGACCTCGACTTCGTCATTGCCTTCGAAGTTCTCCAGCGCGGCGCGGAACGCCCGCAGCCGCGCGCGCGATACCGGGGTATGGCTCCGCGACTTCCTCGCCTGCTCGGAAAGTTCGATCAGTATCTGCCGGCGGCAGGGGACAGTGACCGAGGGCGGGCCGCGTTCGATGAGGGCGTCGACCTGGCGAAAGCTCAGCATCGCGGGATGATGCGTGGGTGAGTGGCTCACGGGGGGATGCTGTGCGCGTGCGAAATTGGTGGAGATGGCGGGAGTCGGCCTTGCAGGCCGGCTCGCGCCCTCCCGTCCGTGCCGGACGCGTGTTCGACGGCTGCAACCCGCAGCCAAAAAAATGGCTCCCCGTGGGGAGCCATTTTCTTTGGTTGGTGGTGCAGTCGCACCCCGGATCAAAACTCGCTATATCAACTCTTGAGTATTGCTGCGGGTGATTGTCCGTGTTTTAGGGCGCCTGGGCCCGACACTGGATCACTGCGCCCAGCGCTACGCTCAGTTCTGCCCTCGCCATCAACCTACCTCGAAGAAATCTGCCTGACAGCATGAGAAAGGTGCAAAAAAGCCCAAAAAAGAGCTGAATTACGCTCAAAAACGACTCAAATCCCGAACAAACTGAATCCTAAATCGACAAGTGAAAAGTCTGGTAATTCAGAGGCGAATCGCCGGATTTAAACAGGATTTATAGAAGTGCCCTAATGGAAAATCTCGGATAAATCCGGCGGCACCATGACCGGCAGTATCGCCATGAGCAGTGGCGCCTTGATCTACTCCAGTCAGGCCGGCGGTTCAGACAACGCCAGACACACCGGCTACAAGATGAACGACGGCCAGTCAGTTGCCCGGTGGATCCTCAACAATTCCCGCGGCGGATTAAAGTCCCGTCCCCCGGCGATGAGGTGAAGTTTACCGAAAGCAACGCCTGCGCCTCCGCACGCGACATCCAGCCCCGCGCCTCCCCCTGCAGTATCTCAACCGCGCGCGCGTACTTCGCACGCACAGCGACGTCAAGCCTCGCACCCCAGATTGCATCGAGCACCGAGAGCCGTATGGCTGCGACCTCCGCTAGAGTGGCGCCACCGCTGCGTTCGAGCGCCGCAAGATATACCTCGCGCACTTGCAGTTCTGCGTTGGAGGCATCCATTGCCCCGTGCAGCACCACAATCTGGTCCATAAACACCGCGCTGTAAGCCCTGCCATCCAACATACGAAACTCAACGGCCACGTAGGGTGAGCCTGGATGGTGAAGTGGTGAGAATCGACGCACGTCAAGCGGTGGACCGGGACTTAGGCGCAGCACTTCCTCGTAGCTCATGCCTACTTCAAACGGGAGTGCAGGCGAAGCCTTACATGCCTTTGACAGGGGGGACGGAATCGGACTACCCTTCAAGGCTGGTATGCTTATCCAATTGGGTAATTGTATTTTATCGGCTCGTTCGCGCGAGATCTTCGTCGGTGGCGAAGCAACCTGAGCTTGAGCCTGATATGGATTATCAGGCGGCGCATGGAGCCGTTTCACAGGCTTTGGCACTTCGTAGAGAGCTGGTGGGTCATCTGTATGAGGCTCGAGAGTAATCCGTAGGGCGGGCTGCGTATTAATTGTAGAGCGCCCTGCAGGTACAAGGATCAGTAGCAGCAGCGCATGGAGGAGAATCGATAGAACCACGGCAGGACCGAGATCTGTGCGTAACATGCTCACCGCTCACGCATAGCCTGTTCTATGCCCGTCGCGAACGGAGACAGCAAGTATTCGAGCACGCTGCGTTGGCCAATGATGACCGCCGCAGTCACCTGGACGCCAGAAATAAGCCGGTACACCAAAGGACCACTACGAAAGAGGTCTTGCTCAGTGACGATTCGCACCTTGTAGTGCGCAGGCTCTACGGAACTGCCGGGAGTACTGTCTGAACTTACCCGCTCCACAGTACCGATAATTACTCCGAATCTACTCGCATCAGCAGAAGCAAGCCGTACTTGGGCGGTTTGTCCCTGACGGATGTAACCGATATCACGTATCGGCAGTTTTACCTCAATGACCAGCTGATCGCCTGTTGGCACGACCTCCAGCACCACCTGCCCCGGTTGTATCACCCCGCCGCGGGTGGCGAAATAGACCGTTTTGACCTGCCCCTGTACCGGTGAACGCAGGGTTGTGCGTTCTTTGCTGTCGGCAAATTTGGTTTTGCGCTCAGTTTTCTCAGCATAATCACGCCGAAACTGCGCTAATTGGGTGCTGACCTCCTGATGATAATTGCGCTGGATACTGTCCATCTGCAATTTTCCTTCCTGCACCGCAGCCTGCAGTCGGAAGAGTGCCGCAGTATCTTCTGCTAGGCGGCTTTTCAGCCCCGTCTCCTCGCGCATCACTGAAAGATGCTGCATACGACTTGTGATTTCCTCCTTCAGCAAGTTTTCGCTGATTCCAACCTGTTCAGTCTGAAGCCGCAAGGCTTTGAGCGTGTTTTCGTTTCTGGCAGAAATCTCCCGGATCGATTGCTCGCGCTGAGTGATCACCGAGCGTTGGGTTGCGAGATTGCCTATCAGCGATTGACGGCGCGCATTAAACAACTCCTGCACCTGCTTGGCAAGTAGAGGGTGTCCACTTGTGATGTCCTCAGGCAGTTTCAGCGTATTCTGACCTGAGAGTTCGGCTTCCAAGCGAAACATCTCCGCGCGCAGTCCGGTTAGGTAAGTTTTGAGTTCCCCAAGATCCGCGACTAAGGAGGTCCCCTGCAGAATCACCAGCGGTTGGTTGACGACCACCCGGTCACCTTCGCTCACCAAAATCTCAGATATGATGCCGCCCTCCAAATGCTGTACCTTTTTTACCAGCGTCGAGGGGACCACCTCGCCGGGTGCAACCGCAACGATATCGATTGGACTAGCCCAAGCCCATAGGATCAAAGCACCCACACCAACGATGCCAACCCAGATTAGCCAGCGCGAGCCGCGTTCGCCTCGTAGCTGCGCGGATATTTCTGTGCTTACCTTGAACTCAGGCGAACTTTTCATTATCAGCCCGCTGCTAGGGCTAGGATTAGCTGGTGCCATGGATATGATTAGTCTGCGGAGCAAAGACCAAACGCGGCACGGGCTTCGACCTCAAATCGATCATGATATTTGCTGCTTGTAGAATCTGAGGGTCCTCCGCGATCACTATCACAGTTGCACCATGGGTATGCAGGGAGTGCAGGGCCGACAGATGCAAAAGCCTTCCTGCCGCATCCAGTCCAGCCGTCGGCTCATCGGCAACCACTAGGCGCCCGCCGACAAGGAGGGCCCGCGCGAGCGAAAGCCGTTTTCGAATACCAACAGCTAGACTTGCGCCGCCATCCAACACTGGCGTATCCAGACCTTGAGGGCTTTGGTGTAACCAGGCCGCCAGATCAGAGTCGTTTATCGCTTTAGACAGTTGCTCCGCATCTGCATCGGTGCGACCAAGCAGGATATTTTCACGGATGCTGCCCTCAAGGAAAGTTGGCTCTTGCGGAAGATAGACCAGTTGCTGGCTCCACCATCGCGGCATCAACTGACTCAAACCTACCCCATCGGCCAGAATCTGACCACGCACTGGTGACCGCAGCCCTGCAATCAGCTGCGCCAAACTTGTTTTACCAGAACCGTTGGGTCCCACCACCGCGACCAGGCTACCGCACGGGATGATCAGCGAGAGGTGCTCGAATAACGGAGTATTCGAACCCGGATAAAAAAAAGCGATATCGCTTAGCTCTAGGTTACCGGAAAACTGCTTCAACATACTACCCTGCGCGATTTCGCGTGGCAGGCGCAGCAACTCCGCGATGCGCAACCGCGACTGATCTGCCTCGGTGTAGACATCCATGGTTTGCAGCATTCGCAAGAGCGGCGCTAATGCTCGGGCCGCCAGCATGTTCGCTCCTACTAGTGCACCCAATGACAGGCTACCAGCGTAGGCCATCGTAGCGCCTATGCTGATGATTGCCACATTTTGCAGAGCCAGCAGCAGCGCACAGGCACTTTGGATAGACTCCTGGCGCACATACAAAGCGTCACGCAAATTCAGCACTCTCGCCCACAGACCACGCCATTTCCCAGACAGGGCGTCAGCAGCACCGAACAGGCGGATCGTTTCCTGACCGACAATGGTGTTGGTGAAGGCTGCGCGCATCTGCACTTCTTCCTGTAGCAGCGCTGCGTGTGTGCGTCTGAGACCCTGACGTGCGGCGAAGCTCAGCACCGCCCCTACGAGCAGACAGAGAATTACAATAAGGCCTAACCAGTGCGAGAGCGTTGCTAGCGCTAGGAGGTAGAGAAAGCCGAAAGGCACATCTAGCAAGGCACCTAGAGCCGCCGGCGAGGACGCTTTCGATCCGGCATCGAGCGAGCGCATTGACTCCTGCCGAGCTGCTGAGGACAAACGCTCAAGCTGGGACAGCTTACTGTTTGCGAGCTGGTCAAATACCGCCGTGCCCAACACCCGGTTCGGCCGACCAGCAAGACCAGCGCAGATGTTTGCCCTCGCGGTTCGAAAACCCCACTCGGCGCAGGCTGCGATCAGTGCGCCGCCCGCTAGTGTAACTAGGGTGGTATCAACGCCGTAAGGAAGGAAGTAGTTAAAAACAAGGATGACAAAAACGGTCCCCACAAGACCAAACAAGTGGATGAGCCCGGTAGCAAGCAGCAATTCCAAAGAGCGCCTGGGATCGGCCAAAAGGAAAGAAAGCAGTTGTTTCAAAACATCATGCCGCAAATGTGAGGCTGGACGTCACCCAGGGACTACTTTTCGCTAATTTTTTAAAGGCGGAGTACCACTCCCTCAGACAGTTTTCCCAGCGCCTGTAACAGCGCGTAGCTGGACAGCAACTCGTCTATGTCCGCGGCTATTGCATCGGACTGCGCGTTGAGCAGGGTAGTCTCGCCGTTCAGAATATCAAGCAAGGAGCGCGAGCCTAGCGCTCGCTCTTTACGAGCCAGGTCGAGGAATTTTGATACGGCTTCAACCTGACGAGAAAATGCCAATGAGGTCTGTCGGGCGGCCGACAGGCCCTGCCAGGCTACGGACACCTGTTCGCGGGCATTCTTTTCTGCATCGGTCTGTCGGTAGCCTGCTGCAGCTACCGAATGTTCAGCCGCTCTGACCGTGTGGATACCACCGCCACCCAGGTTGAAACTCCAGGACATCTGCCCCTTGATTAGAGTTTCTGTCTTTTTTCCGGCGATTCCTGATACGTTGTCCTTGCTCTTGTTGTCATAAATAGCTTCGAACTTTGGGAAATAGCTGTCCGCACGATCACCCCTGACTGATTCGCGCGCACTCTGTGTTGAAAAGACCGCATTCTTAATCGAAAGGTTGGTTTCCGATGCTTGCTTGATAGCCTCATCGAGCGTGGATGGCAAGCCGATGGGTGTAACAGGACGAGCAAGATTTCCAATATTCACCACGGCACTGCCAAACAGGTTGAAAAAACGACTGTTGGCAATTTGTAATTGGGCTTGGGTGCGAATCTGTCGTGCCTGCGCAGCAGAAAGTTGTGCCTGCACTTGGAGCACGTCTGTGGCGACGCCAGTACCAGCTTTCAGGCGAGCCTGCTCCATCGCTAACTGCTTGGCTATATTTTCTACCGATTCGATGGAATATCTTAACTGAATACTGGCCCGGTAAAGGTTGGCATACGCTGAGGCGGCATCATTAACGAGAGTTTGTGTGATCAATTGGTGAGTAATGTCGGCTTGCTCCGCAGCGATCTGCGCGCGCGCGACCTGAGAGTCAGTCTTGCCGAAGTCCGTAATCAACTGGGTGACCGTGACGTCGGTTTCTTTTGCGTTCAGAGCTGTATCCGCGCTATCCAAATTGTCGATGCGCTCCCGGCCTGCCCAAGAGGTCACTTTAAGCGTCGGAAACCAATCCCCCCGCGCAGCGCTGGCACGCTGTCTGGCTGCTTCCAAGTCCTCGAAAGCAGCGGCGATCCGCCGGTCAGTCTTGAGCAGCGGCACTAGGAACTTGGCTAAGGGCTCTGACGCGATAACTGGTGCAGGGGAGTCTTTTGTTGCTGCGGGGGCGGTCGCAGACGCTGGGTTTGTTTGTGGGTAGGCGTGTGGCGGCACGATTGCTAACAGTCCCACCGCAACAGCTGCGGCGCGAAGGTTAAACACATTTGTAATAGCAGTTGTCTTTCTCATTTTATTTTCCCTCCCAAATTTAATATTCACCGCACTGCTGTCCAAAATACCCCCGAGCAGCGGGTAATGCTCTCGGACCGACAGGGGTTGTGGCCTGCGTGCGCTTGACCGCCTGCTCGAAGTCGCTGCGCGAAATCAACTTGAGTATCTGGCTGAACATGCTGCATGATGCTCTCACGTTGGGCCTCCCGTGGCGTGGTGGGGCAGGTGGGTTTGGCGATTCACCCGAACCATACAGCGCTGGATGGCTCAACGTCATTCCTGCGGTTTATTTCGGCGTCTTGGACAGGAGTGTATTCACCGAGAAAGCTGTGTACCCCGTCTCCTGTGTAGCCCGTCATTTGATCGTGGGGTTGAGATCAAGTCCAACCGCCAGGTGCAGTTGGTGACGCGGTTGCAGGATTTACAAACGCTGCGACATCTGCGGAGTCAACGTAGGCGATGGCTTCAGCGATATTAGTTGAGGTGAGGGGTACAGGCGTTCTTGACGAGAAGATCGCGACTGAAGTTGATGCGCTCGCGCCGGACCCGTCCACGTCATAATAAAGCGTATTGTTGGACGTGTTGAAGACCCAACGATCATCCGCATCTGCTCCCTGCGTTACATCCGAACCCACCCTAACTGTTGCCGCTGACGCATTAGTTTTGCTACCTGTAGCAATGTTACCGCCACCAAATCCCGTCCCCCCCCCGTTTTGGTCTCCGAAAAACAACCGGTCAGTTAAGATATTAAAACCGTCGATTATCGTCCCACTAACTAGGGCACTGGTATCAGCGAAAATTACCCGAATCGAACCCGTGTTTGAACCGCCTCCTAGCTCGCTATGGAATTGCATTATGTCTGGGCCGCCAGAGGCTGTGACATAGGTGGTTTGACCGCCAAGCGTTTGAATGGCTAAGGAGTCTTGCGCAGAAGAAGTAATAATGCGTTCGACACCAACGGCACCGATGTTGGTATTCGCTCCGCTAAAGATCAAAGTATCGAAGCCGTTGCCGCCGATAAATTTATCTGTCCCACCAGCGACACCCGCAGTGACTCTCAAAACGTCATTGCTATCCGTTCCAGTGTAAATATCGTTCAACGCTGTTCGGGTTTGCTCCCCTGACGCGGAGTGTAGAGACACCGCATTGTTTTGGGGCGCTGGAGCGGGGCCTTGATTGACGACCGCTGGAGCGGGGCTTTGATTGCTGAGCCCTGGAGCGGGGCCTTGATTGATGGGCATACCGGGCATGCCGCCAAGCATTCCCGGTGGGCCACCCATCATGCCGCCGGGCATACCACCAGGCATACCGGGCATACCTCCGGGCATTCCCGGTGCGCCACCCATCATGCCGCCGGGCATACCACCAGGCATACCGGGCATTCCCATATCACCTCCGGGCATTCCCGGTGCGCCACCCATCATGCCGCCGGGCATACCACCAGGCATACCGGGCATTCCCATATCACCTCCGGGCATTCCCGGTGCGCCACC
>SXGR01252012.1_pt1 | contig 14535 bp, 11 predicted proteins | sample 3174711 | NCBI WGS metagenome assembly SXGR01 (sample SAMN11356860, study PRJNA531348) | freshwater metagenome | isolation source: freshwater sample F1-60 | place: China: Fuxian Lake, Yuxi | collected 2017-12-25
CGTTCATCGCCGAGAGTTTGGCCAGAGCCACGCGGCTCTTCTCGCCACCGCTCATCGTGCTGACAAGCTGAAAGACCATGTCCCCACGCACACCGAACTGTGCCAGCAGGTCACGAGCTTTCGCCGGAGCGAACTCAGGATTGTCGCTCGGCCGGACGGCATTCACTGCGTCCATGTCCGTCGGCAAGCTGTTGAGTTGCTGATCGTAGTAAGCCAACTTCACGTTCGTGCCCAACCGGACTTGCCCGGAGTCCGCCTTCAGCTCACCGAGTAACGTCCGTAGTAGCGTCGTCTTGCCGCTGCCGTTCGGGCCGAGCAATCCGATGCGGTCGCCACGATTCACTCGCAACGTGACGTCCCGAAACAATGGCTGTCCGGGAACGAAGCCTTTCGACAAATTACTGGCGTCGATGACGATGTCGCCGGTGCGGCTCGCCGAACCGAACTGGATTCGCGGGCGTGGAATCTCCTGCGGCAGATCGACGATCGACGCCTCCAGCCGCTCCAACTTCTTGACTCGATCCTGAGCCTGCGTCGTCTTGTTGCCGGCGATGTGCTTGCGGATGAACTCTTCGAGCTTCGCCTTCTCTTCCATCTGCGCGGCGTTGGTCTTTCTCGCTAACTCGTTCCGCTCTTCACGCAGCTTCCAGTAAGCCGAGAAGTTGCCCGGATAGTCCGTCAGCTTGCCGCGAAACATCTCGAAGATGCGGTTCGTAACTTTATCGAGGAAGTACCGGTCGTGGCTGACGACGATCATCGCCTGATCGCACCGCGACAGATAATCCTCCAGCCATTCGGTGGCGGAAATGTCGAGATGATTCGTCGGCTCGTCGAGCAGCATCACGTTCGGCGACCGCAGCAAGACCCGCGCGAGCAGCACGCGATTCTGCTGGCCGCCGCTGAAAGTCTTCAGCGGCCGATCGTAGTCCGCTCGCTGAAAGCCCAAGCCATCGAGCACCTCATCGACGCGATGGTCGATGTGATGCGCGTCGAGCCGGTCGAGTTCGTGTTGGATGAAGTCGTATCTTTCGTGGAGCAGGCGGCTCGCCTGCTCGGACACAGGCGGGCCGCCTGTGCTTCGGTGCAGCTCAGCGATCTGATCGGCCAGCCGGAGCGCCTCTTCTTGCAGTTCGTAGAGATGCCGCAGCCCGATTTTGGCTTCGGCGATCAACGTCTGCTCGTCGTCGAACTTGGCTTCCTGTTCGAGCATCGCGATGTCACACGTCGAATGCTTCTCGACCTGTCCAACATCCGGCTCATCGACGCCGGCCAGAATCTTCATCAACGTGGACTTGCCGGTTCCGTTCGGACCGACCAGCCCGACCCGGTCCCCTGGCCGAACATCAAAGTTGATGTCGGCAAACACCGGGGCAGTATCAAACTGACGAAGCAGGTCTCGTGCGGAGAGCAGAATCATGCGGCGAGTCGGTGGCGGGCAGTGAAGAGTGGACGGCTGAAGGTTGAGCAGACTTCCGTCGCTCCGCAAGCCCGTTGCCGCGAATGGTGCAAATCCGAATCAAATCTCGCATCGTCCAGTTAAGTCCGAGCGGTTGCGACCGGTTTCTCTGCGGCCTATTCTCCGATTTGCACTGCCTCAAAACCCTTAACCCACGAACTGCTCATGCCTATCACGATCAACGTCGGACATAGCCCGGACCCAGATGATGCCTTCATGTTTCACGCGTTGGCGAACGACAAAATCCCGACCGGAAACTATCGCTTCACGCACACCCTGCAGGACATCGAAACGCTGAATCACCGCTCACAGCGCGGCGAACTTGAGCTGACTGCGGTCAGCCTACACGGCTACGCCTACGTCACCGACAAGTACGCTCTGTGTGCTTGCGGGGCGAGCATGGGAGACAACTACGGCCCGATGGTCGTCACTCGCCAGCCAATGGGCCTCGGCGACTTGCGAGGCAAAAAGATCGCCGTCCCGGGCACGCTGACGACAGCGTTTCTCGCACTGAAGCTGTGCCTCGGCGACACGTTCACGTTTGAGGTGCATCCGTTCGACGAGATTCTCAACATCGTCGAAGCGGGCAAGGCTGACGCGGGACTCATCATCCACGAGGGCCAGCTCACCTTCCAAAATCAGGGACTGCACTTGGTGGTCGATCTCGGCCGCTGGTGGCATGACGACACCGGCCTGCCGCTCCCGCTGGGAGGCAACGCGATTCGCAAAGACCTCGGACGACAAGGAATGGAAGAGGTCACGGCGTTGCTCAAGCAGAGCATTCAATACGGGCTTGATCACCGAGCCGAAGCACTTGCTCACGCGCTGCAATACGGCCGCGACCTCGATCGCAGCCAAGCGGACAAATTCGTCGGCATGTACGTCAACGACTGGACGCTCGACTTCGGCCCTCGCGGCCGCGAGGCTGTGTTGCTGTTGCTGAAACGCGCATACGAAGCTCGCATCATTCCGAAGCCGGTCGTGTTGGAGTTCATCGGCTAAGGTGTCACGAATAGAGAATTGGTCGCCAACAAATCAGCCGCAGGGCGCTAGCCCCGGTTCGTCTTGAAAATCACTGGGGCTAGCGTCCTGCGGCTGATTAGAGTTTTTGAACTGGAGAAGTAAGTCATGTCCTCCTCGATCTATTTGCAGTCACTCTTCGGCCTCGACGGACTGACCGCCGTGGTTATCGGCGGCACGGGTACATTGGGCGGCGCATTTTGCGATGCCCTCGCCGGAGCCGGAGCACACGTCCTGGTCGTCGGTCGCGATGAAGTGGATGGCAACGCGCGTGTCGCCACCATCCAGCAAGCTGGTGGCAGTGCGGAGTTCTTTCGAGCCGACTCGACCAGCCGCGCCGACTTGGAAGCAATCGTCGCGCATCTCGATACGAACGGCCGCAACTGCGACGTGCTGATCAATGGGGCCGGAACGAACTCGCCGACGCCGTTCCTCGAAATCACCGATGAGGAGTGGGACCGCATCTTCAACATCAATGTCCGAGCGTTGCGACTGGCGTGTCAGGTTTTCGGCAAGTTTCTGCTCGACAAGGGGCGGACTGGTTCGATCATCAACATCGCATCGCTCAGTTCGGTGATTCCGCTGTCGCGAGTTTTTACCTACTCGGCCTCGAAGGCGGCGGTGCTCAATCTGACGCTGAATCTGGCTCGCGAGTGGGCCACAAAAGGCATTCGCGTCAACGCCCTCTCGCCGGGCTTTTTCCCCGCCGAGCAGAACCGCAAAGTGCTCACTCCCGACCGCGTCGAGAACATTATGCGGCACACGCCGATGAACCGCTTCGGCAATCCCGACGAATTGGCCGGAGCGATCCTGCTGATAGCTTCGCCGAAAGCCGGCAGCTTCCTGACCGGCGAGAACATCGTCGTCGACGGCGGCTTCCTGTCGATGACGATTTGAACGCTCGTAGTGACCGCAATTATGCGGTCGCTCGAAATCTCTCGACCCGATGAATCGGGTCACTACGAGCGCCGTTCGCGCCAGTGCTTCAGATCAGCGACGATCACGAAGCTGATAATGACCAGCAGAAACCACGAGCAACTTCTGCATGGAGACGGCGGTCCAACGAGCGGTTTGCTCTGGATAGACCCACGCACCGAAGAACGTGGCAATGTTCTCGGCCACCCAGATGAAGAAGCCAATCAGGAAGAACGACAGCACCAGCGGCATTCGGCGGCGGGCTTTCCAAACGGTGAAATAGACCTGCGTTCGCCAGAAGAACACGAAGACCAGCGGAATCAGCACCAGACGCACGTCGCGCACAAAGGCGTTCGTGAAGAAGTTAGCGTAGACCGCCGCACACAGCAGGATGCTCAACCGATACGACGGATAGTGCTTCAATTCGAGATTGAAGATCCGCCACGCTTGGCACAAGTAGCTGGCAACCGCCGCGTACATAAAGCCGCTGTAGAGCGGCACGGTTCCCAGCTTCGTATAGCCGAATTCCGGGTAGCTCCATGAGCCGATCGCCGGATGCGTCTTGAACAGTTCCAGCATCAATCCGATGAGGTGGAACAATCCCAGCACGAACGCTTCCGACAGCGATTCGATGCGACTCGCCAGCAGCGCGACTTGCAGCACGATGGCCGCGATCAGAATAAAGTCGTACCTCGGCAGCGCCCCCAGCGGCAGCGTGTTCGAGAGAATCAAGACCACGAAAAAGCTTCCAGCGAAGATGCAGGCCCGCGCCTCCTTCAGCCCGAACAGCAAGAATTCAAACGCCGCGTTCCGCATGACGGGCAATGTAATCGTAGGACGGGCACTCTTGCCCGTCTTCTTTTTGTATCCTGCTTACGCCGCGACGGGCAGGAGTGCCCGTCCTACAAAATCCATCGCATCGCTCCTAGCATGCCGCCCGCATTTGGCGGCGAACTTTTCACCGACTTCATCGAGGACACATTCATGCTTCCTGGCATCAAACAATTCGACCTGACCGGCAAGACCGCAATCGTGACGGGCGGTTCTAAGGGATTGGGCCAAGCGATGGCCGAGGGGCTGGCCTCGGCCGGCGCGAACTTGCTGCTGACCAGCCGCAACATCGACGAAGCTCAGGCCGTCGCCGAGCAAATCCAACGCGAGTACGGTCGTAAGGCGGTCGCCATCGCGGCGGATGCCTCGTCCGAGGAATCCGCGAAAGCGATGGTCGATCGAACGCTCGCCGAGTTCGGGCAGATCGACATTCTGGTGAACAACGCCGGGATCAACATTCGTGGACCGATTGAAGAGCTGACGCTCGAACAATTCCGAAAGGTCAACAGCATCAACACCGACGGCGTGTGGCTCTGCACGCGAGCGGTTGTGCCACACATGAAGTCGCGGAAGTACGGCAAGATCGTGAACATCGCCAGCACGATTGGCTTGGTGGGCCTCGCGCTTCGCTCGCCGTACGCCGCCAGCAAAGGGGCGGTCGTGCAGATGACCAAGACGCTCGGCTTGGAGCTCGCCGCGTGGAATATCACCGTCAACGCGATCTGCCCCGGTCCGTTCCTGACGCCGATGAACGTCTCCATCGCCGAGACCGAAGACGCGAAGAAAAACGTCGTCGGAGCAGTCGCCTTCCAGCGTTGGGGCCGCATGGAGGAAATCCAAGGAGCCGCGATCTTCCTGGCCAGCGAGGCCTCCAGCTACATGACCGGCAGCCTTGTCACGGTCGATGGCGGTTGGACGGCGCGATAGGTCCGTAGCCCAGGCCCTTGTGGCCTGGATGATTTGATGAGCTTGGGAAATCGACCGACCCACGAGGGGTCGGGCTACAGGAACCGCGATGACGGCACGTCTCACGATCTTGGCCAGCGGCAGCGCGGGGAACTCGGCATTGGTCGAGTGCGACGGCGAACGCTGGCTGATCGACCTTGGATTGGAGCCGAAGGAGCTCGACGCGCGGCTGGCGATGGTGGACGCCGATTGGTCGCAGATTCGCGGCGTGCTGGTGACTCATCGGCACACCGATCACTGGAAGCCGAAGTCGCTGAGCCGCTGCTGGACGTCGCGTGTGCCGGTGTTTTGTCATCGCGATCACGCCGCCGCATTCCGTCTCGGATGCCCAGACTTCGCTGATCTTGAACGGAGCCGATTGTTCCGTCCGTTCGTCGGTGAGCGGTCGATCGCCATCTCGGTGAACTGGCAGTGTCGTCCGTTTCGAGTCCGCCATGATGGAGGCGCGACGTTTGGGTTTCGCTTTGAGTCTCCTCAATCGGCCTTTGTCTACGCTGCCGACTTGGGCTGCTGGGATCGCGGTCTCTTGGAGCGATTGATTGACGTCGAGTTGCTCGCATTGGAGTTCAATCACGACCCGGACTTGCTGCGACAAAGTCCGCGGCCACCGTGGCTCGTCCACCGCATTCTCGGCGACGAGGGACATCTCTCAAACGCTCAAGCTTGCGAGTTGGTGGGCGAAGTGCTCAAGCAATCGGGTGCGGATCGGCTGCAGCAGCTCGTCCTGCTGCACATCAGCCGCGAGTGCAACTCGGCTGACCTCGCATCGGCGGCGGCTCGTACCGCGTTGGCTCAATTCGGCTCGGCGGCGAATGTCTTTGCCGCCGAGCAGCAAGAGCCGAGTCCGTGGTTCGTCATCGGTGAATCATTGCCAGACGACATCGTTGCGCCGCCCGCACCGTTGGTGCAAGCCATGTTGTTCTGACCGTTTGGCCGACAACCGTGAGCCGATCGGCCATCGGCGTTCGGCCGGACATTGATTCGCAACGTGAAATCCGACAGGCTCTGCTCATGCTTCGTCCACTCGTTGTTATCAATGTGGTTGGTCTCACGCACGAGATGCTCGGCCCGAACACGCCGAACATCTCGCGAGTGGCGGCGGACGGTTTTGGTCAGCCGATGGGGACGGTGCTGCCGGCCGTGACCTGTTCGGCACAGGCGACGTTGCTGACCGGAACGCTGCCGCGCGAGCATGGCATCGTGGCGAACGGCTGGTACTGGCGAGACCTTTCCGAAGTTCTGTTCTGGCGGCAATCGAATCAACTTGTGCGCGGCGAGCGGTTGTACGACGCGGCGCGGAAGCGAGATCCGAGCTACACGGTCGCCAAGTTGTTTTGGTGGTTCAACATGTACGCCGACGTGAATTGGTCGGTGACGCCCCGGCCGAGTTATCCCGCCGACGGCCGCAAGGTCATGGACTCGTACAGCCGGCCGGCCGACTTGAAGGACCGGCTGCAAGAACGACTGGGAGTGTTTCCGCTATTTAAGTTCTGGGGACCGGCGGCGGACATCACCAGCACTCGCTGGATCGCGGACGCGACGGTTGCCGTCATGCAGGAGCACAACCCGTCGCTGACTTTGGCCTACCTGCCCCACCTGGACTACAACCTGCAACGGCTTGGCCCGAACGATCCGCGCATCGCTGAGGACGTCCGCGCGGTTGATGCCGAAGCGGGCAAGATCATCGACGCAGCGCGATCGCGCGGAGCTGATGTCGTCGTGCTGTCCGAGTACGCAATCACTACCGTCAGCCGGCCGGTTCACATCAATCGCGTGTTGCGGGAGTACGGTTATCTCGTCGCGCGACGCGAGAAACTCGGCTGGGAGACGCTCGATGCCGGCGCGTCGCGAGCGTTCGCGGTTGCCGATCATCAGGTGGCTCACGTTTACGTTCGTTGCCCCGAAGATGTCGCTCCGGTTGCCGAGTTGCTGCGGAAGACGCCGGGAATCGAACGGGTTCTCGATCGCGCCGCTCAAGCGGAGTTCGGCATCGACCACGAACGCTCCGGCGAGTTGGTGGTCATCGCCGCACCGGAGTCGTGGTTCACCTATTACTTCTGGCTCGACGACGAGCTGGCTCCCGATTACGCGCGGACGGTCGATATCCATCGCAAGCCAGGCTACGACCCGGTCGAGTTGTTTCTCAATCCGCAACTGAGCTTCCCGAAGTTGCGGATTGCGGGACGGCTGATGCAAAAGCTGCTCGGCTTCCGGTACTACATGGACGTCATCGGCCTCGACGCGTCGATCGTTCGCGGCAGTCACGGCCGCTTGCCGACGCCGGGATTTGAATCGCGCGAGGCTCCGGTTTTCGTTTGCTCGTCGAAAGCGATCGAGACAGATCAAATGGCAATGGAAGACGTGAAAGAGGCGCTGCTCAAAATGCAGTTTTGCGGGTGAGTATTCCGAAGGCGTGGATCGCGTGAACGTAGCCGACTCGTTCCACGAGGCGGAGCAACGTCCGAAAGACTCCCAATCCTAGAAACCGCCGCTTGAAGTTGTGAGCCGACTGATTTGGCTTCGCCTCGTGGAACGAGGCGACTACGTTTGCACGACCTGCACGTTTCCCAATTCGCGGCATGCTGGAGGAAGTTGCGGACTGTTTCGCGGATTGTTGCGGGACGACTACACTCAGCCCCGCTCGCGCGGAACGAAAGCCGATCGCGAGGAGAACGGAGTCATTCATGTCGTGGCGGCGAATCGGAATTGTGATTGCACTCGCGCTGATGTTCTGTGGGTCAACGCTGTGGGCGGCTGATCGCGCGCCGGAGATTCCGGCCGGGCCGAAGATGATGAGCCTTGGCGAACTGTTCGAGGCCGGCGGGACAATCGGCTACATCATTACCGGGCTGAGCTTTGTGATGGTCGCGCTGATCGTCGAGCATCTCATCAGCTTGCGGTACAACGCCTTGGTCCCGCCGGGGCTGGCGGATTCGATTCATCATCATCTGGCGCTGCGGCATTTCGAGGAGGCTCGACAGCAGTGCCAGTTTCATCCCAGTTTTCTGGCGTACGTTTTGGCAGCCGGACTGCGCGAAACGGACCTTGGCTACTCGGCCGTTGAGAAATCACTCGAAGATGCGGCGGTCGAGCAGTCCGCGCGGCTGTATCGCAAAATCGAGTACTTGTCGGTCATCGGTACGATCGCGCCGATGCTCGGGCTGCTGGGAACCGTGTGGGGCATGATCCTCGCTTTCATGGAGTTCGAGCAGAAGGCAAACCCGCAAGTGTCGGAGCTAGCACCCGGCATCTACAAGGCACTCGTCACGACGCTGCAAGGATTGTGCGTGGCGATTCCCGCGCTGGCGGCGTTCGCTCACTTTCGCAACCGCATCGATCAGTTGGTGGCGGACGGTTCGCTGACGGCTGAGGCGGTCTTTGCCGACTACAAACGCTTCGCGCTCACGGAACCTCGCACCGAACGAACGAAAGCCGCCGCCAGTCTGCGCGGCAAGCCGGCGACCGAGATGCAGCTTGAAAATCCTGGCACGGCCGCCGTTGCGTCGCAGGCAAGAGTGGTCGCGAAAAGCGAACGGTCAACCACCGATCGCGGAGGTACGCCATGAAGATTCCAACTCGCGGGCGGAAACTCGGATTGAGCTTCGACATCACGCCGTTGATCGATGTGGTGTTTCAACTGATTATTTTCTTCCTGGCGGCGACGTACATCGTCCGCAGCGACGCCAACGAAAAGGTCACGTTGCCGAAAGCCACAATGGCCCGAGATCAGCCGTCTGCTTCGCCACGACGTTTCGTCATCACGATCACCGCCAAACGTGTTTGGCTGCTCGGAAACCAACGGACCGAACGAGCGGCCGTCGAACAGCAACTCCTCGCCTCGGCTCAATCGCCGGAGAAAGCCGCCGAAGTCGAAGTCCGACTACGAGCCGATGCTCGCGTGCCATTCAGCGAGATCGAACCATTGATATTGACCTGCGCGAAGCTCGGCATCCGCAAGCTCGGCTTCGCGGTTCTTTTGGAGTAGTCAGGCGAGCGGGGTGGCGTCAGCCCCCCGGTCTGGAAGCGAAACAATCGGGGGGCTGACGCCGCCCCGCTCGCCAAGGCTATCCGACTCATGCGAATTCCCACTCACCGCCACGAAGTTGAGAACACGTCGATGACGCCGATGATCGACGTCATTTTTCAGTTGTTGATTTTCTTCGTGTGCGCGTCGGCTGGTCAGACCGTTGAGTCGCATCTGCCGACGGAACTCGCGGCCGGTTCGGTCGAGTCCGCCAATGCGGTGATCGTTGAGCGACCGTTTGGAGAAGTCTGGCTGCGATTGCGTCGTCGAGCGGCGGAAGGTGCGGAGACCCTCACGGTCGTCGAACTCAACGATCGAGAGTACTCCGACGAGCCTTCGTTGCGAAAGACGCTGCTGGCTCTCGCGGAGACGACGCCGGAGATTCCGGTGATCCTCGACATCGACGGTCCCGTGCCGCTGGGTGATGTCGTGCGGGTCTACGATGCGTGTCAATCAGCGCAATTCCGGCAGGTGTCGTTTGCGACGAAGGCCGGCAAGTAGGTCCGCCTTTCCAGGCTGCCCCGAATTCCGATCGATGTGGAAAACCCATCAGGGTCAGGCTGGAAAGCCTGACCTACGCGGGCGAGATCGGCCAGCCGAGTGTCCAGCCCCAGGCACGAATTTCGGCGGCATGTTGCTCGGTGAGCTGACTCAGTTCCGCGGCTGGGACATTCAGCCGCCGCGCGAGGACCGCCATTTCTTCGGAAACGACGGGTGGCAGCGTCCGATCATCAGCGGTGCCGCGAGTCATCCGGAGAGCGTCGATCAGCCGACGTAAGAAGAGGTACGCCGCGCGAAGCGATTCGTCCGCGTTGCTCGGAATCAAATTCAAGCGTGCCAGTTCCGCCAGCGCGTCGAGCGTGCCGGGAACGCGCAGAGACGGGTGCTGTTTTCCGTGAGTGAGTTGCAGCAACTGCACGAGATACTCGACATCGACCAGTGCTCCGGGGCTGAGCTTCGAGTGAAACGTACCAGGTTGGACGTGTTGCCGAACTTGTCGTTCGCGCATGGCTCGGACCGAAGCGACTTCCCAACGGACAGAGCCAAACAACAGTTCGTCGCGGCGACGGAACACGGTCTCGCCGAACGCCGCGTCGCCGGCGATGGGGCGCAGCTTGATCAGCGACTGCCGCTCGAAGGGCCAGGCCGGGCCATCGGAGTCGAAGTACCGCGTGAATTCCTCAAGCGACACCGCCAAATTGCCGGCTCGACCGTGAGGCCGCAGCCGCAAATCAATCTGAAAAATGCCGGCTCGCTTGGCGACGATGGTCTGCTGAAACGTCTCGACAAGCCGCTCGCAGAACTCAGACGGTGCGGGGCCGGAGAAGACGAACAGCAATTCGATGTCCGAGGCGAATCCCAGTTCGCGTCCGCCGAGTTTGCCAAGCGCGGTGACGCAATACGTCGGATCGCTTTCGTGTTGGACACGCCCCCGTCGAGTAATGACTTCTCGCTCGGCCAACGCGCAGGCGGAAACGATGACCGCTTCGGCAAGGTCGGTCAGTTCGTGCGCGAATTCGATGAAGTCTGCAACGATGCCCGTCACATGCCGCATGTCGATGCGAAACATCTCGCGGTCTTTGAAGGCGTTCAGCCGGTCGCAACATTCGGCAAACGTCGAGCTTGAAGCCAGCTCGGTCGCAAGTTCCGAGGTCAACAACTCGCGGGACTTTCGAAGCCGCAAACCAACGATGTCGGTGACGACCGGAAACAGGCTCGCATGCTGCAAGCGGAGAAAATCTTCCCACAGCAGATCGCTTACGCCCAGCAGTTTCGCGAGCGCGGCCAACACTTCCGGCCTTTGCAGCGACGTGAGCCGTGTCAGCCAGTCCGGTTCGAGCAATTCCCGTTCGAGCAGTTCTTGGAAATGCAGCAGCGCGGCTTCAGGATTAGGAGACTGCGGCAGCAAATCGGTGAAGTGCTGGATCAACACGACCGCTGTGCGAAGCACTTGCTGACGATTCTCGTCGAGCAACTTGCGACCGGAGTCGTCGGTGACCAGCAACGTGTCTCGCACGCGCGAGCCGTCGGTGCGAATCGTCATTTGCCGAACATCGATTCCCAGCAGCGCCAGCGAGTTAGTCAACTCGTACAAGAAACCGCTGGTGTCGTCTGACGCGATGCGGATCAGCGTCACATCCGCATGCGAGTCGTTATCGAATTCAATCTCAACCGGCGAATGCACCGGACCAGCCGGCCGAGCGGTCGGCAGTGCCTCAGAGACTCGCTTCGCAAGCCTCGCCTGCGCTTCGCATCGACCTCCTGTCCGCGCTTGATTGAGGAGATCGAGCAAATCGTGTTGCAGCGCAACGGCAAACTGCCCAGGCACCTCTATGAGCTGGAGGGTGCTAGCTCCCGGTTCGGATGAACCACACGCGCGAGAACTGGACGCTAGCGCGTTTCGGCTAATTCCGTCGGCAAGGAAACTCCCAACTTCCACACGGCGTCGGACCACAAACGAATTCACGAACCGCAATGGCTGGCTCGAATCCGTAAATCGCTCTTCCGTGAAGACGTCACCCTCGACGATGTCGAACCCGCCGACGAACAGCAGGCCGCACATCATCGACAGGTCGCCCAACTGGTCGAAACCGACAATGGTCACTTTCCCGAGGCTCGCAGACCTTGGCCGCCAATCGACGATCAACGGGTTGTCGTCAGACAGACGGCTCCAGAGTTGCGAACGCAAGCGATCCTCGGCGACGGGACGAGCGATCGACGACGCAGCGTCTTCTGGAAACGACTCGGCCTTGATCGGCGGCGATCCGTTCTCGACCCCGACGTACTTCTCGAAAATGCGCCGGACCGCCGAGCGATGTTGTTGAAAATGCGTCGTCAGTTGCTCGGCCGACGGAAAGTCGAGCCGCCGCGCGAGCAAGTCCAACTCGGCTGGTTCGGTCGGCAATGAATGCGTTTGACGGCTGTGCTTGAGTTGCAAGCTGTGCTCGATGACGCGGAACAAGAGGTACGCCGATGTGAGTTCGCGGTACTCGTCCGCCCGCACGAAGCCCCCCTCGGCCAGTCGCACCAGTCCGTCGAGCGTGTTGATGCTCCGTACCGTCGGCACCTCGTGGCCATTTTGCAGTTGCAAGCATTGCACAACGAACTCGACATCCCGAATCGTGCCCACTCCAAGCTTCACTTCGCCAGCCACTTTGCCCTTACGCTTCAGGTCTTGCTCAATCCGTTGTTTCGCCTGCCAGACGCTGTGCCGCACGTCCTCGGCCGACGCACTGAAGATCAACGGCTGCGATTGTTCGAGAAATCGCTGGCCGACCGCGAAGTCCCCCGCGATCACGCGAGCTTTCAGCAACGCCTGCCGTTCCCACAACTGAGCTTGCTCCCGCAAATAATCGAGGTACGTCTCGACCGACACGACCAGCGGCCCCGCGTTGCCCCATGGACGCAGTCGCAAATCGACGCGGTACAAGATCCCGTGCGACGTCACATCCGAAAGCTCCTTCGTCAGCCGCTGCACCAACTCCTGAAACCGAGTCGGATCCCCGTCGCAGACGAAGACGAGGTCGATGTCCGAGCTGTAATTCAATTCCTCACCACCGAGTTTGCCGAGCGCGAGCACCGCGAAGGCGAACGGCAGGGCGTCAGCCCTCCGAGGATTCGTACCATCGTTCGTCTCCATGTTCGGAGGGCTGACGCCCTGCCGCTCGCCATGACCAGTGAAAATCAACTCGAGCGCCGCTTGCACGGTTGCATCCGCCAGCAAAGACAACTGATTCGTCACCGAACGCAAATCGAACAGCCCCAAGAAATCGCACACGCCGATTCGCAGCAACTCCCCGTGTTGGAAATCCCGCAGCGCGATCGTTCGCTCATTCATGGTCGTCGCCGCGTTCACCGCCAGCATTGCGGCGTCAAAGAACTCCGGCCGACTGCGCAGGTCACGAAGCAATTGTGGCTGCGTCAACTGCGACAGCAACGCTGGCTCACACAGCAGGAGGTCCGTCAGATACGGACTGGCCGCGAAGATTGAGAGCAAGACTTCGATGGCTCGCGGCGAATGTAGCAGTTGCCAGAACAGCTCACGCTGATCGGGCACCGCTCGCAACAAACGCTCCAGCCCCACCAGCGACAACTCCGCCGACGGCGACTCCGCCAGCAACGCCGAAACCCACGACAAACACCGCTCCGACGCCTCATCCTCGGCCACATCAAACAACCGCCGCAAACGGTCGTCGAAGTTGGGTTCGAGTTGTGAGCGTGTGAACGTAGCCGCCTCGCTCCCGCGAGGCGGAGCTATCTCCAAGCGACTCTCATTCTCAAGTTTGTCCGACCTCATTGATGCACCTACGACAAGCCGAGGTGACGACACAGGTTTGCGGTTGTGAGTCGTCAGACTTAGCTCCGCATCGCGGGAGCGAGGCGGCTACGTTCACGCGCTCGCGGCTTTGCCCCAGCGACTTCGATTCGTGAAGGAATTCGCCGTCTCGGAGCCGAGCGTTGCCTGGGTTGCGAGTAATGTAACGCCGCAGGGCTTCAATTTGATCGGCCGTGCGGACGAGGTGGTCGAATCCATCCCGTTGCCAGAAGCGGCCGGAGCGTTGCAAGCGGCGGTTGATCTGCGTCGCGGTGAAGTGCTTCCAAGACTCGCATTGAGCCAGCATTGCATCTTCATCGGGAAACGCCGCCAGGACATGCACATGATTCGGCATGACGACGTAGTCCGTCAGGTCGTAACGGTTGTCGTCGAAATGCCGCAAACTTTGGGCCACGATCTCGGCCAACTCCGGCTGCCGGAGAACACACTCGCCATGACAAGCATCGAGATGCTTGTGCCATTGGTCAGAGAATTCGCGGAAGAACTCCACCTGCACACGACGATCCAGTTCGCGCAGTTGCTGACGCCACGAGTCGAAGTGCGGATTGATCCCGTGTCGCTTCAACCAGTCCTCACGCTGCCGAGTCCACAGCTCCAACACGTCCTTCGGGATCGAATCATTGGTCCGAAACGTGATGAAGCAGATGGTCCCGATCTGCGACCAATGCGGCAGCTTGCGTTCGACGACTTTGTAATCCGCCTGCGGCTCAAAGCACCGAAACGGAAACTCGTCGTGAGTCATCGTACCTGTCTCGCGAACGTAGCAGCCTCGCTCCCGCGAGGCTGAGCTACCACCAGAAAACTATCAACCCCAAATAGTTCAATCACCTGACCGAAACTCAGAAATTTTCAGACTCTCAAAATTGGGAGTCGATCGATCTAGCTTCGCCTCGCGGGAGCGAGGCGACTACGTTCACTCGCTCGTGAGCTTACTTGCCCAAACTCGTCGCCGGGACTTTGCCGTCGAGGTAGCGCCAGTTCTTCAGC
>SXGR01664475.1_pt1 | contig 14532 bp, 15 predicted proteins | sample 3174711 | NCBI WGS metagenome assembly SXGR01 (sample SAMN11356860, study PRJNA531348) | freshwater metagenome | isolation source: freshwater sample F1-60 | place: China: Fuxian Lake, Yuxi | collected 2017-12-25
AGGTCTTGAGGTCGCCCAGGTGCGTCGTCACCATCGCCCGGCAGCCGAGCATGTCGAGTTCGTCGAGAATCGCGCGGCCCAGTGCAGCGCCTTCGACGGGATCCGTGCCGGCGCCGACTTCTGCTCTCCTCCCAGGAGGTTGGGACTCTAGTCACCGCTTTGGGCTGTGGTATCGGAAGAGACGAGTTCAATCTCGAAAAGTTGAGATATCACCGCGTCATCATCATGACTGACGCAGACGTAGACGGGTCGCACATTAGGACACTGCTACTGACGTTCTTTTTTAGACAAATGCCGCAACTGATCGAGCGCGGATACATCTACATCGCGCAACCGCCGCTCTACAAGATCAAGCGTGGGAGGAATGAGTCCTATGCCAAGGACGAGGCAGAGATGTCACGGTTCTTCCTCGCCTCCGCACTGGACAGTGTTCGACTCGAGAAAGCCGCTCAAGCGCAGGACGAAACGAGCGAAAGCCAAAACTGGTTGCGAGAGCTCTTTCAAGACTACAACGCATTGCTCGAGCGTCTGGAAAGGTTGAACAGAAGTGTTCCAGTCAGTATTAGTAGGGTGCTGGTTGATACTCCGGCGCTAACGGAATCCTCGTTGCGTTCATTCGTCGAAATGAGCGCCTGGAGTGCGGTGTTTCAGTCGGAACTTCAACAGCAAGGACACCCAGGCGCTGAAGTAACGCTTCAACACGATGAGGAGCGTGGCCTCTATCTGCCTACCATCAATGCCATGGTCCGCGGAGTCAGCGAAAAAATTGTCCTCGGACAGAATTTTGTTTCGGGCGCCGACTATGAAGAGTTGGTCTCTCTGAGCGCACAGATGAAAGTGCAGTTCGGTGAAGGCGGAGGTCTGTTTCGAGGCGAGAAACAAAAAGAGGTAAGACGAATATCTGAAGCATTCGACTGGCTCCTGGGTGAGTCCAGACGTGGAGCGGATATCCAGCGCTACAAGGGCCTCGGAGAAATGAACCCGGAACAGCTTTGGTTAACCACGATGGATCCGACGGTAAGAAGGATGCTACGGGTGACGGTAGATGACGTTATTGCTGCAGATCAAATGTTCACCACTTTGATGGGCGACCAGGTAGAACCACGTCGCCAGTTCATTGAGAACAATGCGCTGCAAGTTGTGAACCTCGATATCTGACACCTCGGAGTAGTCGATGAAAAATCGCCTAACCGTCTCCACTGGTGCTGGGTCTCGTTAATGCGGTCAAGACTTCCGAAAAGGCGATATGAGTTTCATAGGGAGTAAATAACCCCAGCTAAGGCTGACGAATGAACTCTGTGGCGATAGAAAGAAGGTCATCGAAAACGGGGACTTGTAAACGCCGAGCACTGCGCTCTGCCTCGAGACCACGTCCCGTTCTTACCAGGGCCGCGCGAGAACCCGCATCAAGTGCAGCGACCAAATCGCGCTCAGCATCACCAATCACCAAGGCATCTTTAGGATGAAGGTTGAAGGTTCGGCAAAGATCGAGAATCATGCCGCCCCTCGGCTTACGACAACGACAGTTCTCATCAGGCCCATGGGGGCAGTACCGCATGACATCAATGCGACCACCCGCTGACACCAAGGTGTGGAACATCTTCCGATGAATTGCAGACAGATTCGCCCCGCTGATTTTGTTTCTCGCGATACCCGATTGATTAGAGCAGATCGCAATGCGGACCGATTGTGTGGATAGCGCGGCGACCGCTTCAATCACACCAGGCAGTGGAACCCACTCGTTGGGTGACTTGATGAAGGCATCTGACTCAACGTTAATCACGCCGTCGCGATCAAGTAGAATGGCACGAACATCTGCGAACAAACGAACGCTCACAACTCCTTTGGTCGTACGAAGGTACGACACTGAGCACCCATTGGTCAAAGCGCCCGTCTTCTATCGCTTCGCGCTGAAGCACAGCTGAGGCGATGTGATGGCGGCTTTGCTGATTCGATTCATCGTGTGGTGCATAAGCTTGTTGCCGCTCGGGATTTCACGCCAACTCGGCAAGTGGATGGGCTGCTTCCTCAGTCAGTTCGACTTCGAAACTACGCGGGTGACCAGGATCAATGTCCAAAGGTGTTTCCCTGCGCTGACCGATCTAGAGCACGACAACCTTGTCCTCAAGAGTTTGCAGCACACCGCCATGCTGGTGATGGAGTTTGGCATGTTGTGGTACTGGAGCCTTGAGAGATGCCGGACGCTTTGGCAATCGGTCGATGGCTACAACCTTGTTGAGGGTGCATTGCAAGAAAAAAGAGGAGTCCTGATTCTGGTGCCGCACTTCGGCAACTGGGAGGTGCTATCGCTCCACCTCGGAAAGTCGGGCTATACGTGTCTTTATGACAGGCCTCGAATTGCCGGGCTCGAAAAAGTGATCGTTGATGCCAGATCTCGTACCGGAGGAAGACTTGTTCCTATCGGTACAGCTGGTATCAAAACGATCGTCAAAGCCCTGCGCAACGGGGAGATCGTCGCTCTTTTACCTGACCAAGTCCCCGACGCGAACGCCGGCGTATACGCGCCTCTGTTTGGTCATCCTGCTCTGACCATGACGCTTGCCCAACGGCTGCTCAAGTTGAGTGGAGCCGTACCCATGTTGGGGGCGGCGGTAAGGACCGAGCGAGGATTTACGATTTGTTATCAAAACGTTCCTGAAGAAGTTGGGAATGCGGATTCCGTCGTTGCGGCGACAGCCTTGAATCAGATGACCGAAACGCTCATCCGAAAAGATCCTGCCCAATATCAGTGGGAATACCGTCGATTTAAACGACAGCCCGTGGGTGTTTCCCCGGTTTATCCACGCAAGACAAGAGACGATCTGTGATACGCCGACTTAAACGGACTACGGCCTACGTCTGGCGATCGTCTTCCATTTGAAATCGATCGTGTCGCCGCTACCGTCGCCAGAACAAAGGCGTTAGAAGAACGAGAATTGTGAAAATCTCGAGACGACCCAGCAACATCGCAATTATGAGAATCCACTTGGTAGGGTCATTCACTGTTTGAAAATTTGCGGCCACTTCCCCGAGACCTGGTCCGAGGTTGTTCAGACAGGCGGCGACAGCGGAGAAGGACGTTTCGAAGTCGAGCCCAGACAAGATAGCTACCAATACGAGAAGAATGAAGAACGTGAGCGCGTAGACGGCGCAAAAACTCCACACCGCACTAATGACCTTGTCCGAAACCCGTGCGCCACCGAGCATCACCTGATAGACCGCCGCGGGATGGATCAACGTTCGAAGCTCGCGTACACCTTGAAGAAAAAGTAGAAGAACACGAACGATCTTGATTCCACCCGCAGTCGAACCGGCGGAGCCACCGGCAAACGAGGCAAGAATCAACAATATTGATGCGGCAGCCGGCCACGCGGTGTAGTCGGTAGATGTGAACCCTGTGGTGGTCATCATCGAGACCACTTGGAAAAGCGCGTCGAGCACTGGTCGTTCGGACTGCACGGAATGACCCAGCAGTACCCCTGATACGAGAACAAATCCGGCCAGCATCAGCCACAACATGGCGCGAAGTTCAGCGTCTCGAAAGTACAACAACGGATTTGAGTGGCGTAACACCGAAAAATGCAGACCGAAATTGATCGCAGAGAGAACCATGAAGAACACAGCGACGCTCTCTATCGCTGGGCTTTGGAAAAAGCCGATGCTGGCGTCATGGGTCGAAAATCCACCGATGGACACGGTCGAAAGCGCATGGCAGATCGCGTCGAACAGATCCATGCCGGCGAGCCAATAGGCGAAACTACAAGCCACAGTCAGCCCAACATAGATCATCCATAACGCCTTGGCCGTTTCAGCGATCCGCGGCGTGAGCTTGGCGTCTTTGACCGGACCAGGTGACTCCGCGCGATAGAGCTGCATGCCGCCGACGCCTAACATCGGGAGGATAGCAACGGCGAGCACGATGATTCCCATACCACCAAACCACTGCAGTAATTGGCGGTAAAAAAGGAGTGAGCGGTGTATGTCGTCGAGACCAGTCAGTACCGTACCCCCAGTTGTGGTGAGTCCGGACATCGACTCGAAGGCGGCATCTGTGAATGAGATGCTGAGCTCCGAATTCAGGAGAAACGGCAAAGTGCCGGCCATGGCCAAGGCGACATAGAACAGAGCAGTCACGAGGAATCCATCACCACTACGCAGTTCCTCGTTGCTGCGCATCGTGAGCCATAGGAATAGCCCACTGCCCCCGGTGACAAGAAAAGCCAAACCAAACGTAGGGATTGTCGGCTCCGAATAGATCCATGCGACAGCCGCAGGAATCAGCAAAGTCAGACTGAAAATCGTGAGCAGAATTCCAGTGATCTGAAGGACAACTCTGAGGTGCATGGAATTGACCTACCCTCAGAAAAAAGAAAGTCCGACCTGGAACAGCTTCTCGATGGCGGCAACCTGGCGGCGATCTGCCAAAAACAGAATGACATGGTCTTCAGATTCGATCACCACATCGTCATGTGCAATGATGACCCGCTCTCCTCGAACCAACGCACCGATGCTTGCTCCGGCAGGGAGTTTAACTTCGGAGAACCGGCGACCAACCACGCGAGAGCTTCGAGCGTCCCCATGCGCGATCGCTTCCATAGCTTCCGCGGCACCTCGGCGCAGGGTGTGCACGCGCGCGATATCTGCGCGTCGAATGTAGGTCAGAATCGAACTGGTCGTCGCCTGTTGGGGTGAGATGGCGATGTCGATCTCGCCACCTTGTACCAAATCTACATACGCGGGTTTGCCGATCAATGTCATGACTTGGCGGACGCCCATCTGTTTGGCCATTAATGAAGACATGATGTTGACTTCATCATCATTGGTCAGTGCACAGAACGCATCACACTGGTCGATGTTTTCCTGCACCAACAAGTCTCGGTCGGTCGCGTCCCCTTGAAGTACAACCGTTCGACGCAGTGTCGAAGCCAACTCCTCGCACCTTGCTCTGCTGTATTCAATGACTTTGGTTGAGAAATGATCTTCGACTTGCATCGCGAGATGCTCACCGATGTGCCCACCGCCAGCGATTGCAATGCGTTTGAACGGTCTTTCAACGCGCCTCAGTTCGGCCATCACTGCGTTGATGTGTTCGCTCGCAGCGATAAAGAAAACTTCATCGTCCGCTTCGATCACGGTTTCGCCGGTCGGTGTAATCGCTTTACCACGTCGAAAAATGGCCGCAACGCGCGTATCGACATTGGGCATATGTTCACGCAGAACGCGCAGCTCCCGACCTACAAGCGGCCCACCAAAATAAGCCCGCATCGCCACGAGCTTGACGCGCCCGTCAGCAAAATCGAGAACTTGTAAGGCCCCGGGGTGCTCAAGCAAAAGTCGAATGCTATCTGTAACGACACGTTCCGGATGAATGAGCACGTCGATCGGCATGTGCTCGTCACTGAAAAATTCTTTGAGACCGAAGTAGCTCGACGATCGAACCCGGGCGATTTTGGTCGGTGTACGAAACTGCGAGTAACATACTTGGCACGCGACCATGTTCACTTCATCACTCGAAGTGACGGCGATGAGCATTTCTGCATCCTCAGCTCCGGCACGCCGAAGAACATCCGGATGGGAGGCAAAACCCTGCACAGTTTGAATATCCAGCCGATCACGAAGCCATGCGAGTCGTGCCCCATCAGAGTCGACAAGCGTGACATCGATTGACTCTCCGGCGAGGTGCTCAGCGAGCGTACCGCCGACTTGTCCTGCACCGAGGATGAGAATATTCATGAGGAGATCTGTCTGTTGGAGGAAGCTGACTGGGGAGAACCTACCCCTGGTAACCATTGTTCCGCTAAGGCTCGCGCCCCACAAGTCGGATCGACGTGAACAAAGCCGCGTTGACTACTTTGTTGAGCGGAGGAGCGAGTCAAATCGCGTCTAGACACGTTGCAGCAGCGAGTAGAAAAATCCGTCCGTCAGCGGATCATCAGGTAACAACTGCCATCCGTGTGATGTGGCGATCCCCGTCGGCAGATGGATGTCGATGCGATGGGCGTCAGGATGACCGTGCAGAAACGCCTCGATGATCCGATCATTTTCCGCGGGTAAAATCGAACACGTGACATAGAGCAGCTGACCGCCAGGAGCGAGTTTCATCCAGAGACTTTTGAGCAAGTCGAGTTGCAGTGCCGACGATAGGTCGACGTCTCTTGGGCTTCTGTGCAACCGAATGTCCGGGCGGCGACGAATGGTTCCAACCCCCGTACATGGCGCATCCAAGAGAATTCGATCGAAGGCCTCCTGGTCCCACCAGCTTTCGTGCCGAGCGTCGGCAACTTCCAGGGTGAAACGATTGGCGTGACCGAGGCGCAGTCCTTCCCGCGAGAGATGCTCTGCTCGCGAAGCGGACCATTCGACAGCGACCATCCTCGATGGCGTTGATCGCTCCAGCAGGTGAAACAGCTTTCCTCCGGGTGCAGCACACGCGTCCAAAACCCGGTGCGTGTCATTCACGTCGAGGATTGAAGCGGCAAACTGAGCGCCGGCGTCTTGTACCGAAACTAAACCCGATGAGAATCCCGGCAGGTCCTCTTGTCGAATAGGTGTGTCGAGGAAAAGGGTCTCTTTAAGCCAACCATCACTAAAGGCGAATCCCTTCTCCTGGAGCTGTACGCGATACACGTCAGCGTTCACCTTGCTGGTGTTAACGCGCAGGCACATCTTCGGTTGTTCCTGAAAGGACCGAGCGATGGCGGTGGCGCGATTTCTCCAGCCGGACTGAACTTCCGAAAAGAGCCATCCCGGAAGCTCGAACGATCGTTCGGCTTCTTCGAGAATAGCGATTCTGTTGCGATCAATGTCGCGAAGGATGGCGTTAACTAACCCCTTGAGGCCGGGACGATTCAGGCGCTCGCATGCGGCGACGGTTTCGTTCACTGCAGCATGCGGCGAGACACCGCCGAAAAGCAGTTGGTAGGCCCCCGTAAGCAATAAGTACCTGATAACTAGATTTTTTTCTGAAAGGGGCCGGCGTAGGCGCTGATCTACGACATTGCTCACACGGAAATAGCTACGCAATACGCCGAAGACCATGGCGCGGAGAGCCGGAGTCGCCTGTGCTTCGGAAAGTAATCGATCGATCGATCGGTTGGGTGGCTTGAGGCACGCCTCCAACAGCCGAGCCGCAGCGGCGCGTTCTGCGCCAGCGATGTTCGTAATGGTAGCGGCAGAGGTTGGCGTTCGGCTTTTCACGATGCCCGAGTCTTCAATTTAAGTCGTCCACTTCAGGGCCGTGATGGGCGCTATTGAGGACTTGATGGCGCCTTGAACACGCCGGATTTGAGAAAACCAAACCCGTTGCGAGCGGCCGAAGCAGGTTGGACTGTGCCTTTGCCAATGGAAAGCTGTATTTGAGAAATGCCAAAGAGGCCACTACCCGTTTGCACAGCGATGAGATCAGCTCGCGGATGCTGAACAATTTGTCCAACGTTGCCTGTGGAGGTGGTGTCTAACACGACGCCGGAATAGACGCGCACTCGAATTTCCTCATCTTCGTGACAGATACCGGTCCACGCCGTTTCACGACCCGTAAGCGCTCGAACCTGGTTGTGGATTTCCACTGCAGAACCAGACCAGCGAATCGCGGCGGCGTCAGGGGTTAGTTTCGGAGCGTAGGTAGCATGTTTGTCGTCCTGTAGCTCGGCGGCCAGTGAAGCGAGGAGCGGAAGATGCTTACACAGCTGTGATGCCCCGAGATCGGCCAATCTCGAAGTGATGGAGACCCCGGTGTCCTCTGGATCAATCTGGAGTGTTGAGCGGGCGAGCACTGAACCCGTGTCGAGCCCCGCGTCCATTCGCATCAACGAAACACCCGTTTCGGTATCGCCACGCATGATCGCGTATTCGACAGGCGAGGCACCACGCCAACGCGGCAACAACGATGCATGGACGTTAAGTGCTCCATACGTTGGAAATTCGAGCAACGGCGTCGGGATCATGAGTCCGTAGGCAGCCACGATCAGGGCGTCAAAAGGCCTAGTGGTGATGTGGCTAATCGCTACACGGCCCTCCTCACGACGCGGTGATAACGTCAACGGCTGCAGTAGCGGTATGTTCCAAGCCCCACTGGTTTCCTTTACGGCAGAAGGTGAGAGTTTTCGCCCTCGCCCTCGCGGTCTATCCGGCTGGGTCAAGACGAGTTGTGGTTTGAATCCGTGTGAGCAAAGCGACTGAAGAATGGTCGCGGAAAACTCCGGGGTGCCTGCAAAAACAAGACGCGGGCCGCTCAATCTGACCGCCGATGCTGCTTTTCGAGCTTCTTCCGAATGAGTGTACGTTTTAACCCAGATAGATAGTCAACGAAGAGTCTGCCTTCGAGGTGATCGTGTTCATGTTGAATGCAAACAGAGAGGAGGCCCGACGCGTTGAGCTCGAAAGGCGAGCCGTGACGATCCAACGCGCGGACGTGCACAAACTCATATCTGATCACAGGCTCATAAAAACCAGGAACGGAGAGACAACCTTCATCGGTCTCAACGGGTGTTCCTGATAAGGACAACAGGGGATTGATGAGTACCAGAGGTTGATCGTTGGTTTCAGAAACGTCGATAACGATCAGTCGCTCATGCACGGCCACCTGTGATGCTGCGAGGCCGATCCCAGGCGCTGCGTACATCGTCTCGAACATGTCGTCAATCAGCTTGTGAATGCGGCCGCTCACAACAGAGATAGGGCGAGCCTTGGTGCGCAGGCGGGGATCTGGAAACTCGAGAATGTTGAGAATTGCCATGTTTTTCGCGGCGTGACCTATCTCTAGTATTGGTGTAATTCGTGCTGATGAGATTGTGATGGTTATGACTTTTTTGGTGCGAATCCAGCCATTTTCAACAATTCGTTTATCGAATTGAGCTGGCGGCGCAAGGTGGGTATCACCAAGACCTATCCATGCAGCAGCAGCGACTGTCGCCGACCGCTCGAAGACACAAGAGGCCGGAGAACAGGGGAAGCCAGAAACGCAGGAGAAGAATCGTCAAATCGGATCTGAAAAACCACATCGAAGATATGAACGGTTCAATTTGTTCAAGTCTCGATGGGCGAAATTCCGATCATCTATAGACGGGACAATCCTTGGTTCAAAGCCTTCCAGAAGCAAAGGATAGCGCCCATACACCTGCCGGGGGTAGTTGAAACATGCATCCAGAAGTCGGTCGTCGCGCCAGCAGTGCTGGTCGAATTTGCCGTTTGCTCGCACAGTCGATTTTGTGTGTCGGCTTGTCACTTGGAGGCATGGCCAGCGCGGCCGAAGCTGCTGGAAATCTCGGCCAGTACCTCCAACCGAATCATCCCGATGCCTACACGGTTGTTCGAGGCGATACCTTATAGGACATCTCCGGTCGATTCCTGCAGAAGCATTGACTGTGGCCAGAACTCTGGCAAGTCAACCCGCAGATCGAAAACCCCCACCTCATCTATCTGGGCGATACGATTCATCTCGTCTATGTTGATGGTCAACCCCGTCTACGCCTCGAGCGCGGCGGTGCTGGACTTGCTGATGGAAGCGATCGACTGAACTCATCGGTTCGTTCATCACCTTTGGATTCAGCGATTCCAACCATTCGCCTGGATGCGGTACAGGGCCGGTTGGTTCAGAACCGGGTTGTATCGGAAGAAGAACTGAACGCAGCGCCTTATGTGGTTCAAGGTGCGAGTGAGCGTCTCATCCTTGGCGCTGGAGACCGACTATATGTTCGTGGACACTTGCCAAACAGCGAGAGCTTCAATTTCGTGCGGCGCGGACCAGTTTATGTGGATCCGGAAACGCGGGAATTTCTGGGGCGCGAAGCAACCTATATCGGGCTCGGTCAGACGCTCGAACAAAACGACGACATTGCGACGATGTTTGTCCAGAGCAGCCGTGAAGAAGTGCAGGTTGGTGACAGCGTCATGCCAACGGAGGAGCGCCGTTTAGCCTCGAACTTTTTCCCAAGTGCTCCAGCATCCGAAATCGATGGCCAGATCATTTCCGTGTTCAGCGGCGTGACCCAGGCGGGCCAGTTTGATGTTGTTGTGCTAAACGTCGGCGCACGAGAAGGCGTGGACGTTGGAAACGTGTTCGCGATCTACAAACGAGGTGCCTTGGCCAAGGACCGTATCGCGCGTCAAACGATCCGGCTTCCAAGCGAGCGTGCTGGACTATTGATGTTGTACCGCGTGTTCGAAAAACTCTCCTACGGCATCGTGTTGGAAACGGAAAGGCCGTTAGCCGTCAACGATGAAGTGAAAAATCCCTGATTGCTCTCGCTTGAGCATTTCTGATCGGCGCTGATCGGCCGGCGCAGTTTTCTCACGCGATTTCGCAACGATCTCCCATCACACGTTGGGCCGCTGCCTGAGTTCTCAGGCTCGCTGTTCCGTGGATGATGGAAGGGATAGATACCAATCGTCAGTACGAATGCCGCGTCGTTGTGACCTCACCCTCAATTCCGCTCGTCTCATCGAAGCACTTCGCAACCGGCGTCGAATAGAGATTCGCCAACAAATGGATCAGGGGGCGGAAGTAGAAGGTGGTCAGAACACCGAGCGAGTAGCCGAGTGGATAGGTGAGCTTTCTGGGCGTGGCATTCGGGTTGTGAATGAGGAAGATGAAACGTTTCCGGATGCCTTAAGGCACATTCCTGATCCGCCACTGGTCCTTTACGCTCGCGAAAGGATGGATGTGCTAGCGCGGCGCTGTGTGGCAATCGTTGGCTCCCGTCGTGCCAGCAGCAACGGAATGCTTATGGCGCGTCGCTGCGCTGAAACCTTGGCTTCGCTCGGCGTTGTTGTAGTGAGTGGTCTTGCGTCGGGCATTGATAGTGCGGCACATGGGGGGGGGCGCTCGCGGCTGGTGGTCTGATGGCCGCTGTTCTAGGTAGTGGTCTCGACCGTATCTATCCAGCTCATAACCAGGGGTTAGCCACATCGATTCTCGAACATCATGGCGTGTTGCTGAGTGAGCTCGAGCCGGACTCGCCACCTCACAAACGACACTTTCCGGAGCGCAACCGCATCATTTCCGGTCTATGTGATGCGGTGTTGGTGGTTGAAGCGTCATTACGGAGCGGTTCACTGATCACGGCACGTATGGCGCTTGAACAAGGTCGCGACGTGTTCGCTGTACCGGGCGCGGTGTTCTCGCCGAGTAGCCAGGGCTGCCACCGACTCATCCGCGAAGGCGCCGCGTTGATTGACTCCATTGATACGCTTGTTCAGGAGCTAGGCCTCGATGCACAACGAGAGGAGCGTCGAGAAGGTGGTACAGAAATGCCGGATTCACTCCACCAATCCCTCCTGGCAAAAATGCCGGGTAACGATGCGCTTTCACCCGAGCATCTCGCGACGATTTTTGAACGCTCGGTAGAAGAGACGCTCCTCATCCTGATAGAGCTCGAACTGCGAGGGTTTGTGGTGACGCGGGACGGTGGCTATATTCGCGTACCGACATTGCGCTGACCTCGAGAGTCTGCCGTTAGAAGCGCGCGGCGAGAAAGCAGCTGGCGTTGTTGGCCCCTTTGAGTCCGGTGGTGGAGTAGGTTGTGCCCGAGGCGAGACAAGCATTACAACAAGGTGCTGCGCCAGCTCCAGATCGATACGCTGTTGTCGGTAACCCCGTAGCGCATTCTCTATCTCCTGAAATCCATGCGAGGTTTGCAGAGCAAACCAGCCAACACCTGGTTTACGAGCGACTTCTGATCCCAGCTGGTCAGTTTAAGGCGACGGTCGAGGGCTTCTTCGCGAGCGGCGGAAAAGGGCTCAACGTGACGGTTCCATGCAAAGGTGACGCGTTCACGTGGGTGGGCGAAGAGGGACTTGACCCACTCGCGAAACGGGCCAGGGCGGTAAACACGATTGCGAAGACCGCTATGGGGTTCACTGGACACAATACCGATGGCATCGGATTGGTTCGCGACCTGCAGTGGCATTGCGTAAACATCTCCAACGCCCGAGTACTGGTGCTCGGCGCAGGAGGGGCTGTGCGGGGAATCATCCCAGCGTTGATGGATGCCGGGATCAAATCGCTGTTCATCGCCAATCGAACAGCATCCACCGCGCGGCAGCTTGCCGAAGACATCACGCAGGAAGCTGACCTTAACTGTGAAGGGGGTTCGCTACCGGAGGTAGACGGCCAGTTTGATCTGGTCATCAATGGGACGTCCGCGGGCCTTTCGGAACAGGCTCTGGAGATGCCTGCTAGCCTAATCAGAGACGCTTGGTGTTATGACCTAATGTATGGACCCAAGGCAGCCTTTCATCATTGGGCTAAGACACAAACACAACGAGGCTCGTGTGATGGTCTCGGCATGCTGATCGAACAGGCGGCGGAAGCTTTTTTTGTTTGGCGAGGTGTTCGACCCGATACGGCGCCCGTTCGAGCGCAGCTCACGCAGGAGGCCAGATGAATCGTCGTCGATTCATCGCCGGTGCGGAATGTCCGTATTGCCATGCGACGGATCGGATCGTCGTTGAACTGGATATAGAAGGTGCTATGAAGACGCGTCGCTGCCTTTCCTGCGAACACGAAGAGGAAATGCATGATTTAGTTGAACCATCGAAATCCGAACATAACACCAGCGAAGTGCAGGTCGTTCGTTTCGACGGGTAATACATTGCAGAGATCACAGACGCAAGTACTTGTCATCATGGCAACCTTGCGTTGTGAATTAAGGCTCGGTGGCTATAATTGCCCCGCTTTCCCCGGGGCTGATCGGGACGGGCGTAGCGATCCATGCCCCTGCCAAAGGGCACTTCTTTCAATTAATGGTGTGAGCGTGAGCGTGAACAAACACTGCACAGGGACCCGGCGGCTGCGTACTGCCGTGGGAGTCATGTTGGCGTTGCTTCCCGGTCTGGCGCTGTCGCAGGGCGTCATCTTTGATGATGAACTCAACCTGCGACGGGGCGTTACGGAGATCAGCCAGTCCGTCTATGACCTGCATATGCTGATCCTTTGGGTCTGCGTGGTGATCGGTGTCGTCGTCTTCGGGGCGATGTTCTGGTCCATCATCCATCATCGTAAGTCTGCCGGTTACAAGGCGGCCCACTTTCACGAAAACACGAAACTGGAAAGTGCGTGGACGGTAGTCCCGACGATAATTCTGATCGCGATGGCGTTCCCGGCGACCACAGAGCTCGTGAAGATGTACGACACGGGTGGCGAGGACATGGTCGTAGAGGTGCGAGGCTACCAGTGGAAGTGGCAGTACAAGTATCTCGACGAGAGCCGCAACAACACCTTCTCTTTCTTCTCGAACCTCACCACATCGATGGACGAGCGGCACAACCGGGTGGCCAAGGGCGAACACTACTTGCTTGAAGTGGATGAGCCGCTGCGCATTCCGGTTAACAAGAAAGTTCGGTTCCTGATTACTTCTGAGGACACGATTCACGCGTGGTGGGTACCTGACTTTGGGATCAAGCGTGACGCGGTACCGGGCATGGTTAACGACCTGTGGACGGTCGTCCCCGAACCCGGCGTTTATCGAGGGCAGTGCACGGAACTGTGTGGTAAGGATCACGGGTTCATGCCGGTGGTCGTTGAAGTGCTCTCACAGGAGGACTTCGACAGCTGGTACGCGGATCGTCTTGTCGCTGAAAAAGAGCGCAAAGAGCTCGAGAGCATGGTCTTCACGCACGAACAGCTCATGACCCAAGGCGAAGTGGTCTACACGAAGTTCTGCGCGTCGTGCCACCAGGCCAACGGTCAAGGTGTCCCACCCGTGTTCCCGAGCCTCGCCGGCAGCTCTGTCGCGACAGGAGCACGCGACGACCACATTCGCTTGATTTCGAATGGCGTAACCGGGACGGCCATGCAGGCCTTCGGAGGGCAACTGTCCAAAGCGGAGCTCGCTGCAGTTGTTCACTTCGAGCGCCATTCATGGGGCAACAATGCCGGTGACCTGACTCAGCCCGTGGATGTCGCTAACGCGACGGCAGCTAACTAGGAGTTCGCATGAGCGAAGTAATCGACACACACGCAGGTCACGACGACCACGACCACCACGGTCCTGACAAAGGTCTTGCCCGCTGGCTGTTTACAACCAACCACAAAGATATCGGGACGCTCTATCTTTGGTTCAGCTTCCTCATGTTCCTGATCGGCGGCTGCATGGCACTGGTCATACGCGCAGAGCTCTTTGAGCCCGGCATGCAGTTTGTGAATCCCGAATTCTACAATCAGATGACCACCAACCATGGTCTGATCATGGTGTTTGGCGCCGTGATGCCAGCGTTCGTCGGTCTCGCCAACTGGCTCGTACCGATGATGGTTGGCGCGCCTGATATGGCGCTACCGCGGATGAATAATTTGTCTTTCTGGATTCTGCCCTTTGCCTTCGGAATCATGATCAGCACGCTGTTCATGGAAGGTGGTGGCCCCAACTTCGGTTGGACGTTCTATGCGCCTCTGTCGACCACTTATGCGCCCGACAGCGTCACGTACTTCATCTTCGCCGTTCACATGATGGGCGCCTCGTCCATCATGGGCAGTATCAATATCATCGCCACGATCCTGAACATGCGGGCCCCCGGCATGACGTTGATGAAGATGCC
>SXGR01146006.1_pt1 | contig 14530 bp, 16 predicted proteins | sample 3174711 | NCBI WGS metagenome assembly SXGR01 (sample SAMN11356860, study PRJNA531348) | freshwater metagenome | isolation source: freshwater sample F1-60 | place: China: Fuxian Lake, Yuxi | collected 2017-12-25
CTCAAGTCCATCACCTATTCCAACGAAATCGGCACCCTGTTCAGCGCGCTTGCTGGACTCCTGAACGTCTCGTTGGTCCTCGACACGCTCCAGCGCCGGCGCACCACGGAGGCTGGATCATGACGGGTCTGGCTTGGATCCCGTTCCTCGAGCCGGTGCACCTTGGCAGGCTGTGGTGGCTGCTCATCGTGCCCCTCTGCTTCGGCATCGCGATCGTCTACCGCGCGGTCAAGGCGCCATCGATGGAGCGCTTCCTGCCCGGGGTGCTCAGGCTCACCGCCAACATCCTGGGCGTGATGGCGTTGTTGGCTGCGCTCGTCTTTGTGGTGGTCTACGGCGCGTTGCCCCTCTTGCCGTCGGATTGACGCCCAATCATCACCACCAGCACCATGGGTGCGGCGATGGTCAGCCAGCACGCAAGCATGCCCGGGATGCTCACCCACGCCTGGACCGCCGCGCCATCCGCCGACTGGCCCCACTCACGCATGGCGCGACGAAGCGATGCGCATGGTTCCTCGTTCTCGGCGATCGGCGGGAAGAAGTGCTCAGTGTCAGAGGCGATCCACTGGCAGAACGACCAACGAACAGGCCAGCCCGTGGCGATGGTCCCGACCCTGCGCTCAAGCGCTGACTCTGGGAGCGTGGGCAGCACAAGCCACGCCGGAAGACCAGGGTCGATGCTCTGATCAGGTGCAGCATCCTCGGCTTCCAGTGTGATCCAATCGACACCGGGACTGGATGCACCATTGGCCACCCACAGGATGCCGCGCGCGGTCATGGCATCGGTAAAGGTTGGCCTGCATCGATCGACTTGCGACTCGAGGATGGTCGGTTGGGCAGCGACGCCCGCAGCCGCGATGAGCGCGATCACGATGAGCTTGGCCCGACGTGTCATCGCCATGGTGTGCTCATGCCTTGGGCTTGCGGACGCCGCTCCCGGGCTTCTGGTCGGGCGTCAGGGGCTGCTTGCGCATCAGGCCGCGGAGTTTCTTGCTGCTGGCCAGACGTGACAGGCGATCAGCCTTGCCGGAACGACGGGGCTTCTTTGCACCACGCGGACCCTTGCCGCTCCATGTGGGTCGATCGGCGCGTTCGCCGGGGACTCGTGGTTCGGTGGCTGGCTGTTCGGGTGTCTCCTTCGTGCGCCGTGTGGGCGCCGGAGGACGTGCCTCGCGAGCCGGCTTGGATGACCCACCCAATCGCTTGGGTGCCGTGGGCGCCGGTGTGGCTCGACGCCCCTTGTTCACGACACCGAACTCCGAGAGATCCGGGGTGGCGCGAGCTGGGATGTCCACGCCTGCGAAGTCACCGATGCGCTTCCAGCGATCGGCGTCGAGCCCCGCGACAAAGGTCACGCTCTGTGCCTTGCCACCACCATGGCCAGCCCGGCCCACCCGATGCACGAAGTCCTCGAGCATGATCGGCACGTCGTAGTTCACGACAGCCTTGATGGCCGGCACATGCAAGCCGCGCGCGGCGACGTCGGTCGCCACAAGCACCTTGGCCGAGCCCGAAGCAAAGGCCTCAAGCGCGTGATTGCGGCGTGTCTGCGACAGATCGCCGTGCAGCATCGCCACCGCAACGCCATGACGGCGCAGCGCACCTTCGACCCAGCCCACGCGGCGGCGTGTTCGACAGAAGATCGCGACACCGTTGCGCCGCTCGTACTTGAGCCACCAGAGCAGCAATGCGATCTTGTGCTCATCCTGGGTGAGGTAGGCATCGTGGCCGACCTCGGTCGCTGGAGCGTTCTGGCGACCGACACCGACCTCGACCGGGTCGGCACCGAGCAGGCCGAGCACGGTGTCGCGCAGCGTTCGTGGCATGGTGGCGCTGAAGGCCATCGTGATGCGGTCGCCGGGTGCACGCTCCAGGATCTGCGTCACCTGGGGCAAGAAGCCCATGTCGCTCATGCGGTCGCCTTCATCGATGATCGCGTGCGTGAGGTAGGCCAGCGTCACTGCATCAAGATCGAGCAACTCGCGAACGCGGCCAGGTGTCCCAATGAGGACATCGATGCCCTGCGCGACGGTTTCCTTCTGTGGACCGATTGCGCTCTTGCCGTACACGCACGCCACCCGCAGCACCGTGCCACGCACGAGCAGTTGCAGGTCCTTGGCCACCTGCTGGGCGAGCTCGCGCGTAGGCACCAGCACGAGCGCACGCAGGCGTTCGCGTGGATCGATTCCCTGACCACGACGGCGACGCGGCGGCGTGGTGATCAGTGCATCGAGCACAGGAAGGGCGTACGCGTAGGTCTTGCCGCTGCCGGTGGGAGCCAGCGCGAGCACACCCTTGCGGGCTGCGGCAGCCTCGATCGACTGCGCCTGGACGGGCGTGGCTTCGTGAAAGCCTTGGGCATGGAGGGCACGGATCAGGATCGGCGACAGGGTTGTTTCGTCAAAGCGCACGGCGTGAGCGTAGCCGGGCGCAGTACAGTGCCGCGTCACGATGACTCTGGTCACTCTCTTCTCTGCCTCGATGGGGTTTCTCGCCGTCTCCATGGCGATCGTGGTGCTGCCGGTGGTGGTCATCCTGCCGCTGGTCTTGGTGATCTGGCTGGTCACGGCCTACAACCGGCTCGCTCGGCTGCGGGTGCGCTGCGAGAACGCCTACAGCCAGATCGATGTGCAACTCAAGCGGCGATTCGATCTCGTTCCCAACCTTGTCGAGGCGGTGAAGGGGTCCATGGCGCATGAGCGCCAGACACTCGAAGCGGTCATCAGCGCTCGTGCAGCCGCGGTCGATGGGCTTCGGGGAGCCTCTGGTTCGATGCATGGCGGAGTGATCGGAATGGGTGCCTTGGCGGCCGCCAGTGGACAGCTTGACGCGGCGCTCGGCCGGCTCTTTGGCGTCATGGAGCGCTACCCGGACCTCAAGACCAACCAGAATGCCCTCCAACTGCAGGAGGAGTTGGTGCATACCGAGAATCGCATCGCCTTCGCCCGCCAGGGCTACAACGACAGCGTGCAATCGCTGAACGCGCAGATCGCCATGTTCCCCACCAACCTGGTGGCTGGGCTGTTCGCCTTTCGGCCCATGCCCATGTTCGAAGCCGCCGACCAGGAGCGTGCTGCCGTACGGGTCAACATGGGTGATGCATCATGAAGGACTTCTTCGATCACCAAGAGCGCGCGCGGCGCTCGACCTGGTGGCTTGGGCTGTTCTTCGTGCTCGGGGTGGTGGGAACCGTAGGGTCGCTCCTGCTCCTCGTCGGGGCAATCGCGCTCGTCAAGGCCAAGGGTTCGGCAACGGTCGAATCGGTCGATGACCTGGTGCGCCCGGAACTCGGTTGGGCCTGGGCAGTGGCAGGTCTCGCCACACTCGTGATTCTGCTCGTGAGCCTCCATCGGCTCTGGCAGTTGTCGCGCGGGGGTGGCGCTGTAGCTGAGATGCTCGGCGGTCGGCTCGTCGACCGTCGCACGACGGATCCGGCCGAGCGGCGTTTGCTCAACGTGGTCGACGAGATGGCCTTGGCGAGTGGTGTGCCGGTGCCACCGGTGTACGTCCTTGAGGAAGCCTCGATCAATGCGTTTGCCGCCGGTACGACCCATGCCGATGCAGCGCTCGGTGTGACGCGAGGATGCATTGATCAGCTCGACCGTGATGAGTTGCAGGGCGTGATCGCCCATGAATTCAGCCATGTCTTCCACGCCGACATGCGTATCAACGCCCGCACGGCGGCAGCAATCGCCGGGATCATGGCGATCACCACGATCGGGTATGTGCTTGTGCGCTTCGTCGGACCGTCGATCGCACGTTCAGGTGGTGGTCGCAAGAACAATGGCGCCGGCATCGGGGTGGCGATCATCCTCGGGGGCCTCGTGTTGATGGTCGTGGGCTTCGGTGGCTCCCTCTTCGGGACACTCCTGCAAGCCGCCATGAGCCGGCAGCGCGAGTACCTGGCTGACGCGAGTGCTGTGCAGTACACGCGAAACCCCCGCGGGATCGCTGGTGCCCTGCGCAAGATCAAGGCGAGCTCACGTGCGCCCATTCACTCCTCGCATGCACGCGACATGAATCACTTCTTCTTCGCGAATGCGGCAGAACGTTGGTTGTCGACGCACCCGCCGCTTGAGGAGCGGATCCGGCGGATTGAAGGCTTGCCCGCCGATGCACCGATCGTGGTCGATGGCACTGGCACGCCACCGGGCGCGGCGGAGTTCGATCCATCGGCACGCTTCAATCGGTATACACAGGATGGTGCGCGAGGCCTGGTTGGTGCGATCGGCACGATGTCGGTGGCACCCGCGGCACCAGCCGCCCCGCCCCTCGCCCCCCCGCCACCCCTGTCTGTGGGCAACACTCCATCGCTCGATGATGCAGCGCGCGATCCAGCCGTGGCCCCGGCGATCGTGGCGTGCCTGCTGCTCTCGCGGCAGGCAACCTTGCGGGAACGCCAGCTTGCCCTGGTGGCTGGCGTTCAGGGTGGGTGGTCCGGGCATGTTGCCGCGCTTGCGCCGGCAATCATCGGGCTTGCGGCACGATCGCGCTGGGAACTCTTCGATCTGGTTTGTCCAACCCTCATCCAGGTCGGACCTGGGCCTTACCGCGCCATGCGACAGGCATGGGAGCAGGTGGTCCGCGCGGACGGCTCGGTCTGTCTGGAGGAATGGACGATCATCAACGCGCTCCGGTGCCACGTGGAGTCACAGTGGACCGCACGGTCGATCGGTGAGCCACGGCTGCGCGTGCGGGAACTCGAGACCGAGATCCGTACCGTGCTGTGGACCTTGGCTGCCAGCACTGGTTCGGGTGAACGGGCCGAGAGGGCGTTCAATGCTTCGATCATTCTGGTCAAGATGAAACCTGGTGTTTCCCAAGGACGACCAACTCTCGAGGCGTTCGCCACTGCGATCGCCCGCATCGGTTCGGCCATGCGATTCATGGATCGGCGCCTCTTGGTCTCGGCGTGCCTGGAGTGCATCACGAACGACCAGCGTGTGACGGATCAGGAGATCGAACTCTTCCGAGCGATCTGTGATGCTCTGGGCTGCCCGATGCCGCGACTCGGGTTGAGCGCAGCATGAGGATCCTGCTCACGGCGTTCGAACCCTTTGGTGGCAGTGACCGTAACCCGACGCTTGAGATTGCCCGATCGATCAGTGCCTCCATGCCGTCAATCGCCACCATGGTCTTGCCTGTGGTGACAGGGACCGGCCCCGGCAGCGCATGGGCTGTGCTCCGGCCGATTCTTGACGAACCATGGGATGTCATTGTGCATCTGGGCGAATCAGCCAAGGCGAACATGATCATGGTTGAGCGTGTGGCTGTGAACTTGCGCGACAACAGCGTGGCAGACAACACCGGATCCATGCTGCGCGACGCCCTTGTTGTAGATGGGGGTCCTGCCGCGTATTTCTCGACCTTGCCGGTGCGTGAACTCGTCGAGGCGTCAATCGCTGCCGGAGTGCCGTGTGCCTTGAGCCTGAGCGCAGGCACATTCCTCTGCAATGAAACGATGTACCGGACCCTTGATGCGATGCATGGCGCTGGGCGTTCAACGGTGACGGGATTCGTCCATGTACCGCAGTTGCCAGAGCAGGCTGCCGCGCGGGGTGGACCGAGCATGGAGGCAGTGGTCATGGCTCGTGCCGTGGGAGCGATGTTGAGGTGGTTGGACGAAGGTCCTAGACTCGTCCACGCATGATGCGATCGATCCCCATCGTCCTGTTGGCCATCGTGCTTGTGGCGTCATGCGCAACGGTTCCGGAACCCGCGCAGGTCGTCACGACGGCCATCGCCACGGACCTGCCGGGTCCTTGGACTGTCGTCGATGGTGGTGCCTCGTTCTTCAAGGCCGAAGCTGTACTGTTCTCGTCGGACGGTCGCATCCGCATCACGCGTGAGGGCAAACTCCGTCGTGGTACTTGGGCCATGGTCGACGGTGTGCTCGAAGTGAAGGGCGTGGAACAAACCACCAGATTCGAGGTCACGCCAGCCACCGATGGCCTGATGCTGCGACCTCTGGTGGAACGCAAGGGTGCATGGCAACGAACCGATGCCGAAGTCACCCTGCGTGGTGCCCGCGTCCTGCCGGTTGAAAGGTGATTCCAACGGCAACCCGATCGGCCTAGACTGATCGGCCCACCATGGACGAGAAGCCGATCAATCCCGGGATTGCCCGCACACTGGCCCGTCACCCTCGGCCGCTTGGTGGCGATACGGCCCGCAGCGTCGGCCTGTCGGCATTCAGCCTGACCGAACTGATCCTGCAGGAGGGTGTGCAGCAGCGTGTGATCGGCAAGAAGCCGGATTGGCTTCGGGCCAAGGTTCCTGGTGGTGAGGGCTATGACCGCCTCAAGGCGATCATCGACGAGCATCGGTTGCACACCGTCTGCCAAGAGGCCAGCTGCCCCAACATGGGTGAGTGCTGGAGCCGTGGCAGCGCGACCATCATGATCCTGGGCGATACATGCACCAGGAGCTGCGGCTTCTGCAATGTGAAGACCGGCAAGCCACCGGTGTTCGATGCTGATGAGCCGCGCCGGGTCGCTGCAAGCCTTGCCCTCATGGGTTTGAAGCATGTGGTCATCACCAGCGTCAACCGCGATGAACTGCCTGATGGGGGTGCGGCGATCTGGGCAGAGACCATCGAGCGTGTGCACGAAGCGTGCCCGGGCATGAGCGTTGAGGTGCTCGTTGGTGATTTTCTCGGTGATGAGAAGGCGATCCAAGTGGTCTGCGACGCCCGGCCCGAGATCATCAGCCACAACATGGAGACCGTGCACCGCATGCACCCGGCTGTGCGGCCACAAGCGAAATACGACCGGAGCCTCTCTGTGCTTCGCCAGATGAAGGCTGCTGGCCTGGTCACCAAGACCGGCTGCATGGTGGGTATCGGTGAACGCGACGATGAGGTGCTCGAACTGATGGATGACATCCGCACTGCATGCGAGTGCGACGTCCTGACGATCGGCCAGTACCTGCAGCCCACGCGCAACCACCTTCCGATCGATCGGTGGGTGCATCCGGACAGCTTCCGCATGTTCAAGGAGCAGGCGTTGGTGCGTGGATTCCGTGTCTGCGAGAGCGGCCCCATGGTGCGAAGCAGTTATCGAGCAGACGAACAGGCTGCGCTCTTGAGCAAGCCGCACACGTGAACTCCGCCTGCTGGCCGCTGATGGGCGGGTGGTCGATGCAACGATCGTCCAGGCCATGCATGGCTGAATGATTCGTGACCACTTGCACCACGAGCCCCTGAAAGCCACCTTCCCTCTGGGTTGGTATTGCCGCGCGAGAGGTTCGTGCGGGGGGAGAGGACATGCCTGAACATTTCGACGACCTTCGCAGCCTGCGCAAGGCCATGGCGCAGTCCATGGCTGACGACCGACGTGACCGTGGACGCATGGCGATCAAGACCGATGTCTTGGTGCGCTGGCACCATGATCCCCAAAGGCAGTTTCGCTACGAGACGTTGGACATCTCGGAAGGCGGCATACGCATCAGCAGCAGCTGTGCGCTGCTTGAAGGGATGACAGGTCGTGTTCGGTTGAGCCTTCCTGACACACCGACCATCGATCGTCCCGCCATGGTGGCTTGGAGTCGCGCGTGCTATGACCGCGAAGGTTGCATTGATCGCTTCGAGGCCGGCATCCGGTTGTTCTGAATGATCAGGCTGGTGCCGGGCACATTCGACCGATCACCCACGGGGCAAGCGGAAAACGCTGCCCCACACGCCTTGTGTCAGCCGTGGTGACCGACTCAATGTGCCGCAGTTCCTCGGTGAGCGAGCGGTAGGGAAGCTTGTGGGCCCAGTTGCTGCCGAGCCGGCGCATGCGGCCTGATGGGCGCTCGCCCGCGAGGGTCACCATGGTGGCGACCTTGGCGCGCACCGCCGAGAGTTCATCGTCACGAACGCCATCGGCGATCTTGTTGAGTTCACGGAGCATGATCGATTCGACCTCGGTTGCATCCTTTGGATCGCAGGTCGCGCTGATCAGCACATCCCCGCAGTCATCATGCATGTCCAAGGAGACATCAGCGCTGTCAGCCAGGCCCGGCTCGACAAGCGCCCAGTGCAGCCGGCCGCTGTCAGAGTCGCTCAGGACTTGGCAGAGCACCATGCACGCATAGCGGTCCTCATCGCGAGCGGATGGCCCAGGAGCCAAGCCGAGCAGGTATTGGCGTGTGGCTTTGGTGCTTTCGATCGTGAACTGGTTGCGCTGGTGGGTGGACGCCACGCGATCGTTGTGGGGTTTCTGGGGAGGGATCATCCCGAGTTCCGATTCCACCGAGCGGATCGCAGCATCGAGATCGACCTTGCCCGCAAGGGCGAGCACGGTGTTGTCTGGGCTGTATCGCGCCGTGAAGTACTCGCGCATGCTGCCGACCTCCATCGCCTTGATCGACTCAGGTGTCCCAAGCACGCGGTGCCCCAGCGGATTCCCGCCATGGAACGCCTCTGACGCACGCTCATAGAGCGGCCAGAAGGGGTTGTCGTCGTACATGGCGATCTCCTCCAAGATCACCTTGCGCTCCTCATCGAAGTCATCGCTGCGCAAGGCTGGTCGCAGGAGATCCGACAACAGGGAGATGGCTTCGCCTTGTCGATCAGGAAGCACATGTGCGTGATATGCCGTCATGTCGATCGTGGTGAAAGCGTTGTGCTCCGCGCCGATCGCATCGAAACGACGGTTGACATCTTGGGCGATGACGGCAGCCGAACCCTTGAACATCATGTGCTCAAGAAAATGACTCACGCCCATCAGGCGTGCTGGTTCATCACGTCCACCCGTGCGGACGAAGAAGCCAGCAGCCATGGTGTGGGCCCCTGGATCGATCTCGGCAATGATCGTGAGGCCGTTGGGCAGGTGGTGCTCGCTGTAGGCCGTGCGCATGCTGGTGATGCTAGCCATGGCGATGATCTGCCCCACGGCGCTGGGTGGCGCGCGTACCCTGCGGAATCGGTCCAAAGAACGCGTTCTGGGTGCCTGGTTCGAGTTGGAGGTGGTGACGCACACAGGCTGCCAGAAGCGTTGCCCCGCGCAGTGCATCGGGTGTCGTGAGCTGGGGGTCGCGCTTGAGTGCGCGATCGATCGCCATCAGCGTCGAGGACCGGACTGTCCAGGCCTGTTCCGTGGTGTGGTCCAAGCAACCCATGCCGGGATCGAAGGCGCAGGTCTCGGTGGTCGGAACAGCAAGTCTTGGTCCAAAGCCGGTCTCCCCCAGCAGCGACCACAAGAAGCGCACCATGGATGCCTCAACATCGCCACGCGAAAACCCTTCGAAGGTCTCGATGAGGCTGTCGAAGAGTTCCGGGTGTGGATCCTGTGGTTCGAGCATGCGACCGATGCACTCGAGCACATACCACGCACCAGTGTTGGCGCGCGGCGATGTCCGCAGGGCGGGCCATGACTCTGTGGGCAACCAGGAGGTCAGTGTGCACAGGTCGCCAGTATGAGCTTCGATCCACGAGAGTTCACCCATCGTGAGCAGGTCCATGCCACCAGAGAACGCACCGCGTTCACGGCGTGCGCCCTTCGCGATGCCGCGCACGATGCCAGAGGTCCGGCTGAACATGCCGACCGTCTGGCTGGTGTCACTGAAGTCCCAGTGACGGATGCAGATGGCCTGGTCGTGGTGCGTGGCCATGTGGGGCCATATGGCTCACGCCGGCAACGCCACCGCTACCCGGTTTCGGCCACTTTGCTTGGCTTGATAGAGCGCGGTGTCGGCGGCCTTGAGTATCGAATCAGCGGTCTCCCTGCCAGGTCCGAATTCTGCGACGCCGAAACTCGCCGTGACCACGAGGCCTGGGTGGTCATTCCAGGTGATGTGCTCGAGTTGTTCGCGATATCGATTGGCGACTTCCTCCGCCTCGACCGCCGTCGTCGAGGGCAGCAGCGCGCAGAATTCCTCGCCGCCGTACCGGCATGCGACGTCAGAGCTTCGTCCACTCGACAGGATCTGGGCGAAACGCTCGATCACAAGATCGCCGAAGGGGTGGCCGAAGTGGTCGTTGTGATGCTTGAACCGATCAATGTCGCAGAGGATCATTGAGAGCGGTTGTCCGTGGCGCCGCGCCTCGTCGACTTCGGCAGCGAGGCGCTGGTTCATGTAGGCGCGATTCCAGAGCCCCGTCAGTCCGTCAATCTGAGCCTTCTGCGCCAGCATTTTCATGAGGCGTTGCGAGCGAATGGCCGTGCGGACCCGCGCCTTGAGCTCAACCACCTCGAATGGCTTGCTGACGAAATCGACGGCACCTTGGTCGAGCGCGCGGACCTTGTCCATCGCTTCCTCGGTGCCGCTGATGAAGATCACCGCAATATCCTGTGTGAGGGGGTCGTTCTTGAGCATGTTCAGCACGTCGAAGCCGTTCATGTCCTCCATGTCGATGTCAAGCAGGATGACGTCGGGCTGGAGCTCGCGAGCCATGGCGAGGCCCTCACGGGCGTTGATGGCCCCATGGATCTCAAGCCGCTCGTGCTGCAGCCGGAACTTGAGCAGCCGATGGATGAGTTCGCTGTCATCGATGGCCAAGAGGCGCGCGGTGGCGGCCGAGAATGACATCGGGTCGATCGAATTCATCGAACGATCCTCGTGCTCAGGGTGATCAAGGCCTGTGCCGCCGTGTGTGCATCATCGATGCGTCGTTCGCGAATGGCCAGGTCCACCACCCGTGCCGCTTCGGTCACTTGTGGGAAACCGTATCCGCCACCAGCGCCCTTCAGTTGGTGGGCCATGGTGCGGGCCTGCTCGGTGGCCCCTTGGTTGATGTGCTCAAGGATGGCGTGTGCGCGCCCAGGAAGCGATGCGACGAACTCTTCAATCAGGATGGCCATGTCGCGGTCGTCGGCAAACTCGCTGGTGATGGGTCCATGGTCGGGCATGACGCACACGAGAGGGTACGCCAAGGCGGTGCCGCGCTAGCATGGATCTTTCCGCCCCGGACCGCCCCATGATCCCGAACCCTCCTGCCAAAGACGGTCAGCTTTCGTTCCTCTGGCTGCCGCCCCACCGTGTGCAGGGGTTCAGCGTCGCGGGTGAACAGACCGTGGTGCACGTCCCGGAACTCGAAGTGGCCTTCGATGTCGGTTTCTGCCCGCGAGTGTTGGTGCCCTGCCCATCGATCGCCTTGTCACACTCGCATATGGACCATATCGGCGGCCTGCCATACTGGTTCAGCCAGCGGTACTTCCAGAAACTTCCTGCCGGCAAGGTGCACTGCCACCACGCGATCGCGCAGCCCTTGCTCAACATGATGAAGGGTTGGGTCGATCTTGAGCGCCAGCAAACGCCGCATGAGGTGATCGGCATGGAGGATGGCCAAGAGGTGCTCCTGAAGCCGAACATCTGGCTACGTGCCATCGAGGTCCGCCACACCGTGCCGGCGCTCGGCTTCGTCGTCATCGAGCGCCGCAACAAACTCAAGCCGGAGTTCGCTGACCTTCCGGCCGATGCGCTTCGCGAGGCCAAGGCGCGCGGCGAGTCGATCACGCGGCAGATCGACATCCCGATCGTGGCCTACACGGGCGACACCGAGATGGGTCCCTACCTGCTGCGCGATGAATTCCGCCAGGCGCAGACCGTGGTGACCGAGTGCACCTTCTTCGATCCAGAGCACCGTGGTCGCGCCGCCACCGGCATGCATCTGCACGTCGAGGACATCCGTGAACTGCTGCAGGCGTGGACGGCGCGTGATGTCGTGGTTGTGCACTTGTCGCGCCGCACGATGCTCTCGTATGCACGCAAGCGACTTGATGAGGTTGGTGGCGAGGGCCGCGCGCATATCCTCATGGATCACCGCGCCACGCGTACTCGTTATGAGCGCCAGGTGAACGAAGATCGGGAAGCATCTGAAGCGCGGGGCGAATCGGGTGGTGCTGCGGAAGCAAGCACGGCGTGATGCCTTGATCGGGGTGTTGATGCCCCGGCTGCAGCCATCTATATTCCGCCCCCCCGCCCGGCACTGGGCGACCTTGGCAGGGATGCCGATCGACACGACAAACTGGACTGGTGTCCCATGGGAACTGCCTTGATGCGCATTCATGATGATGACCTGAAGGCTGCACTCATTGCCTACCTGCGCAAGCACCACTCGGAGGTGTGCCGGCAGTGGTTCGATGACATCGGCTTCGGTGGGATCGATGGTGGCGTGCTCCGGTTGGTGGTGGGAGAGCCAGTGCAGTTGAACTACCTCCAGCGGGCGTGTGGAACACAGTTCACCGACGCGGCCCAGGCCGTCACAGGACGGTTGCTCGCTGTGCGATTCGTGGGTTCGAGCCCGGAACTTGTCTATGAGCCGGCATCAGACGCGCTGACCGCCGACATGCCCGGATTCGGGGAGCAGATGTTGCTCTCGCCGGACTACTCCTTTGACACCTTTGTTGTCGGTCCCGGCAATCGCTTGGCGCATGCGGCTGCCTTGGCTGTCGCCGAGAAGCCCGGGCGCGCGTACAACCCGTTCTTCATTCATGGCGGCGTCGGGCTCGGCAAGACCCACCTTCTCCAGGCGATCTGCCAGAACTTCATCCGTAACCGTCCATCGACGAAGCTCTGCTACATCAGCTGCAGCACCTTCATGGATCTCTTCCATGAGTCGGTGAAGTGTGGGCGCATGCAGGATTTCCGGTTGCGCTTCCGCAACGTGGATGTGTTGGTCATCGATGACATCCACTTCCTCTCCAAGCGGGACCATTCGCAAGAGGAGTTCTTTCACACCTTCAACGCGCTGCACCAGGCCGGCAAGCAGATCGTGCTCTCCAGCGATGCGGCTCCTGAAGACATCCCGGAGCTGGAAGAGCGCCTGGTGAGCAGGTTCAAGAGTGGTCTTGTTGCGTGCATGGAACGGCCGTGTTTCGAGACCCGCGTGGCGATCATCAAGTCGAAGGCGAAGCTGGTCGGAATCGACCTGCCTGACGAGGTACCCGCCTACATCGCTGCGCGCATCGATACGAACATCCGCGAACTCGAAGGCGCACTGACGCGCGTGCGTGGCCATGCCGCCGCAAGCGGCCTCCCGGTCACGCTCGAGAGCGCAAAGGCGGCGCTGCATGATCTTGGCTCGGGGTCAGGGGCGCCGAGCCTGCAAGCGATCATCGCGGCCGTCACGCGTTACTACGACATCAAACTTTCCGACCTGATGTCGCGACGACGCACCAAGTCGATCGCGCTACCGCGCCAGATCTGCATGTGGTTTGTGCGGCGCCACACCCGGTTCAGCCTTGAGGAGATCGGCGGTCATTTCGGTGGGCGCGACCACACCACGGTCCTCCATGCCATCCGAACCATTGAGGAACGCAGGACCAGTTGCCAAGAACTTGGCCGGGCCGTCGATGAGATTGAGCGCTCGCTTGGTCCTAGAACCTCTGTCTAAGCCGCGCCGCGGGTTGGTTGGAAAGTCGTGGACAAGGTGTCGGTCGCGTTGAGGGGTGCGTGCGCCCTGTTGGGGTGGCGCCCTGATGACCCCGCGCGCATGGCCGGGTTGGTTCGGCAGCCGAACAGGCTCTGGTGTTCTTGAGACGCGAGCCGACATATCATCCACAACTGAAATGTGTTGTAAGTGTCTTTGTGGGTTGTGCTTACGGTGCTTTTTGTGGGCCTATCCACAATCCGTCAAACACTCTTTCTACGACGACTCTGTCTTACCTTCTCTTAGAAGAAGAGTAGGAGCCCCTGTCAGCTCTGGCACGTGCCGCACCACACGGTAGTGCGGCCAGCCACGAGGCCCGACTTAAGGGACCGAGAACACCTGAGGCAAGGCTGGCCAGCTCGGCCGTACACCCGGAGCGACGCCTGGAAGGCCCCGGCCCCACCCGAGAGCCGCCGATAGGTCCGAATGGTGCTGCCACCGCTGGCAATGGCGGATCGCATGATGGTGCCAATCGACAGCCCGAGGGCGTCGAACTCTGGTTTAGTGAGGCGGCAACACAGGCGCTGGGGCGCAATGCCGACCAGCGCGAGCGACTCGTCGGCATAAATGTTGCCCACGCCGGCGACAGCGCATTGATCGAGCAATGCAGCCTTGATGGCGCGGCGGCTTGAGGCGAATCGAGTGGCCCAACCAGGGCGCAAATCAAGGGCATCGGGCCCCAAGAGCGACCAGCGAACCGAGAGCGCAGCGCGATCCTTGAACCACACAACACCTCCGAATCGACGGGGATCCACAAAACGCAGGTCCCGAGCACGATCAAGCCGCCAGGTGATGTGCGTATGCGGTTCGAGCGGCGCGGTTGCGGGCACCACGCCGAATGCTCCTGTCATGCCCAGCTGCACCACAAGCACGCTGCCGTCCCCGCCGACAAGCGCAAGCTGCTTGCCGTGACGAAGGACCTCTTTGACGCGAGCGCCAAGCAGAAGTCGTTCGGAGCGCCGCGAAGCGCCCAGCACCACGTCCCAACGATGCACGCGAGCGCCCACGATCGTCGATCGCAGGAGTTCTGCTCGCACCTCACGGGCGACCGCTTCGACTTCTGGGAGTTCCGGCACGCGAAAACCTGCGGGAAATGCCGCAGCCGAAGTATAGTTTCGCATCCGCTACGGACTCCAGCCGCGAGTCCGTCGGACCCGACGAAAGGCCATCCATGGA
>SXGR01242880.1_pt1 | contig 14529 bp, 14 predicted proteins | sample 3174711 | NCBI WGS metagenome assembly SXGR01 (sample SAMN11356860, study PRJNA531348) | freshwater metagenome | isolation source: freshwater sample F1-60 | place: China: Fuxian Lake, Yuxi | collected 2017-12-25
CAACGAAAAGGTATAAGCGTGAGTCATAGGTGACTCCACGGCTGAGTAGTACAATAAATTAGTTCCAAAAAAAACCAATCCTACAGTAATGGCAGTTACTTTCTCATCATAAAACTGCAACAGTAGTTTTCGTAAATACCATAAGCCAATCAGTAAATAAAACAATCCCGAAAACTCAATAAAAAACTCATAAATAGCCGAATAACCATCGGCCTCAAATCCTAAAGGCGATGCTAAAACATGAGCCACAAAAAAGAATGGAGCGTATAATACCGACATGCCCATTGAATATTTAATAATATGGTTTCCATGTGAGTCTTCCACATAACCATATTTAATGCCATTGTATTTAATTTTATTTTCAGGAGTAATAAAACTTAGAGTCACATCTTTTTCAATAAAAGTTGCTGGTAAATAGCTATAGTAGCCAATGACATCCCACTTAATGACATTATCAAATTTATAACGTGATAAATTCAAATGCACTTGAATTATAGTTAAACATGCCACTATAATAACAGTGATGCTTGGGAACTTATATAAATATGAAAAAAACTTTTTTATAATTGTCTACTGTTTGTTACACCAAAAACTGTTCGTAAAACCCTCCAATTTGTTTTTCTAAATCTACAAAATGTATTTCTAAAATCCATTCACGTTTAGTGCCTAATGCTCCTGGCGAATGCATATCTTTTTGATTGTCTAAATGAATATAATTGTCTCTGCTTTCACTTTCAATTATTTCGTGCGGAAAATTACCGATTAAATGCCCTGCAATGTCTCCACCAAATGTCCAGCCATACTTAGTTGCTAAGTCAACATTATATTGGTAATACTCTGCGCCTGTAATTGAAGTCCTAGTAAAAAACCAATCTCTGGATTCTTTCCAAGCCGCTTCAATGTCTGTTTTTAATTTCAATTTTAATGGATCATTTCCAATCACATATGTTCTACCAACATCTGCTTCCCAATCTTCAAACACGGGACCGAAATCAAAAAACAAAATATCATCTTCCTCAATCATTAAATTAGGAGGATTTTCTCTATATGGATGCAAGGTATTTTTACCAGAACGTACAATACGTTTGTGCCAGTATTTTTTAATGCCATATAATTCAAAAGCTAAAGCAAAGAGTTCTTCGTTCAATTGCTTTTCGGTTTTGCCAGCAACAATTAATCCTCTTATCTCGGCTTCATGAAATAAGTTGAGCGCTTTGCGTTCGGCATTTAATAATTCTTCTACTTTATTGTCGTTCATCCTTAAAAAATTGCGAATAACTTTTTTTACAAGTTCTAAATTTAAACTATAATTTAAAGCATTCAAAACAAGCCCTTAATAAAAACGTGAAACTTTGTATTGCCGAAAAACCTAGTGTTGGAAAAGAAATTGCCCGTATTGTTGGTGCAACTAACCGACGTGATGGTTTTTATGAAGGTAATGGGTACCTAATCAGTTGGACATTCGGGCATTTGTGTACCTTAAAAGCACCTGACGATTACAGCGATGATTGGAAACGTTGGGATTTGAATTTCCTGCCAATGATTCCGCCAAAGTTTCAATTAAAAGTGATTGATAATAGCGGTGTCACCAAACAATTCAATACCTTAAAATCATTAATGGAACAATGCACAGAAGTGATCAACTGTGGTGATGCTGGCATTGAAGGAGAATTGATACAACGTTGGGTGTTATCTAAAGCATCAAATACAAAACCAGTAAAACGTTTATGGATTTCATCGATGACCGATGAAGCCATTAAAGAAGGTTTTGATAATTTAAAAGATGGGAAAGATTATGATTTATTGTATGCTGCCGGCAATGCGCGTGCTATTGGCGATTGGCTTTTAGGAATGAATGCCAGCAGATTATATACGGTAAAATATGCTGCTGGAAAAGGTGTGTTATCTATAGGTAGAGTGCAAACCCCTACTCTAGCGTTGATTGTTAATCGTTATAACGAAATACAAAACTTTAAACCCGAGATGTATTGGGAATTAAAAACAACGTATAGAGCTGTTATTTTTAATAGTACCAAGCGTAAGTTCAATGTAAAAGAAGATGCCGCTAAAATTTTAGAGAGCATTAAAAATCATTTATTTGAAATTGTTTCGAGTACCAAAAAAAATGCGAATGAAAGTCCCTTACCTTTATTTGACTTAACATCCTTGCAAGTAGAGTGTAATAAGAAACTAAATTTTTCGGCAGATGATACCTTAAAGCATTTACAGAAATTATATGAATCAAAATTAGTGACGTATCCAAGGGTAGATACAACTTATCTGCCAGAGAATATGTATCCAAAAATAAAAGGGATCTTAGAAAACATGAAGCCTTATGCTCAGTTTACGCAAGCTATTTTGGATAAACCAATTCGTAAAAGCAAAAAAGTATTTGATGATAAAAAAATAACAGACCATCATGCCATTATACCAACGGGTGTTGTTCCTCCATCTGGGATGTATTTGCCAGAAAAACAGGTGTATGATTTAATTTCACGTCGTTTTATCGCCGCCTTTTATCCTGATTGCGTGGTTAGTAATACAGTAGTTTTAGGAGATGTGGATGGGAATGAATTTAGTGCAACCGGTAAAGTAATATTAGAAGAAGGCTGGCGCGTATTATTTCCAAAGAAGGAAACTGATGCTAAAGAAGATAAGGAAGATGAAGAGCAGTTAATGCCTTTATTTGTGAAAGGCGAAAAAGGTGAGCATACTCCTGATTTGTTGGAGAAACAAACGCAACCACCAAAAATGCATACAGAAGCTTCATTGCTAAGAGCCATGGAAACAGCTGGAAAGCAAGTGGATGATCCAGAATTAAGAGAGTTGATGAAAGAAAATGGTATTGGTCGTCCATCGACACGTGCCAATATTATTGAGACATTATTTAAGCGTAACTATGTTGTTCGTCAAAAGAAAAATTTAATTCCGACGATTACAGGTATTCAATTAATTAAAACGATTAATAACGAATTATTGAAATCGGTAGAGTTAACTGGAATTTGGGAAAAGAAATTACGACAAATAGAAAAAGGAGAATACGACCCGCATTTGTTTTTAGCAGAAATGAAACAAATGGTAAGTGATTTGACGCATGAAGTCAAATACGAACATGGGCAATTAATTACGATTGAGGCAGAAGCAAAAAAAGTGGCTTCGAGTAACACAGCCACCGAAAACACTGTTGCAAAAAATGATAGCACTGTACCCGAAAAGAAAAAGGAAACTTCGAAAGCCTCAGCTAGCAAATCTAAGGCAGAAGAAGTCATGACTTGTCCTCAATGCCAGCAAGGTACGATGATGAAAGGGAAGACGGCTTTTGGTTGTAATCGTTTTAAAGAAGGATGTAGTTTTAAAATAAGTTTTGAGTTTGGTAGTAAAAAACTAAGTGATAAACAAATTCAAGTATTGATTCAAAAAAAGAAAACACCTAGCATTAAAGGATTTACCATTAACTCTAAAAAAGTAAACGGACATTTAATTTTAAATAAAGAAGGTGTAGTTGAATTTATGGAGGAAATTGACACTAAAATAATCCCACCTGTAGTTGCAGAAGGCCAAACCTGTCCGAAATGTAAACAAGGAACAATTATTAAAGGCAAATCCGCTTTTGGCTGTAATCGTTATAAAGAAGGTTGTGATTTTAGAGTAACATTCAACTAATTACTTTTTGTTGTCAAAACCGTTTGTTCATCAATTACGTTATAAAAACCCTGATTATGATGCATAAAAGCGTGGTAGGTTTCGGACACAACTAGTAATTTCTCTATTTTATCAATTACTAAAATCGCAACTGGTAGATCAACAGTTTCGCTAGTTTTCTTCAAAAGACCATCTGACATTTCAATTTCAAAATATCGATTTTCATCTTCAAGTAAGTCTAAATCTGATGGTAATGTGGTATTTATAATAACAATTTTGTCCGCACAATTTGATTTTTGGTAGTGCAGAGAGTAAATTTTATTAAGTTCTAAATCTACATAAAGAGCTCGTTTCGAATTATTATACATCGAATCAATTCGTAAACCATCTAAATATACCGAAACAGAATAGTTTTTTGTGTATTTATCGTTCAATAACGCTCTTACTTTAACTTCAATAAAATTATTGGAGTTTCTTTTCACTTGTGCCTTTATATTTATCATTGATAAACATAACACAACAAATAGCTGAATTTTCTTTATTGCTTTCATTTTAGTTTCTATTTTAGTTCAGCAACATATACTAATATTCATACCACAAAATCATAAAACCTTAAAGATCCCAGTAAAATTGGTAAAAAGAAGAGGTAGCGCACTAAACTATTCAGAAAATAAAACAACTAAAAATTCCGAATACTGGAAAAATTTCCATAAAAAAATGCAATAATTAAAAAAAGACTAACGTGCCGCCTATAAATAATTTCAAATAAATAAAGAAAAAAAAATTAGATTTTTCTAAAAAGCAAAGAACCATCACCGTAACTCAAAAATCGATAATCATGTTCTAACGCATATTGGTATACTTTGCGCCAATCCTCTCCAATAAAAGCAGCGATCAATAAAATTAAAGTACTTTCAGGCTGATGAAAATTAGTAACTAAAGCTTTCACAATTTTAAATTGGTATCCAGGTACAATTAAAATACTCGTTTTAGCATACAAATTTTTTAAGCCATGTTGCTTTAAAAAATCAATAATATGTTGCAATGATTCTTTTGCACTGATTTGATTGTTTGAAGTTTCATAAGGTTGCCACTGCTCCACCATTAAATCACTGACTGTTAAAGATGGCTGTTTTGAAATTTTTTCACCAATCCAAAATAAACTTTCTAATGTTCTTAAGGATGTTGTGCCAACGGCTGTGATATCCTTATCGATATTCTTACACAAAAATTCAATGGTTTCTAAAGGAACATCTATGTATTCACCATGCATGTCGTGACCCGTCATCGTTTCAGACTTCACTGGCTTAAAGGTACCAGCGCCCACATGCAAGGTAATGTAGTTGACACTAATTTGTTTTGCTTTCAATTTCCCGAAAACCCTATCCGTAAAATGTAAGCCGGCTGTAGGAGCTGCCACAGACCCCTCTTTTTGAGCGTAAATAGTTTGGTAGCGTTCTAAATCAAGTTCTTCGGTTGCACGTTTTAAGTATGGAGGAATTGGAATTGCTCCAGCTATTTGTAATACTTCAGCAAACGTTTTATCTGATGGTTCCCAAGTAAACTCTAATATAAAAGCACCATTCAAGCGCTCTATGATTTCTGCTTTAATTTGTATGTGTGGTGTATTGATAGTTACAAATTGTTCTTTCCATTTAGCAGCACCACCCACTAAACATTTCCATCGGGCACTCGCCTGTTGCAACATATTAGCATATACATCGGCATTATCGGAAATTGGCTCTAAACAAAATATTTCTATGTCACGTTGATTTGAGGTCTGAAAAAATAAACGCGCAGGTATGACCTTTGTATTATTAAAATATAATATCGACTCCGTTGGCAAAAAGGTGTCGATATCAAGGTACTGCGACTCGTTAATAGTTCCATTTTGATACACTAACAGTTTCGATAAATCTCTTTCTTCCAAGGGATATCTAGCAATACGATGATCAGGCAAATTATAATGAAAATCCTTAATCGAAATATGTCTTTCTGAAGCCATGCAAGTATAATACGCAGCAATAATATTAAAAGTTTTAGTAGTTACCTATTCGCATTAAAAAAAAATATAAATTTATTTTATCTCAATTATCCATTTAATAAACTACCTTTATTAAGCGTCTGTACTTTCAGGCTATAAAGGCCTTATGGAACATGACTTTGAATCGCTTATTTCTGGTTTTATCAAAGATAATATTGGAATTTCAAAAGATTTTTTGAGTATCGAATTATCAAATCATCTCAAACAAAATTTACAATCGCTTATGAAGCAAAATTTGATGAAAGCTGCTGGCACTGGCAACAGTGACATCATTTCTCACGACAAAGCCGTTCGCAGCGATTCTATTTACTGGCTTGATAGAGAACATGATAATGAATACGAAAATGAGTTTTTTGATCAGATAGATGACTTTATAAAGTACTTAAACCGCAGTTGTTTTGCTGGCATAAACAGTTACGAATTTCACTATTCCTTATACGAAGCAGGTAGTTTTTACAAAAAACACATCGATAGCTTTAATAATAATCCAAGTCGTAAATTTTCGATGATTAGTTATTTAAACGCAGATTGGAAAGAAGCCGATGGCGGACAGTTAATGGTATATCAAAATTACAATAATCAAAAAATAGCGCCAGAGCAAGGTACCACCGTTTTCTTTAAGAGCAATGAATTACAACACGAAGTACTCGTTACGCAACAACAACGGATGAGTATTACAGGATGGCTAAAAAGAGATAACTAAGTCGTTTGATTAGGAATGCTTTTTCCAATAGGCTTTGCCATAGCCGCAAAATATTTCTTCATTTACTTTAATATTCCGCGTCGCAATAATGCACACGTTATTATCTTCGTCTAAAGCAATTTTTGAAGAGTTTTTAAATTTAGATTTAGAATAACCTTCTGCATCATTGGCATATTTAGCAAAGCATGCCACACGCATCGAATCCATCATGGTGCCATTAGGTAAACTGATAAAATATTTATCATACCCTTTATTGGATCTCAATTTAGCTTGTAAGGTGGTTAACACTTCGCCTTTAAATAATGAAATCACTTCATCTTTATAAATGGCGATAGCTGTAAACAGACCATTACCTGAATTTGGCAATTGAGAGGGTGCAATAAATAAGTAATCAGATTCGGATGCCTCAATACTGTTGGCGAGGGGAATTGTGGTTTGCAATAATTATATTTTCTGCGAAGGTAGTTTAAAATCAATAACTTTGCATTAAATGATTGAAACACAAGAAATAACCAAAACTAAAGTCGAGGTAAAAGAAGAAGTAAAAACCTTGGAAAGCGAAGAGCGACAAACCATTGTGCATTGCAGTTGCGATGGCGATGGCAATGATGCCTATCGTATTTGGCCAAGCACATATTTAGTAGAACATGGTTCGGATAGAAGAGCAAAATTAATTACCGCCTTTAATATTAGCTTTGCCCCACAATGGACATTAAACGATGGGCGTGGCTTTACCTTAATTTTTGAAGGACTCAGTAAGGGCTGCAAAAGCTTTGATTTAATTGAGATGATACCACAAGCTGGTGGATTTGAAGTATTTAATATTCCGAGAAATACGATTGATGTGTATCAGGTAAAGTTTTAAATTTTCTATTTAGCTTTTCAATTCTTAACTAAGTCGATTAAATTTAATTGCAGAAAAATCTATCCATTATCGGTAACCAACAATGCAATGGCGTTATTCTTTTCTGGAAGATGATTAGAAGATAAAACGGTAAAAAGCGTCACAAAAAATAAAATTACCGTTAAGCTAATAAATACGATGGTTGAACTACAGGTTTTCATAAGTACTTTTATTAAAGGGTTAATAAAAAATATTCTATTTCAAAACTACAATTTATACACCTCAATTATATGCCATTTGCATAAGAGGTAGTGTACACTTTGTAACTGGTTTACAAATTACTATAACTGGTTTCGTAGTTATATAATGTCATTGTTGAATTTAAGATACATACTCTCTTTTATGCAGCCGAAAAAAGGGAGTCAGAACCCTATCAGCTGTTACCAAATAGTGTTAATATATATTAACAGAGTCATTATGTACCACATTTTGTTCTATTTTTAAATTTCACTACTTATGCGGCTTACTAAACAATTTATTCTACTATTTTGCTTTTTGGATGCTTTATCGCGACAATCATTCGCTCAGTGTGCCATACAAGGCAAATTAGTTGATACGTTACGAGCTCCTATTTCATTTAACCCTGTAGGCTTACTAAACTTTAATGATAGCAGTATTATTAAAGGTGTGATGACTGACATCAATGGAAACTACTGCTTTGAAGGTCTTACAAAGGGTAGCTATCGATTGCAAATTTCTGCAATTGGATTTAATACTTTTTATTCCGACAAAATAGAATACGATAGTGCTAATGCTCAAATAATACCTGATATTAATTTACGCAGTAATGGCATTAATTTAAACGAAGTATACATTGCTGCACAAAAGAAAACGGTTGAATATAAAAACGGCAATGTCATTGTAAATATTGAAGGGACAGCTTTAGCTATGGGCAACACGGCGTACGATTTACTGTCACGATTACCGGGCGTAACTGTATCAGACGGAAACATTTCTATACAAGGAAGATCAGGTGTTAAAATATTAATTGACGGTAAACTGCAACAAGCGTCAGGGCAACAGTTAATGAATATTTTAAAAAGCATGAACGCCTCTCAAATAGAAAAAATGGAAGTTCTAAAAAAACCACCTGTTAAATATGATGCTGCTGGTACAGGCGGAATGATTAATATTAAAACTAACAAATTAAAAATAGTAGGCTTTAGCGGCAGTGTTTTTGGCAACTATTCACAAGGCTTTTATGGCAACCCTTCTGGTGGATTTACGTTGAACTACAAAGGTCGTAAAATAAACTTCTTTTCAGGGTTTACAGCAGCTCAAGAATGGAGAAGAATAAATGAAGATTTTAATAATGATTTTGATTACAATTCTATAACCACAAGTGTTCAAACAAAAAACACGATTAAAGAACATCATCATTCAGAAACTTACAATCTTGGAGCGGATTGGTTCATCAATAAATCAAATTCTATTGGAATAAAAATGAATGGTGCTTTTGGAATGGGTAACGTTGATAATTTATCAACGACAAAATTTAGTGATGTAAATGCAGGCTATCAATCGATGGAACTTAATTCCCAAAAACCAAATCCGTGGATTTATCCTGAATTTAATATAAATGCCGAACATTTATTTGATACCACAGGAACTGCACTTCGCTTTTCAGCAAATTATAATCCGTATTGGGATATTTATGCCGCTAACTTTGATAATCACTATTTTGATACCAATAACAATAATGCGTCTATTCCTTCCATTTTTAAAACCTCTAATACATTAACTTTTACTAATTCAGATGCTCTTTTAGATTTTGAAAAAGAATTTAAAAAAGAGTTTAAACTCGAAACGGGCATTAAACATACTTATCAGGAAATGATAAGCGATTACTATTTGAAAAATCAAAACTATACTACAGGAGATTATATCATTGATACAACTTACAGTAATGTGTTAAACTATCAACAAAACATTAGTGCTATTTATTTAAACCTAACAAAACAATATAAAAAATTCTCTTTTCAGGCTGGTGCACGAGGCGAAAACACAGTGATTAATACGGTTAGCCAAAGTAATGGTTTAGGATTTAACAGACAGTACTTTAATGTGTTTCCGCTGGCAAGCATCGATTTTAAAAAATCTGATAATCACACATTTTCACTTTCCTATAACAAACGTGTTAATCGCCCAGATTATAATATGTTTAATCCTTTTCCAACTTTTATAAATTCGTTAAGTGTTCATAAAGGGAATCCATTTTTAAAACCAGAGTACAGTAATGATTTTGGGTTTAACTACTCCTATAAAACATGGATGTATCACAGTGTTAATTATACACGTCTTGTGAATGCCTTTATGGGTTATAATAGTCAAAACGACTCTACAAAATCTTCAACAAACTCTGCCGCCAATTTAAAATGGGCCGACATCTATAGCTACAACTTATTTATACAAAAAGATATATTTAAATGGTGGTCAGTAAATCTAAATGCATCAGTATTCCATGTAGATGGCAAAGGCATTATCAATAATCAACCTTATCGCTTTACGTACATTGCGTTTAATCCAAATTTATATAGTAGGTTGTCGCTAAAAAAGGATATTCAATAGAAGTTAACGCTTTTTATTTAACTCCTTTTTTAGAAGGTATTTATAACACCAAGGCAAGATCAAGTGTTAGCATGACTTTTAAGAAAACATTTTTTGAAGAAAAATTATCTGTTGCTCTAGCCTTTAACGATATTTTTTGGGGAGAAGTGAGGCGTACAACTATTGAATATCAAAATATAAAAATGACAGGACTCCAAACCTTTGATACTCGACGCATTAACATAAGCATCAATTACAATTTTGGTAAACTAAAAGTAGAGCAACGCCAAATAAAAGATATTGCACCAGAAGGAAAATCAGGGAAGTAATAAACACGTTTATATCTTGACATTAGGCAATTCTTCAAATTTCAAAATATGTTCATCATCTAAAAGAAAATTCTTTAAGGAATCTATCAAGGACTCGGATGAAGCATACAACTCTCTACTGGCATTAAACAAGGTAGAGATATCAACTTCTTTCACAATCGTTTTACCAGCCTCTTGATAGGTGTTTTTAATACGTTGCTCATACTCGAGTTTAATAGATGCCATTAAATTTTTCAAACCTTGCAACACTTTTGATGGATCCGTTTCTAATAAAAGTTGGTTAGACTGATCATAAAACGCAATTAACTGTTCTCTAATTAATTTATAGATTTCAAATTTAACTTCATTCACCGAATTACTAAATTCCTTTCTATCTTCTATGATATCTTTCATGCCTTTAGCCGAATACATGGCACTTCTGGCAGAAGCCATTAATTGATTTAAGCGTTTTAAATCCTCCCTGTTGGTACTTTCTTCAATGATTTTAGAATACACTAACAAAATTTCGCCTTCAGCCTGTTTTATAATATTGTACTTTTCGATATAGGACAAGGCTTTAAAAAAAACAGCATCCTTTATATAATTGTTATAAACATCATCTGGACTTTCTTTCTGTTTAATTTGAAAGACTTCTTTATTTAAATGAATCACACGGTAAATAAACAAACCAACTTCTTTTTCAATCAATTCAATGGAATTGCTAAGCATTTCTGGTTTCAGATTCTGAATAAAATAAGTAGCACTTTGTTTATCACTCACAAATTGTTTTTCTAAAAAACGAGAAAACCCATCTAAGAAAAAATAAAACAAAACCACACCCACAATATTAATGAGTGTTTGAAAAGCCACTAAAATAAAAATAGGATCGTGTAGACCTAATACATTATTTAATAAGGAAATAATAGGAACTAAAAAAACAAAACCAAACAACGAGGTAATAATGTTAAATAAGATGTTGCCAAAAGCCACGCGCTTTTTAGCGGCTATGCCACCAATAGAACCAATGACGATTTTAATCGTCGTACCAAGTTCGGCTCCCAATACAACGGCAACGGCAGTTTCAATAGGCAAAATATGGGCATAGAGGGCACTCAATACAATGACGACTGTAGCTGAGCTTGTTTGAATCAATGCCGTGATAACAAATCCAATTAAAACAAAAACAATTCGTGGATAATTTAAATACGGTGCAAAGTCAAATGCCTTAATCATGGCATCCATACTTTCTTTCATAAAATCAAGGCCTAAAAACAATAAACCAAAACCCATACAAAATTTAGAAATTTGGTACAGTGTTTTTTTGTTTCTAAAAATAATTAAGCCTAATCCTGCGATGCCAATAATAGGAAAGGTAATACTTCCTATATCAATTTTAAAACCTAATAAGGCAACCAACCAGCTATTAAAAGTGCCGCCAATATTGGCACCAAGGGCTACGCTTAACGCATTGCGCATGGATAACATCCCTGCGCCCACAAACGACAATACCATTAAATTAACAATGGAACTACTTTGTAAAACGGCTGTTACAAAGGTGCCGCTTAATATGGCGCTTAATTTTTTTTTGGTATGTTTTTGCAGAAATAATTTAAACGACCGGCCTTCCAACTGCTTCATCGTATCTTCTAAATGAAACATGCCATATAAGAACATTCCTAATCCTGCCAACAATTTCCAAAAATCAATACTTGTCATTTAACTATTCTTCGGTTTGCGTAAGTGCTTCAATCGATTTTTTAATTTGGTTGATATCCGATTCCATTTTACTTTTAAAGGATTTCCAGCTGGCTTTGCGCTCAGCTCTATAACTCGCCAAATTTTTCTCTATAAAGGTAATTTCTTTTAGCAATAGAGCCTCTTTCTTTTTAATTAAAATAAAACTAGGGGCTATTTTTACGACTGTTTTTTTTGCTGCTACTTTAGTTGCCATCATGATTTGTTTTAAATAGTGAACATCAAAATTGCATAAGATTCTACGATAACATTTACATAAATGACATTAAAATTTGCATAATTCCTAGATTCCATCAAACAAAAAACCGTGAATCATGCAAGTATCTTTAAGAACTATGTAACCTCATTTTTTTTAAAAGCCTCAACTTTACGCTGCAACACTTCCGTTGCCTCAAATACTAAGTATATGTCTGTTTTTGTAAACCCGCTAAAAAGCAATAAAGCAAAATTTAAAGAAGAAATCGAACTTCAAATTCATAACCATAAAGAAGTAGCTACTTATTTAGAAGCAGCTACACACAGCCACCGAGAAGCGGCGAAGCATTATGAAAATGGCAATTATGAACTAGCCACTTTAAGCAACCTTGAAGCCAATAACCAAATAGACTTAGCGATTGAAAGAAAAAAAAGGTTAGTGAAAAGTAGTTTATAATATTTAGGTTATATTCCTATCATAGCTAGGCAATTTTATACCTTAATTCCTGATGAGAGCGAAGAACTTTCGTCATTGCGAGGGTTCACCCGAAGCAATCTCATACTTAGTAACCTTATTGCTTTCTATATCTTAGTCAATTTGGAACATACTTTCTTTGCCTGCCATGCAAAGAAAGTTATCAAAGAAAAATCACCGCTTCTTAAATTTTCCTCAAAAATAACGAAGCGCTTTCCCGCCCAATTCTGGAAACTCGAATGGTGATACTTCGGCTCCGCTCAGTAACCCCATTCTCAAACAGCCCAGAATTGTCGCACAAATCCTTGCTGAAAGCTCTTCTATTTTTATCGTAAAATTTAAAAGGCGGATCTCACACATATACAAAAATTTAATTTTCTAATGTAGATATAGATGTGTCAAACTTCGATTCAAATTAAACCCGCGTGAGGGATTAAAGCGAAAATCCTTTTGCCGGTCACTGAGCGGTGGTGACTGAGCGGAGTCGAAGGCAGTCGAAGTGCGGCAAAAGATTGTAGCGAAAAGCCCGGCCCGACGGAGGAGGGACACGCCCAGATTATCTAACAAAACCTACTTATCAAGCCATGCCTTAAATTCATTCACCCGTTCACGGCTAACAATAGCGGATTCATCATCCAGTAAATCTGAATTTATTTTTAAGCGGCTGTTAAAGTAGGAGCTTACTTTTTGAACAGCGTTGATGGAGATGAATACTTTACGATTGATTCTAAAAAATTGTTCGGGCGAAACTAATTCGGCGAGTTGATCTAAGGTATAATCTACGGGATAACGTTTTGCGTTTGTTGTGACTAGTAAGGTAATCCCGTCTTCGGCAATAAAATGGAGCACATCTTCGGTTTTAACTGACACAATGCTATCGCCCATTTTTACCATAAAACGATTTTTGTATTGCTTATTTAAATTTTGATAAGCATTGGCAATATCTTGTACGATAGAGGTATGCGATTGAGTGAACTTTTTTAATTTATCAATCGCTACTCTTAAATCCTCTGCTCCTATTGGTTTTAATAAGTAATCCACGCTATTAAGTTTAAAGGCTTTAATGGCATATTCATCAAAAGCGGTGGTGAAAATGATGGGCGTATCAATTTGTAATTTCGAGAATATTTCAAAGCTTAGGCCATCCGCTAAATGCACATCCACAAAAACCACATCGGCCTTGATGCCTTTTTGAAATTCACTCACACTTTTTTTCACCGAATCAAACGTCGCTATCACATTAATAGACGCATCAATCCGTTTTAAGAGATTGCTTAAATGCTCAGCCGATAACTTTTCGTCTTCTATAATAATGGCGTTCATTTGCTTTGTAATAAAGGAATTTTAACCACAAACGTATTTACGTTCTCTAAAACTTCTACGGGCTTATCTGTAAAATAATGATAGCGATCTTTAATGTTTTTTAAACCTGTTTTGGAACTTGGCTCCGTGTTGGTGCGGAGTTGTAAATTATTAGTCACTACTAATACATCGTCACTATTTTTAATACTCACCGTTAATGGGAGCTCTTCTGATATTTCGTTATGCTTAATAGCATTTTCTACTAATATTTGAATAGCCATCGGCGGTACTAATTTTTGCAACACATGGTTCTCTATCTGAATATCGAATTTAATATTGGTATCAAAACGAATTTGCAACAAATAGGTATACGAACGAATAAAAGTTAATTCATCTTCTAGCGTCACTAATTCTCTATCCTTATTATCTAATAAATAACGGTATACTTTAGATAATTGATTGATGAAATCAACGGCTTTATCTTGGTCTTTATAAACTAAGGAAGACAACACACTCATGTTATTAAACAAAAAGTGTGGGTTGATTTGATTTTTTAAGTTTTGCAATTGCGCTTGCACCACTTCTGTTTTATGATGTTCTATTTCAATTAAAGAAGCTTTCCAGTTTTTGAAAAACTGTGCGCCAATCTCCACC
>SXGR01148327.1_pt1 | contig 14521 bp, 10 predicted proteins | sample 3174711 | NCBI WGS metagenome assembly SXGR01 (sample SAMN11356860, study PRJNA531348) | freshwater metagenome | isolation source: freshwater sample F1-60 | place: China: Fuxian Lake, Yuxi | collected 2017-12-25
AACCCCGGGAGTTTCCATGACCGCCCTGCAATTGATCGTTGGTGGACAAGTACAAACCGAGCTGGATGACGACCAAATCAAGCTCCTCGCCCGCCACAACCGCCGAGCCGCTGTCGATGCCGTCGTTCGAAAATACCGGAATCGCCTTGTGAGCCACGCGATGTACGTTCTCAAGGACGCCAACGAAGCCTTCGACGTCATCCAAGAAGTGTTCATCAAATCGATGCGTGAACCTCGGTTCTTCGATGAAGAATTCAAAATGAAGGCGTGGCTGTTTCGGGTCACTAGCAACCTCTGCTTCAATCAGGTTCGAGATCGCAGGCGTCGATCCATTATTCTCGAGAGCGTTCCTCGCACACTCGAACCCGAAACCGACGCCCTCACCGCCCTGTTTGCGGACGAACAACAGCGTAAAATTCTGCTTGCCATCGATGAAGTAAGCGAAGAACACCGCGAAGTGCTCATGCTCCGTTACTACAGCGACCTGTCGTACGCCGAAATCGCCGACACCCTGGGTGTGAAGCTTGGAACAGTCATGTCGCGACTTTCGCGAGCAAAAACGCGTCTGATGGAAGTGATCGACGCCTCCGGCTGTTTATAGAGCCCGTAGAGGACTTCCCCATGAATTGCCGTGAAGTTCAAACCCGCATCACCGCCTGGCAGGACCAAGAGCTGTCCCCCGGCGAGCACACTCAGGTGACCGAGCACTTTCGCCGCTGTGCCCCTTGTCGCTCGCTCGAGGCCCGCCTCGCCCGTGTGACCCCCAAGCCCTTCTTGGACGCGCCAGAGACCGATTGGAGCCGACTGGAAGACGCGATTGACGAGGAGTGGGCACGGCCACACGCCCCCGCGGCCCCCCGTTGGTGGCAACGCACCCATTCGCTTCCCCGAGGCGCCGTAGCGCTGTACGCGGCGGCTCTATTTGGCGCGTTGTTGTGGGGCGTTCACGGATGGCGTTCTGCGCAAACCCCTTCCCCAAATACCGCTGCCGGCCCCGTGGTCCCGATCCCGAGCGAGGATTACCGACCCGCCGGATGGACACCTGAAGCCCCTCCCCCTTGACCCCCACCCCCCATCGGCGCTAACGTCAACGGGCCGTGGGTGGACGCCCCCCCACTGCCTGGGGTCCCTTGCCCGAAAAGGCGCAAGATTCCAACGCTACCCGCACCCTCCTCCGACTGATCGAAGGCGGGGCGACGGCCTGTCTGCGCGCGATCTGCGCCGACGCCACCCTCGCCATTCATCTGGATCGCGGTGTTTTGCTCGCGGCCGAAGCTTCCGACGACACCGCGCACTACCTCCGCAGATTCCGCCTGGAAGGGGCCCTAACGGACCGACAGATGCGCGAAATGCAGGCACTCGCCGCCACCGACCCGATCTTCGGGAGCCTCCTCGACGCTGTGGAAGTCGGTCTGTTGGAAAGGGTACTTCAGGAGCGGTTTCGCGACAATTTAGCCAGGTTTCTCGGGGGATCTGCTTCTCTCCAGCAGACTACCGAGGCCCCCTTTGTGGACAACCTCCGCTGGGGCATCGATGCCAAGAAAACCATCGATGAAGCGGCCACTCTGTGGAACGCCTCCCTTGCAGTCCCTCTGGAGTTCGAGCTCACCCGCGGCACCGAAGCTCCCAAAGCCGCCAATGAACGGAAACTTTTCGACACGCTGACGGCACCCATGCCGGTCGCACAGCTGCTCCCGCGGCTGCCGATGGAGCCGATCGCCGCACGCGCCCTCGCCGCCACTTTGCTCGCAAAACGCGTCCTCCGAATTCAGCTTCCGGCAGCCGACAAAGACGAAGACACCGAAGTCGCAGACGAGCTCACACCCGATGAGACACCCGTACCCGCGCTCAGTGTCCCCGTTGCTAAGCCTACAACGACCCGTCCGGAACCCCTGGAGGACTTTGAAGAGGAGATGGACGCCTTCACCGACCACGACGGCACCCGCGGTGACGAGAACGAAGGCATCTTTTCCACCGAGCAGCACAATCTCGACCAAGTTCACGTCTCCTTGATCGATGACGAAAAGGAGGATGAGCCCATCGAAGTGGAGGAGGCGCCTCAAGCAAAGTTCGCCGCGCCGCCTCCGTCCGAGCAGGAGGCCCAAGAGAAGATCCTCGTTATTAATGAGGTGCTTGCTGGAATTGTGGAGATTTTCGACGAGGAGACCGGACCGGGCACCGGCCGCGCCGCGCTCCAAATTCTTCTCGATGGCGCACCTGCTCGATTCGCAGCCTTACTCCAAGATCTCCAGCTCGACGATGAAGGGCGCCTCCCCGTACCCGGAGTACTCGAAAACCTCCGTCAACGTCCAAATTTCGAGCATCGAAGGTTGATCACCGACGGCCTCGCCGATCTTGTCGAGCGCATGCTGTCGGTCGCGGCCGATGAGCTTTCCGACCCGGCCATCGATCGAATGTTGGAGCACGCTGCCGGTTATCGGCAGCGTATGGGGTTATAATACCAAGGGCGGCGATCCATGCGCAGGTTTCCTTGGTGGCTGGCGGTTGGTTTATTAGGGTTCTCGGGGGTTTCTCCCGCAGAAACGCCTGCCGAGCCCGTGCGCGTGCACCCCATTCCTCCGCTTCCCCCAGGTCCTCCGCCAGTTGGGGCCATTCCGTCAGACATCCTCACTGCCGTCGAACAAACCGCACATCTCCCGCTTTCGGAGCGCCTTCAAGCGATTTCCAAGCCCATGCTCGGGAAGCCGTACGCGCTGGATCCCCTTGGCGAAGGCGTCGAGCCCGACACCGATCCGAAAGCCCGGTACGACGCCTACGATTGCCTTACTTTCGTCGAAGAAGTGCTATCCTTGGCGTTCACTGGGGATCCGGCGCATGCCTCGGTCGTACGCGACCGCCTTCGGTACGGCGGCGGTCCGATCGACTATGCCCATCGACGACACTTCATGGAACTCCAGTGGATCCCTGGAAATGTCGCTGACGGCTGGTTGACCGACACCACTTCTCAGTACGGAAAACCGATCGTGCAAGAGCACACCATCACCACTGCTATGTGGAAAGGTTGGCGCAAACGCCGATTGTTCTCACTTCGAGATGAAGAGCTACCCGTCGGAAAAATCCGCCTCGAGGTGCTCCCCCTGGACCAAGCCATTGCAGCGGCTGGTAAAATCAGTGATGGAAGTATCCTTTTAACCGTTCGAGAGGTCCGGGACTACAGCCCGATCTGGACGACGCACCTCGGTTTCGTGTTCCAAGAAGAAGTTCCTACCTTCCGAAATGCGAGCCGACGCAGTGCAATGCGCGTCTTGGACGAGCGCCTTCCTTGGTATTTGGAGCACCTCAAGTCCTACGGGAAATGGCCGGTTGCTGGCGTTTCTGTGTTCGAACCGATCGAGCAGATCCCTCGGCGTTCGACCTCCCCATAAATTTGGTGGATGCAACGCCTCGACGCGCGCTATACTCCCTCGATCCGGAGTCCTCATGCGTCTTTCTGCACTTTCCCTCCTATGGTTCGGCTGCCAGGGGCTGGAGCCCGTCGTCCCGGCCACCGGCGACCTGGACAGCGAAGAGGGGCAGGACACCACCGAAACGGGTGCAGACACTGGCGACACCAGTGAAACTGGCGGAGGAAACTCGCCTCCCGTCGCCAATGCGGGCGCCGACCAGACAGTGCCTGTCGGCACCATTGTGGGCCTCGACGGAAGCGCAAGTTCAGACCTCGATGATGACGAGTTGGATGTCGAGTGGACGCTCACCGACGTTCCCGCGGATTCTGAGGCCGAGCTCCTCAATCCGACCCACATCGATCCTGAATTCTACGCCGATGAACCTGGCGTTTACACGATCGAGCTACAGGTCGACGACGGAGAATCCTCCGACATCGACGAGGTACAAGTCCTCGCTGAACTCGAAAACGGCGCGCCTACGGCAAATGCGGGCACGGATCAGGCCGTATCGGTGGGCGCACTGGTGCAGCTCAATGGTTCGGCGAGCTCAGACCCCGAAGATGACCAATTGAATTTCCAGTGGACGCTGGCGTCTAAACCGGCCGGCAGCACGGCATCCTTGGACAACTCGGCGAGCCCATTGCCTCGGTTTACTGCGGATCGCGCCGGAGTATATACCCTCTCGTTGATCGTGGACGATGGCACCTTTTCATCGGCCGTGGACACGGTTCGGGTGACCGCGGAATCGACCGAGGACTCGGACTGCCTGTCGTGCAGCGCAGAAGCCCAGCGCCAGCTCCGCAACCGATGGTCCGCTGGCGACGCCGCGTCTGGGCCGGCGCTGGTGCTGCTCCCTTTGTTTGCTGCAACCTGGAATCGCAGAAAGCGACGTACGGACTAAATTTCCGTCGTCGCGGGGTCGAAATCACTCAAATAGTAAACTAACTTACTATTTGGAAAGACTAAAAAGAGCGACCAACGCCGATCGAACTTCCGGCGATGGCGAGTGCTCGTCGATCCACCGCGATACCGCGCGATCCACCAAGCGGCGACCATCTTTGCCCAACGGTGCTAAAGCTCCGTCCAACCAACCCTCTGCGGTGCCTTCACCAATCCGAACCAGCAACTCCGGGAAAAGCTGCTTCGAAAAAGAGATTTTCCCTTCCACGGACACCAAATCATTGACGCCGTGCGCGAACGACGGGAAGCCCAGATCGACCCTCGACAACATCTCATCCACGAACGCCTCAGCCAACCGCTGCGCGGCCGTATCCACCCGTACACGCTCGAACGCGAGATCAGCCCCTTTCTTGCCGCGAAACTCAACATACGCCTTGTTCTTTGGCTCGGTACCCGATGGCCGCAGGATCACCCGCGCCTCCGTTCCAAGCTCAAACACCAATACATCCCGGCTAGCCCTGTCCGTTTCCGATAAAATTGGACCAAAGGGACCTTTGGCCTCACGGCGATCGTGGAAGGCGGTTACGACCAGACCACCAATGGTCTTCGGCGGACTTCGACGAAAGCTCTCTTGAATCGCCTGAATGCGCATACGGCCTACCGCACCACGCATCACCGTCGAAACCAAGTGGTTTGCAACATAACCGTGCTCCGTCCACAAGGACTCGAGCACGTCGACCAAGGTGCGTCCTTCATCCTTCGCCAAGCTCGCCGCTTCCGCTAGGTACAACGCCCCACCTGCGGCATCCTTGTCGCGAATCTGCGGTGTGATCAACACCCCATGCGATTCCTCGACAGCAACCGCAAAATCATCGAGTTGAGCGCGAATTTGCCCATAACGCTGGTTCTCCTCCAGCTGCCGCAAGGCATCGCCGACGTATTTGAAGCCCACCAACAAGTGATCGGCCACCTGGGCGTTCATTCCAAGCGCCATTTTCGCGATGAACCCCGAAGTCACCTCCGTCTGAATCACCACTGGCGGTTTCGCCCATTTCTTCTGGCTGAGAGCGTGATGTACCACCAGCGCCCCCAGTTCATTTCCGTTCAAAAACCGCCATGAACCTTTATGGCGAACCACCGCACCAATTCGATCCGCATCTGGATCGGTCGCCATCACCAAATCGGCGTCGAGATCCTTCGCCAATTCAACCGCAAGGTCCATTGAACGCGGCACTTCCGGATTGGGTGCACGGAAAGGAACCGTCGGAAAATCACCGTCCGGCGCGGCCTGCGCATCCACCAAATGGACATCAAACTTCAGGTTTCGGAGAACCTCGTACACCGACCCCAGACCTGTGCCGTGCAGCGGGGTGTACACCACCTTCGCTGAGCGACTTTGCACCAGAGCTCTCGACTGAACGTGCCAGATGTACGCCTGGTGGATCTTTTCGCCAAACGGCTGAAGAAACCCGCTGTCCTTGGCTTTCTGCCATGACAAACAGCGAACTTCCTCGACCTGTTCGACCCGGTTGACCATCAACTCGTCATTGGGCGGGATCTCCTGCCCACCCAAATGATTATAGAATTTCCCTCCGTTATCGTCGGGAGGATTGTGTGACGCGCTCACGTTCAGCCCAGCGTGCGCACCCAAGAAGCGAATTGCAAACGAAAGTTCCGGTGTAGAAACAAAACGATCGTCGCCGCGGCGTTGAATGTAGACGGTGATCCCATTGGCCGCGTACACCCGAGCCGCTAATTCCGCCAAATCTCGGCTAGACAAGCCCAATACCGGGTTGATGCGCGCGCGATCGTAGATGCCGCTGCGATCCCGAAACACTCGGACATCGTACGCAATCACCACCTTCAGTTCTTCTTCATCAAATTTATCGCGGAGGTAATCCGCATGTCCCTGCACCGAAGTCGACAGGGTCCAAGGATTGATCCGGTTGGGACCGATTCCCACCGGTCCTCGCCGGCCGCCGGTGCCAAAGGGGATCACCTGATAAAAACTGTCGAGAAGCACGTCCCAAGCGCCGTTCTCGATCAGCCATTCGATCAGAGGCCGATAGGGGGCAAATCCGTCGCCCTCGAACCAGCGCTCCAGATTCGCTGCTGCCAACGCCCGAACTTCCGAAGCCACCTGCAAGGACGCAAATCCGTCCACCGCGCGTTGAAGGACCGGATTCAAGGGCACACCTCCTCGACGGACCGCCATAACGTGCCCGCCGCCGAACGACCCGAAAAGGTGGCCACAAACCGAAAACCCTTTAGGGTCTAGGTTTCTGCTCTACTTTCGGCTTGGGTTCTTCTTCCTTCGGCGGAGGGTTGGTGCTCGCGCCCGACTCAATCTTGACTTCCGCCGTTCCACCCTTGACAGCCGGTTGATCGGGCTCGCCGCCAACCACGACGGGGGGATTCCGGGGGCGATCGGGTTGATCCGGTTCGGTGACCTTCATCTGCTCATCCAACAGACGCTGATCAGCGATTCGCTGCGACAATTCCCGAACATACCACCGCGAGCGACCGTTGTTCAAATCGATCGAAGCCTGCTGAGCGCGGTCGAGTGCCGCCTCCAACTTTCCTTGGGTTTCGAGATACACCGCGAGATTGTACTTCGCACGCCCACGCATTTTTGGATTCGGATCGTCGACCATGGCGCGCCACTCTTTGGCCGCACCCTCCCAATCCAGGGCGCGAACATGCACTTTAGCCGCCTTCAATCGTGGATCCTTGGCCCCATAATACGGTCGATAGAGATAGTTGTAAGAAGGGGAAATTCGACGCCCGTAATCCTCCCCCGCAATCCAACCCACGGTCATGATCGTGTCGTATTGACTCGGCAACAGGCCAACGGCTTCGGCCTCGGTTTTTCCTTTTTGCTCCCAGCTATCGGCGTACCGAAACTCTCGCGACTGATCGATCAATTCGTGCCGCAATACATCGTATACGCGCCAAGACGTTAAAACGCTGGTTTCGCGGCGCGCAGTGTATTCATTTCGCGTAACATCCTGCCCGTCCTTGGTTTCGGTGACCTGAGCCACCGTTACCGCGATCGAGGAGTCCGAATCAAACGATTCCAAGGCCACCAAGGCTTGCGCATCCACCCGTCGGCAGATCCGATCGGCCGCTTTCCAGGTGATGGTGTCATCCCAGATGCCGCTTTCCACCTCGTCCAGATCGACCACCGGCACAACCGCGTCAAACCGAGGGCTGTCTTCAACCGTCTGAATCGCAGCTTCCATCGCCTTGATGGCACCCTCTCGATCGGCGTGGATCGCTTCGCCCGTGAGCGCACCCTCAATCGCAGAAAGTACGTGCTCCCCGGCATTTCCAGCCGCGCTGCGGTCCACCACCGCCACCCGCATCACGTCCGAAGGAAAGGTGACCGCCGCAGGCTCTAGCACCCTGATTGAAACTGTCGGCGCACAACCTACTAAAGCCACACTCATCAAGCCGAAAACCAAACGCACGGCGCCTCCCAGACCCCCGATTCTACGGGGGCCACCGGCGCGCGTAAACGTTCGACGAACGGAAACATTCAACATGAGCGAACGATTATCGAATTCGCCAACTTTATCCGAACTTATTCGTCTTCGTAAGTGGCCGCGCTGAGCCGCCACAGGCTCGCATCATCATTGAACTGAAAACCGACCAGATTCCATCCTTTGATCGCGTAATAAGTACCGTGCAGGGGGTGATCTCCTCCGGTCACCTCGAACCTCACACAGTCTTCCCAGGTATCGGAAATGGGCAGATCCGGACAAGCACCGATCTCGGCAAACTCGGAATCAAAGCTAGTTCCCGCGGTCTCGGTGCTGATAACATCGCCTACAATGCCATCCCGTCCCGTCAAACCGATGGGAGGATCATAGGAATGTTCGCCTGAACCATCGGTCATCCCATAGATGAAGGTGCCATAGGTGCCGTCCGAGGACATGCGCAGCTGCGAAATCCGCCACGGACCTTCGGTGCATTCGCCATCTTCGGGGCACACAATGGCGTAGTCGATGGTATACACTTGAATGGACTCTTCGTCGGGAGCGGCCTCATGATCGGGGCTAAGGGTAGCCCGCACCTCATAAATTTCGTCTTCGTTTTGAAAAGTCCACGTGCGCACGCCATCGAACGGGAAGAAGTCGTCCATCGAGTAGCCGGTGATGCCAATGTTATCGCCCGAACAGCCCGACAAACCCAGGATCAAACCAACCAACGGCAGCGTGCGCATCGCCCCTCCCAGCGCCCCAATGTATCCGGTCGCGCAACAGATCGCTACGACAGATCGCGCATCTCCGCCGCCAACCGTGCCACTTCCGCGGCTTCCTCCGGCAACCGCAACCGCTCCCACTGGGTCGCCGCCAGCGACTCTGCCACTTTCATCACGTTGGTCCAATGGAATTGATGTGCCACCCGCACGATCGCGGTCACCAGGTACGCGATGTCGTGATCGACCGTATCGCGAAGTCCGAGCTCTGAGGCGGACCATATCCACTTGTAGGTCCCTTGTTCGTCGCCCCGATACGCCAGCAACGCCGCCACCACCAAGCGGTACATCGCCCAAAGCCAATGTCCAGGCACCTTATTGAGTGTCTCCGACGCGGCAACCGAATGTTCGTACATCGGCCCCAGCTCGCCTTGCATCAGCGCCACCTGCGCCAAACCTAGCCGACCAAGCACCATAGGCTCCAGGAGTTGCGCGCGCTCCGCCCAGCGCAGGTAGACCTCATACAGCTGGCGAGAACGCTCAAACTCCCCTCGAATCCGGGCTAATTCGGCGAGTCCGAAACGTCCCTCCATCAGCAAATCCGTCGCACCAAGCTCTTCTGCGATGGTCATCGCCTCGCGAAATAACCGCTCAGCATCCTCCAAAAACAGCCGCTGGCGCTGAACCACTCCGCGCCCTTGAAGGGCCCGAGCTACTCCCAAGCGATCGTCACCCTCCTCAAAACCCGCTTCCGCCTCCACATACAGGTCTTCGGCCTCATCGAAGGCGCCCTTCCGCCGAGCGACCAGGGCCTGACCAAACGCCGCTTCCGCCGACCCTCGGCGATCACCCAATTGATTGCACCGGTTCAACACGCGGGTGAACAGAATGTCGGCACCTTGGAAATTCCGTTTCTGCTGCTCCACCCAGGCCAATCCAGCGATCGCCGCCGCCTCGATCGGAACATTCTTGTGTTCCTTCGCCTGCTTCATCGCCTCTACGTACAAGCGTTCGGACTCCGGAAGTTGGCCCGACATTCGGGCGCACCACCCCATCCCAACGGCTGCTTCGGACGCCCCATCCACAAAACCACCTTCGCGAAAGGCTTCCCGAGACAGCGAAAACTCCGGCATGGCCTCCGTGGCCGCCCCGGCCATCTGCCACGAACGTCCCTTCCAAAGCCGCGCCCAACCCCTGGGGATGAGGTCGCTTTGATGTTGCGCCGCTTCAACCGCGAGAGATGCAGCTTGCTCCAACTCGCGGGTCCTCCCCCGGCGCCAGGCGTGCTCCGCCGCTCGAAGCAATTTATCCAGCGCCACCGCCCAATTTCCGGCCAGGGCGGCATGCCGCCCCACTTCCAATGCGACCTCCGCACCCGACTGCTCGCCATATTTGGCCCACGCGTCGGATACCCGCCCATGAAGCTCGATAACGTCGGAACGCGCCTCGGCCTGCGACGCCGCGGCCTGGTGGAGCAAGTTGTGATCGAATGCTACCCCGCCCTGCCGCTCCTTCCACACGCCACAACCCAGGATAAACCCAAACAGATCGGGGTCCACCAAAGTCTTGAACAGCCCCAGGGGCACCGACTGGCCGGCGAGCGCCGACAAGTGCACCGCATCAATAAACCCGTTGCGATCACCAGAACTCGCTGCAAGACCTTCGAGCCGTGCACGGAACAACGCCTCGGCGTCGGCCGGGAGGACCGCATCTGCGTCCACTCCTGGAGCCAAACCGAACTTCAACGCTCCGGTATCCACCAGCCAGCCGCGAACAGCCCATTCCTGCAAGAGCTGCCGCGCAAACAGCGGATTGCCTTCGCATCGGCGCGCCACCTTCTCGGAAAGAGAAGGTGCAAGGCTTAACATCTCTTGCAAGAGGGCTTCAGTGCCCGCGCGATCGAGGCGAGGCAAATCCACCCGCATTGCGCCCAAAGCAACCAAATGGTCGATCCGTTCCGCCAACGCTGGATTTCCAGAGAGCTCCTCGGATCGAACCGTCGCCATCACCAACCACCGGCGGTCGAGCCCATCGTGGGCGTTCTGAAGGACAGACTCCGCGATCGCCAGTCCGTCACCGTCCTCCACGGCCCAGTGGGTCTGGTCCAGGATCAGGCAGGATAAACCTCGCCACGAGCGTGCATCCAGGTGGCGATACACCTCGCGCAAACCGTACCCGATCGCCACAGGCTCTTCGCCAGGGTTTTCGAGCCCGCACCAACGCGCAAGAGTAGAAGCTTCTTCGCGCACTTTTTCATCGAGCTGCCCGCGTTCGCGGGCGAGACGCCGCGCAAGGCGGGCCTCCAAAGATGCGCGGGTTTCATTCCATGGACGCAGCATCGCCTTGGCGGAACCGGCGTAACCGTCATCCGGACCTGCGGGCTGCTGCCAACTCATGGCGGTCGTTTCCGCCCAACCTCCCTCTTGAAGCGCTCTCGAAATGCTCTCGACAAGGATGGTTTTGCCCGACCCAGCCTCTCCCACCACGATCGCCACCCGGCTCCGTCCGTTTCGCACGACATCGGTGGCCAGCGACCACAATTGTTGGCGTTCGTCAGCCCTTCCCACCATCGGAAGCTCTCGAAGCGCAAACAACGCCAGCGATGCGCGAGCGGTTGCCCCCAAGCCTTGCTCTGAAACAGGATGATCTGGAAGAGCGCTGGGGCGCGGCCGATTCCAAACGGGTACGCCAAACTGAAACGCCCGCGCCACCTCTTCAGAAAGTTCGTCCGGATCGAGAAAAGTTCGTCCGGAATCTATTCCTTTTGCAACTGGTATTGCGGCTGCCAGCGGCCGCATACGGACGGCATCAGCGCCTTGCAGTGCAGGGCTTTCGACTACGCCATTGGCTTCTCCCAACGCCAGCAACTCGGTGCGGAGGTCCGCCGCCAAGTCGTAGCGCGAGAGCGGCTCGGCGGAGAGGAGGTTGACGAGGATGGCCTCCAACCCCGCCGGAACCGAGATCCCCTCACGGATGGTCAACCGCGGAAGCGTGGCATCCAGCGGTGTTCTCCCCGGCTCGAAGGGAAGCGTGCCCGAAATCAAGTCCCAAAGAATAACGCCAAGCGAAAACAGATCGGTCCACGGTCCATATTCCCGCGGTAGGCCTAGTTTCTGCTCCGGAGCCATAAACCCGGGCGTGCCCTCCACTCGTCCTTTTCGGCGCGCCAGCTGTGAACCGGCGTTGGCCAAACCCAGATCCGCAAGCCAAACATGTCGCCGGCCGTCCGCTCCCGTGTACAACAACACATTCTCGGGCTTCAAATCCCGATGCAACACATCCCGCGCGTGAAGGTGGCTCAGCGCGTCCAGCAGCTGCAAGACCAATCGGCGCAATTCGCTCCAAGACAACTGCTCTTCCCGTAACGCTCCGAAGCTGCCTGCATCAGCGAGGGCTAGGCCCAAAAAAGGCGTTCCGTCGGGCAACTCCCCATAGTCGTGGAGGGGAACGATGTTCGGATGCGCAAACCTCGCCGCCATCCGAACTTCCAGATCGAACAGCTTCCGAAACCGATGGTCTGACGCCAGATCTGGTCTAACCACCTTCAGCGCGACGGGGACGTCCAACACCACGTCGCGGGCTTGAAGCACCCGTCCCATGCCTCCCTCACCCAGCAAAGGGCGGGTAGGATGCAACACATAGCGAGAGGGTAGTTCGATCTCCAACGCCGCATCGCCCCAAGTCTCCCCATTATCGCCTATCGCTCGCGCCGTGGATAGGACGTCGCCGGAGGTCGCATGGGGCTCACCCAAGTCCTGATGGCGCGTTGGTCCGATGCAACGGGCATTGCGATCGTCGCAGCTGACGAGAAAATCTCCTGGCCCGAGCTCGACGATCGCATTCGCCGAGCTGCCACTTGGTTGGAAATCCACGGCGTCCAAGCCGGCGATGTGGTCGCTCTGCAAACCGACCGGTCACCGTTATTTTTGGAGATGCTGCTCGCAGCGATTGGACTGGGGGCATGCGCACTCCCCGTCAATGATCGCTATTCACCGCCGGAAATTCGATACCTGCTGGAGGATTCCAAGGCGAAACTCGCGGTCCTCACCGCGCGAGCTCACCCGGAGTTCCCAGACTCCTTCAACGAAAGCTCCCTTCGCGCGGAGCTATCGACGTGTGAGCCCCACCCCTTGGCGTTAGATCCGGCGGAGGAGTCGCCGGCATTTATCGCGTATACCTCAGGAACTACCGGAAGGCCCAAAGGAGCTGTGCTTTCCCACGCCAATGTGCTGGCCACCGTGCGTGCACTCCACGAAGCATGGCATTGGTCCAAAGAAGACGTCCTGTTGCATGCGCTGCCGCTGTTTCACATCCATGGGCTGTTTGTCGCCCAGTTTGGTGCCTTATACGCCTGCGCACGTACGCTTTGGGCGAAGGAGTTTCAACCTGACCGGATTCTGCGCACCCTAGAACACGAACGCTGCACGATCTTCATGGGAGTGCCTACTTTCTACCACCGCTTTCTTCAGTTGCCGCTCGAGTTCCACGCGGATCTGACCCCTATGAGGCTGTTCACGTGCGGCTCCGCAGCGCTACCCGCCCCCACACTAGAAGCCTTTCAACAACGTTTTGGTCACCAAATCCTGGAACGTTACGGCATGACGGAAATCGGCATTGCGGCCAGCAACCCATTCAACGGGGTTCGCAAAGCGGGTTCGATCGGTCGCCCGCTTCCAGGCGTTAAAGCAAAAATTATCGAGCATGGATCGGAGTGTTCACCGGGCGAAAAGGGCGTCCTTCATATTCAGGGGCCGGGGGTTTTCGCGGGATACCTAGGTCGGCCGGATGCCACCGCCACCGCACTCGTCGACGGCTGGATGAACACAGGAGACATCGCCCACCAGGATACCGATGGTTACATCTATCTTTCCGGCCGTACCGGCGAGATGTTGATCAGCGGCGGTTTCAACGTCTACCCCGCCGAGATCGAGGCCGTTTTACTCAAACATCCTGCCATTTTGGAGGCTGCCGTCATCGGCGTACCCGATTCAGATCTGGGAGAAAGACCGGTCGCCAGCCTGGTCACGACCGACGCATTTACAGACGTCAGCTTGTTGGAACTCCTCAAAGCGAACCTCGCTCCGTACAAACAGCCGCGATACTGGCGCCGCGTACCCCAACTCCCTCGGAATGCCATGGGCAAAGTACTGAAAGACCAGTTGAAGAATGACTGGGCCAAAATCCATATTCGACGGGCCACACTCGCCGACGCCAATCGATTGATCACCAGCAATCGGGCGATGGGTCTCGAAACTGAACAAGTCGTGTTGGACGAACACAAATCCCAACAGGGTGTCCTGCAGCTATTGGCGGATCCCAGCCTGGGAACCTACTACATCGCCGAAATCAACGGCATGTATGTGGGCCAATGCATGATCACCAAGGAATGGAGCGACTGGCGCGCCACGCAAATCTGGTGGATTCAAAGCGTGTATGTCCCACCAGAACAACGCAACAAAGGCGTATACCGTTCTTTATATGCGGAAATGGGCGCCCTGGCTGAAGCGGAGGGCGCCGCCGGACTGCGTCTGTACGTCGACGTTCGCAACGAACGCGCGCGCGCAGTCTACGAAAAACTTGGTATGAACGGAGAACATTACCAGATGTACGAGCGAATGTTCGACCGCTGACGACTTTCGTCGCCCGGGTTACATTGGCGAGCTGGAGACCCGATGATCCCTGGATCCTGCCACCTCGCCCCCGGACGCTGGGAGCCCGCGATTCACGCCGGATTGGAGCGAATGGTTCGTGAACACGGCCGGTCCGGCGGCCAGTGGGACCCACACCATCGTCCACTCGCGACCTTCGACTGGGACAATACGGCCATTTTGGGGGACATCGGTGAAGCGGTCCTGGACTACCTCGACGAACGCGATCAGACCCAACGCTCCCTGGAATATGAGCGTCAATGCGAAGAATTCGGCAAGCCTGTGGGCTATCCCTGGGCCGCCTACCAGATCGGCGGACTTCGCGAGCACGAAGCCCGAGCGTTGACCCTTCAGGTGATCGACAC
>SXGR01236463.1_pt1 | contig 14516 bp, 15 predicted proteins | sample 3174711 | NCBI WGS metagenome assembly SXGR01 (sample SAMN11356860, study PRJNA531348) | freshwater metagenome | isolation source: freshwater sample F1-60 | place: China: Fuxian Lake, Yuxi | collected 2017-12-25
GATAAAAGAGAAACTAAAACTTGAAAAAAAGGCTTTTTTAAGGTATTTTGTAGATGCATTATAAATATTGCCAGATCGTCTAAAGGTAGGACACTGCTCTCTGAAAGCAGGAATTTTGGTTCGATTCCAAGTCTGGCAGCAGTCTTAGATTGGGTTCATGGGTGGCTCCGTTTTGCCTTTGTGGGATCTCGTCATTTCTTGGTTCGATTTCCTCTTTTTTGAGACCCGAGGCAATGAAGGAATTCTCTAAGAGCGAGAATGGTTTTTTGGCTTCAATACTGAGTCTTTTGTCCGTTAGTATTAGGTTCGATCCAATTGTCATGAGGATTTGCTTTTTGACCATGCCGTCCCCGGTCGCGAATCGATTTCGTGCCGTGCTTGCAAATTCGAACGTCTCTTCGGCAAGGGTCAACCATTTCTCCAGGCGACCCCCGGTATTTTGAAGTGATTCTTCTAGGTGGGACTTCTCCTTGAGGAGCTCAAAGCGTTGACGCGAGTATTCTTCCTCAGACAGAAGACTCCCGTCGCCGTTATTGGTCGAAGTCTTTAACCTGACAAGGTTGTCAATCCTTCCCACGCATTCCTTGTAGGCTTTCTGCTGGGCTAGAAGGATGTCATTCCGTGCGGTTCCTTCCTTTTCGTGGAGTTCGTGGAGGTAGTTGATTATGTGCAGAAGGGTTCCGGTGTCATTCAAGATGTCTGCACATTAGGTAAATGTTTAGTCGCAAGCTCACCAATGTCAGGTGGTGCGCTTCCTCCGGCTTTGAGTAAGGAATTCACAGAATTGTTTGGCACAGGAGTGTCCCCTGGACAAGCATGTTTGCTCTTTTTAGCCTCTATCCCAGGCGTGACTAATTGCCTAATCTCACCGAGAAGCGAGGAGCAACTCAATGACAGCTTGGCCGCGTTAAGTATGACGACTCTGAGCCGGCAGTCCCTTTGCAATCTCTTGGCGTGTCTGGTAGGCTAGTGAAGTATGGAACAAGAATTCATCACAAATGCCTTATATAGCGCTGCTAATTCGCTATCGCTGATTATCACGGCACCTCCGGCTTATGGCTGGCATTACAAATCGGCTGGATCGAAAGTTACAGACTCTAACGGCAACGTTCGTTGGCTCCGAGTTATCGCATGGCCACGTCACCAGAAGAACGAACGTGTCTGGTATGGGGCAAAATCAACGACACAGATTAAGGGAGTCAGGAAACCCTCGTGGTTTTCTGACTATGAGTGGGATATCAACGAAATGCGTTGCCGGGCAGACATATTAGAGTTCATCGCTGATAAACTTATTTCTGATACACCTGATCTACGTTGCGATTTCCAGCCAACAGAAAAATGGTTGAGCGACCTTCGCATTTCACTTGAAGAGCTTCACACTACGCCGACTGATCGAGTCTCAGTGAGGCAAGATTTGGTAACACGCCGATTGCGGGAGAGATTTGGTCAGAATGTAGATGCTAATGTCCTGGAGTGGGAAACGAGCCATGGCGACCTTCATTGGGCGAATCTGACGAGCCCCGTTTGCTTTCTGTTGGATTGGGAGGCATGGGGCGTGGCTCCGAAAGCCTTCGATGTCGCTTTGCTCTATTTATTCACGTTGCAGCAACCAAGAGCCGCGCGAATGCTTTACGATTGTTTCAAGGATTGGTTGGACAACCCAATTGGCCATAAGGCCCAGATGTTCGCTTGTGCAGAACTATTGCGGATGTCGGAAACATACGCAGATCACCTTAAGCTCTATCCATTTCTCATCAGACGAGCTGAAGAACTTTCCTCGCTTTATAACCTCACTGTTCTAAAACCGCAGTAATACGGCGGAAATGTCATCCGTGTCATCAAGATTCATAGCAATTTCCGCCAAACCAGGCGCTGTTATCTTTGCCATTAGTAACGAAAGTAGTTCCTCTTCGTCGAACTCTGTCCATAAACCATCTGTGCAAACAAGCAGGAGATCTCCAGTCTCAACAGTGCACGTATGTGTAAAAACATAATCTGCATCGAAAGATTTCTCGCCGAGTGAACGTGCTAAATTTTTGCTTTTTTTGTTGCCTTTAACCTCAACTTTATTCGGATTTCTCCCTAACTTTACCGCAAGACTTGAATGATCTTGCGTCAGGCATGTGATTGTTGACTTGGAAATGTGGTATACTCGGTCATCACCAAGATTGGCTATGTGAACCGACTTGTTGGATACTATCATGCTTGTTAAAGTGCTTCCAAAATCGCACTTAGTCGGATCATTCAGAAGGCGGTCGTTGGCTTCAATCACCATTTGCACCGTGCGCTCCTTCCAAGGTAGACTCGAAAGAAAGAAAGCTCTCATTGCGGCCTGAACAGCGTAGGAACTGGCAAGATGCGGTGACGCTAAGGTGGTCATCCCGTCCGCAAGGCAAATCACGGAAATCCGCTGCGAGCAATCTGACTGACGAAGATCGAAAGAACAATATCCCGTGGCATCCTCATTGAATCCAGTGGCGCGCGTCTTGCTTGCAATCGTCGCTATCTCAATTAGTGGAAAAACGTCGCTCATTTGAAAATACTATCACAATTAGGAAGGCACGCAATAAGCAATGCTGCTCGCTCAACTTATCTGGCGAATCTTTTCTAAGTTCCAATTCCACCAAAACGTCCTTCCATGCAGGATTGGATTCAGTTGAACATCTCTGCACAAGATTTAGTGTCATAAGTCTTGAGCGATCCCTGCGTGAAGTTGGGTGCGTATGTGATTGAGATCAGGTTCGAACTCAGCGATCTGTGAAAAACCCCTGGCTATTGGTATAATCGGAAGCACGGGACATAATTTTGTGACATTGCCAGGGATAAGACGCGATTACGAGGTCCCTCACAACTTTTCTCCAAGGTCTCCTACGGTGCTCACAATGGCTTGGAGACTTTGGCCTCGCATTTCGCCCCTTTCTCGGCTACCCATTAACGAGTCGCGCCAAGAGTATGATCGAGTCCATCACTTTATCCACAACTTCAAGCTTCGGGAGTGCCCCAGAAAAGCTGGATGGACTTTCGGAGTTCAACTTCCTTTTCGGCGCGAATGGAACCGGCAAGACAACCATCAGTCGTGTGATTGCCGATGACGCCAAGTTTCCATCCTGCAACGTTGCCTGGAAGGGAGGCACAAAGTTGCAACCGCTGGTTTACAATCGTGATTTTGTCGAAAGGAACTTAAGCCAATCTGCGGAATTAAAGGGCGTTTTCACCCTGGGCGAGAACCAGGTGGACACGCTGAACCGGATCGCGGTGGCCAAGGGGGAACTCGACGTGATTGTGAAGAGAATTCAGACCCTCACAACGGGGTTGAATGGGGAGGATGGGACTGGTGGGAAACGGGGAGAGTCGGTTGCACTCGAAAACAAGTGGAGAGACACGTGTTGGGTCCAGAAGCAAAAACACGACGCCAAACTCCAAGGCGCGTTTGAGGGATATCGTGGGAACGCGGAGAAGTTCAAAGGCAAGGTCGCTCAAGAACTGGCTACAAATGTCGCGTTGCTCCTGCCTTTGGCTGATTTGGAGAAGAAGGCGGGATCGCTCTTCGGTTTAGCTCCCACGGTGGAACAAACCGTGGCCCTGCCGGATGCCGCGAAGCTATTGGCGCATGAGGTAGACCCGATCCTCAAAAAGCGCGTTATCGGCAAGGACGATGTCGACATCGCCGCGATGATCAAGAAGCTTGGGAGTAGTGACTGGGTCAGAGCGGGAAATGTTTTTTACGAGGCGAATGCGGGTCTGTGCCCGTTCTGTCAGCAACCTGCGCCGGAAGCCCTGGCTCGGAGCCTAAACGAATATTTCGACGAATCGTTCCTGGCGGACAGTAAAGCCATTCACGATCTCGCCACCAACTACCAAACCGATTCTCAACGCGTTCAAGCGCAAATCGACCGCACCACGGCGTTCCCTTCCAGGTTCCTTGATGTTGAGCGACTGAAGGTTGAGAAGCAACTTCTGGACTCAAAGATTGCGATCAACATTCAGCGCATAGCCAGCAAGAGGAAGGAGGCGAGCCAGGTGGTCGAAGTGGATTCTCTTGGAAACGTCGTCGCGGCGATCAAAACGCTCATCGATATTGCGAACACTGTCGTCGCCGAACATAATAAAATGGTGACGAACCGTTCTCAGGAGCGTGCCACGTTGACGTCCCAAGTGTGGAAGTTCGTGTTGGAGGAGTTGAAGAAAGATCATGCCGTCTACGAAAAGGAGCGGGACGGGTTGGACAAGGCCATCGACTCGATGACCAAGGGGCTTGTCGAAGCGACGCGAGAGAGAGCCGTGAAAGAGAAGGAGATTCGGGAGCTCGAAAAGCAGACGACAAGTGTCCAGCCGACCATCGACGGGATTAACGCGTTGCTTTCCTCGTTCGGTTTCACGAGTTTTGTTTTGTCGAAGGCGGTCAACGGCAAATCGTATGGTCTTGTGAGGTGCGACGGTTCGGACGCCAAGACGACGTTGAGCGAGGGCGAGAAAACCTTCGTCACATTCCTCTATTTCTATCACCTCTTGAAAGGGAGCGATTCGGAAAGTGGAATGACGACCGACCGGATCGTCGTTTTTGACGACCCGGTCTCGAGTCTTGATAGCGACATCCTGTTTATCGTCGGGAGTCTCATCAAAGGATTATTTGAGGAAGTGCGGGAAAAGAAGGGGCATCTCAGGCAAATCTTCATATTAACTCACAACGTTTACTTCCATAGGGAGGTTTCCTTCAACCCTAACCGGCGAGATGTTGCCATGAAAGAAGAGACGTTTTGGGTCGTTCGCAAATCCGACTCGGTTTCAAGGATTGAGAAGCACGGCTCCAATCCGATAAAAACATCGTATGAATTGTTGTGGGCCGAAGTCAGGAGAAAGGACCGCTCTAAGCTAACTATTCAAAATACGTTGCGAAGGATTTTGGAGAATTACTTCAGAATTCTTGGCGGGGTCGACCCTGACAGCATATGTGCCATGTTCGAGGCGAAAGAAAAGATCATCTGCAAATCGCTGTTTTCTTGGGTCAACGATGGTTCGCATTTCGCCCATGACGATCTGTATGTTTCGATTGACGGTCCAGCAGTGGACGCATATCTCGCAGTTTTTCGCGCAATTTTTGAAAAATCGGACCATTCTGCGCACTACAAAATGATGATGGGTGAGTCATTTGTGGAGAATGCCCCGGAGGCGCCTGGCTTGGCGGCGACGGTCTCGGTTTGACCCCGCAGAGCCGGGCTCGACCCGATTCATTGCACCTTGGTCCATACTCTGGCAGCTACCCTAACATCTGGGGCTTGTTTCCAACTTTTCACGTGAATGAGGTAGTGACGCCGTTCCAATCAAGTGTTGCCAACTCCCGCACAAAGCCCTAGAAAAAACTGTCATAAGAGTGATCTGAAGCACCTGAGATCGAGACCAGTGGTTTGAGCGGACCAAATGTGAATATGAAGCCCGGGCGTATATTCGAGGAGTTGGTGTTCGTCCTGACGAAGGGCCTTCATGAACGTGCCGCGGTCAAGTTCGATGATCATTTGGTTGACAAAGATACTGGGAAGCTGCGTCAAATTGATATTTCTGTTCGCGTCACAGAGGGTCCAACGAGTTTCCTCGTGATAATCGAAGCCCGAGAACGCTCACGTCCGGTGGGCGTTGGTTATGTCGAGGAAGTGAAGAGCAAGGCGGAGTCGGTGGGAGCAGATAGGGCGGTGATTGTTTCTAATAGAGGCTTTGGCAAAAACGCCCTCATAAAAGCCAAATCATATCGAATCGAAACCTACTCTTTGCAGGATGCCATGCGTGAGAACTGGTCCGAGACGATCTCCCAATTGCGCGGCATCATCCATCATAGCATCGGCGCGAACGTGAAATTCTATTTTCTTGCAGACAATGATTCCATTATCAATCCCTGCCCTGAACTCATCGCACGGCTTAGAACCGAAGCTGGAAAGGCCGTGTTGGTGGAGGACACTATTACCGGAGAGGTTTTCACGGCTGGAGATATTCTGAATCTAGTTTTTGAAAAGCGAGGCATTCCCGCACTCATTGATTCCGATCCTCAACGTCGCCATTCTCTTGACGTTCACACAAATATTGTCCCCAACGATAAATGGACATTCCGATGCTCAACTGGTGCACGGCTGCCATTTCGAAGGTTGAGGATTCAGGGGGAGGTTTGGAGAAAGACTGAGATCATTCCGATAGACGTTGAACAATACTCTGATGAGATAAACGGCACCCTACTAGCAGAAGTCATCAAACCATCAGTTACCTCCGAACTAGGTATTGAACTTATAATCACAAACCCTGGCAGCCCAAATGGATCGCAGATTCTCATTCGCAAAGCACGCAATTCAGGCAACTAAAAGTGCAAACCATTGTTGGGCTCAGTCTTATGATGTCGCTTCGCGAGAAAAGGCATTGCATTCGCGATGGTGATCCGCTATCAGACAGCTAGCCTCGTCGTATGGATGACTCAATACGTGACTTCATAAAGTCCATCTCTGGCGAACCACCGGCAGTCGATCTTCACCCGGAGCTTGAAAGAGCCAAGGTGATGCACAATGGAAAGTGCTCCATCAGGCACCGCCTCATCATTGAAGAATACGAAGAATCAGATAACCAGTGGTTCAATCAACAATTTGCCGAGAAGACAGCTGAAGCCGAAGAGTTCAAACAGCAGGGCCAATGGTGCGATTACGTTCAGCGCCACGAATGCGATTTCTGGCCAATGGTCCTTGAGGAAATCAGCGGCTTGGCCTCCAAAAGCCAATGGCTCGAGGCTGTGCGCAATGCATGGATTAACTCGGAGGATATATGGCCTAACTACGAAGTATGGAGGCGTATTTTCTTGAATCGAACTCGTTTGGCAGGGATAATGGACGAGGGCGAATTGGCTCAACTTAACGCGGCATTCGATCCACTAACCGTTTACCGTGGCTGCCTTCCTGAACATGTCGATGGCATGTCGTGGACTCTGAAATTAGAAGCGGCAGAGACTTTTAAATACCGGGCCAAACTCAAGGGTGTGATCTTCAGAGGGACCGTAAAAAAAGAGCACGTTATCGCGTTCTTGAAACAGAACAACGAAGAGTTCGAGATTATCGTTTTTCCCGAACACGTCTCGAATCCGCAAATCATTCGAGATGATCGAAACCTATGGTAACCATGTTATTTTAACCCGCTTCCGAGCCTCGAAAAAAGTGATATACTGATGCAATCAATTTTTCAGCCTGTTTGGTTAAGGCTCGAACATTGTCTAAGTCTCCCAGCACTACTGGATTTTCAATGCACGATTGTTCAAACTGTGCTTGTTTATCCTCGTTATCTAGAGGTTCTAACCGTTTCTTTAATTTCATAACATCTTTAGATATTCTTCGGAGCGGAAGAATGCTTTTCTCTATATCTACACTCACGGTTTTATCTTTTATGACGAGGTTCGAACCAAGAGTCGAGAGTATTCCTCTTTTGACTTCTGGCGAACCAGTATTGAATTTCTCTTGAGCTTTCTCGATGAAGGTAAACATTTGATCTCCCGTTTCAATCCATTGATTGATTCTTTCGTCATTGTTTTTGAACTGCTGGCCAAGTTTCTCCTTCTCTGCAAGGACCTTCTCTTTTCTCTCGGCAAATTCCTCGGCAGTGATTTCGCCACCTGCTCTCATATCGGTTAATCCTTCAATCTTTCGCACACAGGCGTTATACGCCTTCTGTTGGGCGTTGACGACAGTCTTTACGGCCACCGCTTGCTCTTTATTCTTCTCCCTCAACCACTTCATGGCGAAGGTGTGGAACTCTGGTGGAATCTCAAGTGAGTCAATTTCCTTAATGACCTGCTTCTTTAATTCTGTTTCCTCGAGACATCCCTGTGAACACTCTGGTTTGAGGTGCTTGGTACAGTGATAGTAAATATATCGGTGAGTGTTTCCGTTTTGCTGTTTCTTTATCTTAAGCTCGGCCGTGATAGCTCCGCCGCACTCGCCACATTTCATAACTCCAAGGAAGTCGAAGACGTGACGCTTGGGTCGTGGTCTACCTTTCTTGCCAAGAAGATACTGGACCCGATCAAATTCTTCTTCGGTGATGATGGTCTCATGAGTACCTCGATACCAAGTTCCGCTTTTGAGTGGATACTCGTAAGCTCCGTAGTAGAAAGGATTGCTTAAGATTCGGTAGATGGTGCTTCTGCCGAGCTTTGTGCCTTCAGGAGTTCTATAACCCCATTCATTGGTCGCAACATCTCTTATTTTAAGAGGTGCATAGGAGCCAGAGAGCATAAGTTCAAACATTTTCTTGATGAGTGGAAGTCGTTCAGGATCGGAGTTTATTTTTCGATTTCCTCGTATAGCATATTTATCATTGAGGTAACCAAAAGGTGCGGGACCAGGAAACATTCCAAGTCGAGCTTTCTTTTCAAGTCCACGCTTCACATCAATTCCTTTCTTATCATTCTCCATTTTCGCTTGGCTACAAGCGAGCGAGAGCATGAACTTATCAATCGGTGTATTTCTGAATGTTTGGGTCGGAGTAACAATTTCAATCAACCGCTCTCGGTCAAGAAGGTCGATAAGGAGTGCTGTATCAATGGCATTTCGGGAAAGTCTATCTGCATGCCAAACAATAATCGAGTTTATCTCACCAGTTTCTATAGTCTGAAGCATACGAGCGTACTCGGGTCGGTTGCCAGTCACCTTTGCAGATTTTGATTCACTGAAGACGTGAGATGCTGAGACTCGCGTGCCAAGGTTCTTTGCGATATTTCTTATCACATCAAATTGCGACTCGATGGAGAGAGCTTGGCGGTCTTCGGATTCGCTTGATTTACGGCTATACTCGCCATAAATGGGTTTTGAGGCGTTCTTTTGCATTAGTTTAATTTTACCACTAGTTAATAATGAAGCCTATGACCTCTTGAGAAGTTTCTCGAGAGTCGCTCTTTCTTCTGATGTAAGGCGCTCTCCCTGGCCACCTTCAGTTGTCATAGTTAATTTCTGAACAATTTTTACTGCATCAATCGGTGTCATGTGGCCATAGCCGTATGAGCCGAATGTTGTGCCGACATTTTCATGACCCAGGTTCATACTGATCGCTTTCTTTTCTTCTTCGGTCAGGCGAGCCTTGCTCAAATAGTTCACAATGAGGTGTCGGAATGAATGAGGATTGAAATACTGCACTTCTGCCGCCTTGCATCTTTTCTCAAATATCTTTCTAGCCCCACTGGAGCTTGCCCAACCCTCATCACTCACAAGGGTTTTATTGTGGTCGTATTCACCAGAAAAACCTTTGAGTGTTGATGGAAATATCGGACTATCAGGTTTAGCTCCTTTCTTTATGAGATGGTCATACCATTCAAGAAAGAATTGCTCGGGCTGAGGCCAGCCGATTGGAAAGAAGGTGGTGAGTATTTTCTTTGAGTTCTTGGTGAGCACTCCATCGCCTGGGTTCTGGTCAAAAAGCTTATCCGCTCGATTGAAGTTCTTCATCTTCAGAGTGGCGATAGCCGATATTCTCATACCAGTAATCAAGGCCAGGGATAAGATGGCACGATCACGCTCATCAATCTCATTCTTGGGATGAATACTCGTAATAATTTTCTTGACCTCCTCAAAGGTTGGCATTGGTCTCGTAGTTCCCGATGTGGCAATTCTCGCTTCCTTTTTCGACAAACGAAGAAAGTCCACATCCGTCTTTCGTATTTTCTTATACTCCTTCTGCTCTGCAAGCCATACAAAGAATTTCTTGATACGTCGCAAATAGTTATATTGCGTTTGAGGCGAGAGACTACCGCTTTTAGTTTTTGTAGGACGTACTTTTTGCCAAGCTACGAACTCAATCGCCTTACTTTTATCGAAGTTTATAAAGTCGTCATTCTTGGAAAACTGCTGCCACTGGCCGACGGCTTCGGCGAAGGTGGAGACCGAGTCACCGGCGAAACCTTCACCACCAGAGAGGTGCTCAAAGAAGCGTCTTTTGGCCTGCTCATTTCGGTACGGAACCGAAGTATCTATAATCAGTTTTTCAGAGTCATTTTTCTTATCAATTTTTGTCATTTTGGCGTTATATTAAGTTATCGAACAATGTGGACGTTTGAACGGGAGTTGAGGGTATGTGATAGTCCTTTCGGTAGGGTTTAATTTTCCGTGTCATTTTGGTGCTACAAACACAACATTCAGCCTTTTTGGTATCACCTTTCTTCGTAATCGAACCCTTCTTTGCTCTCCTCGGGACCTTACATTTGAAGCAGTAAAACTCATGCCTTTCCATCGTCACTTTTTTCTTGGAGTTCTTCTGACGAATGAATGTTTTGAGGTCACTACCGTAAATGAGAATTGGTTTCTTTTTACCTGGGACCGTCGCAAGACCCTCAGCTATCCACCGCAGGCAAGTCTTTTGATTGATCCCGAACACCTTCACTATTTCCCGTATCGTATAGCTCACATGTCCCTGAATAATTTGGGGATTGAATCTGGTCATATCTCTCATGATAGATTTTCACCCTTGCTCTCTTTACCTAGAGAAGTACCTTGAACAATCTCATATAAATTTATGAGATTATTTGCTCTGAACGCCGCTTCCTCATCGCTGAGTTCGACCTTAAAACGTTCCTTATAGAGCTTCTTAAATTCTTCGATAGCTTCTTTCGGTAGCATGAGAGAAACCCACTTTTTGCATAATCCGTTCCGAACGCCAGTAGGGACAGATTATGCAAAGAATGGACTTCTTGCTCTGCTTGGTGGCGTTCCAACTATGAAAAAAGCTGGGCTGGACCCAGTGTAAAGTGTTGCGTATGAATCAACTTGGATTCACAAGTGAATCACATTTTCTTTTCAAAAATTTCAGTATTTATTCTCACTTTTGAGGCTTTATATTGAAGTATTTCTATGACACCAAGCTCATCTTCGACATTCGCATTTGTGGCACGTATGGCATCATAAAAACTTCTGCTTTTCTTATCTTCACCACGAAATTTTGAGATGACATCATTTTCCTCAACCCATGCTCCAAAAGGGTTCGAGAAAACCGTGTCGCACAGAACAATTCTATTGATTGCAGTAAGCGGAATCTGACACGCTTTCCCACCAAGAGAAATCCTTTTTGTTTTTGAGTCGTATTCTGGACGTTCGCCATCTTTCCACCATTTTCCACCCACAGCATTTTGTCGAATATTCTGACGCTCAAGTTTATCAGCCTTATATTCTTCCATAAACTCTCTTGTTTCTTTCATGAACCCATTAACTTCCTGGCGCCATGCTTTTTCAATGAAATTTTCAAGCGCTTTAGACTGTGCAGCGACATTAGGTTTTGGTATTATTTCTCTTTCTTCCTCAAGTGACTTTGCCAACTGCCAGTGTGCAGTCGCGGTCTTAGTTCTATATTTTTCAAGATGGAGAAAATGTATTTCATTTTCATGTATATTTGGATTTTTCTGCATAGCTCTAAAGTCTTCGACTGCATATGCAATATCTACGGCATCTTTTGCATCAAAGTGATACTCCTTATTGGCCAACACATCCATTAGAACGGCATTCATGCTCTTGCTCGCAGCAAATTCTTTCTTCGTCTTCCAAAATTTAACGAGAGCCTCAAATGCACCCCAGGGTTCAATTTCTCGTCCTATTTCAATGGACCTTTGCTGTGCAAAACGCTTTGGCCATGTCCTGGAAAAAATAAAGTTGCCTCGAGTATTTCCACCAAAACGCATCGACTTATCGGGACCATTTACTTCATCGTAGTATGCTCCATATTCTTCAGGTTCTACAATAAATTCTCTGAGTTCTTTACTGTAGCCTAGTCGGAGAAGGTTGGCAGCAATATCAAACAAATATCGCTGGAGAGTATCGGAGTAATGGCCACTCACGATAACCTCGCCAGATTCAAATAATTTTAGATGCTCCAGGATGTTCTTATTGGGACCAAGGTGAGAGGTAGGTATGAACGACACATCCTGATTCAAGGTGTTTGGGTCAATCTTATTTTTCTCAATTATCTTCAATAGTTTATCTCGAGCTGCTACCATCTCAATTTTGGCCTGCTTTTCTAACTGGTTGAGTTTCTTAAATTCAGCCCAGCGAATTTCAAACTGCTTATTTATTACTGCGTCCAGTCTGGGAATACTTATCGCATAATCAATATAATCTCCAAGACCGACAAAAAAGCTCAAAGAATTGCTTCGAGAAATAAAGCTATCATAGCGTTTTTGTAGTCCGAGTAGCGTAGGGTTCATGGCGTTCTAAATAGTAGCCAAACTATATCATGGGAGGCATTATCGCGAAATCTTGGCCACACGCCCTCGAACAAGCTCGAGTTCGGGGAGAGACCTTACTTCTATAAGAAAAGCGTACACAGGGGCGAACAGGTGGGAAGGATGGGTAAGGGATTGCTTATCGCCCTTGGATTAGTAAAAAAGCCGCCAGTTTATTTAGGAGATGAAGTAGTTAATGAAATTTTGAGAAAGCTAAAAGCTAGCCTATGTCTAGTTTCCTATAGGGGTATCTTTATAAATTCTTTTGTTTCAAGATTGAGCTTCCAAAGCCCGCCATTTTTTACAACTACAAGCTCCTTTTTATCAATAAATCTAGGCCAGGAGACATATCCCGACGTTGAGGAGATTTCTTTGGCTATATTGTTTTTTAGATCTAAAGAATAAATACCATAGATTATACTTTCATCACCTTTATACTCCCCGTATCCCCCAATCCATATTAGGTGATTTTCAAAAACATCAGAGATAGGGTTACCTGTGGTTGCCCAGAATTCTTTATTCAATGACTCATTTGAGGTTTTAAGTTGGTCAATTAAATCAACAAGTACACTCCCCTTAAGATCAAAATAAGATTTGCCTGTATACAACCTGCTTCCATCTGGCGATACCGACAACCCAGAACCAACTCTCTGGAACCGGGTTAACCTTTTTATATCACTTCCATTCGTATTTATTGAGTAAAGGTCAACAAAGGGTACTTCGCTCCAAGCCCCATTTTCACTGTAGTTAATAGAATTCTTGAAATAAATTGTCGTTCCTTCGGGAGAATATGCAATATCCTCAATATTACCCGCAATTCCTGTGAGTGATCCAACTTGACTTAATTTTTTCGTCTTTAAATCAAGCTCATAAATCTGGTCTTCATGAGAAGTCCCCCAATTACTCAATTTGCCTTTATATACCAAAAGTACTTTTGACTGATCAGGTGAGAAAACGGGATTAGTGTAAATTCCTTTCCCTTTTGAACTTAATAACATCTCCACATTTGATCCATCAATATTTGAAATATAGATTGAACTCTTCTTATAGAAGAAAGAATTTCCTTCACATTTATGAAAAACTATCTTTTCTTTGGAGTTTGAAACGGACATTTCAATAATTCCATCTTCTCTACAACCTTCGTACTTAAAATAGTTAACGAAAAGTGACCACATAGAAATCAAAATGACAACGGCTATTCCTAAATAAATGAATTTAGATTTTTTATTCATTGATTAATACTACCACACTTGAAACATCTACAATAATAAACTATTCCACAGGAAGTTGATGAGGGAAAATCTTGATTTTAGCATGTAATTGACAACTACCCATTTTCGTCTATACTGAATGTAATAGTGAACGCCATGAAAAACACTCTCATAAACAAAGTAATACTCTCAGGTCGAGATGCCCGCAAGGCTATTAACCTCATGAGTCCACAGGAAAAACGCAAGGTAGAAACTGCCTTGGATGTTGAGCATGCATACTACTCTAGTGCTTTGGAGGGTAGCAAGATCGACCGAACAGAATTTGAGAAGTTGGCTGAAAGCGTAAAGGCGTAACTCCTATGGCAACACGACCGGGTGACGAAGCAGAGTTACAAAAGCGAGAGGCAATCGGTGTCATCCGAGCCTCTCGTTTTGTAAGAAAATATGCTCACTCGAAGGATGTAATTGATACTGGAACTATTCAGAAAATCCACGAGGTTATTTTCAAAGACGCATGGCCTGAAATCGCTGGCCAGTGGCGAACAGAAAACTTGAAAATCACTGATTCATCTCATCTGCCACCTCATCATTCGGAAGTTGCAAAGCATATGAATGAGGTGAATACGGAGTTTATTAAGTGGCTTTCTGGTCTTAAAACCCTCGAAGGTCTCTTTATGGAAAACACCGAGCCAACGGACGAACAGATGAAACAACTTGATGCTGTGGTAGAGACGACTGCCTGGATACATCACAAAATTACACACGTTCATCCTTTCCGAGAAGGTAATGGCAGAACGGCAAGGTTGGCTGCGAATCTTATTTTGGAAAGGTACGGCTTGGTAGGTATTTCTATAAAAATAGAACGTGAGAACAAAAATCGGTATTTGGATGCTCTAAAACAGATAGATAAGCAGTGGGGCTATGAGCCATTAAAAATGCTTATCTACGAAGGACTTGCGGACCGATATAGTGGTTTGGCTCGGAATATTATCGGATAACCGTTTACCACGTCTTCACAATCCTGAACCAGTTAAGGTCAGAAATACTTATTAACGAGGTTCTAACATCGTCTAAGACTCGCAGCA
>SXGR01439037.1_pt1 | contig 14513 bp, 12 predicted proteins | sample 3174711 | NCBI WGS metagenome assembly SXGR01 (sample SAMN11356860, study PRJNA531348) | freshwater metagenome | isolation source: freshwater sample F1-60 | place: China: Fuxian Lake, Yuxi | collected 2017-12-25
ACGAGAATGGCGATGAACACGACCATCTCGACTAATCCAACCAGCCCGAGCTTGCTGAACGCAACCGCCCAGGGGAACATGAAGACGATTTCGATATCGAAGATCACGAACAGCATCGCGACGATGTAATACCGCATCGGGAACTGCACCCGCGCATCTTGAAACAGCGGGCTCCCGCTTTCATAGGGGGCCATCTTTGCCCGATAAGGACGGTTGGGGCGGACCATCTGGCTCAGAAACATCACAACCGTGAAGAACGCAATGGCGACGCCGATGAAAATCAAAACCGGGAGATAGTTGGCCGGAACGGCTAAGTCACTCATGGGTTCAATAAGCCAAAAGGTCGAAACGTCGTAAAGCCATCATGATGACTTTGGGGCTTTCAGACATGTGACTTCTCTCGCGCCAATGCCGAGCCAAAGAACGGTTTGAATTTCAGTCCATCGAGATCAGGGTGCAGGATCCCTTTGTGCTGGACGAGGACTTTGAATGTCGTGCCCATGCCGTTTGGTTTCAATAGGTGAATAGCCGCGCGGAACTCCGGGCTCTCCGGTTCCAACGATGCGATCAGTTGCTCTACGCCGAGCCCCATCAGGAAACTCATTTGGTTCGTGAATCCCGTGACCTGCAGGCCATGTTCTTCGCCCGCCGCCGCCACGCTCGAAAAATCCACATGGGCGGTCATATCTTGCTCGCCGACATGCGTGAAGGGGTCCTCATGGGCTGACTGTTTGAAGTAACAGAGAAACGTGCCGTTCTTCCGGTCGGATCGATAGAGGTCCTGCGCAGTATGTCCGTAATCGATCGTGAGAACGACGCCACGCGTGAGGATTCTGGCGACGTGCCTTATCCAATCTAGGGCGTTCAGATTGATCTCAGTTCGATAGCCGTCCGGCCAGTGGGCATCCAAGCTCTGTGCATACTGCGCGAGTGCGACGGTCGACAGCGGTTTCAGACATTCCACAAATTGCCCATCTTGCCGGTCTACCCAGATCTCTTCGATTCGACCGCCTGTGACCTGAATGCGGTGAGTCGGAAGGGCGTCAAGTAGTTCATTGCTCAAAAACATGCCGGTCATACTGCCAGGCGCCAGCTCATCGAGATCGTCCATCCAGGAGACCAACCCTGGCCTGTTGAGCCACTGGGCTAAGTTTCGGCGCTGAGATTCGCGCATCGTGGGGCTACGATCGATCAGGACGTAACGAAGACGCTGGAAAAGTGAGATCGATTCTGCTCGACAGGCTGATAGAAAATGCGTGGCAAGCAAGCCCTTGCCCGGCCCCATCTCGACGACGGTGAAGGGATCGGGTTGTCCCAGCAACTGGTCGATCTGCTCTGCCTGTCTGGCCAGCGCATGTCCAAGTGTGGGGTGGACATCAGAACTCGTGTAGAAATCACCGGTCCAGCCGATCCGTTCCGTCCCGGCCTCCGGTGAACGGGTATAGTAGCCGAATTGTGGATGATACAGGGCCAGTTCCATGAAGCGAGCAAAGGGAATCGGGCCTGAGACTGCAATTTCAGAGGCAATGGCAGCCACGAGTTCAGCGTGCCCTATTGTCACACGAAACTCCCTTCCAGCCGTGAGTCTAGAAAAAAGTGACACCCCTAACTCATGGGTCTACAGCACCCATCGTTAGATGGCGAAAATTTCTGTAGGGTAGCCTTTGGTCTTGATCTAAGTCAAGGAGAAGTCAGGGGGAATCTTCTCTCTGCTCTCAAAAGAATACTGAAGGACTTAGGCTGCTCGCTCACCAGGTTTGTCAGGTATATCGAGAAGCCGGTTGATACTTTCAACGAGCCCCTCCCTCACATCCCGTGGCATTTCTTATATTTCTTCCCGCTCCCGCAAGGACAGGGATCGTTGCGGCCGACCTTGTCATCAGTCCGGTGTACGGGGGTTTGCGTCGCGACCGGTTCTTCACCGCGATTCAAGGTGAGTTTGGGTTGAGGGCGTGAAATGACAGGGGGGGGCGGAGGTGGGGTTGGGGCGTCCTCTTCGCTTGCCTGGCGCACAGCCTGCACATGGAACAGCCGGTCCAGCGTATCGGATTTGACCCGTTCCATCATACCGGCGAAGAGGTCGAATCCCTCGCGCTTATACTCGATCAACGGGTCTTTTTGCCCGTAGCCGCGGAGCCCGATCCCATCGCGCAGATGATCCATGCCCAGCAAGTGATCTTTCCAGTGATGGTCGATGACCTGGAGCATGAAGGTCTTTTCCAGGAACCGCATCAATTCAGGTCCCAACTCCTGCTCTCTCCGCGCATAGGCCTCTCGAACTTGGGTATGCAGGTCTTCCACAAGTACATCGCGGCCCAGATCTCGGAGCGACTCTCCACCCTCCTGGTTGCCGTGGGTGATGTCGAGGCCGAACTGGCCGTGCATCATCTCTATCAGACCCTTGACGTCCCATTCCTCCGGATACTGTTCGGCAGAACAATAGATGTTTAAGGACGAGTCCACCACCCCGGCCATCATATCTTGAAGATCTGCCGTGAGGTTCTCTCCGCTCAGCACTGCCCGGCGATGGCGGTAGATCACTTCGCGTTGCTTATTCATGACATCGTCGTATTCGAGCAGCTGTTTGCGGATTTCAAAATTATGCGCTTCGACCTTCTTCTGCGCGTTCGCGATCGCGCGTGTGACCATCCCATGCTCGATAGGGACGCCTTCTTCCATGCCGAGCTTGAGCATCATTTGCGAGACCCGCTCTGAGGCGAAGATGCGCATCAGATCGTCTTGCAACGACAGGTAGAAGCGAGATGTGCCAGGATCGCCCTGGCGGCCGGCTCGGCCGCGAAGCTGATTGTCGATCCGGCGGCTCTCATGCCGTTCGGTGCCCAGGATGTGGAGCCCGCCGAGCGCCAGGACCTCCTGCTTGTTCTTGTCGCAATCGCTGCGGATTTCTTCGTAGAGCGAAAGTTTGCGGGCGTCCGGCAGATTCTCCTCCCGATAGAGCACCTGCTTGTAGGTGAAGTCGGCGTTGCCGCCCAGCAGAATGTCGGTGCCGCGCCCCGCCATGTTCGTGGCGATAGTGACGGCGCCCTTGCGGCCGGCCTGCGAGACGATCTCGGCTTCGCGTTCATGCTGCGTGGCGTTGAGCACGTTGTGTTTGATGCCGTTGCGGCTCAACAGGCCGGCGAGCTTCTCGGACTTTTCGATCGAAATCGTGCCGACGAGCACCGGCTGCCCGCGCTCATGACACTCTCTGATCTCTTCGACGATGGCCGCGAATTTTTCTTTCTCCGTCCGGTAGACGACGTCGGCATAGTCGAGCCGGACCATCTTACGGTTCGTCGGCACCACATTCACGTCGAGGTTGTAGATTTTCGCGAACTCGGCGGCTTCGGTGTCCGCGGTGCCGGTCATGCCGCTGAGTTTCTTGTACATGCGGAAATAATTCTGGAAGGTGACGGATGCGAGCGTCTGATTCTCGTTGGCGATCTTGACGCCTTCTTTGGCCTCGACGGCCTGGTGCAGCCCATCGCTCCACCGGCGGCCAGGCATCAGACGCCCGGTAAACTCATCGACGATGAGGACTTCCCCGTCTTTGACGACGTAGTCCACGTCGCGTTTGTAGAGCGCATAGGCTTGCAATGCCTTCACGACATGATGAACCAGATCCATATTGGCCGGATCGTACAGATTGTCCACACCGAGCAGCTTTTCGACGCGCGCGTTACCGTCGTCCGTGAGCGATGCCGTTTTGGTCTTTTCTTCGATCGTATAGTCCTGTTCCGGTTTCAGCTGCGGGATGACCGCGTTGATTCGATAGTAGAGGTCGGTGGTCTGATCGGTCGGACCGGAAATAATCAGCGGCGTGCGGGCTTCGTCGATGAGGATGCTGTCCACCTCGTCCACGATGGCAAAATTCAGCTCGCGCTGGACGCATTGGCGCAAATCGTTGACCACCAGGTTGTCGCGCAGGTAATCGAATCCGTATTCGTTATTCGTGCCGTAGGTGATATCGGCACGGTAGGCTTCGGGCCTACTGCAAGGGCGGAGATGCTGCAGTCGCTTGTCTGATGCCTCGTAGCTCGGATCGAACATGAAGGAGGCGTCGTGTTGAATGATGCCGGTGGACAAGCCCAGCGCATGGTACAGCTGGGCCATCCATTGTGCGTCGCGCTTGGCGAGATAATCGTTGACAGTCACCAGATGGACGCCCTTGCCTTCGAGCGCATTCAAATACACCGGCAAGGTCGCGACCAGGGTCTTTCCTTCGCCTGTTTTCATTTCCGCGATGCGGCCTCTGTTCAGAATCATGCAGCCGATCAGCTGCACCTCGAAGTGCCGCATGTTGAGCACGCGGCGGGACATCTCCCGGCAGACGGCGAAGGCTTCCGGCAGCACGTCGTCCAGGGTTGCCTCGGCTTCCAGGCGTTTCTTGAATTCCTGGGTTTTGTCCGCGAGGGCTTCGTTGGAAAGTGGGGTCAGGCCGGATTCCAGGCTGTTGATCCGCTCGACGATCGGAAGAAGTGCCTTGATTTCACGGTCGTTTTTGCTGCCGAAGATCAGATTGAGGACTTGTGTGACCATATCACCGCAACTTTAATGGTTGTGTTGTGTCGTAACGTTTCGATAGTTCTGAAGCTAACCGATGCAGTATACACAATATTTTCCATGAATCCTATAATTAGCAGAGGCGCGGTGGTCATCGCACCGGCTTGACAGGTCTTGTGGCGGCCCACTATTATTCACCCCGTGGTAATTTTGGATATGTGTTTGGTCGTCTACTCATGAACCACGCAGCCAGTAAATTCATCTCGATTGTGTTGGTGTTATGTGTGTTGTCCGTCGGCGGTCTGGCTCAGGCGCAAGCAGCTGAGCATGCCGGACACCATGCCCAGCATCAAGCAGCCACCCACGGCACCCTGCTCTGCTCCTGGATGTGTGCCGCAGGGACGATCCTTGATAGTGCGACGGTCCTGATTCCGACCGAACGCAGTTCGGTGGCGCTCGTTTCGCTTCCCCATTCTACAAGTCCCTCAATTGAGCTGTGCCAGGTTGCTCCCAGTCGCGCCCCTCCGTCTTTCTCTTTGTAGCTGCTGTTGCTCATTGATCCAAGACTGCTCACTTCCGTCTTCCATCAAATCCGGAAGAGGCTGCTGAGGATCAAGGAGGCTGAAACAATGCTTAGAGAGAAAGGTCTCGTTCCATCATGGCAGGGAAACGGTTCATCCTCGGATTTATTCTCGGTGTAGCCAGCGTCTCTTTTTCGTGGTTTCCCGTCCAGCCGTCCCACGCAGCCTGCGGGGCGGTGACGTGCTTTGCGGAAAGGATGTCCGCAGACCTATGATGCCGGTGAATGACAATCAGCATAGTGTTTCTGCATGGGGTATTTCACTCGTCGTACACGGCGTGGCGGTTGCCGCGGCGATCGCGTTTGCCGCGCAGGTGAAGCCGGTTTTGCAACAAGAGATCTTTCAATGGGACGTGGCGTTGGTGGACGGAGCCAAGACTGATTCTCGTCCGGAGCGAGCCGAGCCGGTTGTCGAGCGTACGAAGATGCCGGCGCGGGTGTCTCCGCAACAGCCAAGTACAGTAGTGAGGGAGACGCTTCCCCCGGTTGAGCGGCAAGATACGAAGAAGGAAGAGATCAAGGAGCCGGCAGTCAGAGAAATCGCAAGAGAGACGCCTGCAATGAATGAGTCGGTGGCGACGGCTCAGTCCTACGTCGCACCAACGCCAGCCGCCGCTCAGGCTATTTCAGAGCCACGATCGGAGCCGCTCGCCACAGCAAGTGCCACGCCGCCGGTAGAGTCTATGCCGGCAATTTCTTCGGAATCGGCTGTTCCTTCTCCTACTCCGGCAGCTCACGAACAGCCGCCGCTTGTCACCAGTGTTTCGTCGCCACGCGTCGCCAACAAAGCGGACTACGCCTGGCTTGCCGATTCGTTGGGAAGACGGCTCGCAGAGTTGACTCGCTACCCCAGCTCCGCGCGACTCAATGGGTGGGAAGGCAGAGTTGTTTTGCGAGCCATTATCAGAGCCGACGGGCACTTATTGGACGTCAAGGTGCATAAAAGTTCCGGTCATGATGCGCTCGATCGCGCGGCGCTCGAAACGATCAAGCTGGCCTGCCCGCTCCATATGAAACATGCCCTGGACAGCACCGAAATCGCCATCTATGTGCCGATCGTCTACAGTCTTGCGGGGTAGTTCATATGAACGCCGGGACGCTGAGACAGATGAACAAGACCACTGTGTGGATGGCCGCTGTGGCTGCCCTTGCCTGCGCATCGACCGCCATTGCGGAATCGAACAGTCCCTGGGTGCTCAGCCCAACAGTTTCAATCGACCGAAAAGTGAGAAGCATCGTTGGGCCTTCTGTTCACATCGACGACGGAGATCGTATTTCTCTCGCTTGGGTGGAGGAAGATAAGGAAGTCCGGTCTGTGCTGTATGCTCGACTCAATAAGGCCGGAGATCCGATCACTCCTGTCAGGGTGAACGCGGCATCCGAGATTCCTTATTCGAGACAGGAATTGCCGGCCCTGGCCGCGTCAGGAGACGATGTGTTCGTGACTTGGGCGGTCACCCACCCGAAAACCAGGCCAGATAAGCCGTTTGCCAATGATTTGCGGCTGAGCCGCTCGACCGACGGAGGGAGGACCTTTCTTCCCTCTATTTTGGTGAACGACGATGAACAGGTCATCGGGCACAGTTTCGATTCGCTTCATGTGGCTCCCGATGGAGTCATTCATGTGGCCTGGATCGATGCAAGGGAAGGCAAGAAGGAATCAGGCACCTTTGCGACCAGCTCAACTGATCACGGCCGCACTATAGGGAAAAATCGTAAAGTGGATGAAGATACCTGTGTCTGTTGCCGCACCGCGATGGCCACGGCGCCGGACGGCACGCTCTATGTCGCTTGGCGAAAGATTCTGCCGGGGGATCTTCGCGAGACGGTCGTGGCACGATCCTCTGATGGTGGACAGACCTTTACGTCTCCGGTGATTGTGGGGCATGACCAGTGGGTGTTTCCCGGCTGCCCCCATCGTCCCGCCTCGATCGGGACAGATCGACAGGGGCGGCTCTATGTCGTCTGGTATACGGAAGGGGTGGACGAAACACCGGCGATCTACCTGGCCTATTCCGATGACCGGGGACAGACCTTTTCGCCCAAACAAAAGGTAAACGTTTCCAAGGGCACCTTTCCAGACCATCCCCAGTTGACGGTTGATTCGGATGGACGGCTTATCATCGCCTGGGAAGAACAGTCTCCGGTGCGGCGCGAAGTCGTGATGAGTCTCTCGCTTGATCGCGGCGCGACCTTCAGTGCGCCTCAGAAGCTGAACGACAAGAAGGGGCAAACCCCCTCGCTGTCGATCAATGCCCATGGGCTGGCTGCCTTGGCCTGGATGGAGCATGCCATGCCGCACCATCGGATAGTTGTTCAGACGCTTCAGCTTCTGCCGGCCAAGGTAGTGGCAAGACAGGAACCGTAATGTGAATGATTGGTCGATAAGGTTTGGCTGTGCGCTGGTCCTGGCGCTGTTCGTTGCCGTTGTGGCTGCGCCGAGCTTCGCCGGCGATCCCTTAGCCGGACTCAAGATGAGCCGGCTACCGGTCGGCAGCCAGGCGATGCCGTTCGAGCTCAAGGGGCTAGACGGAAAGATCGTAAAGTTGAGCGATCTGGGCGGAAAGGTCCTGCTGGTGAATTTTTGGGCGACCTGGTGCGGACCCTGCAAGGAAGAAATGCCGGCATTGGCCCGGTTACAGCAGCAGTTGGATCCCTCCCGATTCGTTCTCTTGACCGTGACCACGGATCTGCAACGACAGGGAATTACCCATTTCTTGGCTCAGCAGGGGGTCGATCTGCCTGTTCTTTTCGATGAAGATCAAGAAGTGTCACGGTCCTACATGGTGCGGGCTTTGCCGACGACTGTTGTGATTGCGCGCGATGGGGCGTTAGTCGGACGGGCAGTCGGACCTCGCGAGTGGGACAGTTCCGAAGTTGTGGCAGGGCTGAAGTTGTTCATGGAGAGCGGTAGATGAAGCGGTGGATTGCACAGATTGCCTTGGCGACCGCTTGCGTCTATTTGGCGATCGGAATCGTCGCCACCACCTGTCTCTTTTCCCATGAGGCCTCTTCACAGTCTGCGCATCACCACACCAGTGAGCCGACCCACTCTCCCCTCTGTGTCTGGGCTTGCCAAGCCAATCAATCGGTCGGCTTGGTGTCGATGTCGGCAGGGACAGAGTCCTTGCTCCCCATATCAATGGTCGTGCCGGACGGCGTCAGTCTGTCGTCGAGTGACCTGCAATATCCGGCTCAGTCCCGCGCACCGCCTCATTCGTAAGGGTTCATCCACTCAACGTTCCTCCGCAGTTCCATGTCGGGCGTAGCCGCCGTAGTGCGGGCTATGACCGGCTAGGAGAGCGGCAGGTCATATTGTCACCATAACGTAAGGAGTATCGGTCATGGGGTCGTTAGAGAACGTGAAGCATATGCTTGCCGCAGCAGCACTGTTCGGAGGTATTGCTGTAATGGGACAAGCAGTGTCGGCGCAGGAGCCGGCATCGTCATCGGGAACAGAGCCGTCTCCGCGCGAGGGGCAATTGCGCGAGCAGCTCAAGAGCATTCTGCAAGAACTGGAAGCGCTCCAGCGTGGCCGCGAGCATACGTTGCCGCCGGCAGAGAAACCCAAAACGGCGATCGAGAAAGTGGCCCCTGAAGAGGCGGAAGCCACGGGCGCCATGCCGGAGTATGAGTTGGCGGATACCAGCATCGTGAGCAAGCGGATTCAAAAACGGCCTGAAGGGGTGTCGCTGTCGGCGACGATTCCTTCGGAAACGGACTCTCAGCCCACTAGGACCATGAAGGAGTCGATGGAATCGCTGCCTGGTGTCGTATTGCGCCAGGCCAACGGCCCGCGCGATTTCAGCATCATGATTCGAGGGCTGGGCGCCAAAACCACCTTCGCGGTGCGCGATATTAAGATTTATGAGGATGGCTTCATTCAGACGCAATCCGACGGCCTCTCGCGTCTGGATCTTCATGATCCCTGGTTTATGCGCAGTGTCGAAGTGATCCGGGGCGCTGCATCGTCTCTTTACGATAACTATGCCCTTGGCGGCATGGTGCATTTTCGGACGCGGCGTGGGAGCGATATCAACGGCGTTGAGAGCTTCTTTTCGGGCGGTTCCTTCGGCTATCACAAGCAAGCGTTTGCGTTCGGGAAGGAAACGGAGCATCTGGACACATCCATGTTCGTCAGCAATGTCGGGGAAGACGGATACATCCAGAACAGCGACTATAAGACGCAAACACTTAACTTTAATCTTCGTTTCAAGCTTGACGACAAGCAAAACTTTTATGTCAAAGCGATTTCGAACTGGCTAGACACGAAAGTGCCTACCAGGCTGAACCAGGCGCAGTTTCTGGCCGATGAACGGCAAGCAGGCACCAATGCCGTTGCGTACAATCAAAGCCGGGTTGATCGTCGCACGATCCTGGGTGGTATTTATGAGCGGCAGCTCAATGCGAACACCGTTCTCACAACGGAGTTTGACTATGACGTGAAGGACATCCAGCAAACATTCGCACAGATTACAGAAAATACTAATCCTAATTACAAAACCTACACGGACCTGCGACACGATGGCCAGCTCGGCTCGATGCCGCTGAGGAGTTATGCGGGGTTCTTTATCAACCAGATGGACCAAAAAGCCAACCAGTCCCAGAATCTTGCCGACTTCTTTGGGACAAAAGGGAGATTGATCCAGAACTCTCGAGGATCGATTTTCAACGTGGGCGGCCGCTTTCGAGAGGAGGTGGAATTTCTTCCAAATTGGGTCCTAGCGGTTGGACTTGGCTACGAACATTCCCATCTGAGTGTGCATGCAACCAACTATAATCTGACGACTGGTGCGGTTGACACACGTGCCAGCGCGAGTCGAATCTACTCGAACTGGGCGCCGGAGATGTCGCTCACCTGGAAACCGTCAGAAGGGTATCGCCATTGGATCAGGGGTTCGACAGGGTATGGCATGCCCACCTTCAGTAATCTTTTGCGGGATCCCATTACGGGGTTGCCGGGGGCCAACTTTGACTTGAAGCCGCAGAAAAATCTGAACCTGGAGATCGGTTCTGATTCCAAGTTGCATGAGACCCTGACCGTTCACCTCGTCGGGTTCTACACGTTCTACAAAGATGAAATCATCACGCAGCTTATATCGGGATCGAGCAACACGGCATCAGTCAATGCCGATTCTTCCCGATATCGAGGGATTGAGACAGCGTTCGATTGGCGCCCATTGTCAGGCTTGCGGCTCTCCGGCGCCTACACCCACATAGACGCCGAGTACATCAATTTTTCCGATCGGACCGCGGATGGGTTTCTGCTTCGAGACGGGAAGAAGGTGGCCAATGTTCCGTCCGATGTGTTCAACGGCAAGCTCGCCTACGAGCATGAGCCGAGCGGGTGGGGCACTTGGTTTGAAGGTAGCTACTACAACGATTACTTCTTGAACAACAATAATACATTTGGAATGCCTTCCTACATGATCGCCAATGTGAACGTACACAAGAGTTTTGAGTTCGGCCGTTCCTCATGGATTCGCTTTGCCAAACTCTATGTGGAAGTGGACAACATTGCGGATAGGAAATACGTCGCATCGGGGACGGTGGTCAGCGGGGAAACTCATGCTCAAGCTGCAGCTCAGTCGGTGTTCTTCAGCGGCTACGGACGGGCGATCTATGGCGGTGTCACATTGGGCATGTTTTGAAAGGCATCAGCCGAAGAGGTTCCTGGTTGATGGCCTCTCAGCTCAAGTCCAGAGGCGTTCTGTGGTGTTTTATGGATAGGACACTCTTATGCATGGGGAAACGGTAGGGTTAGTGAATGTCGGCCAATGGACGATCTATTGCCCGGTGGAGGGAGGACAATTGAGCGTAACAAGGATCGGCAAGCAGAGTTTGCATGCACTCCCATATTCGGTCGACAAATCGATTGCGGAGAATCGGGTGGATCGCTGAATCGTAGCCGATTTGCGCAAGCAATGAAACGACTGAGGGGCACGACGATTCAAGGGAGGTAGAGCGGTTATAGAAAGGTGAGCGATATTGTTACTAAAGGATACTAAATGATTTGGTTGAGTATGGCATCATCGGGATTTTGTTGGGATTGAGTTTCTGGGTGGTTGGTGTGGTGGTGGAGCGGGGGCTATTTTACCGGCAGGTAGACTCCGACAGTTTGCCACGCTAGATCTGTGTAAGATGGTGCTGATTGGAGCTGTGGCTGCTAATGCGTCCTATATCGGCCTGCTGGGAACGGTGCAGGGTATCATGCTTACGTTTCGCACGGTGGGAACATCCGGTACTATGGCAGTGGCGTCGATCAGGATCGGTCTGAGTCTCGCATTGAAGGCCACGGCGGCCGGTTTGTTGGTCGCGATTCCCTGCGTGGTCATGAATAACGTGCTGAGGCGGCGCGTCATTGTCGACGGCAGCGCCGGTGACTATCAACTGAGCGAGGAGCAAGCCTATGCGCGAAGCACGTGCCCCCATAATACGGTTGCTGTCGATGGGAAAGAACAGTCGGACATGTGGGAGGTGTTTCGCGTGGCGCGCCGAGCGAAGCCTCTCTCGGCGATCTTGAAAAAGCAGTCGGATGGCATGGTGCTATTCGAAGGATCCCACAACGGGTATGCGAGATTGAGAGGCAAGGCGATTCATAAGAGATACATCGCTTATGATGGGAGGGGAGCTGGGTTATCAAACACCTGTTGGAGGGCAGCGGGATGCATCACATGGAAAGCTACCTCCATGTCTATTCCGACTTCCATATTGTCCGGATGGGGGCCTCTGTTGCAATCAAGATCCCGAACGGCCATACCATTACGATGGTCGATGTAGTAGGGCTGGCCGATACGAGGTTGGAACGGGGGTGGTATTTCCAGGAGTTCGGCGTGAAGCACGAAAATCATGTGGGATTGTGTTTCCCTGTTCACAAGACGCTCCGTTCGGTCTGAGTTATCGAATCAGGAAGATGATTAGCCGGCACAGTAAGGGAACAGAGGAGAGGCTGCTTGCTGCTCATTGCAGAGGCTGCGCCAGATAAGCACGCCAGCTGCCGTACTCGGTGATCTCCTGGTGCCCTTGGACGAGTGCAGGTTCTCCTAATACACCCAGAACGGTACTGCCGTCTTCCAACCGCACCTTGCCGATGCACAGACCGGGCGGTTCGTTCATTAAGATTCCCGCCAGTCCGGCAGGGGGGACGGACCAGACTTCTACTGCGATCGTGACCCCGGTCCCATCCGTCACACGCAGCATCGCAGGGTGTTCGTCGTGAATTGTCCAGAGCCGATATGCCGCTTCGGTCTTCGTTTCCCGGACAAACGTGGCCTTGGCAGCCACCATATTGGGGTTGAGCTTGAGCCCCCGCATCAGCGTGCCGTTCACGGCGAGCAGCACATTGCTCTGGCTCATGTGGCGCCTCCCGCGTAGGCTTGTCGGAGAGACGCGATGAGATGACCCGCAGTGGTCACCCAGCCGACAATTCCCCCCTGCGATTGGATCATGCGGATCGTTGCCTGTTTGAAATCTGGAAAATAACTTTCAGTTCCATCTTCAATCAAGAGACATTCGTACCCACGGTCGTTGGCTTCTCTCATGCTGGTCTGCACGCAGACCTCGGTGGTGACGCCGGTGAAGATGAGATGGGTGATGCCGAGGGCGTTCAGTCGCTCTTGCAGATCAGTGGCATAAAAGGCCCCCTTGCCTGGCTTGTCAATGACGAGTTCGTCGGCTTTGGGACGCAATTGTGGGATGATGTCGTTTCCCGGTTCTCCTAAAATGAGAATCCGTCCCATCGGGCCCGGATCACCGATGCGCAGCACCGAGTCTCCACGCCGTTTCTTGGCCGGCGGGCAATCCGATAAGTCGGGGCGATGACCTTCCCTGGTATGAATCACCGGCAGACCCAATTCGCGGAAGGTCTTGAGGAGTGTAGCTACAGTTGGCACAATCTGTTGCAGGTGTTTGACCTGGTTGCCCAGCGCTGCGCCGAACCCGCCCGGCTCAATGAAATCGCGTTGCATATCGATGATCACCAGCGCTACGCGCGCGCTTGAGCTGCGCAACGGCAGGGGATAGGGAGAGGGAGACGCTGGGACAGTGCTCATACACTGTGCCCTGTCATGTGCCGCCCGATCAGCGCGAGATCAGTGCCGGACGACGTGGTTTCATAGACCAGCTGACCGTTGAACATGACGACTACTCGGTCGGCCAGTTCCAGGATCTCGTCGAGATCTTCGCTGACTAAGAGGACTGCCGTCCCCCGGTTGCGCGCGGCGACGATCTGCAGCCGAATTTCTTCCGTCGCCAGAAAGTCCAACCCAAAAGAGGGGTTGGACACGACCAGGATTTTCACTTCCGCCGATAGTTCACGGGCTAGGACGGTGCGCTGGATGTTGCCTCCCGAGAGAGACTGGATCGGTGTGTCAGGATAGGGTGGGTTGATGTTGTAGCGCTCGATCAGGTCGAGCGCGCTCCGGCGCAGCGCAGAGCGGTTCATGAGCCAGCCACCTACGGCGTGCGGGGCCATATCGAAGTTGCGGAATGCCAGGTTCTCCGCCACACTCATGTGTCCCACGCAGGTATTTTGCAGGGGTTCCTCAGGGAGACAGAACATCTTATGCCGCACAATGTTGTCACGAGTCGGCTGGTAGAGTTCATCGTGCACCTGGATGGTACCCGCCGTGGCCGACCGTTGGCCAGCCAGTACTTCCAGCAACTCGCGCTGCCCATTCCCTGAGACGCCAGCTATCCCGACGATTTCACCCTCATGAATCGTCAAATGGACGCCCCGGACGACTTCAACGCCGATGTCATCCGTGACGTGGATATTCTGCAAGCGCAACGTTGGAGCCTTGGTTGAACTGTCGATCCGTTGCTTTGGTTTGGCTGTGATCTCGGATCCCACCATCATTTCCGCCATCCGGGAAATCTTCATTTCTGAGACCTTCCCGGAGCCGGCAAATTGTCCCTTCCGCAGCACGGTTACTTCATCCGCAAACGCCGCCACCTCTCGAAGTTTATGGGTGATGATTAACACGCTCAATTGCTGTGCCTGGGTCATGGCGCGGAGATATCCCAGGATTTCGTCCGCTTCGTGCGGCGTCAGAACGGACGTTGGTTCGTCCAAAATGAGGATGCGGTTGTGTAGCGCCAGCTGCTTGAGGATTTCGACCTTTTGCTTTTCCCCCGCTGCAAGGGAACTGACGCGGGCGGCGAGCGGCACTTGGAACGGCATCTGCGCCATGAACTGCATCAGCCGATCCTGTTCCTCTTCCCAGTTGATGACGGGATTGAGGCAGGTTTTCGAGATCGCCAGATTTTCAAGTACCGTCATGTTGGGAATGAGCGTGAACTGCTGATAGACCATTCCGATCCCGAGTGTCTGCGCGTCGCGCGGGCTGCGAATCGTCACCTGTTGCCGGTCCAGGAGAATCTCTCCGCCATCCGAGTGGTAATACCCCATGATGCATTTCACCAGCGTACT
>SXGR01315100.1_pt1 | contig 14511 bp, 7 predicted proteins | sample 3174711 | NCBI WGS metagenome assembly SXGR01 (sample SAMN11356860, study PRJNA531348) | freshwater metagenome | isolation source: freshwater sample F1-60 | place: China: Fuxian Lake, Yuxi | collected 2017-12-25
CTCGCGGATGACATCGCCACGGCCCATTGGCTGCTCTGCGGGGGTGCGCTGGTGAGCGCGGTGGAAAAGGCCTGCGGCAAGCTCGCCAGCTGAGGTTTGCTCACCGGAACCCACGCCGGAGCTATGCCGTGTACGCCGTGCATGCCGCTGCCGTGATGAAACCGACGGGCCGAGCGAGGCTCGCTATGCTGTGTTGCAGCGAGACCCACATTGCATGACACAGCCGCCTCCGTCGGACTCTCAATCACCCGCTGAGCGTCTCTATTTTGAATTCGCCGCCAGACTCGAACGGGGAGAAGCCGGCGCCGAAGAGCTCGAGTCCCTGTGCAGGTCCCACCCGGAGCATGCGGATGCCATCCGCAGGCTGCGGCAGCTGGAGGATGCCGCCAACCGGCTCTTCGACTCGAGAGTTGTTCCTCGGAATCCATCCACGCAAGGGCCTGGGGAGGGCATTTCGATGTTTTTCCGCCGTGATCGCTCCTCGGGCGATTCCAAGGCCACGGGTCTGGCGCGGAATTTTGAGCCCGGCGAGACGATCGGCGACTTCACTCTCGTGCGCTTCATCGGTCACGGCGGCATGGGGCAGGTCTGGGAGGCGCAGCAGAATTCCATGCGCCGCGCCGTCGCATTGAAGTTCATCCTGCCCGGCCGGGCCGATGCGCACACGCTCTCTCTCTTTGAACGAGAAGCGCGTGCCGGCGGCAAGGCGAGCCACCCAAACCTCGTGCGCACTCTTGCCCGCGGTCACGAGAATGGCGTCGAGTGGATCGCACAGGAACTTGTCCCCGGCTCATTCAGCCTGCGTGATGCGATCGAGGGCTTTCGTCGTGAATCGCAACTGCCCGTGGGCTACTACGCGAAGGTGGCCCAGCTGATTCGCAGCATTGCTCTCGGGATGGAGGCCGCGCACGCCGCCGGCGTGATCCACCGCGATCTCAAGCCCCAGAACATCCTGATCGAACCCGAAGACCAGCCCAAGGTCGTCGATTTCGGTCTGGCGCGCGTGGCTGGCGATTCAGTGATCTCCAACACGGGGGAATTCGCGGGCACATATCACTACATGAGTCCCGAGCAGGTGACCGCCAAGCGCATCGGTCTCGACCATCGCACGGATGTGTTCAGCCTCGGGGTCGTGATGTATGAACTGCTGACGCTCTCTCGTCCCTTCGAAGGGGACACGACCCAGAAGATCGCGGAAGCGATCGTGATGGTGGATCCGCCCGATCCGACAAAGCTGCGGACCCAGTGCCCGCGCGATCTGGCGGTGATCTGTGCCAAGGCCATGCGGAAACGCCCCGGCGCCCGCTACGCCACCATGAAGGAGCTTGCCGCAGACCTTGAACGGCACCTCAAGAACGAGCCGATCATGGCCAGGCCTGCTACGCAGGTGGAGAAACTGCGCAAGTGGATTCTGCGCCATCCCGCACCCAGCGTCGGAATCGGCGTGGGTGTCACCGCGTTGGTGGTGATCAGCGGAATGGCGCTGTATGCACTGAATCAGGCGGAGCAGCGCCGGTTCCAAGCCGAGCGGGCCGAGCGAGGCGAGCAGTCGGCCAAGGACAATCTCGCCTTGGCCGAACGCAATGCCGACGAGTCGCGCAGGAACGCCGAGGCGGAGAAGCAGGCCAGTCTTCAGGCGCAACGCAACGCGGAGGAAGCCAAGTCCAACGCCATCGCAGCAAGCATCGCACGCGATGAGGCCACGAAGAAGGCGAACGATGTGCTGTCTCTGTCCGCCCAGAAGGAATACGACGATCTCGTTGCGCAGGCGGAAGATCTCTGGCCCTCCAGCAAGGACATGATCCCGCGGTACGAAGCGTGGCTGCAAAAGGCACGGGGACTGCTAGAGGGTCGTCCGGCCGACGAATCTAGAGGACTGAAGCAGCGCCCGAGCCTGACCGAGCACAAGGCCAAGCTTGCCCAACTTCGGCGTGATGCGCTGCCGCTTTCCGAGGAACAGATTCGGGCTGATCGCGAGTCGCACCCCAAGTTTGCGGAGTGGCAGGCAAAATCCGCGGATCTGCAATGGCGCTCGCGGATGCTGGGTCTCCAGCCCTGGCCCGAGGCCGCGAACCCGACAGACGAATCGGCTGCGCAGAACCTGCCTGCCAGTGCGGAAGATCTGAACTCCATTGCGTGGAATCTCATCGATCCCCGTCAGCCGGTCTTCGGGCAGGAACTGCGCGCCTTACAGCTCGCGAAGCGCGCGGTTGCGATTGCGGCGGATGACATGCGGGCCAGTGTCCGTGCCACGTATGCCTGGGCGCTCTATCGCAACGGGAAGCTGGATGATGCGTTGACTGAAATGAAGACCGCACTCTCCGAGCCCAACGGCGGCAAGCTCGAGGGAACCTCAAAGGCCCTCGACAATGCTGTCGGGCAATGGCGGGGTGAAGAACTCGTCAAGCGGCGGGAGAGGCGAGAGTCTCTGGCAACGGATGTCGCTGCACTGACCTTGCAGGTTCAGGAGCGCCGGACCTACTTGTACACCGATGCCGAGAAGGGTTGGTGGGATCGGCAGTTGAGTGCGCTGGTGAGCAGCATTGAACGCCTTGCGGATCCGCAATCCGGACTGCTCGGCAATGCGGTGAGCCCCGCCTTCGGGTGGGGCGTGCAGAGGCGCCATGACTTCGCCCGCACCGTCCGCGAGCGAACGATCTCCGGTCCGGAGGCCGCGCGCCGCTGGGCCGAAGCCGGCGCCGCGATCGCGAAGAGCGAGAAATACCGGGACAGCGTATTCCCGGGTGGCGCCTTGGCTCCACAGGAAGGGCTGCTGCCGCTCGGCCCTGACCCGCAGTCCGGCCTCTGGGAATTCTGGCATGTGCAGTCAGGTGATGAGCCGGAACGTGACAAGGACGGCAACTTCGTGCGCCAGCAAAGCGGCGCTCACAAGATCGCAGAGAACGGAGAGAGCGGCACGGGCATCGTTCTCGTGTTGATCCCCGGGGGTAGCTTCTGGATGGGTGCACAGAACACAGACCCCAACGGCCGGAATCATGATTCGGAGGCAGTGATCCGCGAGTTCCCCGTCCATCGCGAGACCCTGAAGCCCTACTTCCTGTCGAAGTATGAGATGACGCAGGGACAGTGGAAGCGCTTCACCGGTATCAACCCGAGCGGATATGAGTCCGGTTTTGGCGAGCTCGTCGGCCTCACCAATCCGGTCGAGACCGTGGACTGGGTAGCCTGCGATCGGGTGACACGCGCGCTTGGTCTGGAACTGCCCAGCGAGGCACAGTGGGAGTATGCCTGCCGCGCAGGCACCACCGGCGTGTGGTGGACGGGCAGCGCGAAGGAATCGCTTGCCGACAAGGTCAATCTCGCAGACCTGAACTATGTCGAAGCCGGTGGCGGTGCAGGAGCGATTGCGTGGTGGCCGGAGTTCAGGGATGGATTCGCCGTCCATGCGCCGGCCGGTCGATTGCCGGGCAATGCGTTCGGCCTGCATGAGGTGTGTGGCAATGTCTGGGAGTGGTGTTTCGATGCCTACAGGGACTACCCGTCCGCGAAGGCTATCGATCATGGCCCCATCACCCGCGTGTATCGCGGGGGAGGTTTTGACAGTGGGGCCTCGACTGCGCGTTCCGCAGTTCGCTTCAGCAACCTTCCATCGTTCCATATCAACAGCCTGGGGCTAAGACCTGCGCGCCCCGTGCTGTAGGCGCCGTGACACACAGTGAACGGAGTGTTTTGACGGCCCACGGCTGATTGGGACGGCCGATTGCGTCGGTCGAGAGTGCGCTTGCTCGTGTGCTGCTTTGCGCAGCGGTAAAGCCGCGTGCCCAATGCAGGCGAACACGCCCGCGCTTTTCCCGTTTCTGGGAGCGGAACTCGCGCGTTGGCATCGCGTTTTCGATCGGCGGTTAGAATCCGCCACCCGCCATGCCCCCGCCCCCTTCGCAACCGGATTCCTCCGGCACCCCTCGGTCATCTTCCTCTGTTTCGCAGGGTTCGCTGAGTCCTGCGGAGCGGGTCTATCTCGAGTTCACGACCAGGCACGATTCCGCAGCGGGGCCGACTGCATTCGACGCGCTCTGCTCCGCTCATCCTTCGCTCGCCGATGAGCTGCGCCGACTGCGTCAGCTCGATGGAGCCGTGCAGGAATTCCTGCGGCAGGCAGCACAGGGCCAGCGCGTCGCCGCTGCGCTGAGCCAGCAGTTCGGGGAAGGTGTGGACCCTGGCGTTTCGCTGGAAGGCTCGCGCCCCGCGGAGGACTCGGGTCCTTCGAGTGAGCTTCTCCGGCGTCTGCGTACGCACGCGCCGAAGGACTCGCGCTATCAATTGCTCGGCGAGATCGGGCGCGGCGGGATGGGCGCGGTGATCCGCGTGTGGGATGAGGATCTGCGGCGGACGCTGGCGATGAAGGTCGTCCTGGGCAAGGAGGACAAGGCCGCCAAGGGCGCGACTCCGCCGGTCGACTCGCGCACGCTCGGCCGCTTCCTGGAGGAAGCGCAGATCACCGGACAGCTCGACCACCCCGGCATCGTGCCGGTGCACGAGCTGGGCTTGGGCGCGGACGGCCAGGTGTACTTCACGATGCGCCTCGTGAAGGGCGAGGACCTGCGCACGATCTTCCAGCACGTCGAGAGCGGGCATGATGGGTGGAGCACGACGCGTGCCCTGAACGTGATGCTCAAAGTCTGCGAGGCGATGGCCTACGCGCACGCCAAGGGCGTCATCCACCGCGACCTGAAGCCCGCCAACATCATGGTGGGCAAGTACGGCGAGGTGTACGTGATGGACTGGGGCTTGGCGCGCGTCGCGGGTGCGAAGGACCTGCACGATGTGCGCTTGAAGGAGCAGCCACCTTCGCCGACGAGCCAGTCGGTGCGCACCGAGCGCCGCGAAGAGCGCGACGACACGCCGGACAGCCCGCTGGTCACGATGGACGGCGACGTGATGGGCACGCCGGCGTACATGCCGCCGGAGCAGGCGCGCGGCGAGCTCGCCAAGCTCGGTCCGCACTCGGATGTCTACGCGGTGGGCGCGATGCTGTACCACCTGCTGCTCGTCAAGCACATCGAGATGCCGTACGTGCCCAAGGGGGCGCGGGTGTCGCAGCACCGGGTGCTGATGTCGGTGCTGGAAGAGGCGCCGAAGGAGATCGCGGCGTACGACAAGAATGTGCCTGCGCCGCTGGTGGCGATCGTCGAGAAGGCGATGCAGCGCGAGCTCGGCCGGCGCTACAAGGACATGGAGGAGCTGGCCGCAGATCTGCGCGCGTATGTCGAGGGGCGCGTGGTCAAGGCGTACGAGACGGGGACCTGGGCGGAGACCAAGCAGTGGGTCAAGCGCAACAAGCCGCTGGCGGCGTCGATCGCCGCGGGTGTGCTGGTGCTGCTGGTGGGCATCGGGCTCGTCTATCGCGAGAGCGCGCGGGCGAATGAGAACGCGACGCTGGCGGAGCAACGAGCGACGGAGGCAGAGCAGGAGCGCAACCGCGCGAGTGACCAGGCGCGGATTGCCGACGAGCAGAGAGAGCTTGCGGACGCAGAGCGCGAGAAGACGGCGCAGGCCAACCAATCACTGAATGAAAAGAACTCGCTGCTTGTAGCGCAGGCCCGCGAGGCCAAGCTACGCGGGCTTGCGCAGGAGATCGCGCGCTTCCGCGCGCAGTGCCGGACGCTGGAGGGCTTAGACCGCCTGGGCAAGCCAGCCTGGCAATGGTGGCTCGATGAGGCGAATCGACTGCTGGATGGCCAGACAGAAGACGAAGCGAAGGGCAACGAGTGGCAGCCCGGATGGAAGGATGTGAAAGCGTAGCTCGCGGAGCTGCGCGGAGCGGCTCTGGACTACACGGAAGCGGACCGTGCGCGCGATGAGGCGCAGCCTGCGTCGTTGCGCGCCGAGTCAAAGGACCGTCGCACGTGGCGGTTCGCGGATAGCCAACAGGAATGGTGGCACGAGCAGCTCACTACCTTGGATCGCGAGTTGAGCTGGGTTGCTCGGATGCGCGAGGTAGCGGTTGCGAGCACGGAGACAGAACATGCCAAGGCGCGTTGGTCTGAGGCGATCGAGAGCATCGCGAGTTCCCCGAAGTACGCGGGTCAACGGTGGCCGAGCGGCGAGCGGTTGACACCGCAGGTTGGATTGCTGCCGCTCGGTGAGAATCCGGCAACGGGCTTGTGGGAGCTTGTGCACCTGCAATCGGGGACGGAACCGAAGATCGGAGCAGACGGTCGCGTGCTGCGGGATGCGGAGGGACGGCTGTCTCTAACTCCGGAGATGGGAATGGTGTTCGTGCTCCTTCCGGGAGGCCGGGTACCCAAGGATCCGAGCGGTCCCTCGCAGGAGAAGTGGATTCCCGATGTGGAGTTGGTTCCTTTTTTTCTCTCTAAGTATGAGCTTACGCACGAACAATGGGATCGCCTGTCCGTGCTAAAGGGCGTGGCTTATCGGAAGGAGACAGCCATGGTGCCCGCGAACCGAATCTCGTGGGACGACATCAGCGCGATATGGCCTCGGGAACTGGGCTGGAGCGGATTCCCGAGCGAGACGCAGTGGGAATACGGCTGTCGTGCTGGCACGACGACGAGATGGTGGACGGGCGATGACAAGAGGTTTGTTTCTGTTGCAGCGAATCTTGGTGACAGCATTTTGCCCGTTGGTGGCCTGCAGCCGAACGCTTTCGGGCTTCACGACGTGCACGGCAATGTCTACGAATGGTGCGGTGACAGTTTGGCCGGTTCCGCCGCTCCGCGCCCGGGCGATGGACTTCGTGACGAGGGTGTGGAGTTGACTAGCTACCGCGTGCTCCGCGGCGGCAGTTGGGACTGCTCGGCCGATAATGCCACATCCGCGTATCGCCTCAACGGCACGCCGGAGTACCCCAACATCCACGACGGCCTCCGTCCCGCCAGGGGCATCACCCCTTAGCACTTCACTACTTCACCCCTCGCCGACCCGTTTCTCGAGGCAACGCCATGAGTGGTCGCGCACCCGCGCGGCGAGCGTCAGCCGATGCCACCTTCCCCGCATCTGACTGCGCGCGCTCGGACAGCACCTCGCCACCGCCTCACTGCAACAGCTTGCCCGCCAGCGAGCGCACGGACGCCGCCGGATCCTGATCCCGCGCCTGGGTCAGGAGCGCGATCGCCTGAGGTTCTTCCCGTCCCCCGAGCGCCTGCACGGCGGCCTTGCGCACCGCCACGCTGGCATCGTTGAGCGCGCTCGCGAGCAGGGGCAAAGCCAGCTCGCCCGGCTGCTGGGAGAGGGATCCGAGCGCTTCGGCGCGCACCTTGGGTGCCGGGTCGCTGGTGGCGTGCTGGCTGAGGATGGCGAAGGCTTCCGGGCTCTCGAGGCGGCGGAGGGCATCGAGCGCTGCGGCGCGCAGGTTGGCATCGCTGTGCTCGAGGTAGCGCTGGATGGTGGGCAGGATGGAGTTGTTGCCCACATTGCCCAGCGCGGTGAGGAAGTGCTGCAGGGAACCTTCGCTCGCTGCACGCGATTCGAGCGCGAGTAGCTGCTGGAAGAGCGCGGGGTCCGCGCCCGGTTTGCCTGCGAAGGCGCCGAGCATGTAGAGGCTCGCCTTGGCGAGCTGCGGATCGGTGGCGGGATCGAGCAGCAGCGCGAGCAGGCCTTGGGCGGCTTGGTTGTCGGGCCCGGCCACTTGCACGAGGGCCACGACGGCGCAGGAGCGGCGCTCGAGGGGCAACTGGCCTGCCCTGGCGACATCGACGAGGACATTCTGCAGTGCGGGAGTGCCCGCAGCGCCCGCGGCACCGGAGAGGATGCGCGCGAGTTCGGGATCGAGGGCGGGATCCATCAGCAGGCGGCGCACTTCTTCCGGATCGAGGGTGCCGTTCATCAGGTCCGCGACGAGACGCTGGAAGGCCTCGTAGAACTCCGGCGAGTCCTTGGCGTCATCGAGCACGAACTGCTGCAGGAGCTGGATGTGCGCAGCGAGGCTGGCCGGGGCCTTGGGGCCGACATCATCCTCTTCCTCGCCGGGCAGGGCATCGCCTGCGCCGCTGGCGGGTTCCCACTCGCCTTCCCACAGGTCGGCGGGCAGCTGGACGAGCTCGACCGACTCGCGCAGCAGCTTCGAAGTCACGCGCAGGTTCTGCACGATGCGCACGTCGCCGATCGGGATGTTGATTTCCTGGTGTTCAGCGTAGGTGCTGGAGCGCGCGAAGATCGAGCGGGTGTGCAGGCTCATGCCCTCGCCCTTCATCACGGGCTGGATGCCGTGGGCGGAGGGAGCGTCATAGCCGCTGCGGGTCCAACGCACCTCGCGCTCGGCGCCTTCCTCGAGCGCGGGCGGGCAGTGGACAACGACGCGAGCCATGCCGCCGGCATCGCCCTCGACGCCTTCCCAGCGAGCTCCGGACTGTGGTGCGCGCAGTGAGGCGCAGAGGCTGCGCAGGGTGTTGCGCCACTCGCGGCGCAGCTGCGACGAGAAGCGGTAGCCCAGGATGCGACCATCGGCCGCGACGCGGATCCGCACGGGCTCGCGCAGCGCAGTATCGAGCGCGGCCGAGTCCGCAATGCCCTGAGGAGTGTGCAGGCGGGTGAGCACTGCGGGCATGTGCAGCTCGAGCACGCGCTCTCCGTCGCGGGTGTCGAGTTCGGTGAGCCGAGCGGTGCACTGCCAGCCGATCTCGATCGGCTGGCTCTGCATGTCCTGGATCAGCTCGGTGATCGAGCTGTACTCAAGCTCGAGCTCGGCGAGCGGCCGCTCGACGCTGCGGCCGGGGAGGCCGAGCGAATGGCGCGGGCCGGCGCCGGGTTGCGACGACAGCGTTGCTTCCTGGCGCCCCTCGGATGAGTCCTGCGGGATGACGGCAACTCCAGGGTCCATGGCGGGGTTGGGCTGGCCGTTGTGGCTCCACAGGACCCAACCGCCCAGCGCGAGGCCGAGCAGCAGGAGTGCGGAGAGGAGTTGGAGGGGCAGGTTCGAGCGGGAGTGCTTGTGGTTCATGGCTTCACCTGCCTTGGCGAATGGCAGACGGATGGCGGGGCGTGACGCAGGGAATGGGCAAATGCGAGACAGGGCGAGCGTGGGAAGCAAGCGGAGGTGCACCCTGCCCCCCGGCGTGCGGGACGCGGGAGGCAGGGTGCTGGAAGCTGACCTGTTCGGGAAGCAGGCCTGTTCGGGAGCAGAGGCAGGCCGATGGCCGCAGCTGAGCGGTGGACTCGGAGTATCTGGAGGCTCCGTCGCTTCAGCTTCTGGTCAGCGCTGCGCACCACCACCCGTTCAGTTCAGCGGGTAGTTGGCCGAGACCTGACCCGCCGACCAGTCGATCAGGTTGACCGTGTACTTCGGATCGGGGAGCAAGGGCAGGATGATCTTCGCGTAGGCATCCAGATCGATCGCGATCGGCTTGAGCAGGATATTCACGTTCCCGGTGAGGCCGCCCGAGGTGACCTTGGGGCTGAGGTTCAGGTTGGCACTCAGATTGGCGAGCTTCAGCTTGGCCTTGACGCCGACCTCCACGACACCGGCGAAGGTGGCGGAAGCGCTGGCGCTGCCCTGCGCCCAGCCCTGGGCGAGACCGGTCAGCCGCACCCGCACCGGAGCCGTGCCGGCCGAGGCCGAGAGGCTCACGGCACCGTCGATGCCGGCATTGACCTTCACCTTGACGGTCACCGGGCCGCAGGGCACGGGGATCATCGGGCCGCTGCCCGGGTAGACATTGATCGTCGGCAGGTTGACGGTGAGACCGTCGGATTCGCTGCTCCACACCGCGATGCCCTCCAGCACGGAGACGCGGAACTCCTCATCATGGAGCAGCTCGCCATCGCTCGCCTGCGCCACGGCCCAGGTCTCCATCTCCAGCGCGTCAATCGTGGTGCCGAGCAGCTTGACCTTCTTCTTGAAGGCGCCCTCGGCGAAGGCGGTGATGGTCTGGGCATCGAGGTCGATCTCGGTCTCCGCCATCGCGGTGACCGACACCGAGCCGCCGAGGAGGGTGCCGCCGTAGTTCTTGGTGTAGGAGGTGGTGATCTCGCCCGCATCGGCCGCCGGGGCGGCGATGAACATGGCAGTCAGGAGTGCGGGGAGCATGTGGATGGTTTTCATGGCGAGTGCCTCAGCTTTCTCAGGTTCAGCTTGTCTCTGCCGATCCCACCGGGGAGCGGCCTCGCTGGGACGAATGGCAGCCCGTGCTCCCGGCGTGACGAACTGGTTTTCAAAAAAAACCGCCTCGTCCGGTACACTCAGGCACCGATGGCAGATCCCGGCCAATCCTCACCTCAGAGCGGGCCCAAGGGCCCCACAGGCTCGGGCCTCACGCCGGCCGACATTCCGCGACTCCTTCAGGAGCATCTCGGCGGACTGCGTGCGTTCCTGCGCGCCCGCGCCGGTCCCGCCGTGCGCGCGCGGCTGGGGGATTCGGATCTCGTGCAGTCGGTCTGCCGCGAAGTGCTCGAGGGCGCGCCTCGCGCGCAGTTTCCCAATGAGGCGGCCTTTCGCGGCTGGCTCTACACCGCAGCGCTGCGCAAGCTCGTCGAGAAGAACCGGCGCATCACGGCCGACAAGCGCGACATCCGCCGCGAGCAGCCCATCGATGCCGGCACCGGCGATGACACCGGTCCGATCGTGGCCCTCGCTTCGATGGTGACGCCGAGCGTCGTCGCCATGGGCCATGAGAGCGTCCGGCAGCTCGAAGCCGCACTCGATGCGCTCTCGGACGAGCAGCGCGAAGTGCTCGTGCTCTCGCGCATGGTGGGTCTGACCCACGCGCAGATCGCCGCACAGACCGGCCGGACGGAAGAGGCCTGCCGCCAGACCCTGCGGCGCGCGCTCCTGAAATTGGGAGCGGAACTGCAGCAGCGTGGCTTTGACATGGGTACTTCCTGAACCTCGGGAAGCATCGCTTCCCTTTTCGCGTCTGTTTCTCCCCTCGCATGCAATCCCATCAGCCCCCCGACCGCGAGCCGGATCCGGCTCATGACAGCGCGTTGCCGCCGGCCTCACGGTCTGAATCCGCGTCCGCGTCCTCACCCGGAGCAGCCGAGCAGCTCTATCTGGCCTTCGCCGAGGCGGCACAGAGCCGCACGCCCTCGGAGTATCAGCTCGCGTTCGATGCGCTGTGCGCGAAGCACCCTGAGCATGCAGCGGAATTGCGCCGTCTGCGCCAGCTCGAAGGAGCGGTCGAGGACCTGCTGCAGAACGGATCCGGTTTCTTCCGGCCGGGCAGCGCGCCGCTCGTCGATGCGGCACGCGGCGCCGATGGCCTTGCGCGCAGCTTCGAGCCCGGTGAGACCATCGGCGACTTCACGCTGGTGCGCTTCATCGGTCACGGCGGCATGGGCCAGGTCTGGGAAGCACGCCAGAACTCGATGCGCCGTCCGGTGGCGCTGAAGTTCCTGCTGCCGGGCCGCGCCGACGAGCGGATGATCGCGCTGTTCGAGCGCGAGGCGCGCGCCGGCGGGCGCGCCAACCATCAAAACCTCGTGCGCACGCTCGCGCGCGGCGAGACCGATGGCATCGAGTGGATCGCGCAGGAGCTCGTCGAGGGCTCGTTCAGCCTGCGCGACGCGATCGAGCGCTTCCGGCGCGAGCCGGCGCTGCCCAAGGACTACTACCGTCGCTGCGCGAGCTTGGTGCAGGCGATCGCGCAAGGCTTGCAGGCAGCGCACGACGCGGGCGTGATCCACCGCGATCTCAAGCCCCAGAACATCCTGATCGACTCGCGCGACACGCCGCGCGTCGCGGACTTCGGCCTGGCGCGCATCGAAGGCGACACGGTGCTGTCGAAGTCGGGCGACGTGGCGGGCACGTACCAGTACATGAGCCCCGAGCAGGTTTCGGGCGCGCGCTCGGAGATCGACCACCGCACGGATGTGTTCAGCCTGGGTGTGGTGCTGTACGAGCTGTTGACGCTGCAGCGTCCCTTCAACGGCGACACGACGCACCAGGTGGCGGAGCAGATCGCGGCGTTCGACCCGCCCGAGCCGAGCAAGCTGCGCGCGCAGTGTCCGCGGGATCTGTCGCTGATCGCGCTCAAGGCGCTCGAGAAGCGTCCCGCGGCGCGCTACGCCAGCATGCGCGCCTTCGCCGAGGACATCGGCCGCTTCCTGCGGCACGAGCCGATCCTGGCGCAGCCGGCCACGCGGCTCGAGTCAGTGCGCAAGTGGGTCATGCGCAACCCCGCGCCGAGCATGGGCATGGCGGTGGGCGCGGTCGCGCTGGTGGTGATCAGCGGCGTGGCGGTCTACGCCCGGTTGCAGGCGACTGAGGCTGCGAAGCAGACCTATCGTGCTGACCAGCAGGCCCGGGAAGCTCAGGCTGAACGTGATCGTGCAACGACAGCAAACAAGAGCCTGCGCGAGAAGCAGCGCGACCAACTCTTGCGCGGTTTGATTCAGGATGTGGCGAGGTTCCGTGCTCAATGCAGGTCAGCCGAGGGTTTGGGGCGTCTGGGCGTCCCGGCGTACAAGTGGTGGATTACTGAGACACGGCGGTTGATCGAAGGCGAAGGGGACTGGTCTAACGCGAGCCAGGAATGGCGGCCAGGGCTCGAGGATGTGCGGACAAGGCTCGCGGAGTTGCGTACCTCCGCTGAGCCGTACACGGAGGCAAGCCGAGAAAAGGACAGGGCCACGCACTCACTCGGTCCGACCGTCCAATCTCTCGAGTACGAGCGTTCGGTTGCTCTCTCTAATGTCGAAAAGGAAGCTGAAGCCGAGCTTCTCGCGAGAAGCACGCGCCTCGCGGCCGCGATAGCTTATTCAGAGTTCCGCATCTCGCAGGGAGGCTGGCCTACGGAGTCGGAGATCGCCGAACGATTCATGGATGAGCTCTCCATCAAGGACAGTCAGGCCTTAAACGAACGGGCATGGTCATTCGTGGACCCTGAAGGTGTCCGCGGAAGCCCAGAGCAACTCGTACTGGCCTTGCTCCTGTCCACAAAATCAGTGGAAATGTCTGAGAAATCCACGGTCTTTGCGCCTCTCGATACGCAGGCTTGGGCCTTGGCATGGCTTGGGCGCGTGAATGATGCCCGAGTTTCCTCCGATCTCGCCATCGCACGCTCCGGCGATCAGAAAATGCTTGTGACGCACAGCCGCTCGCTGATGGAGAAGGTCATCGCGGAATGGGCTCCTGAACAGCAGTCGGAACGGTCGCGCGAGCTGCAGGGATGGAAACAGGAGCTTGAACGCATGCAGGCGAACGAGAATCGCGATTCGCTTATGGCAGAGCGAAGTTCCAAAATATACGCACGGTATGACGATCGAATCGATTCCATGAAGCAGAAAATGGAGCTGCGTCGAACTTGGACTTTGACTGATCCAGAGTCGCAGTGGCTGCATGACCAGCTCGTTGTGGTTGAAGATGGACTTCAGATGCTCGAAGCAATGCTCGTGGTCGCTGAGGCTTCGGTTCAATCTCCTGCTGCGAAAGTCGCCTGGCAGCAGACGATCGAATCTCTGGCCATTCTGCCGGCCTATAAGGATGTAAAGTGGCCGGGGGGAATGCTCACTCCGCAGATTGGTCTCATTCCATTGGGTGAAGATCCTAAAACAGGTCTTCTGGAGTTCATGCATCTGCAGTCTGCAGCGCCGGGGTCCCAAACTGCTCACAACCGATCACGACGCACTCCACAGGGAGACCTTGTGCTGCTTCCGGACGATGGCATGGTCCTCGTACTTCTTCCCGGTGGCAAAGTGCCGGTAGAGAAAACACAGGCTTCCGTCCCCAAGCTGAACCGGCAAGCGCAGTGGGTGACTACGATCGAGCTAGCTCCATTCTTCCTTGGCAAGCATGAGATGACTCATGAGCAGTGGGATCGTTTGTCGACGCGAGTCTCCGTGGCCTACGGGCGTCAAACTGACATGAATCCGGTGAACAGCCTCAGCTGGGACGATGCACAAGCCATGTGGGAGCGTGAGCTCGGCTGGTGTGGATTGCCTACAGAAGTGCAGTGGGAGTATGGTTGTCGCGCCGGGACCACTACACAGTGGTGGAGCGGAGACAGCAGTGACGCACTTGCAGGCGTTGCCAATCTGGGCAAAGGCCCCATTCCCATCGGATCGCTCCAGCCAAACGCATTTGGACTGCACGATACCCATGGCAATGTTGTGGAATGGTGCGCAGATACCTACTTCGCTTTGCAGCCTCCGCGGCCCGTCGACGGGTTGAGAAACGACGTAGGCATACCACCAGAAGCGCTGGAGATCGGACCGTCGACCGCTGAGTTCCGCGCACTTCGCGGAGGTGCGTTTAGCGTAAGTGCGACCCAGTCCCGGAGTGGAAATCGAATAGCGGACAACAAGTCGATCCGTCGGCATACGACCGGACTAAGAGTTGCTCGCGTGGTCACTCCCTGATGCTTTCCAGTGGGCACACATGACCGTTATCAGAGGCGAGGAATTGGAAACCCGCGGAACCGCGGATGCGTGTTCACGGTGAGCTGATCAATCAACTCCGACGATAGTGTGATGCTGAGAGTCATTAGGTGTCGGGACCCTTTCATCAGCCCACATTCCTTTGCTCTGCGTCCCGACCGATTACAGATTCGCAAATGAGCACCGCGGTAAAGCCGTCAATCCTCGCCCTCCGAACGA
>SXGR01421584.1_pt1 | contig 14511 bp, 8 predicted proteins | sample 3174711 | NCBI WGS metagenome assembly SXGR01 (sample SAMN11356860, study PRJNA531348) | freshwater metagenome | isolation source: freshwater sample F1-60 | place: China: Fuxian Lake, Yuxi | collected 2017-12-25
CGCCACGACCTCCACGGTCAGCTCGCCGCGATTCGCCGCCACGGCCATCGCCCCCACGGAAATTTCGGAAAGAGAGTTCATCCCATCCGAGCAGAGTCCGGCGGCCCGATTTTGTCTAGTCAAAAAGCAACTCCCGCCCCCAGGCCGCACTTAGGCTGCTGGAAAAAAATACCGTTCGCACCTATTCCCATGCCGGGAATTGAGCGCGATTCTCCATCGTTCTCGTTCCTCGTAATCGTGCTCGTAATCGTTCGAATAATCGTTCTAGTTTCTCTTACCGCATTCGCTGCTCAAGATTCGCCCCCGAAATAGCCAGAAAAATTAAGACAACGATAACGATTCCACCTCCCACACCATGCGCCTCCTCTGCTTCCTGTCTCCTGTCCTTTGTCTCCTGTCCGTCCCCGCCTACGGCCAAATCGCCACCTCGCGCCCCGTCGGCTATCTCGTGCAGACGATCCCCGCCGGCCAGACGCGCTCGTTCTCCGTGCCCTTCGACGCCGAGCTCTCCAGCCAGTCCGGGGCCGTCGGCCGGCTCACCGCCGTCGGCGCGACCACCATCGAAAACTCCGCCGCCGGGTGGACGCCCGGTGCCTTCTCCTCTGCCGCCGCGCCGTATTTCCTACGTCTCACGAGCGGTGCCCATGCGGGGCGCTCGTTCCGCATCGTCACTCCTGAGAACACCGCCACGCGACTCACTCTCGCCAACGACGGGGTCGATCTCACCTCGCTGGGCCTCGCGGTCGGCACCACCACCGGCACCACGTTTGAAATTGTCCCCGGTGACACTCTTGCCACGTTTTTCGGCACCACCGCCACCGGCGACACCCTCGTCGTCCAAGGTGCCGGTGATCCTCTCGGCGCGGATCTGGTCCAGGTCTGGGGCGGTGCCGCGTGGTTAAACTTCTACTACAATACGGTGTGGGCCCGCTGGGCCCGTGACACCGACGTGAGCACTGACCCGACGCGCAACCACTATCTCCTCCGCTCCGACCGCGGTCTCATGCTCACGCGCCGCGGCGCGACGCCGCTCACCCTCGCCGTCGTCGGCCGGGTGCTCGCCACGCCGCAACGCGCCGTGCACACCCGCTCCGAAAACGCACTGACGTTTCTCGCCACCATGCAGCCCGGCGACGTCACCCTCGGTGCGCTCGCGCTCCAAACCTCCGACCGCACCGCTGGTTGGCGCTCCTCCGCCGACCCGGCCGACGCCGACATCCTCCTCGTCTGGAGCGGCGCCACGTGGTTCAGCTTTTTCTTCAATAGCACCGCTGGCCACTGGCAACGCGTCGGCGATGCGACGCCCAACCGCGATTCCTTCGTGATCGCATCCGGCACCCCCGTCTTCGTGCAGCGCCGCACCGCCGGCACCTCGACCGCCGACCAGACGATTAGTTTCCCGACTCCGGGTAGTTGACGTGCTCGCGGCCTCCGGGCTTTTTCGCCGCATGTGGAAATTTGTCCTCGCGGCCTTCGTCTGCGTGGCCTGCGGTCGAGCGCAAACCGTCTTGTTGGACACGTTCAACGCCGGCGGGACCACCGGAGCGGTTCGTGCCCGCACGAGCTGGGTGGGCAATACCACGCAGAATGCGACTACGCTGACGGTCAGCGGGAGTGCGGGCGACGACAACGGTTGGGGTGCCACGGGACTTTCCCTCAACGCCACGGGGATGAACTTTCTCACCGTCACCGCGCAGCGCGACGCCGGTAACTCTGCCGCGACGTTCGCCGTCCAGTTCGAAGACCGCGATCTCAACACGCAGATTTTCTCCGTCAGTATGGCCGCGTTCGCGATCGGCTCGCTCACCTCCGTGCACATCCCGATTACCGCTTGGACCGGCGGTTTTTCTCCGACGCAAATTTCCGGCTGGAGCATCGGCGGTGGCGGGGTGGGGACTGCCCCGTTGCGCATGACGTTTGACCACATCGCGCTCAATGCGACCGCGACCACCGGCACCGTCGCACCCGGGGCGACCGGGGATTTTGGCACGAAAACGAAAGCCACCGGCGAGAGTATCACCTTTTCGGTCACAGCGACCGGCACCGCCCCGCTGACCTACCAGTGGTTCAAGAATTCCACGACGGCCCTCGCGGCCAATGCCACGGCGACCACCGCCTCGCTCACGCTTTCCGCCCTCGTCCCCACCGACGCCGGTATTTACACGTGCACCGTCACCAATGCCGCTGGCAGCATCGTCAGCCTCGGTTTTATCCTCTCCGTGACGGCCCAGCCCGCGACGATCACGCTCGGTGCCCTCGCCGCGACCTACACCGGTACGGCGAAAGCTGTTACCGCGACCACGTCCCCTGAAGGCCTCGCCGTGGCGATTACTTACGCCGGCAATTCTGCCGCGCCCAGCAAGGCCGGCACTTACCCGGTGGTCGCGACCGTCAACGACCCTGTCTACGCCGGCACCGCGACTGGCACGCTGGTGATCGCAAAAGCATCGCAACTTATCGCGCTCGGCGCGCTGCCTGCCGACCTCGTGATCGGCACGCCGGTCACGCTCAACGCCACCGCGACCTCGGGAGGTGCCGTCACGTTTGCCGTGCTGTCGGGTAGCGCCACGCTCAGCGGACTCGCCTTCACGCCGACCGGCTCAGCGCTCATCACCCTCCGTGCCTCCCAAGCCGGCTCAGCGGACTACTTGCCGGCGACGGCTGATTTTTCCTTCACCACGACGAAACGGAACCAAAGCATCGATTTTCCAGCGGTCGCCGATCAGCCGCCCACGGTCACTTCGCTCCCTCTCGTGGCGACGGCTAGCTCCGGGGCCCCGGTCGCGTTTGCCGTCGTCAGCGGCCCTGCTACCCTCACCGGCACCACCCTCCTCATCACCGGCACCGGCGTCGTGAGTGTGCGCGGATCGCAGTCCGGAAGCGACACCTTCAACGCCGCCCCCGACGTCACGCGCACGTTTTCCGTCTCCGGGACCGTCGTCGTGGTCGCGCCTCCCGTCATCGCCCAATCCCCGCCCCACCGCGTAATTACCATCGGCGATGCGCTCAGCCTCTCCGTCACCGCCACCGGCACCGGCCCTCTCAGGTATCAATGGTTCAAGGACAACGTCGCCCTCGCCGGCGCCACCGCCGAAGTCTTCGTCCTCGCCCGCGTCGCCGCCGCCGATGCCGGCGCCTACCGCGTCGATGTCACCAACTCCGCCGGCACCACGCGCTCTACGGCCGCCACCGTTACCATCATCGCCGTCGATCGCCCGGCCGCACCGGTGATTATCCGCCAGCCCGGCCCGCAGGTTGCGATCATCGGCAGCAGCGCCGTGTTCACCGTGACCGCGCGTGGCACCCCGTCGCCGTCCTACCAGTGGCGGAAAAATGGCGTCGTCATTCCCAGTGCGAGCAACGCCACGCTCACCCTCTTGCCGGTGCTCCCCACCGACGTCGGTGCCTTCGAGGTCGTCGTGACCAATGCGTCCGGGAGTGTCACCAGTTCCCTCGCGTCGTTGACGCTCGTCGCCGCGCCCACCGGTCCCGTCATCACCCGCCAACCAGCCGACGCCACCGCGATCGTCGGGCGCACCGCTACGCTGGTTGTGGCCGCCAGTGCCACGCCCGCCCCGACGTATCAGTGGCTCAAAGACGGAGCGCCGCTGCCGGGTGCCACCGCCGATACGCTCACGCTGGCCTCCCTCCAGCCCGTGCAGGCCGGCCAATACTCCGTCGTCCTCACCAACGCGGCTGGCCGCGTCACCTCCCGGGCGGCGATGCTTCGCGTGCCGCGGCGCAGCTACGCCGGCACCTTTTTCGGGACGCTCGGCCCGACGGGCTCGTTTGCTTTGCATATCCGCGAAGATCATACGGGGGTTTTTCTCGGTTTCACCCCGCTCCCCCGCGCCGTCGTCATCGGCCTGGCGCTCACCCTTGACGACAGTGGTAATTTTGAAATCCGCACCGCGGACAGCTCCAATTTTTCCGCCGGTCCGACCTTCAGCGGTGCGATCACCGCCGCCGGCTCCCTCACCGGCACGGCCGCCGGGCCTGAGCCCCGCGCGCTCCGGGCGAGCCGCTCCGCCGGCACCGGCCCGACGCTCAACCAAGCCGGTTATTACGATGCCGCTGTCGTCAACGCTTCCGGTCGCGCCTACGCCATCGGCGATGCCACGGGTCAGTTCCTCGCGGTCACCCAAACCGCGGGCGCTTTGGACGCCGGCCTCGGCACCATCGACGCCACCGGAACCGTGCGGGTGACGACGCTCACGCAGAGCGCCCTCACCGGGTCGGTCGCCACCGACACCGCGCGGCTCATGCTCACCCTTGCCGGCGCGAGCGGTGCGACGAATTTTATCGGCAGCAGTGAAAAGGCGCCCTCCGCTCCCGATCAGCGCCTCGTCAATAATTCCACGCGCGCCCGCGCCGGCAGTGGCGATCAAGTCGCGATCGCCGGCTTCGTCATCACCGGCGAAGAGTCGAAGCCCGTGCTCATCCGCGCGGTCGGTCCCTCGCTCGCCGGCTTCGGCGTCCCCGGTGCCGTGGCTGCGCCCGTGCTCGAACTTTTTCAGAGTGGCCAGCCGACTGCCCTCGCGCGCAACACCGGTTGGTCCATCGGCAGTTCCGCCGCGACCCTCGCTGCTGCCGCCGCCCGGGTGGGTGCCTTTCCGCTGGAGATCGGCACGGCCGACGCCGCGCTCCTCACCACACTCGCCCCTGGAGCCTACTCGGCAGTCATCAGTTCGGCCGATGCCCGCGCCGGCGTCGGGCTCGTGGAAGTCTACGACGTGTCGGGTGCCGTGCTCGGCCAACGGATCAGCAATCTCTCGGTGCGTGCCTTCGCCGGTGCGGATGCCGACACGCTGATCGTCGGCGTCGTCGTGCAAGGCACCGTGCCGAAACGCCTGCTCATCCGCGCCGTGGGCCCCGGCCTCACGCCATTTGGTGTCACCGGTGTAGTGGAACAACCACGACTCGCGGTGTTTTCCGGGGCGGTCGAAGTTGCGCGCAACATTGGCTGGTCCACCTCGCCAGATGCTGCGGGCATTACCCAAGCGGGGCTCGCCGCCGGTGCGTTTCCACTCGCGAGCAGCAGCGCTGATTCCGCGTTGCTGATCAATCTCGCCCCCGGTGCCTACACCGCACAGGTCTCCGGCGTCGCCGGCACTGCAGGCGTCGCCCTCGTCGAAGTCTACGAAGTGCGTTGAATCCGAACGCTCCGACGCCTTCGCCGCTTGCTCTTCGGAGACGATGCCGAGCGATGACCAACGCCGATCCGGGGTTCGATAATTTTCCTGCCTCACCAATCTTCCTCACACATCTCCGTGCCCACGGGCTCGCCCATCTCTTGCCCCATTTTTCTGCCACCGTCCGACCTCATTCCTCACTCCACCTTCAACCGTTGCGGAGCGCGATCGCTGACGAGAACGCAGCACGAGAACGCGACCGGAAGAAACAGGGGTCAGAAAAATCGCGGGCGCGGGTCTCAGGGGGTGGAATTTTTGACCACGGACTGAGCGGATGAACACGAACAAGGCAGGAATTGAACCGCTCATGTTCGCTGATTTTTCGATCTCGGACGATTCACCTGATCGGTGAATCAAGGCTTAGTCGGGTATCGACTCCGCGCGCAATAGTGCTGTAATCTAAGCCGTCATGGTTAGGTTCCCTTTTCATCTTCTTTGGTTCACGTGCTGCGCTGCGCTCATTCGAGCTCAGCCGATCAACGTGGAAACGTTTAACAATCCCGGGGCCACGGGGGCCGTGATTCTGGGTTCGTCGTGGGTGAATAACGTCACTCGTGGCCCCGATGCCATCACCGTTGCTGGCACCGCGCTCGACGTTAACGGCTGGGGTGCCAGCGGGCAGTCGCTAAACGCCACCGGGATGGCCTTTGTCACGATCTTCGCCCAGCGGGACGTCGGCAACGTCGCACCCTCGCTCGTGCTGCAATTCGAGGACGCGCAGCTCCGCACCCACACGCTTTCCGTGAGCACCGCCCTCTTTGCGCCCGGCACCCTCACCGCCGTGCAACTGCCCCTTGGTCCCTTGCCCTCCGGCTTCAACCTCGCGCAGATCACTGGTTGGACCATCGGCGGCGGCACGCCGGGAATCGTAGCGTTTCGCATGACGCTCGACCACCTGACGCTCACCGCCACCGCCGTGCTCTCTGCGCCGATCATCACCATGCAGCCCGCCGATCGCGTGATCAGCGTCGGTACCGGCACGACGTTTACCGTCGCCGCCACGGGTTCCCCCACGCTGCGTTATCAATGGAAACGCAACGGCACCGCTATTCCTGGTGCCAACGGAGCCACCTACGAATTTTCCACCGCCCAACTCTCCGCCAGCGACAGCTATCAGGTGGATGTGACCAATGACGTCGGTACGACGCCTAGCCGCGTCGCCACGCTCTCCGTGCTCGATGTCCAGCCGACCCACGCCGTCGCTGCGACGAGCGCCGCCGGCTACGTGCCCGGTGGGACCGTGACGATCACCAACACCATTACCTATGCCAGCCCGCCTGCCAGCCTCGGCTGGCAGGTGTTGCTGCCGACGGGGTGGAGTTACGCCTCCGACGCCGGCACTGCTCCGCAGACGAAGCCCACCGTCACCTCGCCCGGCCTCGCCGAGTGGACGTGGACGTCCGTGCCCCCGAGCCCGGTGACGTTCACCTACACACTGAACGTGCCCGGAAACGCGTCCGGGCCGCAGGCCCTCACGGCCCAACTGGTGATCAGGCAAGGCACTGTTGCAGGTTTGGTCTTAGCGAAATCTGACCCGCTCATCGTGCCGGCGGCCCGTTTGCCTCACTCGGCGGATAGGAATGGCGATTACCGCATCAGCATCGTTGAGCTCAGTCGCTTGATCCAGCTCTATGCTACGCGCAAAGACACCACGCGCACTGGGGCCTACGCCGTGGCCACGACGGAAACGGAAGATGGCTTCACCCAAGATTTGGTGCGCGCCTCGGGTGCCGTCGTCACGCTCGCTCGCTATCACTCTTCGGATACAAACTATGACGGGACGATCAGCCTCGTTGAGCTCACCCGCGGGATCGAACTCTACAACTACCGCGTCGGCACCGAGCGCACGGGGCAATATCACATCCAAGCCAACACGGAAGACGGCTTCGCACTCGGACCGTAAGGCGCAGCGCATGACGAAGGGGCGGATGGTTTTCATCCTAAAAAGTAGCGGACTAGGTTTGCAGTTGAGAAACCGCCGACTGGTTTGCACGCTCACCGCCGAGTTTAGGCCGGGGGCTGGTAGCTTAACGGTTAAAGCAGAGGACTCATAATCCTTTGACTGTGGGTTCGAATCCCACCCGGCCCACCACCTTTATTCAACCGAAAGACTTTTGTCTGTTGTCGACGCCACCAAACCTCCTCTCCAGCCGCCCGCCTTCCGCCGGACGGATCGCTGTCCTGGGTGCCGGCATTACCGGTCTGACCGCCGCGTGGCGACTGCAGCGGGCCGGGTTCGCACCAATTGTATTCGAACGTTCGACACAACTAGGCGGAGCCATCGGGGCGATCACGCGTGAGGGTTGGCGGCACGAGCTCGGACCGAATTCGCTCCTCGAAGGCTCGGCGGAGGTCGCCGCGTTGATTGATGATGTGGGTTTGGGCGGGCGGCGGATCTACGCCGCACCGGCGGCGAAACAGCGCTACATTGTGCGCGGCGGGCGACTGGTCGCGATGCCGGGCTCACCGTGGGCGTTCATCGGGACGTCGCTCTTTTCTTGGCGGGCCAAGCTCGCCTTGCTCGGCGAACCGTGGCGGCGACCCTCGCCCGCCGACGCCGAGGAAAGCGTCGCAGATTTCGTCGTGCGGCGGCTGGGCCGCGAGTTCCTCGACTACGCGATTAATCCATTGGTCGGAGGCGTCTACGCGGGCGATCCGATGTTGTTGTCCGTGCGGCAGGCGTTCCCGAAATTGCACGCGCTGGAGCAAACGCATGGTTCACTGCTCCGCGGGACGTGGGCGCGTCGCAAGATCCGTGGCGGCCCGAAAGAGCGAATTTTTTCATTTCCAGACGGTTTGGAGGACTTGCCGTTCGCGCTCGCTCGTCCGCTCGGAGCGGCGGTGAGACTGGGGCATCGCGTGCTCGGAGTGGCGCGGGGCGAGGAGGGTTGGCGGGTCGAGTTTGAGCGTGGCGGCGGGCGCGGCGGGGAGACGTTTGCTGCGGTGGTGGTCGCGCTGCCGGCGGGAGTGATCGCGGCACTGCCGGTGGAAAATATTCCCGGAGCGGAGCGGCTCGCGGCGTTGAGTGAAATCGAGCATCCGCCGGTCGTGTCGGTGTTTACTGGTTACATGCGCGCGCAGGTGCGTCACCCGTTGGATGGATTCGGCGTGCTCGTGCCGCAAGTGGAACGGAGGCAGATTCTCGGCACGCTGTTTTCGAGCACACTGTTTCCCGGACGTGCACCGGCAGGCCATGTCGCCCTCACGACGTTTGTGGGTGGCACGCGCGATCCGCAACTGGCCGGGCTCGACGACCCCGCGTTGCTACGGGTGGTGCAGGGGGAATTGGCGAGTTTGCTGGGCGCGAGTGGCGCCCCGGTGTTTACGCACGTGCAACGCTGGCCGCGCGCGATCCCCCAATACACGTTGGGCTACCAGCGTTTCAAGGACGTCGTCACCGCTGTGGAGGCGTCGGCGCCCGGGTTCTTCATCGGCGGAAATTGTCGGGACGGCATCTCGCTCGCGAACTGTATGGAGGCGGGTCGGCGGTTGGCGGATGCGGCGGCGAAGTATGTGGCGAGAGAGGGGGTGTAGGCCCGGCCGTTGGCCGGGGCAGCTCGATCCCGCCGGAGCCCGCGTCCTCGAGCCGTTGGGCGAATTCCAGTCAGCTTCCGCGATGGCGGCCGTTCAACGAAGCAATGACGGGGAGCGTCACCGTGGATTTGAGCTGCGCGACCTGACGAAGGCAGCTTTCCGGGACGAGTTGGCGGGCGGCAAAGTTAGGGAAAGCGTCGTCGCCTTCGGCGTTCGTGGCGCTGGCCGGCACGTTTCGACCAGACCTGTCCAAGCGAATCAATCCACCCTACGTGCGTCGCCCGCCCGCCGTCGTGGATCGGTTTCGCGAGGCGGTAATCGGTATCCCAGGGGAAAAAGATCCGCTGGTTCTGCTTAAACTCTTTCACGCCCGTATCGACGAGATCGTCGATGAGCAGAAAGCCTTCGCCATCGCCGCTCACGCTGCCTTGCAGGATTTGCAGCCCGCCTTGTGGTTGCGCCGCCGGGGCTCGCGCCGCTGCGTTCACTTCACCGAAAAGCGAAACTCCGTGGTCGAGCGGAAGGTCTCGCCGGGGCGCAGGATGGTCGTGGGGAAATCCGCATGGTTGACTGAGTCGGGATAGTGCTGCGTCTCAAAACAGTAGAAACCGAACGTGTCGTTCGCCGGCTGGGTACCGAGCTGGCTCGTGTAGAGCTGCACGCCCGGCTCTGTCGTCCACGTTTCCATGATACGACCGGAGCGGGGCTCAACGGCGCGGGCGGCGAAGATCAGCGAGCGATCCCCAGCCGCGCGGTTGATCACGAAATTATGGTCGTAGCGGCGGCTGGTCCCGAGTTGCGCGGCACGGGCGCCGAGCGGGCGTTCCGGGGTGAAATCCAAGTGCGACTCGTCGACACGTTTGATTTCACCGGTGGGGATGAGGGTCGCGTCGACGACGGTGTAGGTGTCGGCGTTGAGGGTGAGTTCGTGGTCGAGCACGTCTCCGCCACCGGCGAGGTTGAAGTAGGCGTGGTTCGTGAGATTGACGGGCGTGGGCTTGTCCGTCGTCGCCGAGTATTCGAGGCGCAACGCGTTTTGGTCGGTGAGCGTGTAGCGAACGCTGGTCGTGAGTTTGCCGGGAAAGCCCTCTTCCCCGTCCGCGCTCACGTAGGTCAGCGTCACGGCGGCGACGCCGGGAGCCGTCGCGGGCGTGACGGTCCAAGCGACCCGGCTGAAGTTTTTCGTGCCGCCGTGGATGTGGTTCGGTTTGCTGTTCGGCGTCACCTGCACCTCGCGTCCGTCGAGGGTGAAGCGGGCGTTCGCGATGCGGTTGGCCACGCGACCGAAGACCGCGCCAGCTTGGGGAAAGCCTCGGGTGAAACCTTGTTCGGTGGGTGTGATTTCGCGGACGACACTGCCGAGTTTTCCGTCGCGGTCTCGCACGCGCAAATCCGCGAGGATGGCGCCGTAGGACATAATTTTGGCCACGGCACCGTGGCGGTTGGTCAGCGTGAAGAGCTCGACGTCGGTGCCTTCCGGCGTGCGACCTACGACTGAGCGGACCACTGCGGCGACGGGTGCGGAGGGCGCGGTCTCATCGGTGGGCACGAGGCGCGCGAGCCGGTCCGGGGCGTTGAGCGCGAGGTAGAGCAGGCCGTCGGGACCGGTGACGACTTCGCGCACGCGGCCCAGCTCCCTGAAGAGCATTTCCTGATGTACGACGCGGTCGCCGTCGGTCTCGAGACGGCGGAGTTGTTGACCGCCGAGGCCGGCGATGAAAAGACTGTTGTTCCAACGGGGAAAACGGTTGCCCGTGTAAAATTCTATACCCGAAGGAGCGATCGAGGGCGTCCAGAAGGCGAGGGGCGAATCCATGTCGGGGCGCGAGGCTTCGTACTTCCGCCGAGCATCGGTGCCGCTCGAAACAATGGGCCAGCCGTAGTTGTGACCGGCGCCGATGACGTTGATCTCGTCGCCGCCGGTCGGACCGTGTTCGGTGGACCAGAAGCGTCCGGTCCCCGGATGAAACTGTAACCCTTGGGGATGACGGTGACCGTAACTCCAAACCGAGCCGAGGGCGCCGGCGCGGTTGACGAAGGGATTGTCGGGCGGGATGCGGCCGTCGTCGAAGATGCGGTGGATCTTGCCGAGCGGGCTCGCGAGGTCCTGCGCGTCGTTCTGTCGACCGCGATCACCGATCGAGAAAAACAAATGACCCGCCCGGTCGAAGAGAAAGCGGCAGCCATAGTGGGAGGTGTCGAACGGCGTGTAGTGTTTTTGATCCGCGCGGAAAAGTGTTTCCTGATCACCCCAACCGTGGTCTTTGATCCGTCCGCGGATGACGACGGTCATCGACGTGCTCGGCGCAGTGCCGGTTTCGACGTAGGCGAGGTAAACCCAGCCGTTTTTCGCGTAGTCGGGATGCACGGCGACATCGAGGAGACCGCCGTCTTGTTTCACGTAAATCGCGGGTAAGCCGGAGATCGGTGTCGGGTCGAGCTGGCCGTTCGCGACGATGCGGAGGCGGCCGACGCGCTCCGTCACGAGCATAGTGCCGTCAGGCCGAAACGCGATGCCCCACGGTGTATCGAGCCCGGATACCAACGTCTCGAAGCGAAACGCGTGGCGCTCGCTCGAGATCGTGAGCTGGGCCGGTGGAGTGGGAATTTGGATACGACCAGCTAAAAATTCATTGCGCTGCCGTTGCAGGTAGGCGACGAGGCCGTTGATTTCTTCCTCGGAAAGGACGCCGCGAAACGCCGGCATACCGGTCTCCGGCCAACCGTCGGTGATACTGCGCCGAACGTCGGCTTCTCGCCCGCCATGGTTCCAAAAATAGTCCAGAAGGTTGGGCGCCGGGATGCCGGTGAGGTTAGTGCCGTGACAATTCACGCAGACCTCGGCGACGATTTTTTCGGGAGCGCGGGGCGGCGGGGCGGCCTCGGTGGCGAAGGCCGCGGCGACGAGCACCGACGAGCTGGCGACGAGGGCGCAGAGGGAGCGTCGGAGAGGAGAGGACATCGAAAAAGGCATGGGAGAGGGTGGGGGGCTAAAAAAGGAGAATGAATTAGTGGGGTTTGGCGAAGTGATACGAGCGATAGGACAGCTCACCGGATTCTAATGCGGCATAAATGCGCGAGCCCGTGATGCCGGCGAAGTCCCGGCCAAGGCCGTGCATCCAAGTCGGCAAGTGGCGCACGATGAGTGCGGTTGAGCGGGCGGAATTGCGAGTCATCCCGCGCAGGACTTCCGCGTTGATGACCCGCGAGCTGCGCAGGGTGAGCGGCGCGGCCGCGAGGTCGCGGTCCCACTCGGCGAGTCCTTGGCTAAAGCGGAAATCGGCATAGAGGAATTCCCCTCCGGGCCGCAGTACGCGCGCCACCTCGGTGAGAAATTTCGGGAAATGCGGGTAACAGTGGGAGGCTTCGACGTTGATCACCGCGTCGAACGTAGCCTCGCGAAACGGCAGGACTTCCGCGTCGCCCGCCACAAACGCCAGCCCGTCGACGTCATGACGCTGCTGGCAAAACGCGATGCCCGACGGATTCAGGTCCAGCCCGGTATAACGCGCCGGCCGCAAGGTACGCGCGAGCCACGAGGCACCGCCACCGTGACCACAGCTCACCTCGAGGACCGTTTTCCCCCGGAGCTCCGTCTGCGCCGCGACGTGGTGATAAAGCTGGATACAGGCGCGATTCGATTCGTCGGCCGGATCAAGCACGAGGGTGCGCGGCGGATCTTCCTCAAAGGCGTAATTCAAAAACAATACCTCCTCCGCCCGGAGTCGGCGCGTTAGGAAGGGATACCAAAATTTCCAGATCGTTCGGCGGACGAGGCCGGAGGCGAGCAGATGGTCGATCAAGGGCATCCCCGAGTGTGCCCGCCCGCTCGGTCCGTGTCCGTAGTAAATTCTGACTGACGTTCAGTCTGGCCGACACCAGATGCCCCCGAATGCCGACGCAGCCCGACCCCCGCAGCGACGCCTTCCTCGCGAAGGCCGCCCCGTTTGCCCAGCCGATCCTCCACTTCGGCTGCACCCTCGCGGCCGGCGCGCGCAGCGCAAGCGTCGCTGCCCGTGCCCGCCGACCTCACCGCCGCGTTGAAGAACCATCAAGCCGCCACCGCGACGTTGGGAAAATTTCCGCGGGGCCACCGCCGTGGGTAGATCAAGGGGATCACCGAGGCGAAGCGCCCCAAGACGCGTGGCAAACGTCACGGCACCACGCTGGCGTGGCTCGCCGCGGGCAAGACGCGGAATTGGAAATGCGCCGACTGCTCAGCCGCGCCGCTCGCCTTCCGGACGCAAAAAAGCCCGGTCGAAACCGGGCTCGCTGGTGCGCACACGGCGCGGGGAATGTTCCTCGCGGAGCGTTTATTTCTTCAGCGTGTAGGCGGCCGAATACTCGATGTTCTCCCAAGCGAGGCGCAACATCCCGCCAGCGCCTTCCTTCTTCACGCTCATCGTGAATTGCTCCACGGATGCTGGCAGGGCGGTCTTCTTCAGGGCGATCCGAGCAACTTCGGTGGCTGCCGGGTAGGCATCGGCGCCCCACTGGCCAACGGCCTTGTTCACCACGAGCTTCGCCGAACCGTCAGCTTCGGGCTGGAGGTAGAGACTGTAGGCGCCGGCGGAGATCGCCGTGCCGCCAAGGTCGATGTCCTTCTGCGTGATGAGCAGGGTCGCCTCGTCGGAGCCGAGACGCCAAATCTTGCCGAAGGGCACGAGCCCGCCCCAGACCTTGCGGACCGCGCCGTCGTTCTTGGGGTCTTTCAGATTAGGGCTGCCGAAAACTAAAATGACGCGGTTGTCGTCGATCTTGGTGCTCGTGGTGACGTGGGGGCTCCAACTACCGCTGGAGGTTGCTGACCCTTTCCTGGCGGCGGCTTTGGGCGCCGGAGCCTGGGCATTGAGAGGCGACAGCACGCAGAGTGCGGTCGTCGCGACGAGTAGGAGGGAGGTGAATTTACGCATAACGATTCTTGGGGGCTGGGTTGGTTGGATTGAACTGGCGGCGAGACGGAACGGATCGGGAAAAGAAATCGACTGCCTGCCGCGCGGCTTGGACGCTGTCCAGCATACTGCCGCAAGGTCGTCGCGCGGCGAGAAAAACTTTCTGGCGTTCTGCGGCGGTTGCGGTTCGTTTCGCCGTAACATGGATCACCCCATTTTCTCCGCGAGAGTGCTCGTGCGTTCGCTCCGCGTCGCAATTTTGGCCGCCCTTTTCGCCGCTGCTTTCGCCCGTGCCGCTGAACCCGCCGCCGAGAAAAACGCCAACGCCGTAGAAAACGCGGTGGTGAAGATCTTCTCCACGATGCGGGGCCCCGATCCCTACAAACCATGGGCAAAACAGGCCCCGCGCGAAGCCACCGGCACCGGCATTGTCATCGAGGGGAAGCGTATCCTCACCAACGCCCACGTGGTGCTCTATTCCAGCCAGGTGCAGGTGCAGGCCAACCAGTCCGGCGACAAGCTTCCGGCCACGGTTGAATTCATCGCCCCGGGCATCGATCTCGCGGTGCTCAAGCTCGAGGACGAATCGTTTTTCGACACCCATCCGCCGCTGCCCCGCGCCACTCTGCTGCCCGCGGTCAAAGATGCCGTGATGGTCTACGGCTTCCCGACCGGCGGCACCAGTCTCTCGATCACCAAGGGCATCGTTTCCCGGATCGAATTCGCCGTGTATAATTTTCCGACCTCCGGCCTCCGCATCAAATTACTGATCTTCGCGAAGTTCACGAACTTTTGCCGACCTGCCAGTTCGCTCGCGCAAGTAGTTGAGTTTCGCGCGACGCACGTCGCCACGCTTGACGACTTCAAGCTTGGCAACCGAGGGGCTGTGAATC